>LFIK01000824.1_pt1 | contig 23639 bp, 21 predicted proteins | sample 643401 | NCBI WGS metagenome assembly LFIK01 (sample SAMN03777447, study PRJNA286221) | soda lake metagenome | biome: soda lake; feature: Kulunda steppe; material: water; isolation source: sample T5-Br brine of Lake Tanatar-5 | place: Russia: Kulunda steppe | collected 2010-07
GTACCTTGGTGATCGCCTGGCAATCCCCGGCAGTCAGGAAGTCCCATCCCTTGGCGACCTGGTTCGGGCCCGAGCGCCCAACTCAGCCTGACGTCGCCAAACGAAACCAACCACACCCGTGCCGTGCAACGCCTGATCCGGTCGCTATGACCTCGCCCGGACTTTTGCCCCTCTTACTACATTAGGCGCCCTTCGAGCGGGGGCTTGCCGTGTTATCTGCCGTGTAATTATCTTCCAAGGCCCTGACGCTCCCCTCCATATAATCGGGATGGTGGTGGGCGTAGAGTTCTGTGGTGCGGCTCATGGTGTGTCCGAGGTAGCCTGCAATTTCCCAGAGAGGTACCCCTTTTTGGGCCTGCCACGTCCCGCAGGTGTGCCGCAAAGTGTGCGGTGATACGTCAACCTTGTAGATTACGTTTCCTTTCTCGTCGGTATCATTGGTGGGAGCAATCAAGCCCGCGTTGCGGCATGCGGTCGCGAACGACTTTTTGACGGACTTGATCGGTTTGCCGTTAAAAGTGAGAACTGGGCCGATCCTTGGCGTCCGCCGGGAAGCTAAACGCAGAAACGTCAACAGCCGCCGCGGTATGGGTATTCTTGATCGGCGCTTGGTGGTTTTTGTTCGGCCGGTCGGGTTCCAGTCGATTCGCCCTCGCGTAAGGTCGACCTGGTCCCATGTCAGTCCGTAGATCGCACCGGCTCTCGCGCCACCGTAAACGGCGAGCATAATAAAAAGGGGCAAGTGCGTTCTGGATTGAGGATCCTTGCGGGCGGCGTTTAGAAGTCGAGCAACTTCTGATCGTGTCAACCAGCGCTCTTTCCCGGGTCCTTGTTTTGGCATCCAGATCACTGGCCGCTGCGTTAGCCTGCCTTCCGACACAGCGTGACCGGTGGCGCTCGATAGCACGGCAATTTCACGGCGGATGGTGTTGTCGGAGATTTTGGAATTGCGCCGATGTTTTGCATAGCCTTGGCACGATGCCTTCGTGATCTCGGCCGCAGTCGATTGGCCAAAATAATCGAGCAGTCGGACCATGTTATAGCCGACAGTCTCACGACCTGCCGTATGAACAGCATGTTCCTCGGCGTAGTCGCTCAGGAGGTCGGCGACCCAATATTGATCGACGGGACGCGGGCCCCTTGGTCGCTCCCTTCGCGAGACTAGGAATTCGGCAAGCGCCGCTTCAGCTTGTTGGCGGTCTGTCGTGCCTGTGCGGCGCTCGTTCGTGCCTCCATGACCGTCCGACCACGCGATGGACCACTGGCCTCGGCGCCACCATAGTCGTGGGCCGGACGATCGTCTGGGCATAGCCGTGTCCTCTCAATAAGCGCTTGGATGTCGTCGGGCCGATAGTACCGCTGACGTCCGATTTTGTGATACGGCGTCCCATGCCGATCGGCAGTCCGCTGGAACGATGCCGGCGGCAGCTCCGGGCTGATCATCGCCGCAGCTTCGCGGATTGACAAGAGACGTGGCGCCGGTGCCGGTTCACCCATGATCACCTCCAGCGCATGGCAACAGTCTCATATTGCCAGACTCGTGTGCGGCGCGAATTTGCGACTGGAGTAAGCGTCCAATGCTTTGCCCGTCCGGCGAAACGATATGCGCCCGGCACTCAACTTCGACCGTCGCAACACCGGTGTTGACTGCCTGGAGCTTGGTCTTGATAACGACCACCAGGACGCGTCGGCGCTGCCGTACGGCCGGTTCGCAGGCGGCATTGGTTTGCTTGCCTGTCCGTGCATTGCTGGGGGGCGAACAAGTTGGATCGCGCCCGGCCGGGTCAGGAATGGCCGTCACAAACAGGACCGGCCCGTCTGCCAACCGAAAGGCAATCAGTGCGTCACGTGCTCTCGAGCCTCCATCAACAACGCCAGGCACCCCCGCGTCGGCGATATACCGATAACCCCTTACGTTTTGGGCACGAGTTATTATCGATCTGGCGCAATTGTTCATGGGGCGAATTCCGTCTACTTCACTCACTCCGGATGAAGTAAGATCAACATCAGACATAAAAAAATTGCACGTGGAGTCGAACGCCGTGATGTTGGTGGAAGGTCGGCTTTGCGATGTGTCCGATCGTATTGACCGCGGTCCGACATTCCCTTTTGGTAATCGCGACGGTTTCGCATGCGCCTTAAGGTGGCGCCCGCTGAAAATCCCGCGTCGCATCACTCGTCCTCCAGAGCGGTCATAACAGTAGTACCCACTTGCCGCGCGAGGTCGACAGGCACGGCATTTCCAAGCTGACGCACACATTGCGACCACGATCCATAAAACCGATAGTCGTCGGGAAACGTCTGAAGCCGCGCGCTTTCACGCACGGTGAAGTGGCGCACATGCCCAGCGGTCGGCGAGGGTGTTGGGGGTGAAAGGCCTGGCGGGTAAATCCATCAATGTTCCTCTCTTGCCCACAGCCGCATTGGAATATCCCAGCGGCTAGGGGAAATGCGTCCTGTTTTTTCTGAACTCATAAGAGGGGATGATTATCCGAGTGGTCAAACACACTTCTTGATTCACATTTTCGCCACATTTGGCACCCGGCAGCGCGTTATTTTTTTCATCTTTCTGGTGATCGTCGGCATTTACTGGCTATAAACAGGGGCGCGTTATCTTGTTGTAGGGTCGTCGCTCGTTGACGTTGTCTGGGCTGTGTGACCTCCTTTTCTCATTGATCTACAGTGCGATTTTTCCGCTGCCAGCGCATATTGGGCTTTGAAAAGGCTGGGAACCGCTGCTTTTTGAGGAGACGGGCTGGTGATGATGTTGTCAACTTTACCTCAACGCTACGGTGCCTACGGATACTGGATCGATCCCTATGGCGACATTCTGCCCGTTGATGTCCATGGAGGACATGTCGTTGCGCTCATCGATCACCGTGGCATTGATCGTTGTCTGCATACCGCTGATATTTACGACCACGCGTTCAAGGCCGGGTATGTCCGCATCGTCGCCGGAACGGCCAATCGATCTTGTTTCGAGATGCAATATAAATACCTTACGACCGCCGCACGGCAGAGCTTAGCTTCCCTGCTTGTTTTCCTGCCTGAATATAGCTTCTACTCCCAAAGGGACAGTGCCGGAGTTGTCGTGCTGGGCGATTACCATCGCATTCAGTTTCTCATCGAAAAGAAAATGATTTGATCAAGCTGCACGGTGCTTCCGCACTGGCCGTCAATGTGGAAGCACCGGGCCAGCCCTCGTCGGTTAGTCGGGCAGCCACCGCTGATATTCCGCAGTGATATCGCCCTCCACCGGGATCAATTCATCAAGCAGGGTGATCATGCGTTGATTGGGCCAAAGATCGGGCTGAATCGCCGACATCACGATGAGTAATGTAACAGCCTCCATGCCCGGAAAAAGCCGCGCCAAGAGGGCAATGCCGGCCGCAGGTGCCCGGGAGATTCCATTGTCACTATGGACGAGAGTGAGGCCGTCATGGCCGGCTTCGAGGTCGCTTCTGAGACCGTCGGCAAAGGCGAAGATGCTTTCCATGTGCTCGGCAGTCGGCGGAATGATCGGGGGAGACCCGTTACCGACATCATGGAAACTCAGGATCAGCCGCCGATGGTCGGGATCGGCACCCGGGATATCAGGAACAGAGGTGTCGGGATCTAGAAGTGATATGACATGGGTGAACTTGGCATCATCATATTGTTGAAGTTGGTTATTTCCACAAACGACAAGTCGAAACCCTTCGATAATATCATTACCCTCACGAATTTTTTCCATCATAATGTACTCCTCATGTAGATTAATATAAAGTTTTACTATGGGCCAAATACTATATGTTAGATATGGCCACATCATAGTCTCTATAATATACGGTTGTTATGAGGGACGTTGTCAATATATCGAGACCGTTTAGGACAAGTAATTTCTCAAACTTCTATTTTTATCGTATACTCTCGATAACTTCTTATTTATGGTTCTGAACATTTTGACATTCTACGTCAGATAGGCCGATTGTTGTTTTCTGTTCGCGAAAACCATCGGTGATTTTTATGAAGTTACTTGCCTATAAGCCATACGAAAACCATGAAATAATTTCGGCACTCAGAAGCACAAAAAAGAAGTTATTTCAGTTGGAGCAAAAACATCTTCGTTTTATGGAACGCAGATTGAATTCAGTAAGCACCGCATTTTTTGTGAACCATATCGACGCCCAACTTTTTCGAGAAGATGAGGGTCACATTATGTATATACCGGTGGAGTATGACCGGTATCGGCCGGCGCGTGATCACCAGATCGCCCAGATGCTCAAAACGGACGGCAATCTAATCGAAACACCGGAATTATCTCCCGCTTTTTTTGCCAATCCGATGCAGTATGAACGGCAGGCCATGGAGACCTGGACCCGTGAACAGCTGATCGATTTCGGCCTGCGCCACATCCATGATGATGGCGAACGGGACGTCTGGCGCCGGCGATTGGAAAATCGCTTTCCAGCCGAGATTGATATCTATGAGCGGACCTATGTTCCAACCGGATCCACGCCGGCGACGGGCATCCGGTCCGGCTGGCAGCGTGAGAAAAGCGTCCCGGGCAGTCGGGTGGTGCTGACCTATGAGATCGATTCCGGGGAAGGCGGTGTCGAATTGCCCTTCGCCGCGCAGCTGGACTGGCTCATGGGCCGGAGACATCAACGCATCATCGATACCGTACACACGACGCTCAAAGCCTTCATTGAATATGTTGGCTTGAACATCACCTGGAGTGGCAACCGGTCGCTCCACATGCACGTCGTCATGCTGACGGGCGATTTCCATGGCGCCGGGTATTTTGACGGTTGCGACTGGGTCGCGACCTATGGTGCCGCCTGGCACCGTGTCGGGGCCCATCTCTTCGAGGTCCTGGATCTGTCAAAGGTCGCCTCGGATACGCGTGTCTTCGACCCAGCCCTTGCCACGCCCTATCAGCTGCGCCGACTTCCCAACGGACTGCGCCCGGGATGTGACAAGAATGTCTGGGGCTTGACGAACCCGTTTCGAACCATTCCTCAGGTCTGCCTGTACGAGACCACCGGCGTGCCTCGGCGGTCATCGGCCGGGTACAGTTCTGTCTGGGACCGCCAGCCGATCCTCACCATGTCATCGACACGAAAGCGTGTATCGCAAGGGACCCGATGGGCGGTCGACCCCGATCTTTCGGCGGTCAAAAGTTGGATTCAGGACCATGTGATCGCCGCACCTTTTCCGGAAATCGTCAGCCTCCACTGGATGGATGATCGCGACTTTGTTTTCGCCGCTCGTCTTCGTAACTCCGCCGATGACCGCCACCCGGGCAGTTTCATCCAGGGCGATCACCGCCATATTCAGTACAATGGCACAGGCATCACCGACGCCCCGTTCCACTTCGAGGCGGCGTTCGACGAGATCGTGGAGGAAGGAATTGCCGCAGTTCATGGCCTGTCGATCGACCCATCGCCGGCATCGTCAACGGCAGGTCAGCTTTCTGGCCTCGAGACGGCCCGAACGATCGGGGAAGCACGCAAAGAACTGGCCAACGCCATTCTCGATCGCCTGATCGCCTTTGATGACCTTCCAGGCAAGAAATTGATGATAAAATCCGGCGAGGGCCTCGGCAAAACGACCGCACTGATGCGCTATCATCATCTCCTGGGGCATGCCGGCCATCAGATGGTTTCGTTTTCGACCCGCGACCAGGCGGCAACGAAGTTGAACGAATTTAAAGCTCTCAAGCCTGACGCTACCGCGGTCCTGTTGCCGTCCTTTTCCGAGTGTTACAGTGAAGTGTGCACAGAAAATGGGCATGAGCTCCCGGATTCAGACCGAGCAGCCGGCCGTCTGGCGTCAGCTGACTGAAATCCGCGACCAAATCCGCCAATCCATGGGTCAGAAAACGGTCTTTTTCTGCACTCACCAACTTTCGATGATGTGGCATCGGAATTGCGCCACTCGGCGCTTTATTTCCGCCGATCCGTTCGGGGATGGCGCCGAGCTATCACTCGATTCCCTGGTTTTTGATGAAGTTCATGTTGATGAGCTTGTGCAGACGGTCCGGGTCGACCAGATGGATTTTTGTGATGACTTTGCCGGAGCCGATGCAAAACAACAGGTCTGGGATCGTCGGCCGCAAAACCTTGAGTTGTCGCTGAACGCTGTGCGCGATGTTTGCGATCACCGCCAGCATTTCGATTATATAATGCCGGCCCAGTCACAATATGTGGATGAAAATTTCACGGACCGCCGGGGCATCGGTGTGTGGGACCAAGGGCTATGGGTGCGTCCTCAGCCATGGGTCTCAGAATTGCGGTCGAGAATTGTCATCCTGACGACCGAAGAAGTGCCCTTCTGCCTCGCCAAGGTGGTCGTGCCCGGCGTTTCCTGCATGGATGTCCAAACGCCGAATATCCCCCTGGATACCGTGACCGTCTACCCCCGGCGAACCAGTGCGGCCCATATGGCGCAAACGGTCAAAACCGTCATGGATGAGCACGACATCAGGCCTGATGCCATCATCGCCAACCGCAAAGCGGCCTATCGATCGGTGACTGATATTCCGGTCGCACCCCATAAACAGGCAAAGGGATCAAACTCGTATCTCGGAAAACACGTGCTATCGGCGTATTCATTTCTGGCACCGGAGCAGGTCCGGCTCGGCGAATGCCTCAACAACCTATGCTTGAGACGGGATATCTGTCACCTCCAGTCGGTCGATGAGATGCAACAAACGATAGGCCGCACTATGGGAGCCCGTCAGACCGGCAGCGGTCGTCATGACGTCGTCATTAACCGAACCTTATTAAACCGACTTTATCCCTATATATATCGATACTTCAGGTACAAATGCGATATCGTTTTCACCAACAGCCAACTTCGTCATAAAAAATATTATTGCAAAAATAATTAATAAAATAATTCTATATATAAATGGGTGATATAACGTCGTAACCTAATATATTTTAATTAGAACCCGATATTACGTCACCCAAAAATTGCTCGTGAATATTTTTATTTAAATACCGACAATTTATACATAAAAAAATACCATGAGTAAAAAATCTAAAAATAACTATCGTTTAAGAAGTTCCAACATCACCAGAATGACAAACAATAAGATATTCCAGCGGCGATACAAAAAACTTGGGAATGAAGGACCTATTTTTGACAGTCCCGACATGCGGCAATGGCCTATCCAGGATACCCGGCGAAGAAGTCGCCATTCAACCCGATTTATCGCCCGATGTCACTGGGTCGCCAAACCGGCCGGCGTTTTTTGTAGGTTCGTTTTGGCCGCGCTCGGGGCGGCTCGTAAAGACGTTCATGGATGGTCTCGACATGACCTGGCTCTTTTTCAATGAGCACGGCCGAGCGACCAAGGGACTTCGCGGCAACACCCGTCGTTCCGGAACCGGCAAACGGGTCCAGCACCGTGCCGCCAGCCGGGCAGGCCATCAAAATGAGTCGCTTCATGAGCGGAATCGGTTTTTGCGTTGGATGATGCCGCTCTTCGTGGCGAGCGGTCGGGATTGACCAGACATCGCGCATCTGTTTGCCGGGTTTTTTGAGTTTGTCATAGCCAAAATCGCCATCTCGCATCGCCTCATAATCAAAATAAAACTTGCCGCCCTTTTTAATCCAGAAAATAAATTCGGAACTTATAGCTAGTTTCTTTCTCCCCCGGTCGGGATTGGCATTCGGCTTGAACCACGTAATGGTATTGATGACATGCAAGTTTGCTTCATTAACAGCGTGGCCGACGGCGAGAATATTGCGAGTCGAGCCAAAAATTAACAAACTTCCATCGTCTCGGATCAGCGGAAGCGCGACTGTTAGCCAGGCCAACGTCCAATCGACATAGGAATCATGGTGGCAGCGCCAATTGCCGGGATTCCAAGGGGTTGTATCATAGGACGAATGGAGCGTGTACGGCGGGTCCGCCACCAGCAGCGAAACGGTCTTCGGCTCAAGTGTCGGCATAATATTCAGACAATCATCACGAAAAATCGATATCATCGCCACCCTATAAGCCAAAAGAGACTGGAAAAAGTAGTGATGGATTTAGGCATCATTCTCATAAAGAACCTGGATGAGACTGTAGACACGCTTCTAAAAAATCACAGGAACGTTGCCAAATCGTTAAAAAAGCCACTTTGCATGGCCAATTAACAAATCAGAATTTTGTATGGATACGATTTTTGCGCGTTGACCTGCGTCCGTGATGGGAGGAGGTGCATAGGGGCATCAAGCGTGCTGGAAGGTCATGATAGATGTGACCAAAAATTCATGACGCCAGATAAGTCAAGATAAAAATAGAAACTTCTTTGATGATGGAGCATCAATAAATTAAACTTCTATGTACGGTAAAAAATACTCTTATAAAGAAGTTTCGGTTTTTTCATGGTCTCAGATTTTACATCATGACGGAGGAACGCTAATATAGGGCATCGCAAAAATAGGAGTGATACGATGAAATTGTCATTATATAAATTTCATGATCTGAAAGAGTGGATGTCGTTAAAAACTGGAATAGAATGCTATTGTTTCGGATTTATATTCGACGCAATTCATAGCAGACTAGATTTATGGCAAAATAAGAAAACACCAAAAATTAGCGGATCTTATGCACATTTGATGGCTGTAGAGTGTATAATTCAAAGACGGATAAGAAATATACTACACGATGACGAAGGAATTAGCATTATGACAGAGCTTTTAGATACGATAAATGATGCCGAGATAGCATTCACGGTAGCTCAGAAAATTGAACTAATACTATTAGATTTTAATGATGGCAAAAATCATGCTATATATGATTTATTCATTAATTCATATGTAGAAGAACATGAACTGGAGAAAAGTGACATTGTTCTGACAAAAATATTAGAAAATGAAGAGGAGTTTCAGTATCTATATCTATTGTGTGATATATACCAATGTTTCATTAAAGTGTTTCTTAACCAAAATCCGGTTTCAATCCTATTCACATACCGTGATCCAGACAGTAAAGAAGGCTTCATAACGGGATGTGTAACGGTATATCGCAATGAAAAAGTATTTGAATACCCGAATACTATTAAAAATAAGAAGTTTGGAATTCATAGATAATCATGTGTATAATGCAATTTAATAGCATTAAAAATTAGTAAAAAAAATAGTGCGTGAGGATAGGTAATATATTAATATCCTCACGCATTAAATATTAAGAAGTTTGATAATAATCTGTAAAAATAAAATATTAATATTACACAATTAATATTATATACATCGCTCAAAAATTCTTAATTTTCATGGCCTATTGGCGACATGGGTTATGAGGGTGAGCCACAAACGGCTCATTTTTTGCTTCCGGGCCATTCAATACTTTCGTACCGAAGTCCCCCTGGGGTGGCGCCGGCACATAGAGATCGGCATCAAGGCGTGGCCAATTCAGCCCCGGCCCGGCCGGGCTGACTTCTTACTCAGCCATATCGGTTGCCCGCTGATCCTGCATTCGCTCCTCGGCCTTCTTGAAATCGTGTTTCTCCTTTCGCTGCACAGGGTAGGGGTTGTCGGGGTGAGTCGGGCGGCGGTAAGGCTTAGAGTAAATGGCAGGCGGTGATATGATTACAGGTGATGACAGAGGAACACATTATGTCACAACGTGCCACATCCGAACCTATCACGATCCGTACAGCCAAGGTGGCCGAGATCGACGCCTTGGCGGGCGCGATGGACCGCGCGCGCAATTACATCGTCAATCAGGCGATCGAGCAGTATCTGGAAGCCACTGCCTGGCAGATGGAGCGGATCAAGGACGGTATCGCCGCTGCCCGCGAAGGCAAGGTCACGACCGCGGATGAGGTCTTTGCCTGCATCGCAGCGAAGCACGGCTGGTCGCGTTGAAGCTGCTGGTCATTGCTGAGCCGGCTGCTCGTGATCTTGAGGCAATCGTCGATTACATCGCTCTGGATAATCCCGTCGCCGCTGAAAGCGTGTATCGGGGAATTGTACGGGCCGCGGAGAAGCTACCCGAGTTTCCAGCTTTGGGGCGTCCAGGGCGATGTCCTGAGACGCGAGAACTGAGCATCACGGACCTGCCCTACCTGATCGTGTGCGAGGTTGATGCCGATGTGGTGACGATATTGGTCGTATTCCACACGCTCCGCGATCTTGCGGGCGCACTTCAGGACAGAATGCAGATTAATCCGGAAAATTCATAGAGGCTCGACGGAGTCGGACGACGACTGTGGGTTAGTGAAGCTGAACCGTTCCGATTTTTTCAACGCTCTTTTTTGGGTATACCCAAAACAGGCGCCGAGATGAAACACCCGGAGCGTATTTTTAGGGTCGAAACCAAAGTTCTGATACGCTATAATGCTGGGGTCTAGAACCAAAAGCGACAGATTTGATGGCGCTCTACGGCTATGCTCGTGTCAGCACGACCGATCAAGAGTACGACGGCCAAGTCGCGGCGTTAAAAGCCGCCGGCTGCGCCATCGTCCGGTCCGAGAAGATGAGCGGCACCAGCCGCAAGGGCCGTTCGGAGCTTCAGATCCTCTTAGAGTTCATCCGCCCCGGCGACACGTTGGTTGTCACGCGTATCGACCGGCTCGCCCGCTCGGTCGGCGATCTCCAGGACATCGTCCGCTTGTTGCGCGATCTCGGCGCCGATCTGAAGGCGACCGAGCAGCCGATCGATACCCGGTCGGCCGCCGGCAAGGCGTTTCTCGATATGCTGGGCGTGTTCTCCGAGTTCGAGACCAATCTGCGCCGCGAACGACAGTTGGAGGGAATCAAGCGCGCCAAGGCGCGCGGGGTCTACAAAGGCCGTCCGCCCAAGCTCGATCCGGGGCAAGTCCAGTCGTTACAGAATCAGGGGTTGGGTCCTACGGCGATCGCAAGGCGTCTGGAGATTTCACGGGCCTCGGTTTATCGCCTGCTGGCCAAGAGGCCTGTGGGCGATCGCCAAGCCCAAAAGCTTGGAAGTGCCTGATCATGCCGATCCGTCCGGAAACGCGCGCCCTGTACCCCGCTGATTGGCCGCAGATCAGCGGCTGGATCCGGTTTGAGCGGGCAAAAGGATGCTGTGAGCAGTGCGGCCGGCCGCATGGCCGGACCGTGCGCTGTTTGCCCGACGGGCGTTGGTTCGATCCCCTGACTGAAGGGTGGCGCACCCAAAACGGGGCGCTCGCCAATGCTTGGCCCGATATTGAGGATTATTGTCGGTTTCGGCACACGCGCGTCGTTCTCGCGGCCTGTCACCGAGATCACGATCCGGCCAACAACGCCCCCGACAACCTGATCGCGCTGTGTCAGCGCTGCCATCTGATCCATGACCGCCCCGAACAACGGCGCCGCATCCGGCTCACCATCCCGCAGCGGCGCGCGCTGGGTGATCTGTTTCTGGGGCTTTATATCAAGTGGCGAAACGCGCCGGCGACGCACGCCCAAGCGCCGATCCACGGAACCCGTTTGAAATGATGGCGCACTATTTCGTTGCCTCAGAGTCACCCGTGTGTCCCTCGCCGCACTGGGCGCCGCAGTCAAGCAAGCGAGGGTTTGCACCTTATACGGAAATCCCTTGCAAAGTCGGGGGCATCCACACACGCGCCGGGATTGTCGGAGGCATACGGGTCACATAGGACCGGCACAAAATCGGCGTACAAAACCAGATACCGTTCAAAACATGAGCCCGCATTTTCTGGACACGGTTGTGCCGGAGGTTTTGATCTGTTCATATACGGTCCGTTGCGCCAGCCAGAACCCCTTGTCCCACCAGTCAAGGGATTGACGCAGGTGTGGAAGTCACCGCCCGTTGGGGCGGTTCGGCGGTGACGACCGGTCAATCGTCACCAGACATAGCGCAAGCCCGCCTGGCCGCGATGGTCGGTGTAGTTGCCGCCGAGGCTGCCGTTATACGCGGCGACCAGGTCGACGTTGTCGGTGATGCCGAGATCAAGCGTGACGCCCAGTTCGGCGATATCGCGCGGCAGACCCTGACCCTCGATCGCGAAGCTGTCACTGCCCAAGAGTGAGGCCCTGAGCGCGGTTTCCGGTGAGCCGATCTCACGGCTCCAGGCCGCACGGGCCGTCAGGGCGACTGTCATCCCGTCATCCCTGGCGCTTTCGAACCGTGTTTCCGCGCCAAGTCGAGCCCGCACGCTGTCGCTGGTCAGCGAACCGACCGACAGACCGGCAGTGCCGGTTTCCTCGTAGCCTTCCTGACGCATGCCGATGTAGCGGATACCGACCAGCGGCGAGACGGTGAGGCCATCGGGGCCGGGCCGGAAATCATAGGCCGCGTGGGCATCGATGTTCCAAGCGTCAGCGCCGTACTCGGCCGTTTGCTGGCCGAAGTTCGGCACGGTGCGGCTGCTGTCATACTCGATCCGGGAATAGCTGAACGCGCCCGACAGACGCAGATCGTCCAGTTGATAGCGGCCATAGACGGCGCCGCTATAGCTTTCGGTGTCCACGCCCAGCATGCCGCCGGAGGTGACGCGGCCCTGCTCGTAGCCGACCGCCGCGCCAACCGAGAAGGCGTCATTCACCGGCATGTCGATCCCGGCATGCAGGCCGGCCGATCGGCTGTCGCTGCCGGGCATGCCGTTGGCACTGCCCTGGCGGCCGGTCTGGCCAACAATCCGGACCCAGCTTGCCGGGCCGTCGGTGCGGCCAGCGCCTGCCGGGGCTGGTCCCTGCCCAACTTCATAGTCGCCACGGGCCAGCGGTCCAGCACTGGCGAACTGGACGGTGCCCGGCGTCAGGATCGACGCGGTCTGGGCGCCGTCCCCGAATCTGCCTCCGGTTCCCCCGAAACCATTCGCCATCTGAACGAAATCTATCAGGGCGGTCGCGAACTGTAGCGAAACGCCAGAAGTCCAGGCCAACCGGCTACCGCTCAGTTCTTCCAGAACGGCCGTGACCTCATCCTCGGATAGTTTGCGGAACGCCTCGACAAAGTTCTGATAGCGCGGATCGGTCTGATCCAGGCTGTCAAGGATCGCCACCAGGCCCTGCTGATTGGCATTGCCCGCAAATGGACGGGCCAACGCCTGCAATTGCGTCATTTCCGGATTCGGGGTCGTCCCAGTTCCGGGGTTTGGAACTTCCCGAAGCGCCAAGGTCAGAAGGACGCGTGTATCGTCATAGCTCAGCGAAGGGTCGATGAAGGCGTAATTCGCCGAAACGTCGTCGAACGTTCCCGTTCGCTGGCCGTCCACCTCCAGGATCGTATAGGTGCCAAGGACGCTTTGATTGCCATCGGATTCCAGACTTACGGCCTCCACGCTACCGCCGTCGATGATTGCATCGCCGCCGACCTCAAGACGACTGGCGCCGGTTTGGTCGACGTAGACCCGATAGGTCGACCCGGCATTAAAGGTCGCATCGCCAGTGATGGAAAGTGACCCGATGGAATTGCCCGGGGCGATGGTGGCGCCGTCCTTGACCGTCGTCGCCCCGACTGTACCCGAGCCGCCGAGAATCCCGCCACTGGCGACATTGATCTCGCCCAGCGTCCCATTGACGATGAGCGTGCCGGCTGCGATGTTCCAGTCAGTCTCTGGGCTGTCGCCCGTCAGGGTCCAGGTCGCGGCCCCGCGTGTTTCGAAATGATCGAAGCCCCTGAATTGCGCGCCAGTGCCAATAGTCCCCACGTCGAAACTGGCAATGCCCTCGCCCCCTAATGTCAGCGTATCGTCAGCGTCTTGACTCACGACGTTGCCGGTGATTTGAAAGCCCGGCCGCAGCTCCAAACGGTTGTTGCCGCCGTTAATAAATTCGACCGCATTGGCGCCAATGGCGCCAGTGGCGCTGATTGCTCCTGATAGGATGATCGTGTTGTCGCCGCCGTGGGCAGAGATGCCGTGGGCATCGTCACCCGCGGTATTGATTTCGCCTGAGACATCGATCGAGTTGCTGCCGCCCTGGGCCCAGATGCCGTAGGCATTTAAGTTCTCGGTGTTGATATTCCCTGAGACATCGATCATGTTGGTGCCATTTTGGGCTAAGATACCATAGGCCGAATGACCCTTGGTATTGATATCGCCTTCTACATCGATCGTGTTGTCGCCGCCGTCAGCCTGGATGCCGTAGGCGTCTCGACCCTCGGTCTGGATATTGCCGGAGACATCGATCGAGTTGCTGCCGTTTTGGGCGAAGATACCATAGGCCAATTGACCCTTGGTATTGATATCGCCTGAGACATCGATCGTGTTGTCGCCACCCTGAGCCCAGATGCCGTGGGCGTTGAAACCCGCGGTATTGATATCGCTTGATACATCGATCGAGTTACTGCCGCCGTTGGCAGCGATGCCGTGGGCATTGTCACCCGCGGTATTGATATCGCCTGATACATCGATCGTGTTGCTGCCGGTGCCCAGGGCGAAGATACCATAGGCCCCGGCATCCATGGTATTGATATCGCCTGATACATCGATCGTGTTGGTGCCATTTCGGGCGAAGATACCATGGGCACCGGCATCCATGGTATTGATATCGCCTGATACATCGATCGTGTTGTCGCCACCCTGAGCCCGGATGCCGTAGGCGTTTGGACCCTCGGTCTTGATGCTAACGGTCTCGGCTATGGTCAGCGTATTGCCGCCCGACAGCTCCAACACACTAATGGTGTCGTTGAACAGCGTCTAGGGGGTGGGTCCGTCGATGGTCATGCTGGAGGTGACGCCGACACTGCACTGCGTCAGGGTCACCGTGGAGGGGGTCCCCTCGGTCCCTCGGACGATATTGACACCGGTATCATCATTGGCTTTGTCGACGCAGAAGCGGAAGGTTTCTGGCGCGAGATTCGTGGGGTCGGTGCCCATGGAAAAGTCACAGACCTCAGCCTGGGCTGGCGGAACAGCCACTGTGACCAGCAATATCAATCCGCCCAACGCAACGCTGGCGCCGCCCATGGGCGGCCTCCAAATCATATATCTCATTACTCTGAATTCCCCTGTGTATCTGGTTCCGGTGCCCGGCTGATGTGCCCCCCTCTTTGGACCGCCCCGAAAATCGGGAAGCGCGTCATCACACAAGAGCCGCGAGAATCACGCCAGATCGCCAAAGTCAGCTAGTTTTTCAGCATCCTGACAGTGGTAGCATGACGCTCAGCATCTGTGCGCTCACAGATAAGTTCACTTTGGAACTCACCAAAAGCATTTTGCGAGCAAAGTGGACAAGTCTGTTTAGCCGTTTGAGAGCATACTGCTTTATATATATATTCTGGGTATCTGCGTTTTACGATTGATAGGGTGATATTATGAAGACAATTCTCGGCACATTCATCAACGATACGGAAATATTTAAATCAGATCATCCAAATTCTAATGGTGATTTATTATACTTATCTAATTTAGTATCGGAAAACGAGCAACTATCATATAATATCAACAGAAAATATTTAGATTTATACTGTGATCTATATTTTCAGCCTATTGTGGATATCGAGAGCCAAGAGGTAGTGTTTTTTGAAGCCCTACTTCGTAATAAGCCGACGCGTTCTAGTATGAAAAATATTTCTATGTTTCTTGATTATCTACATTCGCATCCGATCATTCACAGTGCATTTTATGAATGGAAGATTGAAAAAACAGCAAAGCTTCTTTGGGAAAATATTTATCCGTTGCATGATAAAGCCATAAGTATTAATGTTCGCCCATCCAATTGGATGGGCCCTATTTTAGTAAAAAAGTTCCAAAACATTTTGAAGGCGTATAACATATCCCCAAATCGATTAATCATCGAGGTAACTGAAGATTGTAATATCAACAGTTATCCAATTTTTATTGATTCGCTCAATCGTCTAAATGACATTGGGTTCAAATTGGCGGTAGATGATTATGGGGCTGGGTCAGCGATATACGATATATTCAAAATTATCGACTTCGATATAATGAAGATTGACAAACGATTTGTAATAAATATTATTGACTGCAAAAAAAGCAGACTTATACTATCAAATATTATTCAACTGGCGAAATCACTAGGCATGAAGGTCGTTGCCGAAGGTGTTGAGTCAACTTCAGTATTAGAGGCATTGGAAAATCTTGGTGTAGATTACATCCAAGGATATCATATTGAACGCCCCTCTATGATTGCTCATTTAAAGCATAGATATTAAAGAATTTAATTCTTCCTTATTAAATAATTTTTTTTCAGTTTCTGTAGGATACGCTCGAGAATAATTATTGTTAAATTCGGCTCCGACTATTACTGTCCGTCTAAAAAAAATAATTCCTCAATTTCTCAAGAAAATCATCTACCACCCTCATACCCTTTTCGGTAATCGCAATGCGCGACCGCCGCCGATCGTCAGCGTCGTCGATCCGCTCTAGTAAGCCGACTTTCACAAGATCGTGAACACGTCGCATCGCTGTGCTAGCTGAATAGCCGTCCATATGGGAGAGCGTGGAAAGAAAAATATTCGGTCGTGTTCTTCTGACATCATAACTTTCAATAATTATTTTTATATCCAGGTCATCCAAACCATAAGATTCAAAGCATCTTGACTGTATTTTCCAGATGCCCTTCAGAATTTCTACAACCTCCACATCCGAGTTTTTGCCTTTCGTATAGATGTCGGAGTGCGTGTTTTCGGCGGACGCATTCCCCAGCTCGGTTTGGGTGCTCGATTTGCCGTCATGAAGTGTCCGCGCGTCCATGCAGCGTGCGAGGGCGCGCAGCGCTACGTCCCGCAAAACGGGAAGCGTGCAAGGTTTTTCTATGAAATCTGAAATTCCAGCTTTCAGGGCTTCAACAGACATTGCAATGGACGGATGCCCAGTAATCAGAACGAACTGTATCCACGGCGAAGAGCGGGTGCATGCGCGTATCGATTGGATTAACGAGAGGCCATCCTGATCGCCGAGTTTGTAATCACATATGACAACACCAATTTGTTGATCGCTGATTGCGTGACTTAGGGCTTCGGAAGAATCGGAAAATGCAACCACTTTAAGATCAACGGATTTGAGACCTTCGGAGTATATTTCTAGAATCTCAGGGTCATCATCTATGAGAAGAATCGAAGAGGAACGCGGGTCGTGTGACATCGAGGATTACCATGAACTTGATATATTTTGAGAGAGCGCTTGGGTCTCATGACCGCATGATCGCAATATGAATATATTCGCACAATGCGGTAGATCAATTGCATCCCCCCAATTTGAAGGCCGGTTACGAAAAAAGGTCAGTAGGCATGGACCACCCCCGCAAGAAACGCCTTTGCAAGTGGGGTGGTCGGTGGCGCTAAGGGCCGTGAATTTGTCGGTCCCTACCAGCGATAGGCGACAGCGAGTCGGCCGGTATGGCCGGTTTCATCCTTGCCGAATGACCCTTCATAGGCAGCCCGCAGCGCCACGCTGCTGCCTGCATTCAGGGCCTGTTCCCATGAAAGCCCCGCATTCACCTCAAGGCTGTGCCGGGTGTCGTTGTCGGGGCGCAGCGTAAAGCTGTTGCCCGACGTATCGCCGGCCAGCGCGGCCCGGACCGATCCGCCCGACTGTTCGGTCATGCCCCAGCCGGCACCGCCGAATAGCGAGAACGCCGTCTCGTCGTCGTCGATCACGGAAAAGGACGTATCAATTCCGAGATTTGTCTGCCAGACGGTCTGGTTTTGGCTGCCATAGGTCATGATAAGCGGCGAGTTGCCCCGTTCAGTATAGCTGGATTGCCGGACCCAGCTATGGGTGGCCTGTGCGGTGGGCGTGATTTCCCATCGTTCCGTCACGTCGAAGCGATAGCGGCCACCGGCCGAAACCGAGACTTCCTGACTTTCGTTGGTGCCCTCGACGATCTCGTTAGTGACGCCGACAATGGTGCGGGTGTTTTCGTTGCGTCCGAATCCGGCGATCACGCTGGCATTCAGGGTGACCGGCCCCTGGTACCAGGCGGCATACAATCCTGTGGATGTGGTGTCGGTGTCCACTTCCGCCGCCGCCGCGTCATCGCCCTCCACAACGCTTTTCCCGACTCCAAAAAAGACGCCGGCAAGAAGGTTTTCGCTCACACGGTAGTCGACGCCGACCAAACCGCCGTGCACGTCGTACTCGAAAGACGGGCCGTCTCCGCGGCCAATATAGCCCTCGGCCCAGGAACTGACCTGCCCAACCGCCGAACCGTCCTGAAACGACATCGTCGAGGCCAACGCGGCCAGGTCCCCCGTATCGCGGCCGTCGAAACCGACAGAGGCGCCGGAGGCGTCAACGTCGGTGCGGGCGTCCGCCAAACTCGGCGATGACCCGATGGCGCCGAGATCGGCCATCGCGAATTGAACGCGTTCGCCAGCAAACGTCGCGGTTGTCGTGCCAGTGGACGTGCCGGCGCCGCCCGCGCGGTTCAAACGGCTGCCAAGCGTCGCCAGGGTCGATCGTGTCATCTGTCGGTTCGACGCCTGCAATCCCGACCGGCTTACATTCGAGCTCATGCTTTCGACGAAAACGCGGCGTTGTTCCTCACTCAGCGCGGCAAACGGGACCAGCGCGGCGAAGATTTCGCCGTCCCGGTCGGTGATTTCGACGATCTGGTCGAAATAGGCACCGCCTGGCTGCTGCGGTCGGTCAGTGACCGGCTTTTCGAAGAGGCCGGTCAGAATCTGTTGAACCGCCTCCTCGAATTCTTCTTCGGCTTCGTGCTCCCCAACCAGCACACCGCCGGGACCGAAAACGAAGAACCTGAAGGGAAAGTCGAGGTTTTCGCCGCCATTACCGATGCGATTGAATGTCGAGATGACAACGTGATATTGCTCGCCCTCTTCCAATTCGGCCCCGATGACGGGGCATCGCTTGGGCCGCACGGTTTCGTCGTTTGAGCAGCTAATCAGTGTTATGCCGGGAGGCAGGTTCCCATCCCAATTGGAGCCCGGAGAATCAGGGGTCGAGGCGTCATCGTTGTACGCAAAGAAGTTTTCGCCCGGATTGTTCGGATCAAAACTGCCCTTATAGACGATGATGACGGTGTCGGCAGGTGCTTCGGTCTGGCCGAATATGTAATTGCCAGAGGCGGACGGCGTAAAAAATTCTGTTACATATTTGAAATTGTCATCGCCAGTTTGAAATTCTTTTTCTCCGTTCTCAAAAGCATCCCTGAAGAAATTGATGCCAAGATTGCTATTATTTGCAGAGAATTGATTTATTGAGCTATTATTGGAATCAAGCGAAAAATTAGTCGTCACCTGGGCCTGTGCCGGCAGTGACGCAAGGGCGAGCATTGCCCCGGATGCCATGAACGATGCCATCACCGGTCCATGGCGATGATGGCGACCCGGCTGCGATACCGGGCGCGTTTCGTGGCCGGCTTCTGGCTGGCAGCGATAGAAAGGCAGGGCGATTTGGCAGTGTGGCATGTTTATCTCGTTTATCTAATTGATTGGGTAGGGTGCCTTGATGGTGATGAAAGCCCTGGCCCAGGAGACCATAGGGGTGCCGGACTAGGGTGATGTGACTATAGAATTGACAGGAAGGGTTGTGGCCAGAGCATTGACCACCCGGGCGGAAGCGGTCGCGGTGATTTCGGCGGTGTTGATGGCGCCTATCGCGGTGCTTGAAAGGCCGCCGACTACGGTATCCAATGCCGACACGGCCTCGGGAGTAACCCCGCCAAGGCCAAGCGACGCCAGATCGCCGGTGATGGCGCTCAGGCCCGACCGCCCGATCGTGGCATTGAGACCCTGCCCGTCATTGACGATCGACGCCATGATATCCATCGTGTTCAGACTCGCATTTCCGGTGACAATGGCACCGCCGATGTTATCGATGGCCCGGCTTCGGAGCCGTGCAAGGCTGACGCGGGTGTCTTGAAAGCGACTGTGATCTGGAAACACACTGCCGGCTGCAGTATCGCCTCCGGTTTCGATCCTGCCGGTATTGACCGCGCCGATGCCGGTCGTTGCGGTGCGGACAACACCAAGGGATGGGTTGGTGATTGTGCCGATGTCGATGGTCACGGCATCCGCCACCGCGGCCAGCGACGAAATTTCGGCTTCGACGGCGCTGCGCTGTCGCAGCCTGTTGATGATCCGGCCGTCAATCACACCAGCGGCCATGTCAACACTGTCCGGCGCTGACGGCCCGATATTGTTTGCAACATTCAAGTGGATCCCAACGACAGCGTCGAGCAGAGAATCTGGCTGGTTGAGAACCCTGTCGAGCGTGCTTTGGGCGCCGGCACCGGATCCCAAGAGACTGACGGCCACCAGCAGACCCTTGAATAACAACGCTTTGAGCGCACCATATCGCATATCACCGGCTTTTATTGCTGCAGGGATCGCTTCGGTTCGATGCTGTGGGTTGCGCCCTGACAAGTAGGACCACCCCGATCGGTGACCGGGGTGGCTGGCTGCAAGCTCGATAGCCGGAGACCGGACTATCGCCGAAAACGGCGTGCAACCGATACGAGCGCCGAAGAAAGAACAAACCGCCGCCTTTCAGCGGGAAGGCGGTGGGAACGCCTTCCCGCTGGGTATCAAGGCGTGCGGTATCGTTGATTAGTCGACATTGGCGGCAGCGTTGCCCACCACCGACGAAACACTTCCGGAGATCTCGCCGTTTACGCCGGAGATGATCGAGCCGGTATTGACAGCACCCAGCGCGGTTGTCGAGACGCCACCAACCAACGCTTCGACCGCAGAGACGTCGAACTCGGTCAACTGACCGAAGTTCAGATCCGCCAGATCGGCGTCCATGGCTTCAAATCCGGAACGGCCAATGGTGGCGTTGACACCTTCAAGCTCGTTGGTAATCGACCCCGAGACGTCCATGGTATTGAGTGCAGAGTTGATCGCGACCATGGACTGCATCAGTTCCGCCGACTCCGGAACGATGCCGCCCAACTGTGTGACACGGTTGTTGACGGCCTCTGAAGTACCGGCGATCGCTTCGGCGATTTCCATATTGGCGCCGAGTTCGATATCGCCTGTGTTGACAGCACCGAGAGCTGTGGTGGCCATATTGCCAATATCGACATTAACCGATTGGACAGCGGTAACTGTGTCGACGATTTCCGCTGTCGATCCATCGATCTGGGACATCGTATTGGTGATGCTGCCGTCGATCAGGCCGGCGCGGGTGATGAACGTGGTTTCGGTGGCAAGTGCGGCGTCGGCGGCGGCATCAGCGCCCGTCGCGGCGAGTTGGCCTTGGTCATTCCGGAACAATTGTTGGCCGAGCGTCGGAACGCTGTCTAGAGTTGCCGTTACTTCGGCCCCCGAATCGGCATTCACAAGATTACCGTCCTCATCAAATTCGACAAGGATATCGTCACTGTCGTCAACGCCAACTAGGAATTGGGTTCCGACTTCAATCACAAGCGGGGTTTCGACTGCCTGCTCGGTTGTGCCGATATTGTCGGCGGTGTTGGCGAACACACCGGTCACATTCTGCAACAGGCTGGTGTTCTGGTTCAGCACACGCTCCAGGGTGCTTTCCTGCGCCTGGGCACCGGATGCGGCCAGAGCCAGGGCCATACCGGCAGAGCCGGCCATCAGTATGGATCTCATTATTTTCCTCATTCACGTCTGTTTGCCAACGGCGCAATTGGCAAATGGTGGGCGGCAACAGAGGCGCCAGCCGCTTGACCCTTGCCCGGCGATGCCGGATAAAGGCTTTCTCGTGACAGTCCAGCCGGCCTTATTCCGACTTGGCCATTTCAGCAGCGATCCCGGCGGCGGCCTGGACCGTCAGCGTTGCTTGTTCGATCAATTCTGCAACCTCTTCGGCGGCCTCCTCATCGGCACCGCGTTCCAGTGCCTGTCTTAGCAACGACACCGACTCGTCGTGCAAAGCGGCAGCCGTGAAGACGAGCTCCTGAGCATGGGCGGGCGACGACGCCTCGGGTACCAGCGATGCTTGCTGGGCGGCCTCCACCGCCGCCGCGGCCGATCGTTGGAGCAAACGCGTGCCGGGCGACCCGGCTTGCGGGGCAGGATCGCGTGGTGTCTCAGTCCCAGTTGTCTCAGTCTCGGTTTCTGGTTCAACCGTAGCGCCCGGCTCCGGGGGCGGCGGCGCGGCGTCCGTCGCCTGCTCGCCCCCGGGTTCGACTCCCGCTTCTTCGGACCCGGTTCGCCTCCCATTCGGGTCTTGCGGCGGTGTTGTCGAACGCCCGCTTTCCGTTGCCGGGTCTGACCCGGCTTCTTCGACAGTCGGGTCGTCAACATCGTCGTCAGCGACAAAGGCCTGTGCCCGTTCGACAGCCGCCTGGACGCGGGCCGCCGTATCGTCGTCGGGCGTCCGGGGCTCATCCTGTTGGTCAGCCATGTCCCTTGCGCGGTCCACGCCGGCGGCGACTTCGTCCAGCATGCCTGTGCCCGAAGAGGCGAGCTGGGTTGCGTCTTCGTCGACCAACGCCTGGCACGGCCGCGCATTGTCTTCGGACATCAATTGAATTAACAACTCGAAGGTCGCGAGGTTGAGCATCTGCCGAAGGGTAAAATGCAGCGCCTCGCGCTGAAGACCGCCAATATCCAGACTGACCAGCGTCGGGCCGAAGAACCGACCGGCACTAAAGCCGATCTCGCTCATAAACAATTGTTTTTGAAGCGGCGTGTTGGCCATGATACGCCCGTTATGGGCGTTGGTCATGGCCAGATCCATTCCGACAAGAATCCGGCTTTGTCGGTATCGCGGCCCCAAGCCGCCGATCTGCGAGCTGAAACCGCCGCCAGGAATGAAATCAAGGCTGTTGATGCTACCGGAGATGAAGAAATCAACCGGTTCCTGAGTGCGAATATCGCGAATGCCCCATTCGGCTTCCGTGACGGCAACACGCGGATCGCGACGGTTAACCACCGACACCCCGGCCCGGAACAATGCCGATTGGACGATGTCACCGGCGCCTTGCGTGATCATCTTTCCGCTGCCGCCATCGCTGAATTGTTCAACGCCGGTCTGGTCGACGATGGCGCCTACGGCCATCGTAAAACTGGGGTCAATCCGGCCCCGCAGGCATTGCAACGCGTCATCGAACGCGGTTTCGATATCGACGATTGGCGGTCCCGAGACGAGCCCGACGTCTGAGGACGGTGCGCTGATGCCCGGCGCCATGGCACAGCCTGATGCCGAAATCGCGATGCCACATAACATTGTTGTCACCCTTATCGATAACCGAATGGTCATGGGTCGCAGATTTCAGCACCGGACGTTAATTGCATTCCGCTATTGTCGAGCGTGTCGATTGATGCGCCGCCGCTTTCGCCGCTTTGGCTTGCATTTGTGATGCTCCCGTCCAGACATCCTTCGTTCTCGGCAGAGTTCATAGCCGTGACCTGATTGCCAGATCCGGACACATCGATTGTTGTTGTTGAATTGTTGGTTGCGCCGGTCGTATTGGTTTGCTGACCGATCCGGTCAGCAAGCTGGTTATCGATATCGATAACGGCACCATCTTCGGCGTCAATTCGAACAGCCCCAGTACTGCTGTCGTTGACGGTGCTGATATTATTATTGTTGACGGTAGAGTTGTTGGAGATTGACCGCGCCGGGCCAAATGAGTCGTAAAATCCACCTTCCGCCCGCGCGATCGTATCTGCTTGCTGATTCCTGAGCTGCTCGCGTGACGCCGGGGCAAAGTTCCATGTTCCCTGCCAGCTCTGGGCCGGTGAGGTGACATTCTGTGCCGAGGTCGTGGTCGCGACTGTCGAGCCGATCAGCGCAAGGGCCATGAAGACTAATGGTCGGTATCGTTTCATCCCGATA
>LFIK01000826.1_pt1 | contig 23618 bp, 20 predicted proteins | sample 643401 | NCBI WGS metagenome assembly LFIK01 (sample SAMN03777447, study PRJNA286221) | soda lake metagenome | biome: soda lake; feature: Kulunda steppe; material: water; isolation source: sample T5-Br brine of Lake Tanatar-5 | place: Russia: Kulunda steppe | collected 2010-07
AAGCGGTCGGGTTGCGCAGCGCGCCGGAGAGGAAGTTGCCGAAGATGTTGCCGACGGCGAGCGCGGCGACACCCATGCCGATGCAGGCGAGACCCGCGCCGAGATACTTGAAGGCCTCAGCCAGTTGAACCGGTTCCATGTTGAACTCCTTGAGATTGACAGGCGAGCTAGGGGGTGTGGACGAGTGCGCCGATCCTCAGTGTCCGGGATGCAGCGCGTCGTTGAGGTAGATGCAGGTGAGCACCGTGAAGACGTAGGCCTGAAGCCCCGCGATGAAGATCTCGAAGGCGATCAGCGCGAAGGTCATCAGGAAGGGAAGCGGGAACAGCACATAGCCGATGCCGCCCACCGATAACAGCGAGACGATGAAGCCGGCGAAGACCTTCAGCGCGATGTGACCCGCGAGCATGTTGGCGAAAAGACGCAGGCTCAGCGAAATCGGGCGCGAGAAGAAGGAAATGACCTCGATCACCGTGATGAACGGGACCAGCCAGCCGGGCACGCCCGAGGGGACGAACAGGCCGAGGAAATGGAAGCCGTGCTTGACGAAACCATAGACGATCACCGTCCCGATCACGAGAATCGCGAGGGAGAAGGTGATGATCAGGTGGCTCGTCACCGTGAAGGCGGTGGGGATCATGCCGACGAGGTTCGCCACCAGCACGAAGAGGAAAAGCGAGAAGACGAAGGGGAAGAAGCGCATGCCTTCCTTGCCCGTCATCTCGCGCAGCATGTTCGCCACGAATTCGTAGATGGTCTCGGCGAAGCTCTGCCAGCGGTTGGGCACCAGCAGCGTGCCGCGCGTCGCCAGCATCAGGCCGCCCGTGATGAAGGCGACGATCAGGATCATGTGGAGACCGGAATTGGTCAGGGCGACAGGCGAATCGCCGATCATGCCGAAGCGGATGATCTCGGAGATCTCGAACTGCTTGACCGGACTTTCCATCGTCTTCGGATCCTCGTGCTCGCCATCAGGGCGCCGTCATATGCGCCTTTCGGGTGCCACAACCTTGGTTTGTCGTCCTGACGAGGCAGGCGCCTCGCATGCTCAATCGGTCTTGTCGTCCCCGGTTCGCGCCGCAGACCCGGGGGGCTTATCCGAGGTCGCCTTGCGATTCAACTCCCCGGATGCACGAAGCATGTTCAGCATGCCCGATCCGAAGCCGAGAATCAGGCCGACGATGAACCCCCACGGCGACGATCCCGCGAAACTGTCCAGCATCCAGCCGAGAAATCCGCCGGCGATCACGCCTGCGATGAACTCCGCAGACAAACGAAAAGCCTGGCCGAGCCCGCTGGCATCGGAGGCTTTGCGCCGGGCGGCTTTCGCGGACTCCTCCCGCCCGGACGAGATTTCGCCCAACCGGGAATCGAGACGCTTCAGCCTCGTGGACAGTTCGGCTTCGTCGCCGGGTTGAGGCTTTTCTGGATCGTTCCCGGACCGTTGCGGATCAACCATCGTCAGACCGTCAAGGTTGGGAGCGACAAGAAAAACCGGCCCCGTCAGCCGCGCGCACCATATTTCCGGCGCGATACCGTGTCAAGGATCGCGGCGATTCTGTGAAGTCATTGAAAATATTGAGAAAAATTGCGTTTCTTGAATTCCTTGCACGCTTTGTTGCGCGCCTGTGGCGCTTCAGCCGGCCTCGCGCAGCCGTTCCGCCCGCTCCAGATCGACGCTCACCAGCTGCGAGACGCCGCGCTCGGCCATGGTCACCCCGTAGAGACGGTTCATCCGCGCCATGGTGATCGGATTATGGGTGATCACGAGGAAACGCGTGCGCGTGGTCCGGGCCATTTCGTCGAGCAGGTCGCAATAGCGCTCCACATTGGCGTCGTCGAGCGGTGCATCCACCTCGTCGAGCACGCAGATCGGCGAGGGGTTCGTCAGGAACACGGCGAAGATCAGCGCGGTCGCGGTCAGCGCCTGCTCGCCGCCGGAGAGCAGCGTCATGGTCTGCGGCTTCTTGCCGGGCGGACGCGCGAGGATTTCGAGCCCCGCTTCCAGCGGATCGTCCGAATCGACCAGTGTCAGCTCCGCCTCGCCACCACCGAACAGTGTCGTGAACAGCGCCTTGAAATGGCCGTTGACCACGTCGAACGCGGCCAGAAGCCGCTCGCGGCCCTCACGGTTGAGGCTCGACACCGCCTGGCGCAGGCGCTTGATCGCCTCGACCAGATCGTCGCGCTCGGCGCCCAGCGTGTCGCGCCGCTCCTCGATCTCGCGCAATTCCTCCTCGGCGCGCAGATTGACCGCACCGAGGCGCTCGCGATCATGGCGCAGGATGAGGAGTTTCTGCTCGATCTCTTCCGAAGCGGGCAGGGCGGCGTCGGGCTCCAGCCCCGCAAGCGCGTAGAGCCCCTGTGGCGTGGTTTCGAGATTGTCGCGTATGGCCCGGTCGAGTTCGCTCACCCGGGCCTGAAGCGCGTCGCGGCGGGCCTGTGCGGCCGCGGCCGATTCACGCACCGTCGACAGGGCGGCGAGCGCCTCGCGGGCGGTGCGATCGGTCTCGGCCTGCGCGGTTTCGCCCTCGGCGAGGCGATCGGCCGCCTGCCGCCGCGCCGCTTCCGCATTCTCGATCTCGCCTTCGAGCCGGCGCCGGCGCATGTGGAAATCGTCGGGGGCCTCGCGCAGGGCTTCCAGTTCCTCGCGGGCGGCGGCAATGCGCTCGTCGATGTCTTCGAGCGCCGCCCTGGCATTCTCGGCGCGTTCGCTCCAGTTGCCGATCTCGAGCGCGATGGCCCTGCGGCGCTGGGCGGCCAGTTCGGCCTCGCGTACCAGGCCCTGAAGCAGCGCATGCGCCTTGGCCGATTCGTTGCGGGCCTCGACGGCGCGGCTGCGCGCGGCATCGAGCTCGGCCTCCAGCGTGGCCGTGGGGGGCAGATCTTCCAGCGCCTCGCGCGCCTGCTCCGCCCGTCCCTCGGCCTCCCCTGCATCGGCATCCAGCTGCGCCAGCGCCTCCTCGATACCGGCAAGACGGGCCAGACGATCCGCATCGGCCCGCTCGGCCTGCGACAGACGCGCACCCGCTTCGTCGCGCACCCGCCGCGCCTGCCGCGCCGCCTCGATGGCCTGGCTCTCGCCCGTCGCCGCCGCACGGGCGGCGGCCTGGGCGAAATCGAGATCGCGCCGGGCCAGCTCGGCCTCGTCGCGCGCCTGCGCCGCCTCGCGTTCGAGATCGCCGAGGCGGTTGCGCTCGGCCAGACGCCGGGCCGCTGCCGTCGGTGCGTCACCTGCCGCAGCATAGCCGTCCCAGCGCCAAAGGTCACCCGCGCGGGTCACCAGGATCTGGCCGCCGGCCAGAGCGGATTGCAGCCGTGTCCCGGTTTCGCGATCGGCGACGACCCCGATCTGGGCGAGCACCCGCGCCAGCACCGGCGGCGCCGTGACGTGACGCGCCAGCGGGGTGGCTTCTGCGGGTAACGCTGGGTCACCGGCGGCGTCGAGTGCGCGCCAATGGGTGGGGGCGGATGGCTCTTCGGCGGCCTCCAGATCCTCACCAAGAGCCGCGCCGAGGGCGATTTCGAAGCCTTTCTCGACGCTGACCGAATCGATCAACGGCTCATGGGCCGCGCCGTCGGGGGTTGCGAAGAACTTCGCCAGCGTCGCCGCTTCGGTTTCGAGCCGCTGGGCGCGTCGCTCAGCCTCCGCCACCGGGCCGCGCGCCCGGCTTTCGCTCTCGCGCGCCGCGACGAGCGCCTCGCGGGCCGAGGCTGCACGCTCATCGGCGGCTTCGGCCCGCGCGCTGGCTTCTTCGCAGGTTTCACGCAGAGCCTCCAGATCGGCGGCCTCGGCGGCTTCGGCGAGATCGCGGCGCTGGGCTTCGCGCTCCTCACGCTGGCGGGCGAGGCGGGCTGCGCGTTCGGCTTCCTCGCGGGCGCTGCGTTCCAGTGCGGCGCGGCGGGCATTCAGGTCGGACAGGGCGGCCTGGGCGGTGTCGAAGGCCTTTTCGGCCTCTGCGAGTGAAGCGTCATGAGCCGCGCAACGGGCTTGCGCGGCCTCGCGCGCCTGCGCGGCATCCGTCCCATCCTCGCCGAGCCCGCGCGCCTCGTCCTCCAGCCTGGCGATGCTCGCCCCGGCATCGCTGATCAGGGCCTCCTGCCGATCACGGTCGCGATCGAGCTCCATGAGCCGGCGCTCCAGCGCCTGGGCGCGATCGCGGGAGCGGGTCTCTTCCGCCTCGAGCTCGGCGCGGGCGAGCACCAGGCGCTGCAACGCGGCCGCGGCCTGCGCCTCCTGGTCGCGCAGACCGGGCAGGGTGTGGGCGGCGATGGCTTGCAGGCGCGCGGCTTCGGCCTGCTTCTCGGTGCGTTCCGCGACCTCTGCGAGAATGCCGGACAGGGCGTTTTCCGCCTCCACCGATTCGGCCTGGGCCTCGCGATAACCGATCAGCTGAAGCGTGGCCTCGAAGCGGCGGATATCGGCCGAGAGCGTGCGATAGCGCGTCGCCTGCCGGCTCTGGCGCTTGAGGCTGTCGGCCTGCTGGTCGATCTGGCCGAGCACGTCCTCGACGCGCGAGAGATTCTCCTCCGCCGCGCGCAGGCGCAGCTCCGCCTCGTGGCGCCGTGCATGCAGCCCGGCAATCCCGGCGGCGTCTTCCAGAATGCGTCGACGCGCCTGCGGCTTGGCCGCGATGATCTCGCTGATCTGGCCCTGACGCACCATCGCGGCGGAGCGCGCTCCCGTCGCCGCATCGGCAAAGAGCAGCTGCACGTCGCGCGCGCGCACCTCGCGCCCGTTGATGCGATAGGTCGAGCCGGATTCCCGGGTGATCTTGCGCGAGATTTCGAGGGTTTCACTGTCGTTGAAGGCGGCGGGGGCGGTGCGCTCGGCATTGTCGATGCTGACCGTCACCTCCGCCGTGTTGCGCGCCGGGCGGTGACCGGAGCCGCCGAAGATGACGTCGTCCATGCCCGATGCGCGCATGCTCTTATACGAGCTCTCGCCCATCACCCAGCGCAGGGCCTCGACGAGATTGGACTTGCCGCAGCCGTTCGGGCCGATCACGCCGGTCAGCCCCGGCTCGATCAGGAATTCCGTCGGCTCGACGAAGCTCTTGAAGCCGACGATGCGCAGGCGCGTCAGCTGCATCGGCGCGCCCTCCCGTCACGGGCGGAGGCGCGCCGCGCATCGTCGCGACGGCTGAAACGATCAGCCGCCGAGCTTGGGTGCGAGGATTTCCTCGAACTGCTCAATCGACAGGGCTCCCCGATACATCTCGCCGTCGATGACGAAGGTCGGCGTGGAATTCACGCCCTGCGCCCGGCCTTCCTCAGCGACTTCCATGATGCGGTCATAGGTCGCCTGATCACGCAAGCAGGATTCGAATTTTTCCTGTGAGAAACCCGCCTGGCGCATCATTCCGGCGAGTTCGTCGAGGGGGCGGTCGCCGAAAGCCCATGTGCGTTGCGTCTCGAACAGCATGTCGATGATCGCGTAGGTCTGCTCCTCGTCGCAGCGCGCGAGCATGAATCCGGCGGCGGCGAGCGGGTCGAGCGGGAATTCGCGGAGCACCATCCGCACCTGGCCGGTATCGACGTAGCGCTCCTTCAGAAGCGGGTAGGTGTTGACGCGGAAATTTGCGCAATGCGGACAGGTCAGGGATGCATATTCGATGATCTCGATCTCGGCATCGGGGCTGCCGACGACGAGTTCGCGCCACTCCTCTTCCGCTTCCTGCGCCAGAGCGGGGAGCGGTAATGCCAGGCTCGCGAGCCCGGTCCCCGCCATCAGTGCCATAGCATGACGCCGATTGATCATGTGCGTTTCCTTTCCTCGACCGCCGGGGCGACGCAGGTCGGGACCGCGCGCCTCACCGGTAATTCTACACGAGATGCTTGTGGCAAGAATTGGTCGCTTCACGCAAGCGGCGGATCGCTCACGCTTTCGTGTGCGGATGCAGGCCGGTCTCCGGCGCGCGGGCGCTAGCGCAGGTCCGGATCCCGATGTTTCGCAAGTCTCTGGTTCACCTGCCGGTCGCGCCCCAGAACGGCTTCACCGAAGCGCGCCAGTGCGGCCTTGAGCGGGGCCTCCTCGATGCTCTCGGTCACCCGGGCGACCTCTTGGGCGATACGCGGATCGACGGGCACGGGCGCTCCCACGCGTTCCGCCGGGCGCGTCACCGGCCCCTGTCTGATCACCACCCGCCCGATACAGGCCCAGCCGTAATGGGCGTTCAGGCGCTCGATCACCAGCGGGATCGATTGCTGGAAATCCAGCGCGAAAGCCCCCTCGACGCGCACCACCAGCGTCGCGGGATCGGGCGCGCGCTCGGGGTCGCGCGGCCCGCGCCGGCGCGGCCATTCGAGTTTCAGGGGTGGCGAGAAGGCGGCGAGCCGGGAGCCGACGATGTCCTCCCAGGCCGTGATCACGTCGCCGGAGGCAAAGCCCTGCCGGGCCAGGGCCGGGGCCATGCAGTTATCCAGCAACTCGGCGAGGGCGCGTGCCCGCCCTTGCGACTTGTCCCGGCTGCCCGTCATCGCGCTCTCCCACAATCAGTGCAGCTTTGAAGCCGCATGGGCGCCTGTCAAGTCGGCGGTGGATGCGGCATGCCGCGTTCTGGCATGCGGGCCCGCACGGTGCTAGGCCGAAGGCGATGCTCTTCCACGAACGATTCGCACCGCGCGCATGACCACCACCTCCGCAAGTGCGCAGCCGGACCCTGCCGTGCTGCCCGATCCCGATGATCTGCTCGCCTGGTACGACCGGCATCGGCGGGTTCTGCCGTGGCGGGCCGAGCGGGGCACGCAGCCCGACCCCTATCGCGTCTGGCTGTCGGAAATCATGTTGCAGCAGACCACGGTTCAGGCGGTACGGCCCTATTACGAGCGGTTCCTTGCGCTGTTTCCGGATGTGCGGGCGCTGGCCGATGCGCCGCAGGAGAAGGTGATGCAGGCCTGGGCCGGGCTCGGCTATTATTCGCGGGCCCGCAACCTGCATGCCTGCGCCGGGGAGGTCGTCACGCGCCATGGCGGAAGCTTTCCCGCCGACGAGGCCAAGTTGCGGGCCTTGCCGGGCATCGGCGCCTATACCGCCGCCGCGATCGCGGCGATCGCCTTCGACATTCCCGCCGCCGCCGTGGACGGCAATGTCGAGCGGGTGATCAGCCGGGTCATCGCGCTGGAGCAGCCCCTTCCGGCGGCCAAGCCGCGCATCCGCGCCACGGTCGAGGCGATGCTGCCTGCCGCGCGGTCCGGCGATTTCGCCCAGGCGATGATGGATCTGGGCGCGACCATCTGCACGCCGAAGCGCCCCGCTTGCGCCCTGTGTCCGTGGATGCAGCGCTGCGAGGCGCGCCGGCAGGGATTGCAGGAGAGCTTTCCCCGCAAGGAGAAGAAGAAACCGCGCCAGACGCGTTACGGTGCCGCCTTCGTTGCCGAGCGCCCGGACGGTTCGGTCCTGCTGCGCACCCGCGAACCGCAGGGGCTGCTCGGGGGCATGGCCGAGCCTCCGGGGAGCGAGTGGCGGGCCGATTATCCGCTCAGCCGGGCGATCCTCGACGCGCCGCTTGAGGCCCGCTGGAAGAAGCTGACGGGGACGGTGCGGCATGTTTTCACGCATTTCCCGCTGGAATTGACCGTGTTCCATGCCAGGTTGGGGCCGGATCAGGAGGCGCCGGACGGCATGCGCTTCACGCCACGCTGCGATCTCGCCGGGGAGGCCTTGCCGAGCGTCATGCGCAAGGTGCTGGCCCATGCCCTGCCCGATTTCGCGGTCCCGGCGAAGCCGTCTGCCAAACCCGACGGCAAACCCGACGGCAAGCCCGACGTCAAGCCTGCGCAAGCAGCGGCGCGAAGCCGGAAGTCCGGTAGAAGTGGGCGGCATGGCTGATCCGGCGGATCTCCTGCGCCGATTCTTCGCACCGAATTGCGTGTACCAGCCCCGCCCGGCGCCGGTTGCCGTATTTTCGGCCCGAATCGTCCTGCAACACGTCAAGCGACCGGGATCGTCGCGAGGTCCCGCGTTGATTTCACAACGTCGAACGGGCATGTTGGCCGCATGGCAGACCGTTCGTCGCGGGCGGGCAAAGCTGGCTCGGCTTAAACGGTCGAGCGAGAGCATTATCGGGATGACGCTTTATTCGCATGAGCGGTGATCAGGACAGGGACGGACCGGTATCAGCCGGATCGGCGGCGACCGCAGAGGAGCGCGAGCGGGTGGCTCCCGGGAGCGGTGCCCCTGACGGCGTCGTCTCCGGCGGGCGGCATTGCGTCCCCGATCAGCGCGATAGCGCGCGTAGCGCCACGCCCGGCTCGCATCGGTCGTCACGCGCATCCGGTCGCCTCGCCGTGGCTCCCCCGCCGCGGTATCCGGTTCCGGAACAGGCGATCGGCCACGAGCCCCCGCTCGATCTGTCCGGACAGAGCCGTTTCGAGAATACCCGGCGCGGGGTCAATCTGCGCTGGCTGTTCGGCAGCGTCATCACGGCGCTGACGGGGGCGGCGCTGTTGGGTTCGGCGATCTTCATCGCGATCGAGGGGCGTTCGACGGAGGTCTCCGCGCCGCAACGGGCGCTTGCCGCCTTTCTGCCGATCGACGAGCCGGATGTCGAAACCGCCAGCAAGGGCGACAAGCTGGTGCGCAGTGATTACACGGTCGCCGCGCGCAATACCTTTCGCACGCCGGTCACCACGCAGGTGGGGGATCGCGAGGTCGTCTCGATCCGCGGTTTCACCCGCATCGCCACCAATCTGTCCCTCACCGCCGGGCGCTACGCCACGGACATTCCGCGCTTCGATCCGATGAGCCTGATGTCCGCCGATACCGTGGAGCGTGTGATCGATACAAGCGAACGGGTCGAGGAGGCCGAGGTCACTTTCCGCCGGTTCGGATTCGGCGAGGCTGGCAGCCTGCGCAGCGCGCCGGCCCTGAGTGACCGCGAGGCGGCGGCCCAGGTCGTCGAGGAACTCGCCCTGATGCGTGAGGCGCGCAGTCGCCCGATGTCACCGCTTCCCGCCCAGACCTTCCTCAGCCGCACGCTGGGAACCGGCGAGCCCGGTTTCGGCGACCTTGCCGGTTTCGCCCAGACCCGCACCGATCCTTTCGATGCGATCGAGGTGCGCGTGATTCCCGAGAACGTGACCACCGTGGCGAAGCTGCAACGACGTCCGCCGGAAATGCGGATGCAGGAAATTTCGCTGCAGGTCATTCCGGGCGAACCCTTCGTCGATCAGCTCGCCGAGGAATCGGTTTCTCGCGCGCGGATCGAGGCGGCGATCGCAGTGATCGGTGGCGAGGATGCCGTGGCGGCCATGCAGCCTTCCCTCGCTGCCAGGGCCCTGGTGATTCCCGGCGAACGCGTCGGCGAGCCGAAGCGATTGTTGCGGATCGTGTTTTATGGCGAGAACGGTATCAACGCGATCGTCGCGGTGAACGATCAGGGGCGTTTTACCGAGGTCCCCGTCGGGCCGGAAGAGGATTTCCGGATCGCCGATTCCCGCGATCGTGACGGCAGCGGCGCGCGTGGCTCCGGCGTGCGCCTGCATGACAGCCTCTACGAGACCGCCTTCAAGCACGATCTTTCCGCCGATCTCGTGGAAGAACTGATCCAGATCTTCGCCTATGACGTGGATATGCAGCGTCGTGTGGCGCTGGGGGACGGGATCGACCTGTTCATGACCGAAGCGGAGGACGGCGCCGAGCCGGAGCTGCTTTCGGCGGCCCTCACCGTGGGGGGAGAGACGCGACGGGTCTACCGTTTCGCCGATCCGGATGACGGCGCGATCGAATTCTTCGATCCGGAAGGTCGCTCCTTGCGCAAATTTCTGATGCGCAAGCCTGTCGCGGAGGGGCGCATGACCTCCGGTTTCGGCATGCGTCGCCATCCGATTCTGGGCTATTCGCGCATGCATACCGGGGTCGATTACGCAGCGCGCACCGGCACACCGATCTTCGCAGCCGGCAACGGGACCGTGATCAAGGCCGGCTGGGCGGGCGGGTACGGGCGTCGCGTCGAGATTGCCCACGGCAACGGCTATGTGACCACCTATTCCCATATGAACCAGATCGCGAGCGGCATCGAAGCCGGCGTCGAAGTCACCCAGGGGCAGGTCATCGGCACGATCGGCAGCACCGGGCTTTCCACCGGGCCTCATCTGCATTACGAGGTTCTCGTCAACGACGATTTCGTCGATCCGCTGAAGATCCGGGTGCCACGCAGCCGGGAGCTGGACGGGCGCGAGCTCGCTCTGTTCAACCAGCAGCGTGACGAGATCGACGAATTGATCGAGCGTGCCGGTGGTCCGATGCGATTCGCGCAAGGTGCGGCACGCTGAAACCGGCGGAACCCGCATGCTCGTTTCGATCGCGATCGTCTTCCCGATCTTCGCCCTGATCGCGCTCGGCTATGGCGTGCGGCGGTCGAAGATCGTCGATGACGGGCTCGGCGAGACCCTGTCGCGCTTCGTCTTCATCATGGCGATCCCCGCGCTGCTCTTCTCGACGCTGTCGCGTTCCGATCTGCCGGATGTGCAGCCCTGGGCCTATTGGGGCGTGTATTTCTTCGCGCTGGCCGTGGTCTGGGCGATCGCCGATCTCGCCGCGCGCTTCTTCTTCACCGAAAGCCATGCCGGGGCGGTCGTGGCCGGGTTCACCGCCGGCCAGGCCAATCTCGTGCTGATCGGCATTCCGCTGGTGCTCTCGGCCTATGGCGAGGCGGCGGCGGCGCCGTTGTTCCTGCTGATCGGCATCCATCTGCCGATCACGCTCACCGTGGCCACGCTGTTTCTGGAGGGGCGCCAGACCTCATGGCGGCGTATCGTCATGAAGCTCGTGCGCCACCCAATCATCCTCGCCATCCTGGCCGGCGCGGCCATGCGCATGTCCGGTCTCGACCTGCCGGGGCCCGTCTGGCGCACGCTCGAGATTCTCGGCGGTGCGGCGGTGCCCTGCGCGCTGATATCCACCGGTATCGCCCTGCATCGCTACGGGCTCGGCGGCGACTGGCGACATCCCGCCCTGATCACGGTGCTCAAGCTCCTCGTCCAGCCGCTGATCGTCTATGTGATCGTCTTCCACGTGATCACGCTGCCGCCGGTCTGGGCGGCGACGGCGGTCTTGCTGGCGGCCTGCCCGACGGGGATCAACGCCTATCTGCTGGCGCAAAGCTACCGCGAAGGTGTGGCGCTCGCCTCGGGTGGCGTGTTCCTCACGACCGTGGTCGCGATGTTCACCACGGTGATGTGGCTCGCGATTCTCGGCACGCCCGGGTGAGCCGTGACCCCACGCCCATCCGGGCTTAGCGGCGGCAGCGCTTCCCAACCGGATCGGCGGCGGACACTCTGGGGCATTCTCGCCTGCGGAGAGCCCCGATGAGCCATGCCACCGATATCCCGATGATGGACGCCATCGCGCTGTCGCGCGCGATCCACGCCCGCGACCTCTCCTGCACCGAGGTGATGAGCGCCTATCTCGACCGCATCGAGGCGCTCAATCCGAAGGTGAACGCCATCGTCTCGCTGCGCCCGCGCGAGGAACTGATGCGCGAGGCAAGGCAATGCGACGACGAACTCGCGACCGGCGCATCGCGCGGCTGGATGCACGGCTTTCCCCAGGCAATCAAGGATCTCGCCGATGCGGCGGGCCTGCCCACCACCAAGGGCTCGCCGTTGCTGAAGGACAATGTCGCGCGCAGCGACGCGGCTTATGTGGCGCGCATGCGCGAGGCGGGCGCGATCATCATCGGCAAGACCAATGTGCCTGAATTCGGGCTCGGCTCGAACACCTACAATCCGGTCTTCGGCCCCACGGCCAACGCATATAGTCCTGATCACACGGCAGGCGGGTCGAGCGGTGGCGCGGCGGTGGCGCTGGCGATGCGGCTCCTGCCGGTGGCCGATGGCAGCGATTTCGGCGGCTCCCTGCGCAACCCGGGCGCCTTCAACAACGTCTATGGCCTGCGCCCGGGTTTCGGGCGCGTCCCCGCCAATACCGAGGAGGTCTTCCTGCCCGGCATGAGCGTGAACGGCCCGATGGCGCGCAATGTCGCGGATCTCGCTCAACTGCTCGCCGTGCAGGCGGGCTACGATCCGCGCCATCCGCTTGGCGTCGACGGCGATGGCGCGGAATTCGCCGCGCCGCTCGATCGCGACGTCTCGGGACTGCGCATCGGCTGGCTGGGTGATTTCGACGGGCGCCTGCCCTTCGATCCGGGCATCATCGGTCTCTGCGAGGCGGCGCTGCCGGTGTTCGAAAATCTCGGCTGTCATGTCGAGAAGGTCGCGATCGATCACGATCTCGAGGATGTCTGGCAGGCGTTTTGTACCTTGCGGCACTGGCAGGTCGGGGCGAGCCTGCTGCCGCTCTATCAGGATCGCTCGCGCCGCGATCTGCTCAAGCCTGAGGCTATCTGGGAAATCGAGAACGGGCTCAAGCTCGGCGCGTTCGATATCACCGCCGCCTCCACCCGCCGCAGCGTCTGGTATCAGTATGTGCGGGGCCTGTTCGAGCGCTTTGACTATCTGCTCCTTCCCAGCGCCCAGGTCTTCCCCTTCGCCATCGGGGAAACCTGGCCGCGTCACGTCGGCGGGCGCGCGATGGACAGCTATCACCGCTGGATGGAGGTGGTCGTGCCCGTCACCATGTCCGGCTGTCCGGCGATCAGCGTGCCGGTCGGTTTCGGCGAAGCCGGCCTGCCCATGGGCATGCAGATCTGGGGGCCCAATCGCGGCGAGCGGGCCTTGCTCGAGATCGCCCATGCCTATGACCGTGCCACATCCTGGAACGAGACACTGCCGCCTGGCGCGTAAGCGCGTCATTTGCGTGTGGAATTGCGATATCGGCCTTGCACGACTGCCGGCAAGGCCCTATCCACGCGCGACGCGTCCAGGAGGTGAAGAACCACGATGCCCGCCGGTTTCGAAACGCTGCTCTCCCCGGTCATTCTGTTTTTCATTCTGGGGGCGCTCGCAGCGGCATTCCGATCCGATCTCGCGATACCGGAGGCCGTCGCCAAGGGCATCTCGCTCTATCTGATGGCGGCGATCGGCCTGAAGGGCGGTGTCGAGGTTTCGCAGAGCGGCTTCACGCAGGAAATGGCGTTGGCGGCGCTGGCGGGCCTCGTCCTCTCTTTCCTGATCCCGTTGCCGCTGTTTCTCGCCCTCAAGAAGCTCGGGCGGCTCGATACCGTCAACGCCGCCGCCGTGGCGGCGCATTACGGCTCGGTCAGCGTGGTGACCTTCGTCGCCGGATCACAGGTGCTCGGATCGGGCGGGTTGCCGCCGGCAGGTTATATGGTGGCGGTGCTCGCCCTGATGGAGACGCCGGCGATCATCGTCGGCCTGATGCTCGCGCGCAGCGGCGGCAATACTCAGGTTCAGGCTGGTAACGGGCTGTTGCACGAGACATTGCTCAACGGCTCGGTGGTGCTGCTGATGGGCTCCTTCATCATCGGGCTGATCGCGGGGCCGCAGGGTTTTGCACCGATCGCACCACTGTTTCAGGATATCTTCACGGGCATGCTGTGCCTGTTCCTGCTCGATATGGGCCTCGTCGCCATGCGGCGCCTGCGCGAATCGCGGGCGTTGACCTGGCGGCTGGCCGGGCTCGGCATCGTCTTTCCGGTGATCAACGGCACGATCGGCGTGCTGGTGGGAGCGATGATCGGGCTCGATACCGGCAGTGCGGCGGCGCTCGGCATGCTGGCGGCGAGTGCCTCCTACATCGCCGTGCCGGCGGCGATGCGTCTGGCTCTTCCCCAGGCCGATCCGGGGCTGTATCTTGCCATGTCGCTGGCGGTGACGTTTCCCTTCAACATCACCATCGGCATCCCGTATTTCGTCTTCCTCGCGACGCAGGTGGTGTGATGAGCGAGCCGGATCCCGTTGATCTCGAGCGTATCAAGGTCGAGATCCTGCTCGACGCCCCGCTGGTGCGCCGCGTCGAGGCCGCTGCCGAGCGCCACGGCCTCACCGGCTGGACCGTTCTGCCCACGCTCAGTGGCGCGGGACGCAGCGGGCGCTGGCAGGACGATCAGGTGACGGGGGCAGCCTCGAAGGTGCTGTTCATCACCGTGTGCAATCGCGAGAAGGCCGACGCCTTCACCCGCGAACTCTCGCCGGTGCTCGAAGCCTATGGCTCGGTGCTCTTGAAGAGCAAGGTCGAGGTGGTGCGCCCGGGCAAGTTCTGACGCCGCAGCTTTCGGGTTCCGGTCGGGGCCATCCCTGACAAATCATTGGCGCAGAAAGAAAAAGGGCCGCTCCGGAGAGCGGCCCAAGTCTAGGGAGGAAACGCCCAAGGAGGGCGATGAGTACCGCGACGTCGTCGCGTTACCGCACTGCAATAATATAGGCGCAGCCCATTCTGACGCCAAGGTCAAAAGGTCAGCAGGGCTGCCTGTTTTTTATGCGTCAGTCCGCATGAGCAGGCACTGGTTTGCGATTAACGCGCTGTTCACCATGATCATCGAAGATCCGCGCCGCGTTTCTGCCCCATTCACGGCGCAGATCCGCAACACGCCCCGACCGGAGCCATGAGCGCCCCGAGGGGCTTTCCGACAGCGTATGTGACGATCCCATCCATGCACAGTTCAGACGACAGCTTCAGCATGAACGCCGCGCACCGTCTCGATTCGCGGATCGGGGCGCTGATGCGCGAAATCGATGCCTGCATCGACGAGCGTCGCCATCCGCCGGTAAGCCGTGCCCGCGAGGTTCTCGCGGCGAACCATGCGAATGCCCGGATGCGGCGTGGCGGTCGCGCGCGTTCGCCCGGCAACTCTCTCAGCCGTAACGGTGCAGATCCGCAGCATGGCGCTTGAGCCAGGCCTCCGCCTGGTCCGTATGCGGGCAGATCTCGCGCAGAAGCCGCCAGTAGCGTGCCGAGTGATTCATCTCCACGAGATGGGCGACCTCATGGGCGGCAAGATAATCCAGCACCTGTGCCGGAGCCATGATCAGCCGCCACGAGAAGGACAGATCGCCGCGCGCGGTGCAGGATCCCCAGCGTGATCGCGTGTCACGCAGGGTCAGGCGGCCCGCCCGGCGCTGGACCAGGCCGGCATAATGCGTGACGGCTGTCGCGAGATCGCGTCGCGCCTGCCTTTGCATGAATTCCCGCACCCGCTTCGCCACGAATTCGGGCTCTCCGGCCACGGCGATGATCGGCGCGCCCTGCGCATCCGCGCTCACCTCGGTCGGGCCTCGCACGCGTGACCAGTGCACGATGCGGTGTGGCGTGTCCCGAAAGGGAATCACGGCGCCGTCGCTGAAGGGGATGCGCTGCGGCATCCGCGCCAGCCGCTCGGCGATCCAGCCGCTCTGCGTGCGGGCGAAACGCAGGGCCGTTTCGAGGGGCGTTCCGCGGGGCATGGTCAGGACGATGTCACCCGTCGCCTGCGAGGCGCGCAGGGAGATGCGCCGGGCCCTGGGAGAGCGCCGCACCAGCAGATCGAGCCGCGTCTCGCCATGCATCACCGAGACCCGTTCCGGCTCCAATCCAGCCCCTGCCAACCCTTTCCAAAGCATCGATCTTTTTGCCTCTCGGGAGCATCCGATTCATCGCCCCTTAACATCGCTTTCCACAGGGCGCGCAACCCTGTGCGAAATCGGACAAATCAGGCCGACTCGTTAAGGTCTGCTTTACTTTCCTGCCCCAGCATGCCCCGAAACGAAACACTCATGCATCGATTTCCACCAGTTTCGGAGCAGAAATGGCCGCCACGATCCTGATCGTCGATGACGATCCCGTCCAGAGACGTCTGCTCGAGGCGATGATCCGCCGTTTCGGCTACGAGCCCATCGTCGCCGAAAGCGGGGATACGGGCCTGCGCATCATGCTCTCGGCGGAAGGCGAGAAGGTCGATGTCGTGGTGCTCGATCTGGTCATGCCCGATCTCGATGGGATCACGCTGCTGGAAAAGATGCGCGGCGCCGGGGTGGAGACGCCGGTGATCGTGCAGACGGCGCACGGCTCCATCGATACCGTCGTGAGCGCCATGCGCGCCGGCGCCATCGACTTCGTGGTCAAACCGGTCGGGGCGGAGCGCCTGCAGGTCTCGATCCAGAACGCCTTGCGGGTCGATATCCTGGAAGACGAGATCCGGCGCATGCGCCGGCGCGCTTCCGGCACCCTGACCTTCAAGGATCTCACCTCGAAGAGCCCGGATATGGGCCGCGTCATCCGCCTCGCCGAGCGGGCGGCGAAGTCCAACATCCCGATCCTCATCGAAGGCGAATCCGGTGTCGGCAAGGAGGTGCTCGCCCGGGCGATCCAGGGCTCCGGTGACCGCAAGGGCAAGCCCTTCATCACGGTCAATTGCGGTGCGATCCCGGAAAATCTGGTGGAATCGACCCTGTTCGGCCACGAGAAGGGCGCTTTCACCGGCGCCACCGAGAAACATGTCGGCAAATTCGTGGAGGCGAATGGCGGCACGCTGTTCCTCGACGAAATCGGGGAATTGCCCCTCGATGCCCAGGTCAAGCTCCTGCGCGCCATCCAGGAAGGCGAGGTCGATCCGGTCGGCGGCAAGAAGAGCGTCAAGGTCGATATCCGGCTGATCTCCGCCACCAACAAGAGCCTGCTCGATCTGGTCAAGGACGGGCGTTTCCGCGAGGATCTCTACTACCGTCTCAACGTCTTCCCCATGACCTTGCCGCCCTTGCGCGCGCGCAAGGAGGACATCCCCGATCTCGCCATGTCGTTCCTGGCGCGCTTTGCCGCAGAGGAAGGCAAGCGCGTGCGGCGCATCGCCCCGCAGGTCGTCGATCTGCTGCAGAACTATGCATGGCCGGGCAATGTCCGTCAGCTCGAGAACGCGCTGTTTCGCGCCGTGGTTCTGGCCGATGCCGATGAACTGACGCTCGCGGAATTTCCGCAGATCACCTCGCAGATGGACGGATACGGTGTCGAAATCCCGCCCGCCCCGGTCTTTGCGGAAACCGGCAGCGCCCAGGCGCCGCAGCGCGAGGTGGTGCGTGTCGAGGTGCGTGACCCGAACGCTCTGTCGCTGATCGACGACGAGGGCGACATCAAGACGCTGGAGGCGCTCGAAGCCGAGATCATCCGCTTCGCCCTGCGCCATTATCGCGGCCACATGTCGGAAGTCTCGCGCCGTCTGGGCATCGGGCGTTCGACGCTCTATCGCAAGCTGAAGGAATTCGGGCTCGAAGACGAGGCCGCCTGATCGGGGGGGGGGAGGCAAGCCGCTCCCGGCGCAGGCGCGATCGACGCCGCGCCGCGCACGCCTTGCCGCTTTGATCGCGCGGCATCCTGCATTACCGTCATTGTGATCGAGAGTGTGTTCGAACAATGCGGATCGTGCAGGACTATATCCGGAAAATCTTGCGGCAGGGCGCAAAGGTCGGTCCGAAGACGATCGAGGCCCAGGCCGTTCCTGTGCCTGTGCTCTGGCTTCTGGGCAAGACCGGCGCGGGCAAGTCCTCGTTGATTCGCGCGCTCACGGGCGAGGCCGAGATCGGCGAGGGTTTCGCTCCCTGCACCCGCACGGCGCTCGCCTATGACTACCCCGCCGAGCATCCCGTCATGCGCTTTCTCGATACGCGCGGTATCGGTGAGGTGGGGTATGATCCCGGAGAGGATCTCGCCGCGGCCGAGACGGGGAGCCACGCCCTCGTGGTGCTGGCGCGGCTCGATGATCCGGTGCAGGAGGATGTCGCGGAAATCCTGAGCGACCTGCGCCGCCGCCGGCCGGGCCTGCCGGTTCTCGTCGCCCATACCGGAGGCGATCTCGCCGGAGACGGCTCGCGGCGCGAGCGCGCGCGGGCGAGCACGCAGGCGCGGTTCGAGCGCGCCGCAGGCACGGAACTCGCCCATGTGGTGCTGTCGCTGCCCCCGGGAGAGGCGCCCCGTGAGGGGCTGGACAATCTGCGCGAAGCCCTGGCCCGGATGCTGCCGGAGGTCGCTTTGCTGATCATGCGCGAGCGCGCGCAGAGCGCCGAGGCCCGTCGCTTCGTCGAGGAGATGCGCCCGCTGGTGCTGTGGTATGCCGGGGCGGCGGCGGCGAGCGACGTTGCGCCCGTGATCGGAGCCGTGACGGTGCCCGCTCTCCAGGGCGCGATGCTGCATGCGCTCGCCGGGCGCTACGGGGTGGAATGGAATGCGGGACGCGCTGCGGCTTTCGCCAGCGCGCTCGGCTCGGGTGCGCTTCTGCGTTTCGCGGGAAGCTACGTTGCCCGGCAGGGCGCCAAGCTGATTCCGGTGATCGGCCAGACCCTCGGTGCCGCCGGCGCAGCGACGATCAGCTTCGCTGCGACCTATGCGCTGGGACGCGCGGGCGCCTACTGGCTCGAGCGCACCGCGCGTGGCGAGACGCCGAAGCCGGAGGATCTGCGTGGGCTCTACGAGGATGCTTTCCGGAGGGCGCGCGATGTCCCTCGCTGAGCGATTGCGCCGCGCCTATCTGCGCTGGAGCCGGCTCGGTGTGGCAGGGCTGCTGCTCCTGCCGATCATCGCCACCTCGCTTCTGGGCTTCGTCTGGCTGCATGAGCGGGGGCTGCTACTGATCTTCGTTCTCGGCTGCGCCGGGCTCGCCATCATGGCCGGAGGCGGGCGGCATGTTCTGCGCTGGTGGCGCCGCCGCCAGGGTACTGCCGAGGCCGACGCGGATGACGAAGCGGGGGAGGGCGCTTCGGCCCTGCGCAAGCGGCTCGAACATCCCGCGATCGATCCTGACTGGAGCAAGCGCGAAACCGAAATCTTCGAGGCGGCACGCAAGGCCATCGCGGCGCGGCTCGAAATCCCGGTGCCCTGGGAAGAGTTGCCCGAACATGCGCTCGCGGTGGTGGAGGATGTCGCGGGGCGCATGTCCGACGGCAAGAAGGGTGCGCTCGATTTCACCATGCCCGAGGCGCTCTTGCTGATCGACCGGGTCGCGTTGCGCTATCGGGAATTCCTGCGCAGCCATGTGCCGTTCTCCGATCAGCTCTCCGTGCGGTCCATATACTGGCTCTGGGCGCGGCAGGATCAGGCGAAGGCTGCCTGGAAATACGGCTATCTCGCCTATCGGGGCCTGCGTCTCGCTTTCAATCCGCCGGTCGGCGTTCTGCGCGAGATCGAGCGCGCCGCGACCGCCGGGCTGCAGGATCGCCTCACCGACCAGGTGATGCGTGATGCTCAGGCGATCCTGCTCGAGGAGGTCGCGCAGGCCGCCGTGGATCTCTATTCGGGCAGGCTGAAATTCTCGGAAGCCGAGCTGATCGAGATCGAACTCGGCTCGGAACTGCGCGACCGGCGTGCCCTCGCGCGGCCGGATGATCCGGTGCGGATTCTCGTGGTCGGCCAGGTTTCGGCGGGCAAATCCACGCTGATCAACGCCCTGCGCGGGGAATTGCGCGCGGAGACCGATCTCGCCCCGACCACTGATAGCCTGGCCGCGTATGAGACCGAAATCGACGATATTCCCTGCCGTTTCATCGATACGATGGGTATCGACGGGTCGAAGGCGGTGCGGGCCCAGCTGACTGACGAACTCGCCGATGCGGACATGATCCTGTGGGTGCTGAAGGCCAACCGTCCGGGCCGCGCCGACGATATCGTCTTGCGCGATGCGGTTCTGGCACGCTTCGCGCGAGAAGCGGCGCGACGCCGGCCTCCCGTGATCATCGTGGCGAGCGCCGCGGACGCCCTCCTGCCGGATTGGCCCTATCTCGAAAACGACCTGCCGGAAGCCGCGCAGGCCCGGCTCGGCAAGGCGATGGCAGCCATCGCTCAGGATTTTGCCGGGCCATTCGAGGGCTCCACGCCGATCCCGGTCTGTGCGCTCTCACCGGTCTGGAACCTTGATACCCTGTACCGGGAGATCGCCGCGCAGCTCGACGAGGCGCTGATGACCCAGCGCAATCGCCGTCGGCTTTCGGCGCCTGGCGGGCTGCGCGTCAGGGAGAATCTCGGGCGCGCCGGACGTGGCGTCGCCAAGGGCGTGCGCACCATCAAGGGGCGCTGGTTCCCCGGTCGCGAAAAGCCTCGCGACGATTGATCTGCGGGGGTATTGCCCTCGCGCGGCCTGAACACATTCGCGTGAGCCCGTAACGATGCAGCCCGAAGCGTCGAATTCGGCTCTGGAGAATGCCGTTTCAGGGAGGCGCCACCGTGACCACGAGATCATCCACTTTCGCGACCATGCCGGCTCTCGCCGGGCTGGCGGGCTTTCTTCTTGCCCTCACCCTGCCTGCGATAGCAATCGCTGATCCGGATAACTGGCAGCGTGCGGGCTTTCGCACCGATTTCAGCCGCGCCTCGGTTTCCTTCGACGAGATCATCGCCGGCGGCCCGCCCAAGGACGGCATCCCCTCAATCGACGATCCCGTCTTCGTGCCCGTCGGCGAGGCCGATCGGTTCGAGGATCGCGAGCCGGTGATCGAGATCCCGCTCCCGGGGCTCCAAGGCCGGGCTTATCCGCTCAGCGTGCTGATGTGGCACGAGATCGTCAACGATACGGTCGATGGGCGTCCGCTGGCGGTCACCTATTGCCCGCTATGCAATTCCGCCGTCGTCTTCGAGCGCGTCATCGACGGTGAGGCCGTGACCTTCGGCACGACCGGGCTGCTGCGCAATTCCGATCTGGTCATGTATGACCGCGCCACCGAAACCTGGTGGCAGCAATTCACGGGCGAAGCCATCGTCGGCACGCATACGGGGGCGCGCCTCGAAATGGTGCCCTCGCGCACGGTCTCCTTCGCCGATTTCCGGGCGCGCCATCCCGATGGCGAGGTGCTGGTGCCCAATGACTGGTCGATGCGCCGATACGGGCGTAATCCGTATGCCGGCTATGAAGGCCGCGCCGGCCCCTATCCGCTCTATCGCGGTGATCTGCCGGCGGAGCTGGAGCCGATGGAGCGGGTCGTGGTGATACGCCGGGACGGGGATGTCGCCGCAGCGGTTGCGCTCTCCCATCTGCGGCAGGCGGGTCAGCTCGCCTTGGCTGATATGGAGATCGTCTGGGAAGCCGGCGTCGCCTCGGCCCTCGATACCGGCACGATCGCTCAGGGACGTGACGTCGGTGCGATCACGGTCACCGATGCCGCGACCGGCGCGCCGCTGGTGCACGACATCACCTTCGCCTTCGTGGTCAAGGCCTTCCATCCCGATGAGCGCATCCTCACGGATGACGGCTGGATCAGCCTCAGCGCGCGGTGACGTGTCGCTGCCCGGCCTGCGCGTCGAGAGCCTCGGCAACGAGCGAGAACGAGCGTTCGATATCGGCCACGATGCCCGCCTGCGCGGCTTCCACATCGCCGCGCCGGGCGGCGTCGAGGATGGCCTGGTGGATGTCGTTGCCCTTGCCGATCTCTGGCCCCGCCCGGCGCATGATCAGATTGAGATAGGGGCCGTAGCGCAGCCACAGGCCCGCGATCAGGGGCAGCAGGACCGGGGAATCCGCCCGCTGGTAAAGCGTGAAATGGAAGCGGTAGTTCTGCGCCAGATCGGGCGTATCGCGCCCGGCTTCGTTTGTATTTTCCTCGGCCAGGATCGCGGCCAGCGTCTCCAGCGTCGCCGCATCCATGCGCTCCACCGCCCGCCCGGTGACGAGCGGTTCGAGCGCGATCCGCGCCAGTTTCAGATCCTGCATCTGACGCAGATCGAAATCGGGAACCCGCAGGGCCCGTGACGGCGCGTCGATCAGCGCCCCCTCGGCCACCAGCCGGCGCACGGCCTCGCGCACCGGGGTCATCGAGGTGCCGAGCCGCTCGGCCAGACCCCGAAGGTTGAGGCTGTCGCCGGGTGCGAACTGGCCGCGGGTGAAGGCGTCGTGCAATTGCGCATAGACGCTCTCGCGCATGGTCGTCTGGTCGATGCGCCCGAAAACCGGCCCGCTCATGCCCCTCCCCCCACAATTCCCGAGACGCGTCCATATTGACGCTTCGTCAGCGCAGCGTCTAGTGTGATCACATATCACAGATAACGAACCGGGCCATGCTGATGCGCGGGACCCGGTCGCCGAGGGGCGAGGCCGTGATGACGCAACGAGGCGCGGATAGCGACGCGGACGGTTTCTGGCTGTACGATCTGAAGGTCGAGACTGTGATCGGCGATCGCCCGCCGGTCTGTCGTCACATTGCCGGCGAGAGCTTTCGCGTCGAGGGCGAGAACCTCGTCTTCGAGCCGGGGCAGAAGGTCTCGATGTATGCGCTCGCCGCGCTGCTGCCGCTGCTGCCGGCCAAGCAGCGCGAGACCAGTGCGCAGGACTGGATGACGACCGATGCCGAGATCGCCTGTCCGGATCCGCATTGCGGCGGGCGTTTCCGCATCACCCGCACCGGACGACGCTTTTTTCGCCACAGCGAGACGACCGGCCTGCCCGACCAGCGCGGCACGCCCTATTGGGCCGGCGACAAGAAGGAGGATACCACCCCATGAGCGTCGAGACCGCGCATCTGCGCCCCGATCATCCGATCTCCCGCGTGATCAAGGGCTGCTGGCAGCTCGCCGGGGATCACGGCCCGGTTGATCGCGCTGCCGCGATCGCGGATATGGAGGCCTTTCTGGATGCGGGTATCACCACGCTCGACTGCGCGGATATCTATACCGGCGTCGAGGAGATGATCGGCGCCTTCATCGCCGATCTGCGCCGGCGGCGCGGGGATGCGGTGGCTGACCGGGTCTGCGTGCATACCAAGCTGGTACCGGATCTGGGGCGGCTTTCCGAGATCGGGCCGCAGGATATCGAGGCGATCATCGATCGCTCGCGGAAGCGGCTCGGGCTCGACCAGCTCCACCTCGTGCAGTTCTTCTGGTGGGACCTCGACACCGGGGATGTGATGCGCGCCCTCGACGCGCTGAAGCGGGCGCAGGAGAAGGGCAAGTTGCGTCATGTCGGGGTGACCAACTGGGATTATGCGCCGATCGAGCGGTTTCGCGCCGCCGGCGTCGATGTCGTATCCGCGCAGGTGCAGTATTCCCTGCTCGACCGCCGCCCGGAGGGCAGCCTCGTGCCCTGGGCGGGCGCAAACGACGTGCAGCTCCTGTGCTACGGCACGCTCGCCGGCGGGTTCATCACCGAAGCCTGGCTCGGGCAGCCCGATCCGGGCTTTGCCTTCGAGAACCGCTCGCTGGTGAAATACCGTCTGATCATCGACGAATTTGGTCCCTGGGACCTGTTTCAGGAATTGCTGGCGACGCTGGCGCGGATCGGCGAAAAGCACGGCGTCTCGCTCTCAGCCGTGGCCTCACGCCATGTGCTGGACCAGCCGCAGGTGGCCGGCGTGATCGTCGGCGCGCGCTATGCCCGCCATCTCGACAAGACCCTCCAGATCTTCCGCTTCTCCCTCGACGAGGCCGATCGCGCGGCGATCACAGCCGTGCTGGCGCAGGCGCAGGGGCCGAACGGGCCGGTCTACGGGCTGGAAGGTGACCGGCAGGGACGGCATGGGCGGATCATGAAATACGATCTCAACACCCGCCCCGATGCGCCGGTTCATGCCGAGCAGCACGGACGCAGCTGAGGGGGCCCGATGAGACCTTCGTCATTGCGTCACGCGCTGGATGTCACGGCAAGCCTGATCCGCCGGGTGCTCGCGCCGGTGGCGGCGTTGATGATGTTTGCGATCATGGCGCTGATGGTCGCCGATGTGGCCGGGCGCTACCTGTTCAACGCCCCGATTCGCGGCGCCTACGAGATCACCGAGTTCCTGATGTGCCTGATGATCCTCTCGGCGCTGCCGCT
>LFIK01000828.1_pt1 | contig 23608 bp, 25 predicted proteins | sample 643401 | NCBI WGS metagenome assembly LFIK01 (sample SAMN03777447, study PRJNA286221) | soda lake metagenome | biome: soda lake; feature: Kulunda steppe; material: water; isolation source: sample T5-Br brine of Lake Tanatar-5 | place: Russia: Kulunda steppe | collected 2010-07
CCACGCGCAGCCCGCCGATGAGCGCGATGATCGCGGGATGAAAATCGCGCCCCGGCTCGAGGTGCTCCGAGGAGTGGATATTGGCGCTGAGGATGGGGAAGGCGGCGTCCTGCCGGATCGCCTGCGCGAGATGGGCGGAGCCGCGGTCGAATTCGTGATTGCCGATCGCCGCGACATCGACCCCGGCCGCCGAAAACACCCGGTAGGAGGGATCGAGCCTGAAGCGCCCGGTGCGGTTGCTCGCGATCTCGTCGAGGATGCCGCCGGTATGATCGTCGCCCACCGACACGAACACCGACGGCACCGCAGCTTCGCGCGCGCGGCGCACGATCTGCGACATGACCGAGAACCGCGGCAACACCGTGCCATCGGCGTCGTAAACCGACAGGTGGTTGTGCAGATCGTTGAAATGAAACAGGCGCAGCCCCTTCGCCGGGGCGGCGCCGCGGGCGGGCAGCGGCGCGGTGTCGATCGCGGCCACGGGCGCGAGCGCGGGCTCGCAGCAAAGGGCATAGGCCCTGTCGAACACCCCGTTTGCGTTATGCGCGATCAGTCGGAGTCTCGTGGCCATGTAATCGACTCCTGAAAATGCTCAAACAGCGCCCGAAAGACGCCACGCCCCCGACGCGGCGGGGACGATCAACTGGTCGCGGCGGGAACGCCGAGGGTCTGCATGACCCATTGCGCGATCTCGCGCAACATCGGCGCGGCCGCGGCATCGAAGCTTGCGACAACGGGGAGCGTGTCGAGGTTGTCCACATCGGCCGTGGCGGTGAAGGTGCGGGTCGCGACAATGCTGGCATCATCTTCGCGCACCAGCCGGGCCGTCATGCGCAGCCGGATCTCGGCGGCATCGTCGCCGTCGCGGCGCTCGGCCTGGAAATCCGTTATCTCGGAGATCAGCGCGTAGTCGCCCGCCCCGGCGAGCGGCCGGCGGCCCACATACCGTACCGCATTGCTGTTCTCGACGCTGCGCAGCATCAGCGTCTGGATCATCTCGGGCGCGGTGTCGGCCCAGCGCGCGCGCGGCAGATACTGGGCCTGAAACGGGTTCGGCCGGATCATGATGCGGTCGGTATCGAGCGCGCCGCTCGCTTCGGGCACCTCCACGACGAGGTCCACCGCGCGCGGCTGTCCCTGCGCGGTCGGGCCGTCGAGGGGCGCGCGCAGCTCGTAGGTGTCGAGCGGCGTGGTCGCCTCGCCGATCGCGCCGAGCGCGCCACAGCCGGAGAGAAACATCAGCGAAAGAACGGCAAGGATGCGGAACATGGGTAATCTCATCGTCTGAATTCCGGGGACTGGCGATCGAGCAGGAAGCGCGCGGGCTCGCGCTCGATCTGGCGCGACAGGCGCTCGAGGCTGGAGACGAGGCTGCGTGTCTCGCGCGCAAGGCTGGTGTATTGGGGCAGCCCGGTGCGGGCGAAATCGAAGACCGGGCCGCGCGCATCGCCCACCAGGTTGCCGATCTCGGCAAGCGTCTCGCGCGCGGTCTCGGCGGCGGCGCGCAGATCCGCCGTGACGAGCGGCACGTCGTCGGAGACCTGCGCCAGTGCGGCGTCGAGCCGGGCCATCGTCGCGCGCAGATCGGCGGTGATCGCGCCGACATCCTCGTTGATGACGCGCTCGGCGCCCGCGAAGGTGCCCTCGGCGGCGACGAGGGTACGCTCGCCGGTTTCGAGGGCCTGGTTGATCGCGGCGAGGGTTTCGTTGGCGTTCGTGAAGGTCTCGGTGACGGCACGCAGGGCGGCCTCGGAGTCGTCGGTCAGCCCCTCGAAGCGGCCGGTGGCACCGGAGATGTCGGCGCCGACCGTCGTGATCGTGGCGCTGGCCTGCTCGGTGGCGGTGCGGATATCGGCCATGATCGCGGGCAGATCGTCCTCGGCGACGGTCGTGATCGCATTGATGGCGGTATTGGTGTCGGCGATGGCGGTGCGGGTCTCGCCGATGAGGGCGGCGCCCTCGTTCTGCATCAGGGTGTCGAAATCGGCGGCGGTGCGATCGACGGTGATCAGGGTCTGGTTGGCCTGGGCGATCATCTCGTCGGTGGCGGCGAGGGTCTCGCGCGCCTCGCTGAGCCGGCGCGTCGCGGCGGCCCCGGTCGCGGTGTATTCGCGGATCATCAGCCGCGCATCGCGCGACAGCCCCGCGAAATCCTCGCGCAGCGTCGTGCTGGTGGCGTCGAGGGTGGTCAGCAGCTCGCGAAAGTCGCCCTCGACGACCTCGGTGACCCGCTTCATCGTGTCGTCGGCGGTGCCGATCGCGGTCTCGCCGCGCTCGAGCGTGGTCTCGGCGCGGCGCGCGAGCCCGGAAATGTTGAGCAGCGCGGTGTCGGCGCTGCGCATCGTCTGTGTGGCGACCTCGGTGATGTCGTCGAGGTTCTCGGCGAAGTCGGCGATGCCCTCGCCGGCGGCACCGACGCCGCGGGTGACGGCCTCGAAATCGTCGAGCGCAGCGGCGAAGCTCTCGGAGGAGCGTTCGACATTGGCGAGGATGCGGTCCACGCGGTCGATGGTGTCCTGATCGAGCGCCTCGTTGACGCGCTGCAGGGCGGAGAGCACCTGGTCGAGGATCTCGGGCGCGTCCTCGGTGAGGCTCTGCAGCGCCGAGCGACCGGCCTCGATCTCGGGGAAATCCTCGTCCGAGGCGACACGCAGCAGCTCGCGCTCCGGGCTTCCCGCGCTGATCGAGACGAAGGAGACACCGGTGACACCGAGCGCCTCGATGGTGGCGACGCTGTCCTCGCGGATCGGGGTGTCGGCATCGACCTCGATGCGCACGCGCACGCTGCCGTCGCGCTCCGGGGCGAGCGAGATGTCCACCACCTGCCCGACGGGAAGCCCCGCAAAGCGCACATCCGACGCCGCGCTCAGCCCCGACACCGTCGTGAAGCGGACATCGTAATAGTCGTATTGGCGGTCGAACTGGACCTGCGCGAACCACACGAAGAAGAACAGCGATCCGACGAAGCCTGCCAGGGTGAAGGCTCCGACGAGAATATAATTGGCGCGCGTTTCCATGCCGGTCCTAATCCTGAGCGCGGGCCGTCTGCGCATCCGCCTGTGCGGCGCGCGCACGCGGGCCGTGAAAGTATTCTGTCACCCAGGGGTGATCCACGTCGAGCATCTCGCGCATCGTGCCGGTGACGAGCACCCGCTTCTCGGCGAGCACCGCAATACGGTCGCAGGTTGCGTGAAGGGTATCAAGGTCATGCGTGACCAGAAACACCGTCAGCCCCATCGAGCGGCTCAGCTCACCGATCAGGCGATCGAAGGCGGAGGCGCCGATCGGGTCGAGCCCGGCGGTGGGCTCGTCGAGAAACACGATCTCGGGGTCGAGCGCGAGCGCGCGCGCGAGCCCGGCGCGCTTGCGCATACCGCCCGACAGCTCGGAAGGGTAGTTGTCCCCGGCCTTGTAGGGCAGCCCCGACATCGACACCTTCAGATCCGCGAGCGCGCGCCGCGTTGGCGCGTCGAGACCGGGCACCGCCCGCAGAGGAACCTCGACATTCTCGCGCACCGTCAGCGCCGAGAACAGCGCCCCGTCCTGAAACATCACGCCCCAGCGCCGTTCGAGATCGCGCCGCTCCTGCTCACCGGCTTCGAGCACATCGACCCCGAGCACCCGGACACGCCCCGCCGCCGGGCGCAGCAACCCCGAGATCGCGCGCAGCAGAACCGACTTGCCCGTGCCCGAGCCGCCCACCACGCCCAGCACCTCGCCGCGATACACGTCGAGGTCGAGATCGTCATGCACCACATGGGTTCCGAACTGGGTGCGCAGCCCGCGCAGCTCGATGACCGTCTCGCCCGCCATCACATGCCCACCTGCGCAAAGAAGATCGAGAACATCGCGTCGATCACGATCACCGAGAAGATCGCCGTGACAACCGACGCCGAGGTCATCCGCCCCAGCGACTCGGCATCGCCGCCAACCTTCATGCCGGCATGGCAACCCACCACCCCGATCACGATCGCGAACACCGGCGCCTTGATCATGCCCACGACCAGGTTCGAGAACATCACCCCGTCGAGAAGCCGGGTGCGAAACATCGCCGGCGACACCCCGAGCTCCACCCACGCCATCAGCGCGCCGCCCATGATCCCGACGATGTTGGCGATCATGCCGAGGATCGGCAGCATGATGACGAGCGCGAGGATACGCGGCACGAACAGCGCGAGCGCCGGATCTATGCCCAGCGTGCGCATCGCGTCGATCTCCTCGCGCATCTTCATCGACCCGATCGCCGCGGTGAAGGCCGAGGCGGTGCGCCCGGCGACGATGATGGCGGTGAGCAGGATGCCCAGCTCGCGCAGGACCGACACCGAGATCAGCTCGACGACGAAGATCTCGGCGCCGAACTGGCGCAGCTGCACCGCGCCCTGAAAGGCGAGCACGATGCCGATCAGGAACGCCATCAGCGCCACGATCGGCACCGCCTTGATCCCCACCTCGTGGCAGTGATGCACGAGCGCGGTCAGCCGGAAATCGCGCGGCACCACGAGCGAGCGCGCGAACCGGACCAGAAACAGCCCCAGATAGGCGCACAGCTCGACGAAGAACGCCCCGGCGCGCGCCGTCGCGCGGCCCAGCGCCTCGAGCCGGTCGGCAAGGCCCGGCGCCGGCGCGGGATGGTCCTCGGGCGACGGCATCGCCGCCTGCACGGTGCGGATCACGCTCTCGGCATTGGCGTCCGCGCCGGTGATGGTGACCTCCTGGCCGGCCGCCGCCCCGCGTTCGCGCAGCCGGCACAGCGCCCAGGCGCCGGCGGTATCGATCCTGTCGACATGGCTCAGATCGAGCTCGAGCGGGCGGTCCACCGGCACGGCGTCGAGATCGCGCGCCGCGGCAGTCACGGTGGTGACATCGAGCGCGCCGTCGAGCGTGACGCGCCGCGCCGCGCCCGCCTCGCGCACCGAGATTGCCATGCTGCCAGCCGTCGCCCACGCCATCGCGCCATCCGTCATCCCGGCGCGCGCGGACCGCACGCGCCTCATCCCTCCGCATAGCGCATGGCGCCGCAGTTGCACAGTCGGCGCCGGCCCGCGCCGCGCCGTCAGTCGTCCGATGCGGCGAAATGGTCACCGAAGCGCGCGCGCAGCTCGGTTTTCTGCACCTTGCCCATGGTGTTGCGCGGCAGCTCCGGCACCGTGACCAGCGCCTTGGGCCGCTTGAACGCCGCCAGCGACTCGCCCAGCGTCGCGCGGATCGCGGCGAGATCGGGCGCCGCGTCGTCGCGCGGGACCAGCACCCCGAGCACCGCCTCGCCGAAATCGGGATGCGGCACCCCGATCACGGCCGACTCCGCCACGCCCGGCTGCGCGTCGAGGATCAGTTCGACCTCCTTGGGATAGACGTTGAGCCCGCCCGAGATGATCATGTCCTTGGAGCGCCCGACGATCTGCAGATAGCCGTCCGCGTCCACGCGCCCCAGATCGCCGGTGATGAAAAAGCCGTTGTCGCGCAGCTCCTCGGCGGTCTTGTCGGGCATGCGCCAGTAGCCCATGAACACGTTGAGCCCGCGCACCTCGACGATGCCGGTCGCGCCGGGATCGAGCACCTCGCCGCTGTCCGGGTCGGTGATGCGCACCTCCACCCCCGGCAGCGGAAAGCCCACGGTGCCCGCCCGGCGTTCGCCGTCATAGGGGTTGGAGGTGTTCATGTTGGTCTCGGTCATGCCGTAACGCTCGAGGATGCGATGCCCGGTGCGCGCGGCGAAGGCCTCGTGCGTCTCCTCCAGAAGCGGCGCCGAACCCGACACGAAGAGCCGCATGTGCCCCACGAGATCGCGGTCGAGCCGGTCATCGGCCAGAAGCCGCGTGTAATGCGTGGGCACGCCCATCATCACCGTGGCGCGCGGCAGATGCGCGATCACCGCCTCAATGTCGAATTTCGGCAGCAGGATCATCCGCGCCCCGGCCGCGAGCGTGACATTCGTCGCCACGAACAGCCCGTGCGTGTGAAAGATCGGCAGCGTGTGCAAGAGCACGTCGTCGCCCGAAAAGCGCCACTCCTCGACGAGCACCTGCGCATTCGACAGAAGATTGGCGTGGCTGAGCATCGCGCCCTTGGAGCGGCCCGTGGTCCCCGAGGTATAGAGCAGCGCGGCGAGGTCGTCGGGCTCGCGCCGGACGGGATCGAACCGCTCCGGCTGGCCGCGCGCCGCGTCCCCCAGACTGCCGCCGCCATCGGCGCCGAGCGCGAGCAGCTGCGCGCCGTGCCGTGTCGCGAGCGGGCCGAGCACAGGCTCCAACGCCGGATCGACGAGCACCAGCCGCGGCTCGGCATTCTCGATGAAATAATCCACCTCGTCGGGTGTATAGGCCGTGTTCAGCGGCACGAAGACCGCCCCCGCCGTCACCGCGGCGGCATAGACCGCGAGCGCGGCGGGCGATTTCTCGAGTTGGACCACGATGCGGTCGCCGGGCTGCACGCCGGCCTGCGTGAGCGCATGGGCGTGGCGCGCGATCATGCCCGCGAAGGCGCGCCCGCTGATCGTGCCGCCCTCGGGCAGCTCGATCAGCGCGTCGTCGCGCGCGGCGAGCGGCGCGAACAGAGCTTCGTGCAGGGTGTTGCCCGTCATGGCTGCCTCCCTTGGTTCGGCGCCACGGTCGCATGCCCGCGCGCCGGGCGCCAGCCCCGCCGCACCCGCTTGCCGCGCCCCGCAATCCGATGCAGGGTCCGCGCAAGTGGGGGGAGAGTGATGAAGACGGGCCTGTTCGTCCTGGTGCTCGGCTATGTGCTGAGCCAGTTCTACCGTGCGTTTCTCGCGGTGCTCGCGCCGATCCTGCGCGACGATATCGACGTTGGGGCGGATGCACTCGCGCTGTCGTCGGGGCTGTGGTTTCTCGCCTTCGCCGCGATGCAGCTGCCGGTGGGCTGGGCGCTCGACCGGTTCGGGCCGCGGCGCACGGCGGCGTGGCTGCTCGGGGTGGCGGGCGGCGGCGGCGCCGTCGTCTTCGCGGGCGCGCAGGGGCCGATGGGCGTGCATGCCGCGATGATCCTGATCGGGGCGGGCTGCGCGCCGGTGCTGATGGCGTCCTACTACATCTTTGCGCGGGTCTACCCAGCCGGAGTCTTCGCGACGCTGGCCGCGGCGATGATCGGCTTTGGCACGCTCGGCAACCTGGCGAGCGCGCTGCCGCTCGAGCTTGCGGCGCAGGCGATCGGCTGGCGCGGCGCGGTGCTGGTGCTCGCCGCGCTTACGCTGGCGACGGCGGCGGCGATTCTCGCCTTTGTCGAGGACCCGCCCCGCGCGCCCGATTCGACGCCGGGCGAGGGCACGCTGCTCGATCTGCTGCGCAACCCGGCGATCCTTCTCATCCTGCCGATGATGGTCGTCAACTACGCCCCCGCGGCGGGGCTGCGCGGGCTCTGGGTGGGGCCGTATTTTTCCGATCTGCATGGCGGCGGCGTCGGGCTGGCGAGTCTCGTGATGGGCATCGCGATGGTGGTCGGCAGCTTCGCCTATGGCCCGCTCGACCGGCTTCTGGGCACGCGCAAATGGGTGGTGCTCGGCGGCAATCTCGCGGGGGCAGCGTGCCTTCTGGCGCTGTGGGCCGTGCCGTTACCGGGCTACTGGACGGCGGTCGGGCTTCTGGCGGCGGTGGGGCTGTTCGGGATGTCGTTTCCGATGATCATGGCGCATGGACGCAGCTTCGTGCCGCCACATCTCGTGGGGCGCGGGGTGACGCTGCTCAACCTGTTCGGGATCGGCGGGGTCGGGGTGCTCCAGCTGGTGAGCGCGCGGGTCCATTCGGGCGCCGACGCCCTCGCCACGACACCGCAGGGACCGTACCAGGCGCTGTTTCTGTTCTTCGGGCTCGCCGTGCTCGCGGGCTGCGCGGTCTATGTCTTCTCGCGCGACCGCACCGACTGAGCCGGGCCTTTCGCGGCGCGCGGCGATGCGGTATGAGCGGGCCAACGCACATGAAGGAGACGCCTGATGGGCTACAAGATCGCCGTCGTCGGGGCCACGGGCAATGTGGGCCGCGAAATGCTCGCCATCCTCGCCGAGCGCGAATTTCCCGTCGACGAGATCGCCGCGCTCGCCTCGCGCCGCAGCCAGGGCACCGAGGTCAGCTTCGGCGACCGGACGCTGAAATGCCAGGATCTCGCACAGTTCGACTTTTCCGGCTGGGACATGGCGCTCTTCGCGATCGGCTCGGACGCCACCAAGGAATACGCGCCCAAGGCCGCGGCGGCGGGCTGCGTGGTGATCGACAACTCGTCGCTCTACCGCTACGACCGCGACGTGCCGCTCGTCGTGCCCGAGGTGAACCCCGAAGCCGTCGAGGGCTACGCCAAGAAGAACATCATCGCCAATCCCAACTGCTCGACCGCGCAGATGGTCGTCGCGCTCAAGCCGCTGCATGACCGCGCGCGCATCAAGCGCATCGTGGTCTCAACCTACCAGTCGGTCTCGGGCTCGGGCAAGGACGCGATGGACGAGCTCTGGAACCAGACCAAGGCGGTTTACAACCCCACCGACGAGGTCCCGCCCAAGGTCTATCCCAAGCAGATCGCCTTTAACGTGATCCCGCATATCGACGTCTTCCTCGAGGACGGCCAGACCAAGGAAGAATGGAAGATGGTCGCCGAGACCAAGAAGATCATGGACCCGTCCATCAAGCTGACCGCGACCTGCGTGCGCGTGCCGGTCTTCGTGGGCCACGGCGAGGCGATCAATGTCGAGTTCGAGGACCATCTCGACGAGGCCGAAGCGCGCGACATCCTGCGCGAGGCGCCCGGCATCCTCGTCGTCGACAAGCGCGAGGATGGCGGTTACACCACGCCCATCGACTGCGTCGGCGATTTCGCCACCTTCGTCAGCCGCATCCGCCAGGACCCGACGATCGATAACGGCATCAACCTGTGGTGTGTGAGCGACAACCTGCGCAAGGGCGCGGCGCTCAACGCGGTGCAGATCGCCGAGACGCTGGGCAAGCGGGTGCTCAAGAAGGGCTGAGCGGATGCGCCTGCGGCGGCTGACCGCCGCGCTCCTGCTCGGCGGCGCGTTCGCGTTGCCGGCCGCGGCCGGTCCGAGCATCGGCGTCTTCGGCGGCGTGCTCACGGACAATGCCTGGGAAGAAGTGGTTCTGCGCCCCTGGCGCATTTCCGTGCAGCAGCCGGGCCTTGTCGGCGTCGTGTTCGCTCACGCGCTGGGCACGCCGGTCGACACGCGGCTCGGGGCGCTGCGATTCGGGATCGAGGCACAGCTCGTGCGCCATGCCGGGCTGCAGGACAATTGGGAGGTCAGCCTGCCATTGACCGCGCGTCTCACGCCCGAGCGCCCGCTCCTGCGGGTGATCGACAGCGTGGGCTTCGGCATCGGGCTGTCGCGCGCGACGCGGCCGCCGGATTTCGAGCGCCGGCGCGGCGGTGGCGACGCGCAGCGCATCAAGGTGCACTGGCATCTCGAACTCGCCCATGAGCTCGCGGATCGCCCCGGCACCGACCTCTTCGTTCGCCTGCATCACCGCTCCAACGCCTACGGCCTGATGGGGCCGGGCGGGTCCTCGAACGGCCTCGTCGCCGGTCTGCGCCGCGACTTCTGAGGCGCGCGCCCCGGCCGCTGCGCGCCTTGCAGCATGCCGCGCAAGCGCGAGCCCGTCTCGCGCGTCTTGAGCATGCGAAGCCGCACGGACGGAGCGCGGTGCGTGCCCGACGTCGAGTGCACCGCGCTTCGACGATTTACACAAGCATTCCGCGAGCCGCGCCGCCAAAGGCTTGCGCGGTCCAAAGCGAGGCGCTAACGTTTCACAAGCGCGTGATCGCGCAATACAATTTCAGGTTGAGGCAGCAATTCGAGCAGAAAATACACCAGCAGTCATTACAGAGACAGAAAGGACACAACCATGAAGCACGCAGCGCTCGCCGCACTTGCGGTCGGCATGGCCTTCCTCGCCGCTCCCGCGGCCGCGTTCGAGGGCCATGTCAAGAAGTGCTACACGCAGCACTGGCAGGAGCCGGAGTACAAATACACCCAGCATCTCGTGCGCAAGGGCTACAAGCGTATCGAGTATCGCGGCAGCAACCGGGCCGAGAAGGTGTATTACCCGCCTGTCTACGAGGAGAAGCGCACCAGGGTCAGCAAGGGCCGCTACGTGCTCCGCCCTGTCGCCTGCGGCGCACATCACGAGTAACCGCGATTCGCATCACCCGCCCGACGCGCGCGGCCGATGCCGCCGCGTCGGGTCATGAAGCCCGGGAACCGGGTCTGATTGCGCGCGCCCCGACCCCGCGCGCCCGGTCCCGCCGCAACAGGAGGACGAGCCGATGCGTCTGGTGATGACGATCGCCGCGTTGCTTGGGCTCGGCGCCTGCTCCTGGTTCCAGGATCCGTGCGCGCGCGCGACCGGCGACGAGATGCGCGCGCTCGACCGACAGATCGCCGCCGCCGAGCGCGACGCCGACGGGACGTATCACGGGCGCCTGCACAACAATGGCGGTGGACAGGGTGATTATCTGTGCCGCTCCGTCGGCGCGGGGAAGGTCGCCTGCGCGCCGGTCGCCGCGCGCTGGGGCGGCAAGCGCTCCGGGAGCGGTGCCATCGAGGACCCGCATGCCCGCCTTGCCGAGCTGCGCGTGCAACGTCAGGCCGTGCTGCGCCGCATGATGCACTGTCAGGGCTGAGCCGCGGCTCAGTCGCGCACCGGCCGGATCAGCTTGCGCTCCAGCACCCGAAGCACCGTGCGCAGATCGTGCCCGCGCCGCAGCACCTGCCCGTTCTGCGCGATCACCGCGTAAATCCCCTGGCGATTGCGCAGCTTGGGGCGCTTCTCGATACGGTAGAGCGGCTGCTCGGCGGTGCGCCGATAGACGGCGAACACCGCCACCTCGCGCAGCGTCGCGATGCCGTAATCGCGCCATTCCCCGGCCGCCACCATGCGGCCATAGAGCCCGAGAATCGCGCCGAGCTCGTGGCGGTCGAAGCTGACCTGCGGGTCGGCGGCGCGGGGCCCGGGAAAGGGCGTCGGGGTCTGAACCGTCATGCGCCGAAAGTGACCGCGACGGCGCGACAAATCAAGCCTTGCGCGGCGCGGGCATGGTTGCGTCCGCCCCGCGCATCGCGCACCATCATCGCGCCATCAGGGGAGGAGCCACCATGCGCACCCGCGCCGCCATCGCAACCGCTGCGGGCCAGCCGCTCGAGATCGCCGAGGTCAATCTGGACGGCCCGCGCGCAGGCGAGGTGCTCGTCGAGATCAAGGCCACGGGGCTGTGTCACACGGACGATTTCACCCTGTCGGGCGGCGATCCGGAGGGGCTGTTCCCGTCGATCCTCGGCCATGAGGGGGCGGGCGTGGTCATGGAGGTCGGCGCCGGGGTGACCAGCGTCGCGCCCGGCGATCACGTCATCCCGCTCTATACGCCGGAATGCCGCGCCTGCCCGTCCTGCCTGTCGCAAAAGACCAACCTGTGCACCGCGATCCGCGCGACGCAAGGCGCCGGAGTGATGCCCGACGGGACCTCGCGCTTTTCCACGCTCGATGGCGAGACGCTGCACCATTACATGGGCTGCTCGACCTTCGCCAACCACACGGTGCTGCCCGAGATCGCGGTGGCGAAGGTCAACCCCGACGCCCCCTTCGACAAGATCTGCTATATCGGCTGCGGCGTCACCACCGGAGTGGGCGCGGTGATCAACACCGCCAGGGTCGAGCTGGGCGCAAAGGCGATCGTCTTCGGCCTCGGCGGCATCGGGCTCAACGTCATCCAGGGGCTGCGCCTCGCGGGGGCGGACATGATCGTCGGCGTCGACATCAACGACGACAAGAAGCCCTGGGGCGAGCGTTTCGGGATGACGCATTTCGTCAACCCGACCGAGCTCGGCACCGAGCTCGTGCCGCATCTCGTGAACATGACGAAGACCCCCTTCGATCAGACCGGCGGCGCCGACTATACCTTCGACTGCACCGGGAACGTGCAGGTGATGCGCGACGCGCTGGAGAGCTGCCATCGCGGCTGGGGCCAGTCGATCATCATCGGTGTCGCCCCGGCGGGCGCCGAGATCGCGACGCGGCCCTTCCAGCTCGTCACCGGGCGGGTCTGGAAGGGCACGGCGTTCGGCGGCGCGCGCGGGCGCACCGACGTGCCCAAGATCGTGGACTGGTACATGGACGGCAAGATCGAGATCGACCCCATGATCACGCACACCATGCCGCTCGAGGATATCAACAGGGGGTTCGAGCTGATGCATGCCGGCGAAAGCGTCCGCTCGGTCGTGGTCTATTGACGCCCGACGACACCATCACCCTGCGCCAGGCCGACGATGCGGATGCGGGCGCGCTCTGGGCGATGCTGGAGCCGGTCTTTCGCGCCGGCGACACCTACAGTATCGATCCGAACATCCCCCGCGCCGACGCGCTCGCCTATTGGTGCGGCGGCGGGCACACCGCCTTCATCGCCGAGGATGCCGGGGGAGCGGCGGTCGGCACCTACTATATCGGGCGCAATCAGGGCGGCGGCGGTGCACATGTCTGCAATTGCGGCTTTGCCACGGCGGCCGAGGCGCGCGGGCGCGGGATCGCGCGCGCGATGCTGCGCCACGCGCTTGCCACCGCGCGCAAGGCAGGATACCGGGCGATGCAGTTCAATTTCGTGGTGACCACCAACAGCCGCGCGATCACGATCTGGCGCGATCACGGTTTCGAGGTGGTGGGCCGGCTGCCCGGCGCCTTCGATCATCCGCGTGCGGGCTATGTGGACGCGCTGGTGATGTACAAGCAACTGTGACGGAGGCCGCATGGCCCGTGCCGGAATCCCGCTGCTCGCGGTGCTGATCGACGCCGACAATTCCAGCCCGCAATGGGCGGAGGCGATCTTCGAAGAGATTACCGCGCTCGGCGAGGCCAGCGTGCGGCGCATCTATGGCGATTTCTCGCGCAGTGCGATGAAGGGCTGGAACGACCGGCTCGCAACGCTCGCGCTGGTGCCGCATCACTCGCCGGCCAACACCGTGGGCAAGAACGCCTCCGATATCGCGCTGGTGATCGACGCGATGGATCTGCTGCATGCGGGGCGCTTCGACGGTTTCGTGCTGGTCTCCTCGGACAGCGACTTCACGCGCCTCGCCTCGCGCATCCGCGAGCAGGGGCTCGATGTCTATGGCTTCGGCCAGCGCAAGACACCGGAGTCGTTTCGCAAGGCGTGCAAGCGCTTCATCTTCGTCGAGAACCTCGTCTCGCTCGGGGCGGCGCCCGAGCCCGATCCGGAGCGCCCGGCCGAAAAGACCGCCGCCAAGCTGCCCCCGCGCGAGGCGGTGCCGCTGATCGAGGCGGCGATGCGCTCCATCGACGAGGACGAGGAGTGGTTTTCGCTGGGCGAGATCGGCCAGTTCATCATCGCCGCGAACCCCGATTTCGACAGCCGCACCTATGGCAGCGCAAAGCTGTCGGACCTCGTCGCCAAGACCGGGCGCTTCGAGCTGCGCCGCGGCGAGGGCAACCAGACGCTGCTGCGCGCCAAGGGCTAACCCTGCCGGGGCGGGTCGTCGGCGGGTTCGTCGCGCGGCGGGTCGGCGGCCGGTTCTTGGCGGGGCGCGGTGTCGTCGGAGGGCGCATCCGCCGGCGCGGGCATCTCGACGCGCAGCACGGTGCGCGAGGCGGCGAAGCGCTTGCGCAGCGCCTGGCGGCGGTTCTTTTGATAGGCGGTAATCAGCGGCAGGGTCAGCGAGTAGATCACGAAGGCGGTGATCACCCCCGGCACCACGCCGCCGATCGTGTAGGGCAGGAACACCCGAAAGAAGAACACCTCGCCGCGATCCCAGCGCATCGGCGCGCCCGAAAACAGCGCGCGCGCATTCTCCCACAGCTCCGCCATCGCGCGCCCGAAAGCCGCCGCGATCTGCGGCAGCTGCATGCCCGGCGGCTGGCCCAGCGCCCAGTTGCCCAACTCCACCGACATCGAGACGATGATCGGGAAGGTGATCGGATTGCCGAAGAAGGTCGCGATCAGGGCCGCGAGGATATTGCCCCGCAGCATCACCGCGATCATCGCCGCGAGGATGAAATGCAGACCGAACAGCGGCGTGAAGCACACGAACACGCCCGCCGCGATGCCGCGCGCGATGCGGTCGGGCGTGTCGGGCAACCGGCGCAGCCGGTGCAGCGTGTAGTTCGCGGCGCGGCGCCAGCCGCCCTTCGGATAGAAGACCGCGGCGAGCGCCTCGATCGGGGAGCGTCGGCTGCGCCGCTTGAACACCACCGCTCGCCTCCCCGGGCCCGCGTTACGGCTTGCGCTGCATGTCCCGGTGACGGGCGAGTTCGGCCACGTCGCTGTCGGCCTCGAGCGCCGTCATCACCGCATGCATGTGCGCAAGATCGCGCAGATCGACCTCGATGATCAAGCGGTAGTAATCGGGTTTTCGATCGGCAAAGCGCAGATCGGATATGTTGGCGCCCTGCTCGCCGATCAGCGTGCAGATCCGGCCCAGCACCCCGGCATCGTTGCTGATCGTGACCTTGAGCGCGACGGTGTAGGCGGGCGCGTGACGCCCGTCATGCCAGCGCAGGTCGATCCAGCGCTCGGGTGTCTCCTCGAATTCCTCCAGCGCCAGGCAGTCGATTGCATGCGCCACGACCCCGATACCGCGATAGGTGATGCCGACGATGCGCTCGCCGGGGAGCGGTTGGCAGCACTCGGCGCGGCGAAAGGCTTCGGCATCGGGCAGACCGACGACGGGACGGCGCGCATCGACCTCATCGACCTCGGCGGCGGCGAGCTCGGGATAGAGCGCCGCGACGACCTGACGCGCCGTGATCTCCGCGCTGCCCAGCCGGGCGAGCAGCTCCTTTCGGTCCGACACGCCAAGCCGTGTCGCTGCCGTGGCCAGCGCCTTGTCGGTGGCCTTGCGCCCGACATGCTCGAAAGCCACCCGCGCCAGCTCCTGGCCGAGGCGGACGAAGCGCGCGCGGTCCTCCTCGCGCAGGCTGCGCCGGATCGCGGCCTTGGCGCGGCCGGTGACGACGAGATCGATCCAGGTCGTCTGCGGGCGCTGGCCCTCGGCGGTGATGATCTCGACGCTCTGGCCGTTGCGCAGCCGCGTCCAGAGCGGCACGCGGATGCCGTCAACCCGCGCCGAAACGCATGAATCGCCGATCCGTGTATGGATCGCATAGGCGAAGTCGAGCGGCGTCGCCCCGCGCGGCAGCTGCACCACATCGCCCTTGGGCGTGAAGCAGAAGACCTGGTCGGAATACATCTCGAGCTTGACCTGCTCGAGGAACTCGTCGTGGTGGCCGCCGGCATCGACCTGCTCGGTCAGGGTGCTGATCCAGCGCGCCGGGTCCACCGCGAAGGGGTTGGCCACGCGCTCGCCGTCGCGATAGGCCCAGTGCGCGGCGACGCCGGCCTCGGCGACTTCGTGCATCGCTCGCGTGCGGATCTGCACCTCCACGCGCTTGCCGTCACGCCCCGAGACCGTCGTGTGGATCGACCGGTAGCCGTTGGATTTGGGCTGGCTGATATAGTCCTTGAACCGCCCCGGCACGGCACGCCAGCGCTGATGGATCAGCCCGAGGATGCGGTAGCAATCGGGGACCTCCTCGCAGATCACGCGAAAGCCGTAGATGTCGGACAGCCTTGAAAAGGCGAGCTCCTTCTCGCGCATCTTGCGCCAGACCGAGTACGGCTTCTTGGCGCGGCCATAGACATCGGCCTCGATCCCCGCGCTCTCGAGCTCGGCGCGGATGTCGGCGCTGATCTTGTGGACCACGTCGCCGGCCTCGCGCTGGAGGGTGAGGAACCGGCGGATGATCGAGTTGCGCGCCTCCGGGTTGAGGACCCGAAAGGCGAGATCCTCGAGCTCGTCGCGCATCCACTGCATGCCCATGCGCCCGGCCAGCGGCGCGTAGATCTCCATCGTCTCGCGCGCCTTCTGCCCCTGCTTGTCCGGGCGCATCGACTTTATGGTGCGCATGTTGTGCAGCCGGTCGGCGAGCTTGACGAGGATCACCCGCAGATCGCGCGACATGGCGATCAGCAGCTTGCGGAAATTCTCCGCCTGCCTGGCCTCGGAGGAGGACAGCTGCAGATTGGTCAGCTTGGTGACCCCGTCCACGAGCTCCGCGATCTCGGCGCCGAACATCGCCACGAGCTCGTCATGAGTCGATCGGGTATCCTCGACGGTGTCGTGCAACAGCGCGGTGGCGATGGTCGCGTCGTCGAGACGCATTTCGGTGAGGATCGCGGCGACGGCGACGGGATGGGTGAAATAGGGCTCGCCGGAATGGCGCGTCTGCCCCTCATGCATACGCTGTCCGTACGCATAGGCGGCCCGGATCAGCGCCGGGTCGCAGCGCGGGTTGTAGTTGCGGACCAGCGCGATCAGGTCATCGACGTCGATCATGCGGCCCGCTTTCCACCGGCATGCCCGGGCCGGATCACCCCTGGCGCTGGGCGTCCATGAGCGCACGCAGGAGCTTTTCCTCGGACATGTCGTCCTGAGCGGGCTGGTCCTGCTCCTGCGCCCCCATCAGGAGCGCCATGTCGTCGTCTTCGGGCTCGTCGACCTCGATCTGGGTCTGATGGCTCTCGATCATGCGCTCGCGCAGGGCGTCGGCGGGCTGCGTCTCCTCGGCAATCTCGCGCAGCGCGACCACCGGGTTCTTGTCGTTGTCGCGATCGACGGTAAGCTGGGCCCCCGCGGTGATCTCGCGGGCGCGATGCGCGGCGAGCATTACCAGCTCGAAGCGGTTCGGAACCTTGTCAACACAATCTTCGACCGTCACTCGGGCCATCGTCACACTCCGCAGCGCAAGGGATTTGTGTCGCGTTTAACCGCTCGGCGCGCCGATGGCAAGGGATGCGCGGGGCGGGCGCGATCACGATGACCCGATCTGCGGCCGTATCTGCGCGCGCGCCTCGGGCCCGAGCGCGGCGCACATCCCGGCGACGCTCTCGCCGGAGACCGGGTGGCGCCAATCGGCCGCGATCTCGGCCAGCGGCACCAGCACGAAGCCGCGATCCTGAAGCCGGGGATGCGGCAGGATCAGCCGGTCGGGCGTGCGCCGCACCTGCTCGGCGGCGGGAAGGTCGCGCCAGGCGGCGAAGGTCGCGGCGTCGGGCAGCACCTGCGCACCGTGGGCGATCAGATCGAGATCGAGCGCGCGCATCCCCCAGCGCGCGCCGCGCACGCGCCCATGGCGCGCCTCGATCGCATGAAGATGCGCCATGAGTGCCGCCGCGTCGCGGGTCGTCTCAACCATCGCGGCGGCGTTCACGTAATCGGGCCCCGCGCCGGGCGGAAAGCAGGGCGTTGCATAGAGTCGGCTCGCGCGCAGGATGCGCACCCCCTCGGCGGGCAGGGCATCGAGCGCATGGCGCAGCGTCGCGTCGGGCGGGCCGAGCCGCGAGGGCAGGTTTGCGCCCAGCGCGATCAGCGCAATCGTGCCGATTTGTTGAAGCTTGCCAGCTTGCGGCATGTGAACAAACCTTTATTGTTGAAACGCGTTCGCGCGCCATGTTCCGATTACCCTTCTCCCACTCACGGAATTTCGGTGGCGGGGCGCTATTGGAAAGGATTGGAAATGTTTTACAAGGACGATCGGCTGGCGCTGTTCATTGACGGCGCCAACCTCTACGCGGCGGCGCGCGCGCTGTCGTTTGATATCGACTACAAGCTGCTGCGCCAGGAGTTCATGCGCCGCGGCAAGCTCTTGCGGGCCTTCTACTACACCGCGCTGCTCGACAGCGAGGAGTATTCACCGATCCGCCCGCTGGTCGACTGGCTCCACTACAACGGCTACGCGATGGTGACCAAGACGGCGAAGGAATACACTGACAGCCTGGGCCGGCGCAAGGTCAAGGGCAACATGGATATCGAACTGACGGTCGATGCCATGGAACTCGCGCACCGGCTCGACCATGCGGTGCTGTTTTCCGGCGATGGCGATTTCCGCCCCCTCGTCGAGAGCCTGCAGCGTCAGGGCGTGCGCGTCTCGGTCGTCTCGACGATCCGCAGCCAGCCGCCGATGATCGCCGACGAGCTGCGCCGACAGGCCGACAACTTCATCGAGCTCGATGAGCTGCGCGACGTGATCGGGCGTCCGCCCCGCGAGCCGCGTGTCGGCGAACCCGAGAGCGCGTCGGAACCCGGCGCGCAAAGCTGAGCCGCGGCGCTGTGTCCAGCCCCGCACCGGGACATGCGGGGCTGGACGTGGCGCGCGCAAGGTTTTACGTCGGCAGGGTGCAACGTCTCGGGGGCACCATGCAGACCACACCGCCACTGACCCTCTATCTCGCCGCGCCGCGGGGCTTCTGCGCCGGCGTGGACCGCGCGATCAAGATCGTCGAGATGGCCCTCGCGAGATGGGGCGCGCCCGTCTATGTGCGCCATGAGATCGTGCATAACCGCCATGTCGTGGACGGGCTGCGCGCCAAAGGCGCCGTCTTCGTCGACGAGCTCGACGAATGCCCCGATGACCGGCCGGTGATCTTCTCGGCGCATGGCGTGCCCAAGGCGGTGCCGACCGAGGCCGCGCGCCGCGAGATGCTCTATGTGGACGCGACCTGCCCGCTGGTCAGCAAGGTCCATATCGAGGCCGAGCGGCATCATCAGGACGGTCTGCAGATGGTGATGATCGGCCATGCCGGCCATCCCGAGACCGAGGGCACGATGGGCCAGCTCGCCGAGGGCGAGGTGCTGCTCGTCGAAACGGTCGCCGATGTCGCGCGGCTCGAGGTCCGCGACCCCGACAAGCTCGCTTTCATCACCCAGACCACGCTCTCGGTGGACGACACCGCCGATATCGTCGACGCCCTGCGCGCGCGGTTTCCCGCGATCGTGGGGCCGCGCAAGGAGGATATCTGCTACGCCACGACGAACCGGCAGGCCGCCGTGAAGGCGATCGCGCCGAAGGTGGACGCGCTGCTGGTGATCGGGGCGCCGAACTCGTCGAACTCGCAGCGCCTCGTCGAGGTCGGGCGCGCGGCCGGCTGCGGCTACGCGCAGCTGGTTCAGCGCGCCGCCGATATCGACTGGCGCGCGCTCGAGGGCATCCGCGCGGTGGGGCTGACGGCCGGGGCCTCGGCGCCAGAGGAGCTCGTCGAGGAGGTGATCGACGCCTTTGCCGCGCGCTATGACCTCACCCGCGAGATCGTCGAGACGGCGACCGAGGATGTCGAGTTCAAGGTGCCGCGGGTCCTGCGGGCCGGGGCCGCATGAGCGCGCCGCCGCGCGCGGCGTTGATCCTCGGTGTCGCCGGGCTCGCCCCCTTCGTGTGGGGCGCGCTCACCGCGCTGATCCCGGCGCTCGCGCGCCCGACGAGCGATCTTCTCGCCGCGCGGCTGTCGGGCGTGCCGCTTCTTGTCGATTACGGGGTCATCATCCTGTGCTTCATGGGCGGAGCGCTGTTCGGCCTCGCGGCGCGCAGCGGCGAGCGGGTGGCGCTCGGGCTGAGCGTGCTGCCGGCGCTATGGGTGCTGTTCGCGGTGGGGGCGGCACCGGAGGCGGCGCTGCGATCGCTCATCATCGGCTTTGGCGGCATCCTTGCGATCGACGCCTATCTGTGGATGCGCCGGCAGGCGCCGGGGTGGTGGATGCCGCTGCGGCTGGGGCTGACGGCGGTGGTGGTGCCCTGTCTCGCGATCGGGCTCTATCATGGCTGATCTCATCGCTTTCACCGATGGCGCCTGCTCGGGCAACCCCGGCCCCGGCGGCTGGGGCGCACTGCTGCAGGCGCGCGACGGCGAGACCGTGATCCGCGAGCGCGCGCTGTCGGGCGGCGAGGCCGCGACCACCAACAACCGCATGGAGCTCATGGCCGCGATCATGGCGCTCGAGGGCCTCACCCGCCCGAGCGCGATCACCATCGTCACCGACAGCGCCTATCTGCGCTCGGGGGTGACGGAATGGATCCATGGCTGGAAGCGCAATGGCTGGAAGACCTCGACGAAGAAGCCCGTCAAGAACGAGGATCTCTGGCGCCGGCTGGACGCGGCGCAGGCGCGCCACGATGTGCGCTGGGAATGGGTGAAGGGCCATGCCGGCCATCCCGAGAATGACCGCGCCGACGCGCTCGCCCGCGCCGGGATGGCGCCCTACAAGCGCGCCGGTTCAGAATTCGAGCCAAAGGGCCAGCCTTAGGCCCGGCTCCGCGTCGCCCGTCACGTCGAACGTTCCCTGCGCCATGAGCGTCGCCGCCCCGGTCACCTCCCAGCCGGCGCCGGGCACGACGGTCGCGTAGCGCTCCCCGGCGGCGAAATGCTGCTCGACGCGCATCGAGAGGATTGCGCGCTCGATCGGACGCAGCCCGAGTTCCGCGTCGAGATCGACGATCACGCTCGACAGCGTGTCCGATGGCGGCGGCTGGGTGCCGCGCAGGCTCACCGACAGCCAGCCGCCCTGCCATGGCTCCTCGAATCCCACGCCGAAATGCAGCGCGCCGGTCGCGCGCGGGATGCGGTCCTCGATGGCGTCGCTGAAGCGGGCCGTCGTGCCGAACTCGACGGAGACGGGATGCGCCCCGCCGAGATCGTGCAGGTGCCAGCGCGAGAAGAGCTCGGCGGTGTGGATGTCGTCATCGCGCCATTGCAGCTTGCCGCCGAAGCTCAGCCGATCACTGTAGCCGTATTCGCCGTAGAGTTCCGCGCCGCGCCAGTCATCGGTGACGAGCAGCTTCGGCGCCAGGAACACCCCGCCCGCACCCCGCGGCCAGGGTCCGGCATGCGCGGTCGTCGTCGCGGCGATGACCAGGGCGAGGCTCAAGGCGAGACGCGGCATTGCGCCGAGCCTGCGTGATGCATGGTTAACGCTGGGTTAATCGGGGCTGATGCTGCCGCCGCGTCACGCGAATCCCGCCGCCGCACGGATCTCGCCCACCTCGCGGCCGCGCCAGTTGCGCAGCACCGCGCCGAGCCGGGCGCGCACCGCCGGGTCGTCCCGCTCGAGCACCTCGAGGCGCACCAGAAGCGCGGCGAGCGCGGCCTCGGCGGCGCGCGTTGCGCCGTCTGCGATCTTGACGGCCACGCCGAATCCGAGGTCCGGCAAAATAGCGATATAGACGCCCTCCGCACCGGTCTTGAACGCCGCACGCCCGCCGGCCGCACGCATCAGCTCGGTGCAGGCGCGCCCCTCGCCCGCGACGAGCGCGGGATGGCGCGCCATAGCATCCACCAGCCTTGCCGCGGCGGCCGCGCGCACGCCGCCATCCGGGCGCGCCGTCGCAAAGGCCGCCATCGCCCGCGCCAGCCCGTGCAGCGTCGTGGCGAAATTCGGCGCCGAGCAGCCGTCGATCGCGTGGCCGAGGCCCTCGGTCTGCGTGAGTTCCTCGAAGGTGGTGCGCACGGCGCGCTGGACGGGATGATCGATCTCGATATATTCCGGCCCGCCCCCCAGCCGCCGCGCGAGGGCGAGAAACCCGGTATGCTTGCCCGAGCAGTTGTTGTGGACCTGCCCCGGCGCATGGCCGGCGCGGATGAGCGCGTCGCGCGCGGCGCGGTCGTGGGGCTCGTGCGACCCGCAGCGCAGATCGGACTCCTCGAGTTCCATCTCGGCCAGCCAGCCCGCCACCGCCTCGGTGTGCATCGCCGCCCCCTGATGCGAGGCGCAGGCCAGCGCGAGGCGCGCATCGTCGAGCCCGTCCGCCGCCCCGCTCTCGACGAGCGGCAGTGCCTGGAGCATCTTGCACGACGAGCGCGGCCAGATCACAAGCTCGGGATCGCCCCAGGCCGCGACGATCTCGCCGCGGGCATCGCAGATCACGGCATGTCCGCAATGCTGGCTCTCGAGGCGGTCGCCGCGCCGGATTTCGACCATCGGGATCGCTGGCTGCATTGCGCGCTCCTTGCAAAAATTTACCGTGCGCGGGGCTTTCGCGCGGCCCCGGTTTCGCGCTATGACAGGGCTATCGCGCCTCTCACGCGCCTGCCACAAAAAAGGTGCGCCGATCAATCTTGCGGGTGGCGCGGTGAGGCATGGACGGCTGGAGGCTTTGAAACAGATGAGAGCATGGATCTTGCCCGTTGCGGGCCCGATGATCGCCGTGCTTCTGGCGCCGGGCGCGGCGGCACAGGAGTCCGACAATCGCGTCGCCGCGGAAACCGACTGGAGCGTCTTCGTCGAGGATGACCCGCGCGAATGCTGGGTCGTCTCGCAACCGAGCGAGACCGTCAACACCCGTGGCGGCAATGTCGTCGACGTCAATCGCGGCGATATCCTCCTGTTCGCCACCTACCGGCCCGAACAGGGCGTGGAGGGCGAGATTTCCTTCACCGGCGGCTACCCCTTCGATCCCGACAGCACCGTCGAGGTCGAGATCGGCGATGACAGTTTCGAACTCTTCGTCGAGGACAACTGGGCCTGGCCCGCCTCGCAGGAGGACGATGCCGACCTGATGGAGGCGATGCGCGGCGGAGCCGAGGCCGTCGTCACCGGCATCTCGAGCCGCGGCACCCAGACGCAGGATACCTTCTCTCTGTTCGGCTTCACCGCCGCGACCGAGGAGGCAGAGCGCCGCTGCTCGGATTGACAGGGCTGTTCGCGCCCGCCATGATGCCCTATATGCCCGGCGGACATTGCCGAGGAAAACTCCCATGGCCGACGCTCCGATCACGCAGGATCTCGTCACCCTCCCGCGCACGCCGCCGCAGGCGCGGTGTGCGAACCTGATCGGGATGACCCGGCCGCAGCTGCACGCCGCGCTGGTCGCGGCGGGCACGCCGGAAAAACAGGCGAAGATGCGCACCGGGCAGGTCTGGCAGTGGCTTTATCACTGGGGCGTGCGCGACTTCGCGGCAATGACCAATCTTTCCAAGGCCTATCGCGCGCTCCTGGCCGAGCATTTCACCATCGAACTGCCCGAGATCGTCTCGCGCAACGTCTCCGCCGACGGCACGCGCAAGTATCTGCTGCGCATCGCCGGCGGCCACGAGGTCGAGGCGGTCTATATCCCCGAGGACGGGCGCGGCACGTTGTGCATCTCCAGCCAGGTGGGCTGCACGCTGACCTGCTCCTTTTGCCACACCGGCACGCAGCGGCTGGTGCGCAACCTGACACCCGGCGAGATCGTCGGCCAGGTGATGGTGGCGCGCGACGACCTTGCGGAATGGCCCGAACGCGGGGCGCCCCGCCTCGAGACGCGGCTTGTCTCCAACGTGGTGCTGATGGGGATGGGCGAGCCGCTCTACAATTTCGAGAATGTGCGCGACGCGCTGTCGGTTGTGATGGACAGCGAGGGGTTGAGCCTGTCGCGCAAGCGCATCACGCTGTCGACCTCCGGCATCGTCCCCGAGATCGCGCGCACCGCCGAGGAGATCGGCTGCCTGCTCGCGGTCAGCTTTCACGCCACCACCGACGCGGTGCGCGACAAGCTCGTGCCCATCAACCGCAAGTGGAACATCGCCGCGCTGCTCGACGCGCTGCGCGCCTATCCGCGGCTGTCCAATTCGGAGCGCATCACCTTCGAGTATGTCATGCTCAAGGGGGTCAACGACTCCGACGCGGATGCGCGCCGGCTGGTCCAGCTGATCGCGGGCATTCCGGCCAAGATCAACCTGATCCCGTTCAACGAATGGCCGGGCGCGCCCTATGAGCGCTCCGACCCCGAGCGCATCGAGGCCTTTGCCGACATCGTGCACAAGGCCGGCTATGCCTCGCCGATCCGCACCC
>LFIK01000829.1_pt1 | contig 23566 bp, 35 predicted proteins | sample 643401 | NCBI WGS metagenome assembly LFIK01 (sample SAMN03777447, study PRJNA286221) | soda lake metagenome | biome: soda lake; feature: Kulunda steppe; material: water; isolation source: sample T5-Br brine of Lake Tanatar-5 | place: Russia: Kulunda steppe | collected 2010-07
AGTATTGAAGACATGATACAGCGTAAGGAGTGATGCAGCTCATGGTCTATGCAGTCGCGTGCCCTCTGTCGCATGGCTTTTGCGCTTTGGGCGAGCTGGGGAAGGTAAGCCCCACGCTCAACCCCGCCTCTCAAAAACTGTGTGTATGTCAAATTGGTGATCCATCAATAACAGTGATCTGGCATGACAACTTGCTCCAGATAACGGTAGTGCACACAAAGCAGACAACAGGTTGTCCACACGAGACTGAGGTGTCTTGCTGTCATCTTTCCAACACATTCTCTCTCTGGTCAGCCTGCAGACAGGCAAGGTCAGTAGTGCATGCAGCTGTTGTTAGAGACACTTCAGCTTGCATGCTAAAAATGTATTTCAAGTGGTGAGTATATGTTGTAGCGCCGTCTACCTTACAAGAATATTGTTATTTAAGAATGAAGGGCATTGATACTCCAGTCCAATCTTACCCTATACTATTAGTTATGGACGGCGCTGCTGTGTCTATTGCTTCTAAGGGCTATAGGGGACTCTGCTCCCATACTATGGGACCGAGTAGGTGCATCTTATAAGGCAGCTTGGGGCGAGACAAAGGCGTAAGTGCGAGTCCATACATTACATGCTCAAATACAGCTATAGCTGTAATGCCATCATGGTTTAATGTTTGGCCGACCTGTCACGCCAGATTGTAATGGCCACGCTTCAAGTCTAGCTTTGATGCAGCAGTCTCGCGGCGTGACAGACCAGCTGAGCCAATCTCCTGACCTCAATGCAGCACAAATCTGGCACTGCACTTGCCTAGTGCGACAGGTGCATGTCACATAACTCACGTTGGACGGTCACGCCAAAATTGTGCAGCACCAGAATTATGGTGCATTTGCATGCACAGTCAGTTGTGGTAGTTGACTGGGTATTTATGGCTCTTTTGCCTGTAATACTTGATCGATTTGCACCTCCGAAGAAGCATGTATCCCTTCTACCTTGTAACACTAACTGCAGTTGGTTGAGGGGGTGGCTATGGGACAAATAGTGCGACCTTGTAAGCAGCAGCAGCCAGCAGAAAGCTCATTGTTCCCCTATCGCATTGAAATGTCTGATATCATGCACGGCATATCAGTGCAGTCAATGAGCTGCCCTTGTTTAATAGTAACCTTCTCCCTATTTGCCTAAGGCCCGGGGTATCCTCTTTATTTGTAAACCTTGTAAACCTTGTATCCTCTTTATGGAACGATGTGTGCGAGATAGGCCCCTGGGCACGGCAGGGGTGGTCAGAGGGGAGGAGGTGATCCGGTTTCTTGAGCTTGCTCTAAAAGAGCCTCCAAAGTTACCTGTACTGCAAGTTTACCACACTTTTAAGTCACGCCACCATTAGGCGCCAGAAAGACCTCAGGGCCCCCTCATGGCAAAGAAAAAAAAAGGAAAGAAAAACTACGTAGGCAGTGAAACCACTCCCTACATCGATAAAGGAAAAGGAGACACATTGGCCCAATGAGCCGTGAGTCTCCTCCACCAGGGAGAATGAAGAGCTACCTAGGTAGTGAGGATCTGGAGGGTGACAAGCCGCCCCCTGCTCCAGACCAAGGCCTTGAGAGCAACTGGATTTTTCAAGAGCGCGTCTAGTAGTTGACAGTTCATGTGCCCCCTGATGGCAAATATTGTGGGGGAGGCATGCATCTGGTTAAAGTGCCAGTAAGACCCCCCCTGAAAGAGAGAGAAAAGAAAGAGTACGAAGGCGGCGAAACACCCACAACATCAATAAAGGAAAAGGAGGCGCATTGCTCCGAAGTTCTGTACCACCGTAGTACGTGACGTAGTATGTCCACCCCCACCAGCTCCCCCTACCACCCAAAGAGAGGATAAGATCTTATCCTCTGGAAAGTTTGCATGGAGTTAATATGGGGCTGGGGTATTCTGGGACGATCCACCACCTGCCCTAAAGTTTGAATTGAAGAAGACTTTCTGTCAAGTATTGATGCTTTCAGCTGCACATTGTACAGAATGGAATGAAGTGGTGGGTAACCTTCTTCACTTCACAGAGATCCTACTAGTTGACTGGCCCCATAAAGTGCTCTACTAGAAAATAGTATGTTTGATCCAGAATTTGTATGCATGGCCCAGGTGGTCATTTGTGTTTGGAATCACGTGGCAATTTTTTACATAAGATTAAGCAATCAATATGTGTCAGGATGGAGGCACCAGCCTGCAGAAGCTTGTCACTTTTCACATGCAGGGCAAGTCAGTCGTAAGAAACTTGTGAGACACTAATCATTTACCAAGGTTTTAATACTTTAATACAATTGCAACAAGGTACAGCCTCTGCAGTCAATAAACCTTTTATCAACGCCTTGGAGTGTCCAAGAAGTCGAACAATACCCAAGCTACGGCGCTAACAATTGCGCCACTCATTAATGCACACCCAATGAAGCCCACCGGCTGCAAGCACAGAAAGAAAAGTAATGTAAGAGTTTTGTAGCTAAACCTGTAAAACGAGGGCAGCTAATCAAGACTTTGACCATAAGTGGCAGGTTCATATGTGCACGCGCACACAGACACACACACACACACACGGAGAAAGGGGTAGATTGATGGCTGCAACAACAAACCCAGACACGTGTGCTTGTCATTCCACTCAAGGGTCCAGTGCAGGTTAAACTCACATCTGATTGGAAAACGAAGTTGTCCAGGGATGTTTTAAGGCCATAAGTGGATGAGCCGATGACAAAACTGACAGGCAAGTAGACGTCCCTTGCCTGGTCAACAAACTTGTCCAGACCATCTTCAAACTGATACACAAGCACAACAAGCAATTGAGAAGAAAAACTTCTTAACATAAGGCGCAGTAAGCCTTAAGAAGCACCCAAAGGATGACCGACAAGGCAACTTCTGTCCAGTTCCTACTTAAAAGGAAAGTATAAGCAAGGAGCACTGTGCACTATGCTACCATGTTACTCACTGCATTGTCAGTTTGAAGGGGAGGCGGTGGGGGCGGTGGGGGCGGCGGCGCTTGCCCTTGCCTGCGTGAATGCATCAATATGTGCATAGTTTTTACACATGTGACATCCCTTCGATACCAGTTAAGAACATGCTTTTTAGCAAGTGCTGGCACAAGCTTTTGTGCAGCCACATTGTGTTGTACATGCAGTGTACCCGCACAACTTCTTGCACAATTCCCGGCACACCAAACCGATAAGAATATCTTTAACACATGTATACGATGAAGTGCCTCAGTAAGAAGGAGGGAGGGGTGCGATGGTCAGCGGGCTGCAAGACTACTTGCCTTATGTAATGCCATGCGTCCTTTGTCGATGTCAAGCACAACTCACCCTTCCTGTTCATTGTAAGCTCTCCTGATCACAGCAATCCGTGCTCTTGTAGGTCTTCTGTTGGTTGTGCATCTTGGCACAGTTGGAGCCTGATGCAAGCTTGCGTGCCACACTTGTGAATTCAACATTTTTACATTATTTCGTGTTCCAGTGGCTAATTTAACTTGCTATTTTCTGGAACAAGCGAAGCCTTCTGCTCATCAATTCATACTACTAATTGTGACATACCTCTTACATATCTCGATTTCCTTTGTCAACCACAATTTATTTAAGCACTCAAGCACTCGTTGGAATTCTGACAGTCTCTTACTCTGATCATTAGGCCCAGTGGACCACACCTTGGATCATTTTTTCTTAGCTGCCTTTTCCTTGTTTCTCACCATATCAGATTGCTCCGTATACTCAGGCGCTCTTATATGAGCACCTGAACTCAAGTTAATGTGCAAGCCTGAAAGACTCAAGCTCAGCTGCCTTCACTTGTCAGGTGCAGCTGATTAACCCTGAGCAAGCACTACAGCATGGTATTATGTGCTGCACCAATCTGACGACCATGGTTAACCTGCACCTCCAAGTTAGGAGTCCTAACCTTATTAATTCTGTTCCTTGTTGCCTAGTCATTTCCGTATGCCGTTTCGAAGTGCATGCAATTCGGATGCATTTTCTCTCTGAGAATGCACATTGGAGCTGCCTAAACAAAGTATCCACTAATTAAATGCAGTCATTGCTCCTGAAGCAATAGAGTTTACAGCAGTAAGCAGCATCATGCTACTAGCATGGTAAGCTGTCATCGGTGGTTGACCAGACAAGGTAGTGGTTGTTTGCGCAGCCGTGCAGATTTAAAAGCAGCATTGCTGACGCTTATTCTGGAAAGCAAGAGAAAGAACTTTTTATACGAAGAAAAGCAAGAGGACCTGGTCCTAGTTGTCTTCATCATACTTGTATGCATTGTATGCATCAACTCCTCGCGCAAGGAGGGCATCTTCAACCATGCCGCGCACTTGAGCCTCGACCTATGAAAAAGCATATGAAGGCATCGCGCAATTGTAAGCACTGTTACTGCAAGAGACATAGGAGGGGTGGACACACACCTGGAGCATTGCTCGCTCCTCTTCCTTGAGCATGATGTTTGCACCATGGACATGAACACATGGTCGAATGGCAGGTGCTCACTCAGGCAAGGGGCCCGCCAGGGCACAATTTAGTTGCAGCCAGCGCGAAGCTTTGCTCAAGATGCTCGCTTTGCTTTGACATGGCCCTTTGCCAGATCCTCATGAAATTGTAACTTGGAATAGCCCAGGGATCTGTAAGTGTGTGTATTTGTGCGTGTATGCCTGCATGCGTGTGCATATTTTGCAGCTGGCCAGGCCACACAGGTGACATTGTTCCCAAAGCTGGACATCCCTGGGGCCCTTAAAATATTGGAATGAGCCACCAGGACTGCTTTCCATCAGGCAACCTCCTGGACCACCTGGAGAGGTCACCAGGAGAGCTTTCCAACTCGACTCCTTTTGTCAGTGGCTCTGGTGCGCATGCACGCGCGCCGGCATGGATGCGGTGCACACGTGCCGACGAGCCAGACGCCACTGCATATGGATTCACTGGGCATGGATTCAGGTGCACACGTGCCGACGAGTCAGACGCCACTGCACCTGAGCATGCCGCGCTTCAATGTGCATGACGGGCGCGTCCTTGCGAGACTCTAGCGCCTTGCGCCGCTCCCTGATGCCGCGCTTGCCGTGGCCCTCCAGAGCCCCGCCTGCGCACGTTGCCGGCGCAAGGAGCATGGAAGGGTGTGGAGGTGCCCATGGAGGCAGGGCCAAGGCACCTGCCTGGCTCATCACCGTGGGGCTGTGAATATTCGCACGTGTGTGCAAGTATGGGTGTGGATGCGTGCCACCAGGCTGATCAGGGAGGATTGGAGCGTTCAGGGAGGGGTGAAGTCCCATCAAAAGGTGATGACACTTCACCAGGGGGGGAGGCTCACACGAGCGCTTGCACACCTTGCTGGTCTTGGGACGCGCCCACATCCATGTCGATGCCAAAGTTGCCTGCCAATGAGTCGTTGCCCCCATAGCCCTGCTCAGGGGCGCTGGCGCCCTTGTTCTCTGCCTTGCACTTGGCGACATACTTCTTGGCGCGCTCCTGCACACGTAGGACAAGAGCAGGAGCCCATACTCGTGCCTGCACCACTAACTGCAGCAAGAACCGCAGGGCCCTGTGCTGGCAACCGCCCGCCAACCTTTGCAGAAGCAAGCAAGCAAGTGAAGGGAGTCTTTGGGGCCTGCTTGCAATACAAGGCCTGCCATGCATTGTACACTGCACGCTTGGTGAGCAATGCACACACACACACATGTAAGTGCGTGCGCGTGTGGGCACTTCTATACAAGGTTGTGCTGCCGCTTAGAGGTCTTCCCCCGGATGGCACACAGCGGTTTCGCAATTCCAGACGACAGAGTGCACCAGGGGGGTGGGGGGGCCCCCTACTGCCGCTGCTGTGCTAAGCGAACCCACCTCTAGGTCCTTCTTCAATTTCTCACGCGCACGCGCTTCCCTGAGGTGCAACAAGGGCACAGGGGGGCACAGTCGCTGGATGAGATGGATGCATGCCAAAGGCAACCTCATGGCAAGCCAGCCTTGGATCGCAGCATGGGATGCAGGGCTGGGGCAAATCTGCGCCAAAACCCGCACCCGGGGTGCACAACCAGTCGCCTGCCCTGCGCAGCCCAACCGCAGCGACGCAGAGCCTCTGCACACCCAGGAGCACGGCCTGCTGGCCCCCCTGCACAGCCCAGCCGCAGCGACGCAAAGCCTATGCACACCCAGGAGCACGGCCTGCCGGCCCCCCCTGCACAGCCCAGCTGGCACATTGCAGGTGCTCACCTCACTTCCAGCGGGTCATACTGCCCGTCCATGCGAGCCTTGTGCGTTGCCGCGACGCGCAGCATCTCAGACCGCGTCTGCCTGGCCTGCGCACGTGCACACACGCACCACCCACGCCACCATGCTGTCATGCACGCATGCGTGCTGCCTTTTCACCAGGCCCCCTCCAATCTGCTGCGTGCTCAACAGTGAGTGAGGTGCATGAGTTGTACACGAGGCCAAAGATGTGGCGCTTCAGCCGTTTGGGGGCACGCACGTGCTTGCAGAGTTGTGCATGTAGACAGGACGCCAGCGCCATTTCCCATATTATGCGCGCACGTGCTTGCAGAGTTGTGCATGTAGACGGGACGCCAGCGCCATTTTCTGTCCCATGCACACGCACGCGGCGCACCGCTCACACCTCTTCTCGTCTGAAATCAAAGCAGCCAGCCCAGCGAACCGCCTCCTCCCCACTGGCCCTTGCGCCTTTGTGCCTGCCCCAGTCCTTGCCCCCCTTTGCCTCCCCTCATGTGTGCAGGCGCTCCCCCCAAGGCGCGCGCGCGCGCCTTGCCTGCCCACTTGCCTTGAGGTCCGGCTTGTCCCCAAACGCAGGCGGGGGCGTGGGCCGCACCCTGCCCCGCGCGCTCATGTGCGGCCAGCGCTTCTCAGGCAGCAGCTCCTCGTCGAGCGCCATGTCCAGGATGATGCGCTGGCGCCGCTCCAGTGCCTATGTGGCAAGGCAGGGCAGGCAAGCTGGCAGCGGCCCACAAGGAGATGAGTTTTGGCGGCCCACAAGCAGGCAGCAGCCCACAAGCAGGTAGCGGCCCACAAGCAGGCAGTAGCCCACAAGCAGGCAGCGGCCCACAAGGAGATTAAATTTTGCTGCAGCGGCCTGCGTGAGCGCTGGGTTTTGCAGCAGCGGCCTACATGAATTTTGGTATCTAGTAGCTGCTGCCCTTGCAGGGGCTAATGTTGGCAGCCGCAGCCCGTGCAGGGGTTGGTTTTGGCGGCTGCAGCCCACGGCGCTGGCGCGGGATATGGATAGCATTAGGGCACACTCAATTTGCAGTCGAGTCCCTATGCCCTCTCTCTCTCTCTCTGTGTGGAGAAAGGGCAGCGGGCATCCAGGGAGGTGTGCAGGGGGCCAGCAGCCTCACGCATAAGCTTGGGGAGCCCAGGTCAACTGTGCACACGCACACACACAGAGGTGCCCAGGGTAACTGTGCCCTCAGTGGGGCGAGGGCAGCACCTGATCTTTGTGTGCCTCCAAGGTGCAGGTTGGCACCTGATGCTTTGCTTGCAACCGCGCCCACCTTTTGCTCCTGCGCCTTGCGCAGTTCTGCGTCACGCCCATTGACGTGGAACTCACGCGGTACGGTTGCGCGGCGGCGGTTGAGCGCACGCAGCGTGGCCATGCGCTGCTCCCATTGCCTGCAATTGCCATAATTATGCAGTGTGCGCGTACAGGTGTGGGTGTGGGTGTGGGTGAGAATGTGTGTGCGTCTGTTTATGCACACGTGTGTGAGCGGAGACAGGTGCATTTTAAAAACGTGCGCAGGTGTGCATGCGCATTTGGTAGAGGCATGATCCTGTCTTGAGATGTGCAAAGTTGTGCATGTACCGCCTCCCGCAACCCTTTCCAACAAACAGGGGGGCATGCGTCCGCACCAGCTAGCCAGGTGTGCACGTGCACCTAGCATGGGCCTTTATGACTTCTTGCTGCCCACATGATTATGCTCAGGGGGACAAAAAGAAGTGGCTTCAGATCCCCAGCCTCTTACCTGCGCACATCATTTCCCTATATTTGCACACCCAATCTCCACACCTGCCTGGCTCACAATCTGTCTGCTCCCCAGCCTGAGCCTCCTTAGTTCAGGGTGCAGGCAAGGACAAGCTGGCTACTCAGCAGGTGAGAAAAGCGAGTGCGGCTGCGCAGAGCTGGTGCCCAAGTACCGGCACGGCCTGGCCCTGGAAGGCAGCTCATTTGCTCCATGGCGCAGCTGACCCCACCCACATGTGCAGCAGGTTGAAGTCCGGCACAGCCCCCAACGGCTTGGTGTCGTATTTCTGGTTCCAGATGGGGTCGACGGTGCGCAAGCGCTCCTGGTATGACCTGCACAACAGCGCAGGGTCAAGGGTTAAAGGCAGGGCTTCGGGTCAGATGCCTGGGCTTTGGGTCTTAGATGGTGCGCCGGCACTCCTTTAGCATGACCTCCACAGCAGCAGAGACCTTGACGCCTTGGGGTTACACCACAGACGGGCTTTTGCCACGAGCACTGATACCGGTACGAAAGTGCAGACCCGCACAGCTGTCTGCCGCGCCGCTCTCAGGCACGCACATGCATTGGCGCACCAGTGGGTGGCGGTGCTGCTCCCTTTCTGCAGCATGTGCCTGGTGACCGCCCAATGCTGACAGCGCTCACCTATGCTGCGCAAGCCTGTCTATCATTGTTGCTGCCCCAGCGCACCACCACAGCCCCCCCTGTATCACTCATCTCAACACACACACACAAACGTGGGAGCGTTGCTCTACTTGCGGCTGATCCTGAATATCCATCACCTAAGAGCTTGTGCGCTTGCTCATGCAATGCCTGCACACAATTGGTGGTACCATCCTGCCACTGGAGCTTGATTGCGGGGGGGGGTAAGCTGACTGTAAGTCCGGAGCATGCACACCCTATAGGGCCCCACCACAACATTGTAACGGGGTTCAAATCCTGCAAATGGTCACATGCACGCACATGTGCACGAGCATGTGTACACTACAGCACAACCACGCTTAAACCCACTTGACAGCCGCCTGCTGGCGCGCCTGCATGTCCATCTCCACCTTCTCGCGCGCCTTAGCGCGCGCTGCCTCCGCGCGCGCCCGGGCGTGCGCCCGCTTGCGCTCAAGCTCCAGCTGCAGGGATGCACGCATGTGCAAGGGTGGAGGCACGTGTCAGGTGGTGCTGCAAGATGGCAGTCTGGCAGGCGGTTTTGTGCAAGGCAGGCAGGCAGGCAGGCAGGCAGGCAGGCAGGCAAGCAGGCAGGCAGGTAGGCGGGCATGCATGACAAGCTGCTGCACTGGATGGGCTCGTGACAGAGGGGAAAGGTTGATGGAAATGGCCACATGGGGCGTGAGGAACAGAGGGAGGGGCAAGGGACTGATGGAGGGGCAAAGGAGTCCTGATGGAGGAATGGACGTGGGTCGGAGGGCAAGGGCCTGTTTGCACCTGCTGGGTTAGTAAGTACCTGGCTTGACCTGTGGGCTGCTGTAAGGGGTCTGAGAGGCATGGCAGAGGTGGCGCGCACCAATGACAGAAAGTAGAAGAGCACAACAGCATGCATGGTCAGCATGTAAACCCCTAAGTCCACTAGAGGACTTCACTCAGGGAGGCACGCTGTGTGAGCCGGCTCCTTCGGGCAGCGGTCGGTGGGCCTGGGGTGGCCTCTCTGGCAAAGTCAAAGCTCAAGCATTGCTAAGTTTTTGGCTACTCTGACCTGCAGCACCTGCAGCCACCAAGACCTTTTCCAATTTCATCGAGCTTGAGATGCATTGTGAGGCAGTTGCAGGGAAAGTTACAGGCCGCGGCTCAGCACCTGCGTGAACTAGAACCTGCACACTCACCTGCATGAACTTGAACTTCTCCTCTGTGATAGTCTTGGGCACGGGCTTGGCCTTGAAAGGAATCTGAAGAATCAACAGCAACACAGTGGCAAGGATATGCATGCACAGACTCGCTGCAGGTGTGTGCATCCTTTGAATTGAAGGCCAGGCATCCAAATGCAAGCACATCACATGCAAGCACATCACATGCACCTCCATTAGCGCCAGCCAAACCACACACCCCTTCCGGACAAGGCAATCTCCTTCTCACAATGCAAGCCATCCAATGTGACTCCAGCTTTACAGGGATCACTGCACAATGCAGATGCAAAGCACATCTATAGGCAACCTGTGCACCAAAAGCACAAGCCGCCTGCGATCGCCTTCTAAAACCACTGGTCTACAAATGCTTTCTTGACGTGCGGCTGTAGCAAGCAGGCAGCACTGCAGCAACGGCTGGCCATTGCGAACAGCAGGCCAGCTGATCAGCAACTGAAGAGGAGCCCGCACAAGACTGGTGGATTAGAAGGAGCAAGCACGAGAACGGCAGCTGGTGGGGAGAATATGCGCAAGGCTGACGGGGTTGGAGGAGCACGTACAAGAGCAGTGGCGTGGGAGGAGGGAAAGCAGAGCTGGAGGAGTTGCAAGAACGGTCTGGACACCTCGCCAGCGCCGCCGTGCACTTTTGGAGTCATGCGTATATGGGATTAGTTGGGGCTTTGTGCCATCCCCGCCAGTCAGCTGGGGGTGCCCTTCAGCTGGGGGTGCTGCAACGCACCTGGAAGCGGTTGGGATTCTTGGCAAGTGCAGCTACAGCTTCCTTGATGGCAGCACGCTGCTCATCAGCAGCCTGAAAGCTGAAGGGTGACTGCATCATGCTGCAAAGCACGCGTGGAGAGCACACAAACGCGCAGGATGAGCGTGCCGGCAGTGCTTGCCAGTGGTCTTGGAGCTGAGCAAGGCCTGCATCCTGCACAATGCTGCAGCTACTGCTGAGATCGTGCAAGTGGGATGGCGTGCAGGGGTGGAGGTGGAACAAGGGGTATGAGCATTGCAACATCAGGCACAAACACAGCACGTGCATTTAGACCTACTGCAGGCAACAATTGTGCATGGTGCGGGCGGCTATTCCTGGCTCCTGATGGTGCGTATCCTATCACGCATGAGGGTACCTTCCAGGCCCATGCGCTGTGACGCATTACATTTTGCACGTCCTGCGGCAATTGAGCGCCCTGCGTAATCATGCACGCTGACACATTCCGATGCAGATTCTGTGGCGCGCACGGGCCCTGCAAATTCACATGCTTGCACGTACTGCCAGCACCCTTCACCAAAAACTGACAGTGCTCATAGTGTCTCCTGCCCACCACGCTGCTTACCATGCCATTGGCCAGCGCGCACGTCTCACGAGCACTGCCTGCACACCGCAACCCTTGCATTCCCCTTGCACGCGCGCAGGGCCTGCCACGCAATGCACTCCACGACACTGCCCAGCGCGAGGGCAACAAACAAGACCTGCCCACCCACTTGATGAGGCCTCTGCCCACCCACTTGATGAGGCCTGCCCACCCACTGCCCCACATGCTGCAGCTCGGCGCATGAGCACGCTGCCCGCCACCCACACCTCCAGCTCCATCATGCGCCCCTCTCTGTTGATCCACCCGCATGACCCGTCATGCGCCCCTCTGTTGCCACCCACCTTTCCAGCTCCGTCATGCGCCCCTCTCTATTGATCTGGCGGGTTGCCTCAGCCTCCAGCAGCATGCGCTCATACTTTGGCTCGAGCACCTCGCTGCAATGGGCAGAGGAACGCACAAAGAATAGCAGACAGGGGTGAGCACCCTCATTGCATCGAGTGGGCACACAGACATGAATATACACACACACGGACAGTGGATCACACAGAGATGAGGACCCTAGCTGTGTGTTGTGCTGGGCTGTCGCGGGTGCTCACTCCCCCCATTGCACTCACTTCCCCCACATGAGCTCCAAAAGATGGGTCTGGCAATGCAGCACCCTCAGGCGCCCCTTATGGAGGGAAACAGAGGCTGCAGAGTGGACTTCATGCTGTTCCCCATGCTTGTCCTCCATGGCCCTTGCAACGTGCTGCACCAAGCGTTCACTAGTGAGTACACGCACACAGAGGGTGCCATTTGCTGCTGTCTGCCTGGAGCGGTGCCCTGAGGTCCAAAAGCTCTGCCTCTGCTACATATGCCCCCCTGCCACCCTTGGACTCGCCCCGGACCTTTTAGCCCGAGCTTTGGAGCGCAACTGCACAACCTCGGCAGCACTGGGCAGCGCACAGCTGCGCTTGGCGGGACATAGCAGCGCTTGACAGAGCGCAACCTCCCCCTCTTACTTGGGGATGGGCTTGGCCCTGAAGCGGTAGCGCTTGGCGGCCTCTGCCTCCATGCGCTTGACCTCCCTGTCCTGCTCCCTTTTGACCTGCGAGCCCCAAGCAGCACGCATGGATTGAGCGTTAGATCAAGATCATGTGACTGTTCAGGGCGTCGTAGGTATAGCCACAAGGGTCACCGGGGGGCACAAAAGTCAGTGCTGGCGGGAATGGGCACATGGTCAGGCGTGGGGCCGCGTAGAGACACAAGCAGGCAGGCAGTCTTGTCTAATTAGACACGAGTAGGCGCATATCTTATGGAGACAACAAGCAGGCATGTAGTCTTGTCTAATAAGACACGAGTAGGCGCATATCTTATAGAGACAACAAGCAGGCATGTAGTCTTGTCTTATAAGACACGAGTAGGCGCATATCTTATGGAGACAACAAGCAGGCATGTAGTCTTGTCTAATAAGACACTAGTAGGCGCATATCTTATGGAGACAACAAGCAGGCATGGGGCTTATCAGAGGCGGCAAGCAGGCATGGGCTTTGTCAGAGACAGACACGAGCAGGAATGGTGGCCTCGCCAGACGACGGGCAGATGAAAGACTGTAAAGGGGCAGGGGGGTCCTCGTTCCCATGCACTCTCTCGCTTGCACATGGCCTCTGCCAGCGCTGCACCCACAGCTCCTGATCATCCAGCCCTGCTCCTGCTCTTGCTGCATGCAACTTGCCAGTCCAGCTGCACGCAGTGGCTGGCAGGGCGCATGTGGCCTGCTTCGATGGGGGCGCGTACAGTTTGAGGCACACCTCAAGACGCATCTCCTCTCACGACACACTGACTTGAATGGTGCGTCCCTTCTGAAGGCACACCCTCTCTCTCAAAGCCAGCCCACACCCACTCACTTGCATGATTGTCTTGGGGCGTTCAGCGGCCCGCTCTTCGAATGCAAAAGGTATGGGCTGCGTGGACTGGAAAGGGCGTGCACCCTTTGCTCGAGGGGGCCTGCGTACACACACACATGTGTGCCCAGATGTTCCAGACGGAAAAAGTCTTCCCTACACTCTGTGGACTCGCCTGCAACTCCCAGGAGCAGATGCAAATCAAGCAGTGGCCATCCAGGCGCGCCCACCAACGCGCCCACCAGAGGGGTGGGTCCAAAGGGACAAAGCAGTGGCTCGTCACGGCAGTGTAGGTGCTCATGCACACGTGTGCACGTGCATACGGTAACGCAATGGAGGGGCAGGGACAAAGTTTTGCGTGCACAACGCACAAACGCCACATGGACACATGGGTGTGCTGCACATGAGGTGAGAGGTGCGAGCACCTGAAGAGATCCATGGGTGCGCACAATAGATCATCAAAACAGTCACACACACACACACTTTGCGCACACAAACCCATACACACCCATACACACAAATGCTCGAGCTCACACACACACAGACACGCGCGCGGTGCGTGATGGCCCGTAACGCGTTCAACTTACATCTTGCCCAAAGCCGTGCCTCCAGGCCCGTACTCCCTGTACAGCTCCTCTGACAATTGGGGCAGGTAAGGGGGCAGGTCTCCCTCCTCCATCACCTCTTCCTCCTGCGGCTGGGCTTGCCCCTCTTGGCTGCGGGTGCCACAAGTGCAGGCAAGGGTGCAATTGAGGAGGCGCAGGTACGCTCTTGACTGGGAGTGCCAATGAATGCCCTGCTCCAGTGCGTGCGTGTGTGTGCATGTGCAAGAGTATGTGCGCACAAAAGTGTGTGTGTGCAAGAGTATGTGCGCAACATAAGTGTGTGTGTGCAAGAGTATGTGCGCACGTGTGTGTGTGTGTGTGCAAGAGCATGTGCGCACAAGTGTGTGTATGTGCAAGAGTATGTAGGCACAAGTGTGTAAGTGTGTGAGAGAGAGTGTATGTGGGCACAAGTGTGTGTGTGTGTGTACGTGTGTGTGCAAGTGTATGTAGGCACAAGTGTGTATGTGCAAGAGTATGTAGTCACATGTGTGCGTGCAAGAGTATGTAGGCACAAGTGTGTACGTGCAAGAGTGTGTAGGCACAAGTGTGTATGTGCAAGAGCATGTGCGCACAAGTGTGTGCGTGTATGTGCAAGAGTTTGTAGGCACAAGTGTGTGTGTGTGTGCTGCAGATGGCAGGCCGCCAAGCAGCCACAGGCAGGTCTGCGCGGCATCTCAGTGCGCTGCAGGCACCCCTGACTCGCCACACACTGCACAGAGCCTCGCCACATCCCTATCCCTCGTTCGGCCCTAGAAGCATGGAGCAAAGGCCTGCAAGTGGGCAGCCCAGCCTTATGCGCCTGCACTGGACCAATGGCGTTGCTGGGCGCAGGCAGGCCCTTGTCTGCGGGTGCCATGGGTGAGGCTTGTGGCGCGAAGCAAAGCGGGCAGGCGCATGCAGTACCTGGTGGCGCTGGGGCCATAGCCCTCGTACGGGCCCAGCCGCGTGCGGTACTGGTCCATCCAGCTGTTCTGCTCGCGCCAGGTTTGCTGCAGGTGCAGGGGAGGCGAGCGGGCACAGGCAGATGCGTCAGCCGCCACATACGTGGATGCCATGTCCCCTTTGATGCCGAGGCCGAATGAACACAGACCGCCCTCCTGCTCTTGGATGTGGGGCATTGCGCGGTTGTGAAAGCTCAGAGAATGGATTGCACAAGGCGCGCTTTCTCAGGGACGGGTGCTGCGCGGGTGGGAGGTTGAGGCACAGCCCAGGGCACGTGCTGGCAGTAAAGGCGCACACAGCATATGTATGCCTGCACAGGCCTCGCAGGCAGCTATGCACAGGCAGGCAAGCATTCCAGCACATATGGGGCACTGCAGCAAAGCCCTGGCTGCCCCAGCACGGTAGGGTGCACTGGCAAGTGGGTGGGGGCGGGGTGTGTGTGGCCTGTGCATATGTGTGACTGAGTGACACAACACAGGTGTGAGGACTGGCTGGTGTAAGGCATCACAAGCAAAGAACGCAGTCGACTGTGCTAGAGCGTGCACGCATGGCTATGACGGCACACCCTTGCAGGAAGAGATAGCGCGCAGGCACAAGCACTGGTACAGGAATGAAAGGGCGTGCAGACGACAGCGGAAACAGGAGCAGCACCACCACCACCCGTGACAGCAACAATGGCGACAACAGCAGCAGGAACAGCAGCAGCAGCTACAGTGGTAGCAACAAAAGCAACGAAAAGCACGGAAGCGGCATAGAGGCAGCACAAAAGACATGCATGCACATAAAGAGGGGCACACACCTGCATGAGTGCCTCCAGCTCCTGGGCCTCTCGCGCCTGCGCCTCCAGATAGTCCTTCTCCTCCTGTGTCAGGTTGGCGTAGGCCTCCGCCCTGGCTGCCTGCAGAGGCAAGACATGCCACAAAAGACATGCCTCACACATGTGCCAGCCGATGCATGCTGATTGGCCTGCAGAGGTAAGACAAGATGCATGCTGATTTGCCTGCAGAGGTAAGACAAGACACACAAGACATGCCTCACACATGTGCCAGCCAACGCATGCTGATTTGCAGCTGTGCGCGTGCGGTGCCAGGCAGCTTTGCAGCATGCGTGCTGCACCAAGCACAGAGCGAGAGCAGCCTCTGGGGGCTCCTGACCGCCCAAAACAGGAAAATGCGCTTGCAGCGTGCAGCATGAAAGCAAAAAACGCCCCTACTTCCCTTTAGAGAGTGAGTGCTTTGGACTGCGAGGGCCTCTGTTTCTACACTGTCCTGCTGGTGTGACAATACAAAGCCCTGTCCGTTGTAATTCCCTGACCAGGCCATGAGCCTTGACAATCAGACCTGGCCAAGAACCACCTCCAGACCTCAAGTATTGCAACCTCCTGTGTGACAACCTTGAGTATGACAACCTCCTGTGTGACAACCTTGAGTATGACAACCTCCAGACCTCAAGTATTGCAACCTCCTGTGTGACAACCTTGAGTATGACAACCTCCTGTGTGACAACCTTGAGTATGACAACCTCCAGACCTCAAGTATCGCAACCTCCTGTGTGACAACCTTGAGTATGACGACCTCCAGACAGCAGTGCTTCCCAGCACTGCCTTCTGCTGCCAGCACAAGTTGGAGTCAGGCTCCTTTTCTATGGCTGGCACGACAGCCCGCCCCTTTTTTTTTGCTCTTTCCCACAAATGCATGGTACAAATGCATGCAAGCCAGGGTTAGGCTCAGGGCAGAGCCAAGCAGCCTGCACCTGCCGTTGGCAAGCCACGCATGCCATGCATGTTTGTGTGCAAGTACTATGCCAGCAGCAAAGCATGCTCAGCAGGTGCCACAAAGCAAAGCCCAGCAGCCTGCACGGGCAGGTAGCAGCCCGCGCATGCTGCGCAGGTCCTTGTGCGCGCACACATGTATCCCACCCTTATGGCAAGACCAGGCTTTGCTTGATCACCAGATCATCTCCAACTACCCAACCCGCCATCAGGCTCAGGCCTAAGCTGGACTGGCATTTGGCCAGCTCACTAAGCGAGATCATTCCCTCGCCAGCACGCTCAAAGAGTCTTGCCATCTGTAGCGTTCCTTACGCACCTCCTCCTGCCGCTCCCTGTCCGACTCGTAGCCCGCTTGCAGCGCACGCTGCTCCATCTCTGCATCCATCTGCAGCAAGGCATTGAAACACACAGGCGCGGAATGTGCTCGGCAGGTGCCACACCACCTGGCATGAGCATCAGATGAAGCATGGCCATCAGTGCACATGGTGTGCTGGGCAGGTACCACACACCAGTTCAAAGCATGCTCGGCACGTGACGCACTTGCAGCACAGTGTGAGGCATGCACACAATCTCCTCCACATACCCGCATCCAGCAGCACCCAGCCGTTGCAGCATGCTCTGTACTCTACACAGCATGCCAGGCAGTGCCACACCGCATGGCATGTGCATCCACAGGTGTGGGTTGGCCATGAGTTTGCACAGCATGCTCGGCAGGTGCTGCCACGCCAGCAGCACAGCTACCGCTTGGCAAGGGCCACGCCAACAGCACAGCGAGGCTTGTGCTCAGCAGGCGCCACACTATGGTATGCCACCAAGCCGTGCAGCGCGCTTGGCAAGTGCCATGCTACCTACACGGAGTGCGTGCGTGTGTATTGTGTGCGATGGACCCCATGGCCTGATATCTTGCACCCTGCCAGATGCCGAGAGTGGGGAGGAGGGTTGGTGAGGCCCAGATAAGTGGTGCTGCAATGTGCTGCGGGTTCAAAAGCGCTTGGCCTCAAATGCTGGGATGCGCAGCACCCGTGCACATCCATGTGCAACGCCCAAACACGACCTCACACGGTCACACACAGAGTTAGCCGTGCTCGGCGCACCACGCATGTGCTGCAGCGCTTGTTGCAGCGGCAATCCCGGGTGCCCGCCTCATGCGGGGCAGCACTGTCCCCCCCCCCCTTTCGCCCCCCCTCCTGCGGCCTGACCCACATGCTGCTGTAGAAAGGCCGCCAGCTGCAGCGGGAGCACACACCCGCGGCACGAGTCACCTGTCTCTGGTACTCCTCATACTTCTGCGGGTCAAAGACGCCGGTCGCCAGCCGGAATTCCTGCTCACTCATGGCCGGGCCAGCGGAGGACTCCCCCTGGGAGTGGGGCATGCGTGCTTAGAGGGTCAAGGTGCTGCGCATGATTCCTCGCAGACTGTACAGAGCACGTGTAGGCGGCCGAGGAGCAACTCTCCAGGGAGGGGCATGCATCTTTGAGGGGCCAGTTTGCTGTGTTTGACTTGCACGGGAGATGCATGCATGCATTAAGGGACTGGAGGTGCGTGCACATCACCCTTTGCAGGGCACACACGTGCCACTGCAAGGGAGGCACAGGTGTCCGCACCTCCCCCTGGGCAGGGCACACACATGCAAAGAAGTGCCGGGAGGCCCGCCCCCTGCATTCGGCTTGCATTGGCAACAGCGTGAGCACACACGCATGCACACGCAACATTCATCTTGAACAGGCCTGTGACCGGGCAGGCTGAGGCCGCGGTGCCGTACACTGCGTGGGATTTGCCAAAACAGCCATCGTTCTACTGCTTTCATGCTTTCAGCCCTTTTTCATTTCATTCTCATGCACACAGAGCGCTCAAGGCAGGCGAGATGGGGGCTACTGCTGGCCGAAGCGTGCGCTCAGCCTGCATGGGTTGCAAGGGGGGCACCCCCAATCCATGCAAGCAAACATGCCCAATCCATGAAAGCAAACATGGGAATGGGTGTGTGAGAGCACACAGCGCAGGAGACCAGAGTGCAGCGGGCGGGCAAGCACAAGCCGGTATCAAGTCCTGACAAAAGCGCACGCACGTGGTCCTGGCCCCAAGAGACTCTCGGGCTATCAGGCCAACACATGGCCTGCTTGTTGCCTCACCTGCAGCCTCACGCCGCTGGCACGGGCCAGGTGGTCAGCCAGGCTGCGCCCTGCGCATGCACGCACGCATGCACGAGCGTCCGCAATTAAACAAGCAATGTTCCTATGCGCGTACTCACGTGCATGCGCATGCCTGCATGCATCATCCATGTCTGTGCAATGCAGCATGCATGTATGTGTGTTTGCACGCGGAAAAAAGTTATGGGGTATAATGAGCACCCTTGTCATGGAAAACACAGGCGCTTCAGCAAGCAAGCTGCACCTGCAAGAGCTACATGCACCGGCAGCTCTCGCACCTTCTCGGTCGGGATCTCTGCTCGCTTGCACTGCCCTGTCCCTCTCCATCACCTCATCAGCCTTGGGCACTGCGTACGCGTCTGGCTCGCTCAGGCTGCCCCCATACCTGGGGCACGTCAGAGGGCATGCAGCAGCGGCCGCCTCAGCAAGCGTCACCAGCATGAGTAGAGAGGCACAGAAGCGTTGCCTTGCGAATGATAGGAGGTGTGCAAATGATAGGTGGGTGCAGATGTGATGGGCTATGCGCCAGTTGCAGCCAAGGTCCTGGTCTGGAGGAGGGGGCGGCTTGTTACCCTCCAGATCCTTGCCAGTTCTTCTTGTCCCTGGTGGAGGAGACTCACGGGCTCTTTGGGGCAGTGTGTCTCCTTTTCCTTGATTGACGCAGGGAGGTTTCTGCTGCCTGCATGGTTCCTCTTTTTCCCCTCTGTTCTCTTATGCGCCTGGCAAGACACGCTCGTGCAGGCACGCGCTTGCATACATACCCATACATACCCCCATACACACACAAAAGTGCAGATGCACTGTGCGCATGGACACCTCATGGCACGCCTCTTACAGGGCACATCTCTCGGCGCCTCACAGGGCACATCCCTTGGCGCCTCACAGGGCACATCTCTCGGCGCCTCACAGGGCACATCTCCTGGCGCATGCATCAAGTTACACCCCTCCGAGCCAATCCCTATTTATGCACCCCTGCCTCCTGTCTCTGCGCTGACCAGAGCCGCACGCACACAGCAAACGCACCAGCGCTGCCCACAACGAAGAGGATCTAGCACTGTGCACATAGCTACAGCATCAGCACTGCCCAGTCAGCAAACGCACTGGCACCGCCCACACAGCCAGAGGGCAGGCTGCTGAGCAGCAAGAGCACCCACGCCGCCCTGTAGCGCCCTAGCTTCCCCCCTCTTTTGTCGGCCCCCTGCCCTTCTCTGTTTTGGCCACGCACCGTGGATGCGGCGGCCTTGGGTCTTGGAAGGACGCCCCCCTGCTGGGCCTATTTCCCGCATAGTCACTGCCAAACCCGCTGGCCCCTCCCTGCTCGCTGCCCTCTATGGAGCCCCCCTGGGTCGCGCTCTGCGCGGAGTACGCGTCACGCAGCTGCTGCTGCAGCTGCTGCCGCCAGCGCGGGGCCTGGTCGCCGAGGCTGGGGTGGCCAGCGTCGCGCGCATACGGGTGCTGCGCAGAGGCAGGGGACCGGGTGAAGGGCGCACTCAAGGGCCGGCCAGCCCTGCCACCTGGGGTGGGAGATGCAGTAGGGTAGGCATACTCGTCAAAGCCACCACCCGCGCTGTCCATGTCGGGCGCCCAGGCGGCGTCGCCGCCAGACCAGGACCCACGCCTGCGCGCACATGCACGAGTGAGCAAACATGCTTGTGGACAAGTGCGCGCGTGAGCACGTGTGCGCACGTGTGTGAATGTGAGCGTGTGTGTGCATGTGCAGCTGGGATGCTGCATACCTGGCTGGGTGCGTGGCCGTTTGCAGGAAGGGGCCGGCAAAGAGCACAAGCCCGGACGCAATGTTCGTGGGCCTGGTTGGCCAACCCCTCATACACGAGGATCATCGTGCCACGCGCGCGGAGGTGCCCACACCTGCGCGGCCTTGCGTCCCCACACCTGTTGGGGCTGCCATAGTCGCTGACCCCGCCTGAGGGCGGGTAGGCGCGCGCGCCCACGGGCGAGGGCGAGCGCGACAGGCGCTTGGTCTTGTGCTGCGAGGCGGCAATGGCGTCCAGCGCTCGGCGGTGGATCGCCCTGCTTGTCTCTATGATGTCGGCACCGCCCTGTGCGCAGGTGCATGCGGGTGCACATGCGTGGGTGCAGGTGGATGAATGCGCTAGTGGGTGGGAATCTGAATTGGTAGGTGCCTATTTGTGACTGTGAGTGGGTGGGTGCAGCTGTGGGTGCAGCTCCAGGCCTGTGGGTGTGCGCAAGTTGGTGTGAGTACACTGCATAAACATGCTTGCCTGTGTGGGCGCATGCGTGCTTGCCTGCAGTAAGTACACTGCGTAAACGTGCTTGCCTGTGTGGGCGCATGCGTGCTTGCCTGCAGTAAGTACACTGCGCAGGCGTGCTTGCCGCAGTAAGTACACTGCGCAGGCATGCTTGCCTGCAGTAAGAACACTGTTCATGCGTGCTTGCCAGTGTGGGCGCATGTGAGTTTTTTTGCGGGCGCATATACCCCACGTGATGCCCCACGCGTGAGCGGCCGGAACGCTTGCTCCCAGGGCTGCACGCGGTGCGCAGCGCGCAAGCAGGCCGCGCAGCAAGCCTCCTTGCTGTGCGGCAAACCTCCTCGCTGCGCAGCAAGCGCGGCCGCGGGTGCAGCTGCCTCTCGCGCACTGCGCCCCCATGCAGCTCAGCCTCCCCAGGGACTTTGTCCAGCGCATGTGCGCTCGTGTCACCTGCTCCAGCCTCTGCAGGGCGCTACGCCCCATGTAGCGCCTGCTTGCCAAGCGCGACACATCCTGACGCAGCCGCTCAGGGGAGGGGAGGGGCGACCGTGGCTTAGGCTGCTTGCTTGCGTGCTCCGCCCTGCACGCAGGGCAGAGGATTCACGGAGCAGGGCATGCTCGCTCTGCGCACACAAGGCACGCTCGGTTGGTACACACAGGGCACGCTCAGTCTGCGCACACAGCGCACGCTTGGTTTGTACTCACAGGGCACGCTCGGTTGGTACACACAGGGCACGCTCAGTCTGCGCACACAGCGCACGATTGGTTGGTACACACAGGGCACGCTCAGTTGGTACACACAGGGCACGCTCGGTTGGTACACACAGGGCTGGAACGAGGGAGCAGCCCGCGGCACGTGCACCATGCAGCCCCTCTGCGTGCAAGCTAGTGCTGGATTTGGGGCAAGGCGCGCTCCATGTCGGGAGGTGCACGGGCCGCAGGCGCGCAGAGGACCCACTGGGTGGGTGTAGAATGTGTGGGCCTGGGCTCATTTGCACTGCCAGCCAGAGGCTGCCGTGGCGGAGGCTGAGCCAGCGTGGGGCTTTGGGTGCGCTGGCACGTAAGCAGATGAGGCTCCTGCGAGGCTTTAGCCTCTGGAAGTCTGCAAGGGACGCTTTGACAAGGGTCCATGCGTGGGCTGGCACATGAGGAGATGAGGATCCTGCGTGGCTCAACCCTTTGGCAGTCCGCAAGGGACGCTTTGACAAGGGTCCATGCATGGGCTGGCCGGGGTACGATCCCAGTAAAAGAATGAACTGGCCAATCCCCGGTCAGGCCTGAGCCTGAGCCCGATGGTTGGGTTGTTGGGTGGAAACGAAGCTATATGGTGATCTGGTGATCAAGCAAAGCCTGGATTCGTTGCACTGCCAGGCCGAGGCTGCCACAGCCAGCATTATGGGGTGCGGAGCACACAGAGGGTGCGCTGCCACGCACAAAGGGAAGATTGAGAGGGCTTGTGTTGCAGGCAGGTTGCCTCACCCAAACCAAGCAGAACCTGTGAGGGCCGTGAGACGCGCACCAAAAAAGGCAGACAACACAACACCGTCGCGCCCCTGCATGCGCTCCAGCACCTGGCGCGAACCTCACTCTGCCCGCAGCATGCTATCCCCCCACAACTCTAGTGCAGGCAGGTTGGAGCAGCGCAGCCTCCTCATTGCTGCACCCCTCCGCCTCCCTTTCCATATCTGCCTAAAATGTCTGCTGCACTTTCTGCCTAATGGCATGCGCACAGGCCTGCATACGCCCCAGCATGCCCAGGACACAAATTCACACATGCCTTGCTTGCGTGCACCACCCGCTCACACACTCGCACACACACTTGCACACACATTTGCACGCACACACACACGTGCGCATGTTTCATGCACCCACTTGCGCCTTTGGACCTCCAGCTGCTGCCGCTCCTGCTGCAGCTCCGCATCCTGCTTGTTGGAGCGCTTGTAGTGCTGGCTGGCGATGCCTGGGTGGGCCTCGTCAAAGGAGAACAGGTGCTGCAATGGCGCATGGCAGGCCATGGTGCATAAGGACAAGTGCTGCTGTGCGCGCAGGGTAGGCCAAGCTGTGAAGAGCTGCTGCAGGCGCAGAGGCGCCACATGGGTGGAGGCTAGGCACTGGAGGTGCAGGACAGCGGCTGAGGGTGTTTGCATCAGGCTGAGGGGTGTTTGCATCAGGCTGGCGAGCGCACTGGCATGCCTGGCCTTGGCATTTGCGGCATGCCTTTGATGTGACATGCTGTGTGTGTAATGTGCTTATGGCCTCAATATTTAGGAGCGCTCGTCTGCATTCCCTGGATTCAGAGCCACTGACAGGTGCGCTGTAGAGGCTGGCTGCGCACCTGGCCGCGCACCTAGGCAAGAGAGATTTAAGTGCACCATACAACACACCTGGGCAGGCCGTGCATTTAAGCTAGCGTGGCTTTACTGCAGGCCATGCACCTGGGCAAATGTGATTTTTTTGCACCATGCTGCACACGCACTGAAAGGCAAAAGTGGCTCTGCTGCACCAGGCTTGGCTGTACCAGGGCGCGCACTTGGGCGAGGGTGACTTTCCTGCACCATGTTGCACACGCTCTTATGGGCAATAGCGGCACCGCTGCACCAGGCTTGGCTGCAGCAGGGCGTGCACCTGGGCAAGAGTGACTTGGGGGCCCTTGGCCGAGGGCTGGGAGTAACGGAAGTCAGGCTGGTCATCGCGGAGCTGGCGGACACGGTACCTGCGAAGGTTGGGGTTCAAGGTTAAGGGCGCAGTGTTTGAACAAGGTGACGGGTTCAAACAGGCTGTGGTCATCACAGAGCTGGTGGGCACAGCACTGTGGGAGTTTGGGTTTAAGGTGAACGTCCGAGTTATGACAGCCTGCTCACCACGG
>LFIK01000830.1_pt1 | contig 23563 bp, 16 predicted proteins | sample 643401 | NCBI WGS metagenome assembly LFIK01 (sample SAMN03777447, study PRJNA286221) | soda lake metagenome | biome: soda lake; feature: Kulunda steppe; material: water; isolation source: sample T5-Br brine of Lake Tanatar-5 | place: Russia: Kulunda steppe | collected 2010-07
CCCGGGCAGCCGCCATCGACCGACACGATGAGCACGTCATCCGCGCGGCCCAGCGCGCGCAGCGCCTCATAGGCCCCGGCGGCGGCAGGCTCGTTGATGGTGTAGACAAGGTTGATCGTCGGATCGATGGACAGCAGGTTCTCCATCGCCGTGCGCCCGCCTTCGGCATTGCCGTCGGTGACGTCGTGGCCGCCAATGCGGGGGTCATCCTCATCCCCCCAGCGGTTGGGGTCGCCCACATCAATGCCGAAGCCGGTCAGGAAGCCCTGGTTGCGCAGCACGCCGACAGTGGGCTGGCTGACATTGATGTTCAGCAGGGCGATGCGGGCATCGTCCGGGTCATCCATGGTCCGGAAGGCCCATTCGCCGATCAGCTCGCCCGCCCTGAAATTGTCGGTGGCAAACGTCATGTCGGCGGCGTCGATCGGGTCCAGCGGCGTGTCGAGCGCGATCACCAGCAGCCCGGCTTCGCGCGCGGCCTCGACCGAACTGACGATGGCGCTGGTGTCCGAGGCCGCAAGCAGGATGCCGTCCACGCCCGAGGCCACGCAGGTCTCGATGGCGGCGACCTGGGTTTCGTGGTCGCCATCGAAGCGGCCCGCGAACGAGCGCAGCTCGACGCCCAGTTCGGCGGCCTTGGCGAAGGCGCCTTGCGACATCATCACGAAGAACGGGTTGGTCGCGTCTTTGGTAATCAGGCAAACACTTGTCGATGCTGCGGCCGAGCTTGCCGCCGCAGCCGACATGGCGAGCCCCGCCAGACCTGCTGTCACGTATTTCATGGTTCTCTCCCTGGTTTATCCGAGCCGTCTGGAAAGCCTGAGTCTTGGATCCATCCATGGGCTGAGGCCAGGTGCGGACGCGCCAACTTGGTGACCGCCGGGTTCAGCCTCGCTTTCCTCCCAGGCTACCGGCGACACAAATCTAGAGCCGTGAAGTTATGTCTGTCAATAAATACTTGTGAGTGAAGTATATAATAAATTGGGGGCAAAGGCTGCATGACTGCGATATCCGGATCACGTCGCCCGCATGCAGGGCCCGGGCGCGCTGCTATCGTCTTGATGGCAACAGATTGGACAATAATGGAGAAATCTCCATTTGACGCGATGCAACGGGGCCAGACACGCGGGGCCCGGGGGATGGCGCGCGCCTTGTGCGGTATCCGAACCGGCCGGATGGGCGCAAGCCATGATACCAGATGCAAGCCACGGTCCCCTGGCCCAAGGCAGTCTCGACTAACTCCTTTGCACTCCACAAGGCGCTGCACGACGAGCTGAATCGCGATCGAATGGGTCAGTCCGTGATGCCAGTCTGACCTGACCAATCGTGCGGGACCACCAGACGCCACGCCCGCAGGCACGGGCAAGCGGTTGCCGGATCCCGGGTCGGCGCGATTCTGGAAGGGACGGTGACGCGCCTGCGCGAGGACGCACCCGCTGCCGCCGCGCTATCCTGCTGTTGACCGGCTTACCTGCGCCAGTACGGTTCCCATTGTCGCTGCGGTATCTCGCCAGTGGGGCAGCGCCGCGCCCCGCCGGATGCTTTCGGTTGCCAGCCGTGTGCGTTCGGCCTCGTCGCGCAGCAACCGCTCGAGCCCGGCGGCAAACGCTTCCGGGTCATCGGGCGGGGTCAGGATCGCGCTGCCATGGGGCAGGGTCTGCGGCACGGCCCCCACGGCGCAGGACAGGATCGGCAACCCGTAGAGCTGCGCCTCTGACAGCACCAGCCCGTAGCCCTCATAGCGCGTCGCCAGTGCGAACAGCGTCGCCTGTCGGTAGAGCGTGTCGAGTTCCGCCTCGGAAATCACCCCGGCGAAGCGCACGCGCCCCTCCAGCCCCAGCGCCGCGCGTTGTTCAAGCAGGGCCTGGCGCACCGCCTCGTCATGGGTCAGCCCGACAATCACGCAGTGCCAATCGAGCCCCGCAAGCCGCCCCAGCGCGTCAAGCAGGATGTCATGCCCCTTGCGCGCGCAGATGATCCCCACGGACAGGATCAGCGGCGGGGCGGTGCGGGGCACAGGTGGCCGCGCGGGCGGGCGGTCGAAGCCGGGCGCGGCAATGGTGATCCGCTCGGGCGCAACGCCGAACTGGGCCGTCAGAATGTCGCTGGTATGCGGCGACGGCACGACGACATGCGCGGCATGGCGCAGATTCGCGGTCTCGCGGTCGATCAGTGTTGCCGCGCGTGCGGGCGGCAGACCGGCTTCGAGCCCCAGCGGATGGTGCAGCATCGCCACCACGGGGCGCGTCTGGCGGGCGAGGGTTTCCGTGTCCATCGACCCGAAGACCAGCCCGTCGAGGATGAGCGGCTTGCCCGCGGGCAGCGCGTCCAGCGCGCGGGAAAGCTCGGCCTCGGCCTCTGGCGTCGGGTGGGGCCACGAGGTCATCAGCCCCACATGCCGCGTCGGCTGGCCGATCTCGTTCAGGCTTTCGAGCAGGCGGCGCTCGTAAATATAGCCGCCAGTGCGGGTGTGCAGATCGCCGGGGATGGCAAAGGCTGCTTCCATTCACTCACCCCCGCAACTGTTCCGGCGCGACCCGCGCCATAACCGCTCGTTCCAGCCACGCCACCAGCGCGTAGCCAAGCGCCGAGCCCACGGCCACAACGACAATCGCCGACCACAGCATGTTGTAGTTCGAGGTCGAGGCCGTCATCGCCATCAGTGCGCCCAGGCCCCGCCCGGTCGCCAGCCACTCGGCCACGGTCACGGCAAGAATCGCGGCGGGCACTGACAGGCGCGCGGCCGCGAAAAAGGCAGGGAGCATGGCGGGGATCTGCGCGTGCCACAGCTGTGTGAGCCGCCCGGTCGCATAGATCCGCATCACGTCGAGGGCCTGGCCCGGTGCCTGCCGCAGCCCCTGGATACAGGCCACCAGCGCCGGGAAGAAGGTCATCACCGCGACGATGGTGATCGTGCCCAGCGTGTCGCGCCCCAGCGCCAGCACGATCAGCGGCGCGGTGGTCACGATCGGCACCGAACGCAGCGCGACGGCCAGCGGCAGGACCGCGCCGGCGATCCATGGCACCAGCACCAGCGCCATGGCGAGGCCCGCCCCCGCGCCCAAGCCTGCCAGATAGCCCGGCACGACCAGCCGCAGCGTCTCGACCGAGGCCGCCCAAAGTGTCGCGCGATTGGCCCCTGCGGTGGGCGCGGAGATCAGGTAGCGCCAGATGTCATCGGGCCGCTTGGCGAAGAAGCGGCTCAGTGCAAAGGCTTCCATAAGCGCCCACCACAGCGCCAGAACCACCAGCGCTGTCAGCATTGCCAGCCCCAGCCCGCGCAGCATCGGGTTGCCCTTTGCAGGGGCCGGGGCAGTCGCTAGCAGGATATCAGGGCGCGCCGGGCTCAGCCGCGCGGCCAGCGCGCCGATCGCGCCATAAGCCAGCATCGCGACTGTCGCGGCGACCAGCGCGATCGTCCAGGTTGCCTCGACATCCAGCCCGCGCATCGCACGGATGCTCAGCACCCCCATGCCGCGATCCGCGCCGGTGAACTCGCCCACCATGGCGCCCAGAAACGCCGCCGGGGCGGCGATCTGCAGCCCCGCCATCAGATAGGGCAGCGCCGCCATCACCCGGATCTGGACAAAGGCCGTCCACGCCCCGCGCCCATAAAGGCGGATCAGGTCGAACCAGCTTGCTGGCGCGGCGCGCAACCCCACCAGCAGCGGGATGAAGCTGGTGTAATAGACCGCGAGCGCGGCCAGCGTGATCTGTGGCCCAGGCCCGGGACCATAGAGCACCCGCAGCACCGGCCCCGTGGCAACCAGCGGCAGGCAAAACACCACGAGCGCGACCGCCGCGACCACCACCCGCGTGCGCGGCATCAGCGCCACGATAAGCGCCAGCCCCACGGCGGCAAGGTTGCCTGCCAGAAACCCCCAGGCGGCATTTTCCAGCGTCACGATCAGCGCCCGACCCATCAGCGCATGATGCGTGGCCAGATACACGGCCACATCCAGCGGCCCGGCCAGCATGTGGCTGCCTGCCAGCGCCTGCGCGGCCAGATGCCAGGCCAACAGCAGTCCCAGTGCTGCCGCGCCATGGCGCGCGAAGGCGGCCGGCGCGGTCATTGCGCGGCCAGCCGCGTGTCGGCCCCGCTCTCATCCCAGCCCTGCGACAACGCCGCCGAGACCTTGTCCATCAGGGCAAGGCGCTGGGCGCTGTCGGTGCGCGCTGCCTCGGGGATGGCGATGTCGCCCACAACCCGCGCCGGGCGGCTGGAAAACACGACCACCCGGTCGGCCAGCGCCACGGCCTCGCGCACCGAATGGGTGACCAGCAGGCAGGTCGTCGCCCGTGCCCGCCACAGCGGCGGCAACTCAGCGTTCAGCCGTGCGCGGGTCAGTTCGTCCACCGCGCCAAAGGGCTCGTCCAGCAGCAGCACGCGCGGCGCGGTGACAAGGCAGCGGGCGATCGCGACGCGCTGGCGCATGCCCCCCGACAATTCCGCGGGGCGCGCCCGCTCGAACCCCGCAAGGCCGACGCGGGCGATCATCTCGGCCACGCCCTCGGGGTCGGCGGGCAGCCGGGCGAGCTTGCGCGCCAGCGCCACATTGCCGGTGACCGACCGCCAGGGCAGCAGCGAGGCGTCCTGAAACGCCATTGCCAGCGCGCCCTTGCGCTGCATCTCTTCCGGGCGCTCCTCGCCTAGCAGGATAAGCCCGGCGCTGGGTGCCTCCAGCCCCGCCACCATGCGCAGGACCGTCGACTTGCCACAACCCGACGGCCCCACAAGCGCCGTCATCCGCCCCGCCGCGAAACGGAGCGAAAGCGGTGATACGGCCTCGACCCGGGCGGGGCCGTGGCCGAATTCCTTGGCGACCGCGTCGCAGAGGATTTCCGGCCCGGGCTGCGCCATCGGCTCAGCCATGCACCTCTTCCAGGATCGAGCGATCCCAAAGCGACGCCTCGACCGGCATCCCGAGCAGGGCAAGCGTCTCGATATTCTGGGCCACGGTCTCGTCGGTCCACCAGCCGAAGCCGTTGGCATCGGTCAGGTCCGAGAACATCAGCGGCACTTGCCGCCGCGCCTGTTCGATCTGGGTGGGCCGGTCGAGCCCGGCATCGGGAAAGCGCGCCAGCGTCAGATCGGTCGCGGCGTCCAGATCGGCGCGATAGGCCTCCCATCCCTGCACCTCGCCGGCCATCAGCGCGACAAGATCGGCGCGGCGGTTGGCGAGGCTGTCCTCGGTGGCGATGTAGGTCTGCGAATGCAGCGTATAGCCGAAATCGGCCATCAGCATCGTCACCGACGCGATGCCGCGGACATACATTGCCACGGGCAGATCGGTCGACCAGCACAGCAGGCAATCGACCTCACCCGCGACCAGCGGGGCCGGGTCATATTGGGTCGGGATGACCTCGATCTGGTCGATATCGACGTCATTGAGTGTGCACAGCGTCTCGAGCACCGGCATGTTGGCCAGCGGCATTCCGATGCGCTTGCCCTCCATGTCCTTGGGCTCGTTCACCGGGTTGTCGGGCAGCGAAGCGATGGCGAAGGGGTTGTTCTGCATCGCCACCCCGATAATGCGGAAGGGCGCGCCCTCTTGCACGGCGGCGGCGGTGTAGTCGGCAGCCGAAACTCCGACCAGAGCGGTGCCGGTGACGACCGGCGGTTCGACCGGCGCGTTCGGGCCCCCGGCATCGAGGCGCACCGAAAGGCCACGTTCGGCCCAGAAGCCGCGTTCGTCGGCGATATAGCTGCCCGCGAACTGCACCGAATGCAGCCACGAGAGTTGCAGCGCAACCGAGGTGTCCTGCGCCCGCAGGCCGCGCGTACCCAGCGCCAGTGCGCCGACGCTGCCCAGACCCATCTGCATCAGATGCCGCCGAGAGATATCGAAACGTGTCATGTTTTCTGTCCTTTCCCTGTCAGACCGAATTAACGCATGAAGCCTTGAGCGAATTACCCCATGCCTCAAGCGGCGGGGCGAAAAACCTGTCGTGGTGCGACCGAATGCTGCACCTGGTGACCGGGCTTGCCCATCCCACGGGCCTAGACCCCGCCATCCGCGCGCCGGGTCCAGCGGTGCAGCCAGACCGGCGCCATGACCCCGCCCGACGCATCACGCAGCCGTAGCCGCAGCTCCGCCACATCGACCCCGTCCTCGGGAGTCATGATGAAACTCATCCGCAGGCGGTCGGACTGATCGCGCAGCTGGTAGATCGTCTCCCCTGCAACCTCGACCCCTTCGGACGCGTCGAGGTCGATCTGCGGCAGCGCCTCGGGCAAAGGGCCTTCGCGCGTGGCGAAGTCCAGCACAAACAGCCGCCCGCGCCGGTGGTTGGGCTCAACCCCTGCGCCCGCGCGCACTGGCACCAGCAGGGGCGCCGCGCCGGGCAGCGCACCCGGCCCCGGCGCGCGCCATTCCAGCCGGTAGTCGAAGCGGTGCGCGCCGGGGGCAAGGGGGGCCTCGGGCCGCCAGAATGCCACGATGTTGTCGGCGAATTCGTCACGCGTGGGGATTTCCAGCAGCATCACCGCGCCGGACCCCCAATCGCCCTTCGGCGTCACCCAGCCGGTCGGGCGCCGGTGATAGGCGGCCTCTGCATCCTCGAAATCGGCAAAAGCGGTGGGGGATTGCAGCAGGCCGAACCCGCGCGTTCCCGTGTCGACAAACCCCGACATCTGCAGGGTTGCCGGGTTGGCCAGCGGTCGCCACAGCCGCTCGCCCGTGCCATTGTCGATCACCAGCACGTCGCTGTCATGCACGGCCGGGCGGAAATCGTCGATGCGCGCAGGCCCCATCGCGTTATGCTGGAACATCGAGGTCAGGGGCGCGATGCCCGCATCCGCCAACTCCTCGCGCGCGAACAGGTGCAACGCGCAGTCCATCGCCGTCACTTCGCCCGGCGTCAGCGTGACAATCAGCGCGGCGCTGGCGCGGGGGCTGTCGATCAGGCAGCCGAAGGTGAGCGTCTCGCCCCCGTCGAACACCCGGATTGCGCGGCGGTGCGGAAATTCCTCGGGCGCGGGGCCACCTGTTCCCAACGCGAGCGCCCGCGCCGAAAGCCCGTAGACGGTGCCAGCGGCCAGCGCGCGGAAATAGCTCGCCCCTTGCAGCACCAGCACCTCGTCCCAGCGGTCGGGCGCATTCAGGGGCGTGCGCAGGCGCAGCCCGGAAAACCCCATCTCGCCGGGCTCTGCCCCCGGTTCGGGCGGGGTCACAAGCGCCGGGTCATAATCGAACAGATACGGGGAAAAGCGCGTGTCGTGGCCGGGCAGGGTAATCGCGACGGGTTCCGAGAACAGCCAACCGGGCGGCAGCAGATCCGCGCGGAAACGCGACCCCAGCGGCAGGTCTGCCGCAGCGCCGGGTCGCGGGCGAACCCCGCGATAGCCATCGTAATCGAGCGCGTCAAAGGGCGGGAGAAGGGCGCGGGGCGGCGGGTCATAGGGTGCGTCGGCCAAGGCGCGAGCCGCGGCGATCATGCCCGCGGGCGTGTCTTTTTCGGCCCAGCCGATGCGCGGCCACGGCGCCGCCAGCGCCAGCGCACCCGCAAGCGTGGCGCGGCGCGTGATCATGCGACCGCCTCGCGCGGGGCGGGCGCGGCTGCGGGTTCGGCCGCGCGCAGAACCAGCATCCGGTAGCGCATCTGGCCCGCGCGGTAGCCTTCCGTCAGGGCATTGCCGCCGATCATGTTGCCGAACAGCGCCACGCGGGCGAGGCCCACGCGGTCGGCCAGCGGTCCTGCCCAGCGCAAGGCCCGGTCGCGCAGCCGGTCCAGCCGCAACATGCCGGTCAGATCCGCCTCGGCCTGCAGGGTGAAGCCCGCCGCCCGCGCGGTTGCGACCAGACCGTCCATGTCGGGCACATGCCCCAGCCGCCAGCCGCGCCGCAGGGCGGACAGCCGCGCCGCTTCCGCGCGGCTCAGTGTCCCCTCGGGCGCAGCAAGCATGTCATCGACCACGATCAGCGCGCCGCCGGGGCGCAGATGCCGCCGGGCCGCCTGGAGGAAGCGCGTCGCGTCGGGGGCGTGGACATGCGACTCGACCGCGACCACCAGATCGGCGCGCGGCAGGGTCATCGGCAGGGTGAAGTCGGACCGCAGGAAGCGGCAGCGCCCGGACAGGCCGCGCGTCGCGGCGTGGCGTTCGGCCATCTCGACCTGCGCGGCGCTGATGGTGATGCCGCTGAAGGACGCCTCGGGCCAGCGCGCCGCGAGGTCCAGCACCGTGCCGCCCACCCCGCAGCCGAGATCGGTGACGCGATCAGGGGGCGCGCCGAGTGCCTCTTCGGCGGCGCGCGCGATCAGGGCGTTGACATGGCGCGCGGCCATCTCGGGGCTGGTAACGCCCTCGGCCCAGAGCGGGCGGTGGATCGCCAGCGCTGCGCCCGAGCCGCCCAGCGCCAGAAAGCGCCGGGTCGAGGTGTCGTAATACCGCTCCACCGCATCGGCGCGGGTCGGCGCGTCGAACCAGCGCCACAGCACGGGGGCGGCGAGCAGCGGCAACGCTACAGGCAGAACCAGAAGCCCCGCCAGAAGTGCCGGCCCCGGCCCGACGATCACCGCCTGCGGGGCCGCGACGGCAGCGACCAGCGCCGCGCCGCCCCAACGTGCGCCGCGTCCGGCCAGTGCGCTGTCAGCAGCGACCCGCTGCCCCGAGGGCACCCAACCCGCGCTGCGCCCCGCAAGCACCGCCGCGACAAAGCCCGAGCGCCGCAGCATTCCCAGCGGCGCGAACAGTGTCGTCAGCCCCAACTCGGCAAGCAGCGCGCGTAACAGCACGCGCCGTCTGGCGGGCCGCCGCAGCGCAGCGCGCCGCGCCAGCACCCCGGAGAGCTTCGGCGCCAGAAGCAACGCCAGCACGCCCACCAGCGACCAGACCACCCCAACGGTCGCATGCACCGCGCCAGAGCCGGTCAGAAGCACCAGGGCCAGCCAGATCGGTGCCGACAGGTAGGACGCGATCCCGAGCGCCAGATGCAACCGGCTGATCGGGTGCAGCCCACGCGCCAGCACAAGCCGCAGATGTTGCAGATTGCCCTGCGCCCAGCGCCGGTCGCGGCGCAGATGTGCGGCAATGGTCTCGGGCGCATCCTCGAACGAGGCGCGGCTCGATGGGCTGATCCGCACGCCCCAGCCCCGGGCGCGCAGGCGGGCGGCCTCGATGAAGTCGTGGCTCAGCACCGGCCCGCCCATCGGCGCGCGGCCGGGAAGGGCGGGCAATGGCGTGACGCTGGCGAAGGCCGCAACACGGATCAGCGCATTGTGGCCCCAGTAATTGCCCGCATCGCCGCTCAGCCGTGCGAGGCCACGGGCAAAGACCGGCCCCGCCAGGCGCGCGGACAGGCTTTGCATCCGGGCAAAGCGGCTTGCGCCCGGGCGCAGCCGGATCGCGGTCTGGATCAGACCCAGCGACGGCTCGTCGGCCATCTGCGCGCGCATCCCGGCCAGACGCCCAGCGCTGAAGCCGCTATCGGCATCAAGCACCAGCATCGTCTCGTAGTTGGCCCCCCAGCGCTTCAGCCAGTCCTGCAAATTGCCGGGCTTGCGGCCTTCTGGGGTGCATCTGTTGCGGTAGGTGATCCGCGCGCCGAGCGGGGCGAGGGCGTCGCGCTCGCGCGCGCGGCCTTTGGCGTCACTGTCCGATAGCACGAAGACATCGCAGTCCCGCGCCTGTCCGGTCGCGTCCCGCTCGTGCAGGAAGTCCGCGATCCGCGCGGCCAGCGGTTCGGGCGGCTCGCCGCAGATCAGCCACAGCACCGCGCAGCGGCCCGGTGCCGCCTCACCCGATGCGGAGTCGCGCGGCGCGGCCCGCATCCCGGCCAGCGCTGTCAGCGCAGAGACGGCCAGCAATGCCGTGTTGATGCAGAACAGCGCCACGATCAGCACGGCGAGTGCGGGGTGCGTGGTCTCGAGCGCGAGCCCCTGGACCAGAAGCCAGGCCAGTGCAAGCGTGATCACCGCTGCCCCGGCAAGCACAAGTCGGAAGGCCGACACGGTCACCGCCCCAGGGGTGGCCAGATATGGCCGAACACCCCGTCCCGCGCGACCAGATGCTTGAGCGCGGCCCCGATATGCAGCAGGATCAGTGCGACCAGCGGGTAACGAGCCGTCGCGTGAATGGATTTCGCGGTCTCTGCCAGCGCGTCCGAGCGTGGCACGAAGGTGGAAATCCCCATCGCGTCCAGCGCTTCGATCGGAAAGCCCCCGGCGCGCACCCGGATATAGCCGCTGACCGCCATAATCAGAAGCAAGGCATAAAGCGTCCATTGCACCAGCTTTGCAACGCTGGCCTGCCAGTCCGGAACCGAAGGCGGCAGCGCGGGCGCGGGGGTCGCAACTCGCCAGCCGATGCGCAGCATGACCAGCAGCAGGATCAGCACGCCCCCGTTCTTGTGGAGGATGAACAGCAGATCCTGAGTGGAGCGCGCGATCCCTTGTTGCTGCATAATGACACCGATGGGAATCGTCGCGATGACAATCAGCCCGACCAGCCAATGCAAAGTCCGTGTGACAGCGGGATATCTGGTCGCGCTGGAACCACGTGCCATGCCAACTCTCCTGCTTTTCCGAATGCTAAATAGTCTGGTCCCCAAGATGGCAAGCGAAAGACGACATTTCAGCCCGGTCGGCAAGAATTCGCGCGCAGGATGATTGAAAATCGCGATCCCTGCCTAATTGGTGCGTATGGTCTATTCGCTCGCCATCCCCGCCGACCCTGTCATTCGCCGCGTCCGGAACCAGGCCGGCGCGGTCATTGGCGTGGCGCTGGTTGCTGCCGCCACGGCGAGTTTCCTGCTTGCCCGGTCGGTCGATGCGCCACATCCCGAGCGCGCTGTGATGGTAACGCTGCTGGTCGGGATGGCGGGGGCTGTGGCGATTCTGGCGGGGCTGGCGCAGCGCGAGCACTACCCGCACGACCGCCTCGGCGCGGCCAATGTGATAACATTGCTTCGCGGCGCGGGGATCGCGCTCATGGCCGGGATGCTGGTGACACCTGTGCAGGCGCTTGGCTGGGGCCTCGCCGCACTGGCGGCAACTCTGCTGGCTCTGGACGGCGTGGATGGATGGCTCGCGCGGCGCGCGCGCCTGCAATCGGTTTTCGGCGCGCGCTTCGATGTGGAGAGTGATGTTGCTTTCGCGCTGACCCTCGCGGCGCTTGCGGTCGTTCTCGGCCATGTGGGCGCGTGGTTCCTGCTGATCGGCCTGTTGCGGCCCCTGTTCCTGCTGGCGGGCTGGTTTGTGTCCGCGCTGCGCGCGCCCTTGCCCGACGCGCGCTGGCGCAGATGGGTCGCGGGCACGCAGATGGGCGCCCAGGTGCTGTTGATTACACCGCTCGCCGCGCAGCCCTGGGGCAGCGTGTTGGCGGGGCTGTTGCTGGTGGGTCTCGTCCTCTCATTTGCGATCGACATGAGGGCGCTGATCCGGCAGGACCGCGAGCCATGCTCAGACTGATCGTTGCCCTTGCCCTTCTGTATCTGGTTCTGATCCAGCCCAACCATCCTGCGGCGATGACCTGGGGTGCGCTGGCGGTGTTTCCGCTGGAACTGCCAGTGATCGCCGCCGGCCTGATGCTTGTCGGCCGCGGCGCCGCAGGAGTTGGGCTGCGCGTCGCGCTGGTTGCGGCGATGATGGGCATCGCGCTGCTGAAAATCGCCGATTTCGCGACATTCATTGCATATAATCGCGGCTTCAACGTGGTCACGGACCTCAATCTGGTCGAGGCCGGGTGGGTCCTGCTCTCTGGCAGTATCGGGACCGGGCTTGCGGCGCTGGTTCTGGCCGTTGTGGTTGCTGTCGTGCTGGCCGTGACGCTGGCGTTGTGGTGGGCGACGGGGGTGCTGACCGGGCTGCCGCTCAGCGGTGGGCAGCGCGTGCTGGCGGGGCTCGCGCTGGTGCCGTTCACAGCCGTCGCCGTGGCCGAGATCGGTCAGGCCCGTCGCGCGTGGTCGCTGCCTCCTGCAGTCTCGCAGGCGCTGCCGGGCGCGGCCTTTACGGCGCGGGTGGGGCTGGAGCGCGCGCAGCAAATCCGTGAGACGCGCGCTGACCTCGCGGCCTTTCGCGACGCCGCGCGCCGCGATGCGATGGTGGGGGCCGGGCCGTTCTGGGGGGCGCTCGACGGGCGCGACGTCTTCCTCATCTACATCGAATCCTATGGCCGGTCGAGCTTTGAGAACCCGCTCTACATCCCCACCCACACCGCCACCCTGCGCGCCGCCGAGGCGGATCTGGCCGCGCGCGGGCTGGCCATGCGCTCGGGCTGGGCGACCGCCCCGATGGTCGGTGGGCAAAGCTGGCTCGCGCATGGCAGTGTCGCCGCGGGGATGTGGCTTGATACCCAGGGCCGCTACCGCGCCCTGTTGCGCAGCCCGCGCCGGACGCTGTTTCACTTCGCGCAAGAGGCCGGATTGCGCACCGTCGCGATCAAGCCCGCGCATGTCTTCGACTGGCCCGAAGGCGACTACTTCGGCTTCGACGCCATCTATAACGCCGCCGATCTGGGCTATGAGGGCGAGCGCTTCAACTGGATCACCATGCCCGACCAGTTCACCCTCAGGGCGCTGGAGCGGCTGGAGATGGATCGCCCCGAGCGCCCGCCCATGCTGGCGCAGGTGGCGCTGGTCTCGTCCCACGCGCCCTGGGTGCCGGTGCCCGAACTGGTCGACTGGGACGAGGTCGGCGATGGCACGATCTTTAACCAATGGGCACTTTCTGGTGATCCGCCAGAGGTGGTGTGGCGCGACAACGACCGGGTGCGCGACCAGTTCCGCCTTGCCGTCGATTACAGCCTGCAGACAGTCATGGACTGGGCCGCCCGCCATGCCGAGGACGCGCCGCTGATCATCGCGCTGGGCGATCATGAACCCGCGCGCTTCGTGTCGGGGGTAGACGGGTTCGACGTGCCGGTCCACCTGATCGGCCCGCCCGACCTGGTCGAGCGGTTTGCCGATCTCGACTTCAGCCCCGGTCTGATCCCCGACCCCGACCTGCCTGCGCGGCGGATGTATGCGCTGCGTGATCTGTTCTTGACCACACTGGGAGACGGCGCCTGATGCGCGCACTGGCGCGCCTTGGCGCGACGCTGATCCTGCTGGGTGCCATCGCCTGGTTGGTCGCGCCGCAGGATATCGCGCAAGAACTGCGGCGCATCGCGCCGGGCTGGCTGGCGCTGGCCATTCTGGCGCTGTGGGGGCAGATCCTGCTCTCGGCGCTGCGCTGGCAGGTCACCACGCGGGCGCTGGGTGGCCGCGTCGGGCGCGGCCGGGCGGTCCGTGAATACGGGTTGTCAGTGGCGGCCAACACGTTCCTGCCGGGCGGCGTGACCGGTGATCTGGCGCGGGTGCTGCGCGCGCGGCACATGGGCTGGCGGCTGGCGGCGGCCTCGGTTGTGATCGAGCGGCTGGCGGGACAGGTGGCGCTGGGCCTCGTCGCGCTGGCAAGCGCAGTGGTGTGGCTGGGGCCGCTGAAAGGGCTGGCGCTTGGCGTGGCCGTCGTGGCGGGCGCAGCGCTGGCGGCGCGGCTGCTGCCCGGGCCGCGCAGGACGCTGCGCCGGGCCTGGACGGCGGAGGGCGTCGCCCCTGCGCAAATCACGCTGACACTGGCGATCCTGATGCTCAACCTCGGCGGGATCTGGGCCTGCGCGCGGGCGGTGGGGCTGGCGCTGTCGGTCGAGGCGACACTGGCGCTGCTGCCCCTGACGCTGCTGGCGATGCTCCTGCCGCTGACGATCAACGGCTGGGGCCTGCGCGAGGGGGTCGCCGCGGCGCTCTGGCCGCTCTGGGGCGTGGCGGCGGCGCAGGCGGTGGCGGCCTCGGTCGCCTTCGGGCTGGCCTGCATGGGCGCAGCGCTGCTGGGGCTCTTGCCGCTTGCGCTGTCGCGCGCGGCCACCCCGCGTCCCGATCCGGGCTGAGCGGCACGAGACATTCCGGCCACGCGCGTAGCATGATGGACCCCGCCGCGCTGGCCCGTATACTGCCCTGCGCGACGCTTCGCGGTCGCACAAGAGGGAGCCAGACGCCGTGCGAGCCAATTCCGATACTTTCGCGCCCGAGCGCTCCGCCTGATGCGCAGGCTGGAGCAGTGGCGTGTCGCCACGCAGGGCCCCTCGCAGTTGGAGCTTCTGGTCGAGGGGCAGCACCACTTGCGCATCGAGGCGCTGGAGCCCGCGCTGTTCCGCGTGCGGCTCCTCAAGCAGGGCCGCTGGCGACTTGATCGAAGCTGGACCGCCGCCCCCGAGGGCCCGCTACCCCCCGAGGGCCGCCCGCGCGACAGCCTCGCGGGCTTTTCCTGCCCGCCGCTGACGGTGACGACCGAGGGCGCGGCGCTGGTGCTCGCCACTGACCGGCTGCGCGTGACCATTGCGTTGCCCTTGCAACTGCGCTGGCAGGCGCGGACGGGGGCGGGCTGGCGCGACCTCGCGCAGGACCGGCCGACCGGCGCCTACATGCTGGGACGGCGTCGCCATGCCGTCAGCCATTTCCTGCGCCGCCACAGGGGCGAGCGCGTCTATGGGCTGGGCGAGAAGGCGGGCCTGCTGGAGCGCAGCGGGCGGCGCTTTGAAATGCGCAATCTCGACGCGATGGGCTATGACGCGGCCACGACTGACCCGCTGTACAAGCACATCCCCTTCACCCTGACGCGCACGCCGGAGGCGGGCAGCTTCAGCCTGTTCTACGACACGCTCGCAAGCTGCTGGTTCGACATCGGGAACGAGTTGGACAATTACCATGCCCCCTATCGCAGCTTCCGCGCCGAAGATGGCGATCTGGACTACTATTTCGGCTGGGCGCCCGACATGCTGGCACTGGTGCGCCAGCAGCAATGGCTGACCGGGGGAATGGCCTTTCCGCCGCGCTGGTCGCTGGGTTATTCGGGCTCGACCATGGCCTATACCGACGCGCCCGACGCGCAGGCGCGCATGGCAGGGTTTCTGGGCGCGCTGGAGGCACACCAGATCCCCTGCGACAGTTTCCACCTGTCCTCTGGTTACAGTTCCATAGGCGCGAAGCGGTACGTCTTTACCTGGAATCGTGAGAAGTTCCCCGATATTGCTGGCTTCACCCGGGCTTATGCGGCAGCCCGCGTGCATCTGGTCGCCAATGTCAAACCCTGCCTGCTGCGCGATCACCCCGCCTATGACGAAGTCGCGGCGAAGGGGCTCTTTATCCGCGACAGCGAGACGGGCGCGCCCGAGCAATCGGTGTTCTGGGACGATACGGGCGCGCATCTCGACTTCACCAACCCCGCGACGCGCGACTGGTGGCGCGGGCAGATCACCACTCAGCTTCTGGATAACGGGCTCGACGCCATCTGGAACGACAACAACGAGTTCGAGGTCTGGGACCATGCCGCCCGCTGTGACGGTGATGGCCAACAGATCGAGATGGGGCTGATCCGCCCGCTGCATGCTCTGTTGATGACGCAGGCCTCCGAGGAGGCGATGCGCGCTTATGCGCCGGGCAAGCGGCCCTATCTTGTCACCCGTTCGGGCTGTGCGGGGCTGCAGCGTCATGCCCAGACATGGACCGGCGACAATGCGACAAGCTGGGGCAGCCTGCGCTGGAATATCCGCATGGGGCTGGGGCTGGCGCTGTCGGGGATCTCGAATATCGGGCATGATGTGGGGGGCTTCGCCGGGCCGCAACCCGATGCGGAGTTGTTGCTGCGCTGGGTGCAGAACGGCATCTTTCACCCGCGTTTCGTGATCCATAGCTGGAATGCCGACGGGTCGGTGACCGAACCGTGGACGCATCCGGAAGCGCTGCCCGGCATTCGCGCGGCAATTGCGCTGCGCTACCGGCTGATGCCTTATCTCTACACCTGCCTGTGGCGGGCCGTGACGCAGGCCGAGCCGATGCTGCGCCCCACCTTCCTTGACCATGAGGATGACCCGGCTTGCTTTGCCGACACCGATGATTTCCTGCTGGGGCGCGATCTGCTGGTCGCCAGCGTCGTCGAGCCGGGCGCGACGGTTCGGCGCGTCTACCTGCCGCGCAACGCAACCGGATGGTGGGATTTCGAGACCGGCCTCTGGCAGGCGGGCGGGCAGTGGCTGGAGGTGCCGGTGACGCTGGAGTCGATCCCGCTTTTCGTGCGCGGCGGGGCGTGCCTGCCACTCTCGACCGGGGCGATGCGGGCCGACCCCGCCGCCGAGACGGGCCGCGCGCTGGCGGTCTTTCCCGCGCCAGAGGTCGGGGCATGGATCTCGCAGGTTTACGACGATGCGGGCGACAATGCCGATGCGCTAATGGGCGCGCATGCGCTCGCGACCTTCACCCTGACGCGCGGGGCAGGGGGGCTGGGGCTTGATATCGCCCATCAGGGCGCGATGCCGCCGCCCTTTGCCTCGGCGCACCTGCTGCTGCCCGCCGGGGCGCGCGAGGGGGTCGAGGTCGGCGGTACGCAGTTTGCCCATGGCGCGGACATCCCGCTCGGGCGATGAGGACAGGCCGCGCGGCACTCGATGGGCAGCGGCAGGCGAGGAACAGACGCGGAAAGATGATGCTCGACCAATTCAGGCGCTTCGCGGTCTATTATGCACCCGATCCGGGCAGCGATCTGGCGCGGGCAGGCGCGGCGTGGCTGGGCCGCGATGCCGAGTCCGGCCACGCCGTCGCGCAGCCGGAAGCGGGGTTCGACCTCGGCCGCCTGACCGCCGCTCCGCGCCGATACGGGCTGCACGGCACGCTAAGGCCGCCGATGCGGCTGGCAGGCCGCCCGCAGGATCTCCTCGACGCGGTGGCGGCCCTTGCGCAGGCGCATTCGCCCATCCCCTTCGGCCCGCTGCGGCTGCGGTCGATCGACGGATTTCTCGCAATCATTCCCCAGGACCCGCCCCCCGCGCTCGATGCGTTGGCCGCGCAGATCGTCCGCGCCCTCGATCCGTTTCGCGCGCCTGCCGAGGCCGGTGAACTGGCGCGCCGTCGCGCCGCCGGGCTGAGTAAGCGGCAGGAGGCGCTGTTGCAGCAATGGGGCTATCCTTACGTGATGGAGGAGTTTCGTTTTCACATCACCCTGACTGGTCGACTGACGCAAACGCAGACCCCCGAAGTTCTGTGCGCTGCGCGGGACTGGTTCGCCCCTGCCCTTGCGCCGCCGCACGCGCTCGACGCGCTGTACGTCTTTGGCGAGGATGCGACCGGGCAATTCCGACATGTCAGGCGTTTTCCCATGAGCGGCTGATCACGATCCCGGCGCAGGTGCTTCAGGATCGTGCGCACCCCTGTTCCCTTAAGCGAAATGCAATATGGTGTGAGGGACCTGCCAGCACGGTCTGGACCCAATGCGACCGGAATGAGGAAGGCGACATGCAAACACGCCCGCTGCGGCTGACCGGCGCCCCGTGCCTGCGCGACGGTGTGCTGGCAGATACCGATCTGACCCTTGCCGAGGGGCGGATCACTGACGCATCACCCGGCGCGCAGGAGATCGACCTGTCCGGCTACTGGCTGCTGCCCGGTATCGTCGATCTGCATGGCGACGGATTCGAGCGCCATATCCGCCCGCGCCCCGGCACCCCCTTCGAGAAGACCCGCGCGCTGCAACTTGCCGATGCAGAGCTTGCCAGCAATGGCGTGACCACTGCCTGGTTCGCACAAAGCTGGTCATGGGAAGGCGGCGCCCGCGCCCCGGAAGAGGCGGTGGCGCTTCTGGATGCACGGCGCGAGATCGCGCGCCGCCTGCTGACCGATATCCGCATCCAGTTGCGGTTCGAGACGCATCTGCCCGAGGACCACGCCGCGCTGATGCGGGTCGTGCGCGCCTATCATCTCGATTTTCTTGTGTTCAACAATCACCTGCCCGAGGCCGCCGAGATCGCCGAGACGAAGCCAGCGCGCTTCGCGGGCTGGGCGGCGCTGAACGGCTACCTGCCCGAGGAGTTGCTGGCCATCGTGCGCGCGGCCCAGAAGGCCGGGCCGCAGGTGCCTGACTTTCTGGCCGCGATTGCCGCCGATCTGCGCGAGGCGGGGGTGCGCATGGGCTCGCATGACGATGGCGATGCTCAGACACGCGCCTTCTTTCGCGGCCTCGGCGCGACGATCTGCGAATTCCCGACCTCGCGCGCCGCGGCCGAAGCTGCCTGCCGTGCCAGCGAGCCAGTGCTGATGGGGGCACCGAACATTGTGCGCGGCGGATCGCAATCGGGCAATATCGCGGCGATGGAACTGCTCGAGGAGGGCCTCGTGAGCGCGCTGGTCTCGGACTACTACGTCCCGGCGCTCTTGCAGGCCGCCTGGGTTATCGCAGATGCGCGCGTGCAGTCCTTCGCGCAGGCGTGGGAGATGATCTCGACCCGCCCCGCCGCGATCATGGGGCTGGCGGATCGTGGGTGCCTTGTCCCCGGCCAGCGCGCCGATCTGGTCGTGCTGAACCCCGAAACCCGCCGGATCGAGGCGACGCTGGTGCAGGGGCGGATCGCCTTTGCCAGCGGGCTTGCCGCAAAGCGGATGCTGCAAGCCGCCGTGCCGTTGACCGCGGCGGCGCAGTAAATCGCGCTTGCGCCACGCCCGGCAGTTCGTCGCGTGCGCCACGGGAAATCATTCAAGATTATTTCGCATGTGAAGTGTTGACCTTCCCTGCGCCGACCCCCTACCCTTGTGCGAGTCAGTCGTCTGACGCGAAATAACAAGCAAGGGGAGCGTAACGTGACACCGAAATCCGTTCTGGCGGGCACATCCATTCTCGCGATGTGCGCAACCGCTCTACCAGCACTCGCGCAGGAGCGCGTGCCGCCGGTCGAGATCTTCACCACCACCGAGTCCTATGACCCGATCCGCTACGAAGGCGCCTTCATCATCGCCGATGCCTGGCGTGAGTTGGGGATGGATGTCTCGGTCCGGCCGTTGGAATTCAGCACCCTGCTGGACCGGTTCTATTCCGAGCAGGACTTCGATGCCACCATCCTGGGCTGGTCGGGCCGCGTCGACCGTCTGGACCCGCAGTTCTTCCTTGGCACGCTCGACAGCCGTCAGGCCGATCTGGGCGCGAACAACCCCGGCGGCTACTCGAACCCCGATTACGACGCGCTCTATGACGCGCAGGGCGCCGAGTTCGACGTCGATGCGCGCCAGGCGCTCGTCCACGAGATGCAGGAGCTTTACGTCCCCGACGCGCCCGTGGTCGTGCTGTTCAACCGCGACGAGGTGGTGGCCTACAACAACACCACCTTCACCAACATGAACGCCATGGCGGGCGAGGCGCTCTATTCCGAATGGGTGCCGATGGAGGCCGAGCCGCTGACCGACCGCGCGACCCTGCGCATCGGCGGCCCGCAGGAGCCGGACAACGTGAACCCGTTGGCCTCGACGAGCGTCTGGGGCTGGAAGTGGATGCGGCTTTACTATGACCGGCTGGTGCGGCTGTCGCCCGATGTGGAGCCGGTGCCCTGGGCCGCTGCCGAGGTGACGCCTGTCGATGACGTGACCATCGACGTCACCCTGCGCGAGGGCATGACATTCCATGATGGCGAGCCGCTCACCGCCGAGGATGTGGTGTTCACTTTTGAGTACTACATGAACAGCGATTACAGCTATTTCGACAGCTACCTCGCCGCCATCGACACGGTCGAGCAGACGGGCGATCTGAGCGTGCGCTTCAACCTGCGCGAACCCTCGGCACCGTTTGCCACCATCACGCTCAGCCAGATCCCGATCCTGCCGCAGCACCTGTGGGAGGGGATCGAGGATCCGGGCGAGCTGACGCCGGACGAGATTCCCACCGTGGGATCGGGGCCGTTCGTCTTCGACCGCTACGACCGCGGCGAGTTCATGTCGATCACCACTTTCGCGGATCATTTCCACGCCGACGAAATCAACACCGATGCGGTGGAATTCGTCATCTATGCCGATGCAGAGGGCGTGTTCACCGCGCTGCAGACCGGGCAGATCGACATGACCGCCTGGCGGCTGGAGCCGGGGCAGATCCCGCTGGCCGAGGAGAATGAGGAGCTGACCGTCGTCTCGGTGCCCGATTTCGGCTACTATCACATGACCTTCAACACCCGCCGCGAACCGTTTGACGACGTGGCCGTGCGCCGGGCGCTGACCATGGCCATGGATCGCGAGCGGATGGTGAACGTGCTGCTGGATGGCCGTGGCGAAGTGGGCACCTCGATCATTGCGCCGGTCAACGCCTTCTGGCACGCGCCCTTCATCGAGCGCTTCGACTTCGACATGGAGGCCGCGCGCGCCGAGCTGGAAGAGGCAGGCTATAGCTGGGACGCGGACGGTCGGCTGCAACGCTGATCCCTCGTGATCCCGTGCCCGCCGCAGCCCTGCTGCGGCGGGCCGCTTTTTTTGAGTATTTCTGGCAAGAAAATGACAGGGCTAGGCGTGCGCGCCTGCCGGGGGACGTGGGGCGATGTCGCGACGAGGCTATCTGATCAAGCGCGTGCTGCAGGCGATCTTTTCGCTGTGGATCATCGCGACGATCCTGTTCTTCCTGTTCCGCATGGGGCTGCCGGATCCGACTGCGGCGCTGGTCACCGAAGGGCTGAATGCCGAGCAGCGCGCGGCCATTCGCGCGCAGTTCGGGCTGGAGGAACCGCTGTGGCGGCAATACCTTCTCTTTCTCGGCAACGCCGTGCAGGGGGAATTCGGTACCTCGTTCAGCTATCGCGCGCCTGTCTCCGAGATCGTCTGGGAGCGGCTGGCCAACACCATGATCCTGATGCTGGCCGCGATCGTGCTGGCCTATGCGATCGGCGTGCCGCTGGGCGCGTGGCTGTCCTGGCGGCGCGGCTCGCGGGCGGATACGATGGGGATCTTCGTCGGGTTGATGTTCCGTTCGGCGCCGATGTTCTGGACGGGCATGATCGCCATCCTGATCTTTGGGGTGGGGCTGTCGATCCTGCCCACATCGGGCATGCGCACGCTTCCCTATGACGCGGAGGGCTGGTGGGACAAGATCCTGACGCTGGATTTCCTGTGGCACGCGGTGCTGCCGGTGCTGATCGTGGCGCTGTATTACCTCGGCTCGCCCTTGCTGATCATGCGCAACACCATGCTCGAGGTCTATGGCGAGGATTTCATCGAAATGGCGCGCGCCAAGGGCCTGCCCGAGCGCGACATCCTCTACAAGCACGCGGCGCGGAATGCGCTGTTGCCGGTGGTCACCCAGCTGGCCGTCACCATCGGGCTGGCAGCTGGCGGTCAGGTGGTGGTCGAGGTGGTGTTTTCCTGGCCTGGCCTCGGGCGCGAAATTCTGAACGCGGTGCGCACCTCGGATTTCCCGCTGGCGCAGGCGAGCTTCCTGATCATGGCGGCTTTCGTGATCACGCTGAACCTGCTGGTCGATATCCTCTACACCACGCTTGATCCAAGGGTGACTTTCCAATGACCCTTCCTCCTTTCCTCCGCGCTGCCATCGGCCCCTTGCGGATCATGATGCAGGACCGGCTGGCGGTGATCGGCCTGTGCGTTCTGGGCGTGATCATCGCCATGGCCTTGTTCGCGCCGCTGCTTTCGACCCATGACCCCCGCCACATCAACGAGATCGAGGATGGGTCGGTCCTGCAACGCGGGGCCGACGGGTGGGAGTTGCAGGAAAGCCTTGGCCCGCTGGCGCTGAATGACGCGGATACGCGCGGCGGCGAGTCGATCATCGTCGGACGCGGCGGCATGGGCTGGGCGCGCGAGGGGTCAGGCGACTGGACCCCGCTTGATCTGCCGACCGAGGCCGATCTGCACGCGGTCGCGCTCTCGCCCGAGGGGCGCGCGCTGGTGGTGGGCGAGGACAGCACCATCCTGCTGCGCGAGCGCGCGACGTGGACGCCGGTGGAGGCCCCGGAGGACGCGCATCTGCGCGGCGTGGTCTGGCTGGACGCGGCCACTGCCCTGATGGTCGGCACGGGCGAGGAAATCTGGCTGCTGGACGCGGACACGGGCGCCTTCATCGAGATCGACAGTCCGGTCGGGCGCGGTTTTCCGCTGGAGTCGGTCGCGCTGGATGTGGACGGCACCGCCATGATCGTGGGTGAGCGTGGGCTGGCGATCCGCTATGACCCCGAGGACGGCAGCGCCACGCTGGAGCGGCTGGGCTCGACCCGCGACCTCAACCACATTCGCATCAGTGACGGCGGCGCCGCCCTGGTGGTCGGCGAGCGCGGCACGCTGCTGCGGCGTGAGAGCGCCGAGAGCGGCTGGACCGCCGACGACGCCCCCGACACCCGCGCCATGCGCGCCGGCTGGATCGGCGATGACGGGCAGGCCATCGCTGTGGGGCGTTCCGGGCTGATCATGGAATGGGACGGCGCGGAGTGGCAGCTTGTGCCGAGCGAGAGCGAGCGGCATCTGCGCGCGCTGCTGGTGGTGGGCGACGAGATGCTGGCGCTGGGTTCGGACCGGTTCGTCACGCGCCTTGCGCCACCCTCGGCCGAGCACTGGTTCGGCACCGACCATCTGGGGCGCGACCTGTTCAGCCAGAACGTCCATGGCAGCCAGATCGCGCTGCTGGTGGGCTTTCTGGGCGCCACGCTGGTGGTGCTGATCGGCACCAATGTCGGCCTGATCGCGGGGTATTACCGCGGCCGGACCGAGACGGTGCTGATGCGCACGGTGGATGTGATGTACGGCATCCCGTTCGAGCCTTTCGCGCTGATCCTGGTGCTGCTGTTCCAGCCCTCGCTGACCATCGTGATCCTTGCGGTCTCGCTGCTGACATGGCGCACCGTGGCGCGGCTGATCCGCAGCCAGGTGCTGTCCTTGCGCGAACGCCCGTTTGTGAAGGCCGCGCGGGTTGCGGGCGCCTCGGACCTGCGGATCATGTATCTGCATATTTTCCCCAACGTCCTGCCGCTGGTGTTCCTCGAACTCGCCATCATCGTGGGGGTCAGCATTATCGCCGAGGCGACGCTCTCCTTCCTCGGCCTCGGCCCCCCGCAATCCATTTCCTGGGGCGGCATCCTGCATGATGCGCGGCTTTCGGGCGCGTGGCGGACGGCGTGGTGGTGGAACCTGCCACCGGGCATCCTGATCATGACCACGGTGCTGTCGGTCTTCTTCATCTCGCGGTCGCTGGAAGTGGTCGCCAACCCACGGTTGAGGGCGCGGCAATGAAGGACATGGCGCAGAAGACCCTGCTGGATGTGCGCGATCTGGCCATCCATTACCGCACCGGCGCCGGGCCGGTGCAGGCCGTGGACAGGATCGATTTCACGATTGCCCCGGGCGAGGCCTTGGGGCTGGTGGGCGAATCCGGCTGCGGCAAGACCACAGCCGCCAAGGCGATGCTGAAGCTCCTGCCGCCGAATGGCGAGATCCCCCGTGGGCAGATCGATTTCGCGGACCGCGATCTGGTGCCGCTGACCGGCGAGGCCATGCGCCGCGTGCGCTGGAAGGAGATCGCCTGGATTTCGCAGGCGGCGATGAACGCGCTGGACCCGGTCTATCGCGTGGGCGACCAGATCCTCGAGGCGATGCAGGCGCATATCCCGATCGACAAGGCCGAGGGCTGGGCACGGGCCGAGGATCTGTTCCGCGCCGTGGGCCTCGACCCCTCGCGCCTGCGCGCCTACCCGCACGAGATGTCGGGCGGCATGAAGCAGCGCGCTGTGATCGCCATGGCGATGGCGTTGCAGCCGCAGCTCCTGATCGCAGATGAGCCGACCACG
>LFIK01000831.1_pt1 | contig 23562 bp, 17 predicted proteins | sample 643401 | NCBI WGS metagenome assembly LFIK01 (sample SAMN03777447, study PRJNA286221) | soda lake metagenome | biome: soda lake; feature: Kulunda steppe; material: water; isolation source: sample T5-Br brine of Lake Tanatar-5 | place: Russia: Kulunda steppe | collected 2010-07
AGCAATGGACAACCCCAATTCAAAACCAGAGATCGGCTTTTTAGCAGCTGATATTTGGATGGAGACCGGCTACCGATGGACCTCAAACGGAATGTAAGCTAGAATATGGGCCACTCCCTTCCTGCTGCTACCGCTGCATTTTACGATCATACCACAGCACTTAATTACCGGAGTGTGGCGGATTTGCTTGGATAGGTGGTACGTAGATCTGATTATTTAATATTTACAATCAGTTAATCCACATACCCTGTTTACCCAATACCTCCACATAAACACGATCACGCCTGTACATTTTCATTAAATTTTCAGCAATGTGTTTTAGGTTAGATTCAATTTTCTTTTCAGATAACGAGTCTTCGTCATTAACATAAAGCTTAATGAAGTAACACTTTGTTTCCCTGTCATCTATTTTACAATCATCATAATCTACCTTGCTTGTATAATGTGACCCAGTCTCTGACAAGTCGTTTAGAATATCATTTAACAGGTTTTTCAGAATATCATCACCATACACATTAACTATGAATTCTAAATTCTGTTCAATTTTTATTTTTCCTGCGAGTTTACTCATATTATTTACTCAGTTTTGGTTTGATCTTGCACATGTATCTGTACTGATTGCTGATCGAACATTAAAATATTGTCGACTAAAAAATGAACAAACAGCTTTTAAAGGCTTACCAGCAAACAACCTACCGTGTCATAGACCCGGAGTTTGATATTCGCATTGGTGAACTACATCCCAATCTGGACCAGTTTTTGAGAAAATCCGGTCATAAAACATGGGCATTCATCACAGCGTGGAATCCCAAAAGCCAGGAGCTTTCTACGCCAAAAAACCAAGCTCGAAACAGATCACTCATTTCTCAACTAAATTCTCATCATTTTACAACCTATAAAGCACTGGGAATTCCTGATAATGATGACTGGACTCCTGAAGAATCACTGTTCGTACCCGGAATCTCGGGGGACCAAGCAATGAACCTGGGTGAACAGTTTGGCCAAAATGCCTTTGTTTTTGGTGAAACCGAAATGAAAGCAAAGTTGATTATTATTTCAGTTTACCAAAGCGACTAACTGGTTAAACTACTACCCGTAATTCGCAAAAATTACCTTAAAATAGATTTCGGACAACTTTTTTAAATCGGGATCATCTTCACTTTTATTAAGCTCCTCATAAAGGTTATTCAGCTCAACGTCTTTTAAGTATTTTTCATAATGTTTTTTAGTATATCCCCGTAAAGCTTCCGGGAAGAACTCACTTATCCGGCGTTTGAATACCGGCTTTTTATAATATTCATTCAGGAATGCCCTGTACTCCTTTTCAAGTTGTTCCGGGTTTACAAACTCAGTCTCCAACTTTACCGGAGCAGCATCCATGCTTATCATCTGATTTCTGACTTTTCCGACATTGAACGTATCGTAATCGACGATAAACCTGCTCAGGTCTACATCTTTTCCATTAAATATAATCTTAAAGAAATGATAAGTCCGACCATCAATCGTTCTGGATATGTAGTGATTATTCAACAACTTCAACACTCTAAAAGACGAATCGATCCCCGTAAAACCTGTTGTCGTATAGCTAAAGATCAACTGCTCCTGAATTGCAGGCTCCCCTTCGATATAATGATTGATTTCTGACAGGAGGCCCCAATGATACCAGTAATTGCCATGTATTTCTTCCGACAGCTTCTCTCCGGTAAGCTCTTCGAGGTACTCTGCCGGGCTCCCCTCTATCACATCGATCCTGTTTTCACTCTGATCAAAAATTTGATACCCCTGCCCTTCGCGGATCTTCTTATCAAAGGTAGTGGCCAGTGCATCGAAGTAAGGTTTTAAATCTGCTTTTTTCATAGGTGAAATGGATAAATAAATGTTACAAGTTAAAGGCTAAAATTTAGTTCATGGGCAGATCATGTTTTAAAAGATATCTGGAGTTTTTTATCAGCATGGCAAGATCCTGTCTGTTGGTTACAACAAATCTAGCCTTAGGCTTTTCTTCGCATCGCAAAACGATAAAACAACCGGTCGGTTTAGATTTACTATGATCCACAAGCTCTGCGATATCCTTTTGGCTTAACAGATGTTTAATTTTGTTAGCCCGGCATGCTCTTTTAAGCCTTCTCCTGGCCTTTTGACTCATAAAAGACCTTAATACCACTAATTTCTCCAACATTTCAATACACTCATTAAACCAATTTTCACTTTCCATCTGATTACCCATAATTTCGTTTACGTTTATTTAACATTCATATTAATGAATGAGAAACTTACGCAAACGGTTTTTTGAAAAATGAAAAACCAACCAAAGTTTTTGGATATCCAACCATGGATGTTTACCGGATGAAATCAGGATTTTTTCAAGATCCCTTTTACAAATGCACTTCTCAAAAGTTCTTCATTATATGAATCCCATTTGTAACCATGTTTTTTAATTTTTAAAACTTCATCCTTCTCTGCTTTTGACAATCTCTTGTAAAACAACTCTGTTTTAATATAGTCTGAATGACAGTTCAAGCTGATCAACATATTGACTATGCCACTTGCTAAATTAGAGTGAACAAGATTGAAGAAATCATCAAGGTTTATGTAATTCTCATTTATATATAGGCTGTTAATCTGGATATATGGTGCATCCTTCCATTGGACCGTGTCAATTAAATCTTTTTTAAGATCTATTCTGTCTCCATTGAGTTTCAACTCGAATTGACCGAACAGAAAAGTTTCAAAACTTCCAGTCAGAAAAGATTGTATTATGGCTTTCTTGCCAAATCGATGTAATAGTACAGTAGCTCCATAACCACTCCCAATTCCGGCCTCATAGCTAAGCAATAATTCAGATACACAGATATAATTTTTTGGTATATGTATCTTGGCATTCAAGAACAAGTCTTCAAGATTCATATAATCATCATGATCGAAGCTCAATTTCTGAACTAAATCTAGTAGAACTGTGTCCTCGATTTCTTTAGAGATATATACTTTACCGGTACCACTATTTATATTTTCCAAAACATATTTATAGAACTTATTTAATACTTCTTCATTCATAGGGCGTTCTACTATTAATTTTTTTAGTGATCATCAGGCTAGCTGATCATATCCTTAACCGGTTTTCAAGTTTTCTCATTTTTACCTCTCAAAATGTAACAAATCGGATTTGCAGTATTTGCCAATTACCTCGCTTTATCAGGTTACCTTACTTCTTTCTAACATGAAAGAAAAGTCAAAAACATGTTTCAGATGACCACTACTATCTATCAAATTAACAAACTCCGAGCTGCATCCTTCATAACCTTCTGTGGTATAATTGCCTGAAAGTGGTGGTTTATTACCGGGATATAGTAAAATGCCTTTTCGACTGCCAAATAATTTATTGTAAGCAAAAATTTGTCTCAAATCTTGATCTGAAGGTGTTTGATTCTTAGGGGTTTTCCATTTCGTGTCAATAACAATCTTTTTATCCGATCCATCTTTTGGGATAAGTAAAATATCCGGTTTTAATCCTCTTGAAATGTTCCCTGACTGCCAAAAGGCCATCTTATTTTGCGCTTTCACCTGATATCTGTCAGACAAATCTTTTCTTATAATTTTGGTAATGAACCTTTCCCAGAGCTGGTTCATATCAAACATTAAAGCCAGAACGTGATTAGCTCCTCTTGAAATATCGGGATGGTAATTGAGGAGAATTAGTCGCGCGATTACTAAAGCTTTAGAATATCGATCTGTTTTGCGATTTAGGTGAATGTTATTGAATATTTGTTCATATATAGCACAATCCCCAATATCCTCAAAGTATAGTAATTGTCTTCTCACCCGGCTTCGAAGATCTAACCGAATAGGAATTCGGGTCAACACTGACAGCGTTTTCCTTAAAACTTGATTAATCAGATGGTTTTGATCGTATTTGCTGTATTCCACGTGGAAGCGTTCCTTGTGGATTATATTATCCCGTATCTGTCCCGGGAGATGTAACCGACCTTTTAAAGCTGTTTGATTCTCTTGAACTTTACGATATTTCTTTACCAGCCCTTGGTGAGTTATTTTCTCACACTCTTTAATAAACAGTTCGATATACAGATCAAAAATAGAGTTTGAACGAAGCCTTAGATTTGATTCTGAAGTAGCTGAAGCTTCGATACCGGATGTAACCCTAAGAATTTGGATCAACACCCTTCTCCAAGTACTTTTGTTTTCTGTTGATTTATCCGTTTTAGGCAACACTTCAATAGTTGTATCCCCGACTTGAATAACTCCAACATACTGGTTGAACTTTACTCCTTTATAAATCAAAGAAAAATACGGAGTACCCTTTATACCATGATACTTTTCGAGTTGTCCAAAAATCTTATCCGTGAATTTGGATTCTGAGCTTTTAGTAAGTCGTTCATGCTCAAAGACCCTTATGTTTTTTTCCTCAGGCATTTAAGATTAGGATTTATTTTTTCAGCAGAGTATTTAAGGCTTTCTCAAACGTATGGATATCATCACCTCTCCAATCATCAGTTAGAACCCATATTTTGCGATCTTCATAAATGCTTACATCGTATTCTGAATCAGCAAATATATCGGTATCGCCGGAGTAATTAGATTCTTTGATAAACCCAGACCCTAAGACCAATTGAATTTTCCCCTTGTCTCCGTAGAAATACTCTTCAAGTAATGGTATAATATTACGGTGAAAAACCCGCTGCAGATCTTGCACAGTTTTCACTTTCATGAAATAAGAATGACCGATCAAATGATCTTTATCGATTAGATTTTCTATCCTGTTATTGATGGTTTCCAATATTTCCGAAAGTTTGAATGAGCTTTGCCCAACTTTGATGCTACCACCTGAATTCTTTAAAGCTCCCTCTTCCTCTATAACATTAGGCTTAGGTGGCATCTCTCCAAATATGAACCGGCGACGTAAAGCAGAATCTAAAGCTTCAATACTTCGGTCAGCAGTATTCATAGTACCAATTATATGCAGATTGGATGGTACACTAAATGGCTGCTTTGAATATGGAAGTGAAACTGACATTTCTTCATCCATTCCCTCTCTTTTATCTTCTTCAATCAAAGTGATTAATTCGCCAAATATTTGTGCAATGTTCCCTCTGTTTATTTCGTCAATAATTAACACGAAGGGCTTTTTATCAGAAGAATTTTCAGTTGCTCTAGATCGGACAAAGAATTCAGGTTTAACATCCTGCTTTCGGAGATGATAAATCGTCTTCTGACTAAAGTTTTTATTATAGATTAAATCAACGGGCAGATCTAAGTCTTTTGCTATCCATTTTACTTTTCTGAAATGGGGATACCTTATCGGTGATTCTTTATCATAAAAATAGTCACCAACCACTTTACCAATTGCCCTGAACTTATGATTGCCACTTGCAATTACTACGTAGTATCCTTCCTTTAAATGGTGCCTGAATATGGCCATTGAGGTACAATCGTGCTTGTCGTAGTCAGGATTATCAATATGAAGTTTATTTATTTTAGACTCTTCAACATTTGTCAGATCCTCATCCCATAAAAATCCAATACTTATACAGTCATTATTTATACAGTATTGGTAAATCTCATCATCTTCTGCAATATTTATATTACCGAGCGATAATTTGTAAAACTCTGCCTTATTGAACTGTTCTCTGTCCCACTTTAATTGCCCTTTTGCCTGCCCTACTTTACCGCCGGACTCCTGACGTGCTAATTCAGATATATTTTTAAAAATTCCATTCTGAATTTCATAACCAATATCACTTTTTGACTCCGAATCTTCATCATTCTCATTGTTCTTATCAATCAGAAGAGGTTTAATTCCCTCAATAAAATCCTCATAGGTAAAACTTTGATGAAAAGTAGTCATCGCAATTTGACCGCTTTTGTGATTTTCCCAATCCGTAATCAAGAGCTCCCGATATTTTTTGGTAAGCTCTTTCCGATCTTTTTTATTTTCCTCGTAGAATTCAGGATCTACAATTTGCAGGGCCTTATTTACAGTATGATATGTTTTACCGGTTCCCGGAGGGCCAAAGAGAATTTGGTTTAAATTTTTATCATCACCGCTTAACACCTCCTCTATAGGTTCCTCACCCCTACTTGTATTCCATTCCCAAGCCTCATGTGATATTTGATAAAATGGTTTTTCAGTTTCATTTCGAACCTTTTTAAGTATTTTTAAATAATCATCAAAGCTATTAAAATACGGATCTATTCCCATCTCCTGCTTTAAGTATGGTTTTGTCTGAGCATTTATTGGTAAATAACTATCAGGATCAACATTAAACAACGCCTCAGTAAATTTTGTAGGACCTACACTTTTTATCGCTGTTATTCTTTTAAAATCTTCATTGGTAATTTCATCATTTAGCTCTTTTTCAAAAAGATCCCATAGTTGATCAACTTCATTTGTTCTCCCACCAGACACAAAAGGGAACATCATAACTTTTAGTGCATGTGCCGAAGGAATCCCATCAGTATCGTTTGGAGTACTTACTTCAAAATGTTTGGCAATTCTCTGTAAAATTTGAAGCCTCTTTTTGTTTCCATATTTATAGATAAAACAAAAGAACGTATAGGGATCAATTTCACTCAGCCTGCCTCTATTGCCGTCTTTATCTTCATCGATCAATGTATGGTCCTCTACCCCAGACTCCTCAAGTAAATCAATTAACTTCGGTTGACGGTCTTTATACTCTTTGAGTTTTGCAATGATCTCTTTGTGAGTTTTAACCCATGTGTAATTTTCAAATTTCACCATTGTTTTAAATCCTAAATCGTTTTAATATTTATTTGTCGGCTCTGCACCACTACGTTCCCACACTTTTTCTCCATTCATCTGCTCTTGGGCATACCGCATGATTTCTTTGGGCGGATAAGCTTCACCGTCAATCATTACATCATAGCCGGTTGAGGAGTGCAGATCAATTTGTTCTTCCTTTATTTTCTGTACCGCTTTTTCTATGTGTTCCCGAGTTATTTTTTCAGGTTCAAATGGCATGATTTAGATTTTTCAGTTTTTTTGATTGAGTATTATGTCCCGATTGTCCCAATTATGTCCCCATTATGGCGCAATTGATGCAATGATGTCCCAATTGTCCCAATTATGTCCCGATTACCTTAGAGTATAATAGGAGCCGGCACCTGAAATGCCGGAACTTGCGAGTATCTTGTTCTCAACCAACGTTTTTAAATCCCTGGTTGCTGTTTTTTTAGTTGTGTCATTTAATTGCTGATATTCTTTGTTTGAAATTTGACCATTCTCTTTCACAAATTGCACAGCTTTAATCTGGCGATCATTTAAACCCAGCTTTTTTAACTGCTCTTCTGAATACCGGTCTTTAAACAAGGTAACTTTAAAACCACCCTGGAACTCCGTCATTTCCGGTTCAGGTAATTCAAATTCTTTACAAGCTTCCAAAATCCTGATGGTTCCCCGGCCCCAGGCATCTATATATCCTGCTTTAAAACATGCATCGGCAATGAGCGGATTTCTTGGTTTAGAGGCATGCGGATGTTTTAAATCTGCTTCTTTTATTCCATCGGGTAAATTTCCGTCATTCCAAATGCTCAGGCTATGGTCATCTATCCTTAGCTGCGTTTGCGCTCCCATGTAATTTCTGTGCACCAACGCATTTAAAATCATTTCGCGTACAGCGTCCACAGGATATTCATCCCGCTCATAACGCTGCAAGCCCTGAAAGTCGATGGGATGTTTTAAGAACTTGGCATTGAGCATTTCGGGGATGCGATCCTTTAACTGAATGAGATTCCCTTCCAACACTTCGTGAAATTTCAGATCAGCCGATGAATCACCGAAATTGCCAATCTTTACGGGCAGATTGGTGTAAAACCTGCCCGGATCTTTCCCAAACAAAATGAGTGCAGCCCGATATATCTTATCGCCTTCAGAAAGCCTGAGCTTGGTCAGTAAATCAGGAATAGATATGCCATCTTCTACGTTTATCCTGTTTGCTTTGGAGGCATCTTTTATGAACTGTTTAACACTATCTTCGTCGATGTCGTCATAACCGGACTTCTTCTCAACAACGGCATCCCAGGTCTTACCGGAGCGTTTTAATAAGAATTCATTTAGAGCAGCTCCTTTCAGTTCCTGTTTGGTTGAACCGGAGCGGTAGTAGTAAGAACCGCGGTAAGAAATAGGGACTTCATATTTTGGAACTACGATTTCTATATACTGCAACCCTTTATCTTCATGCAGATTAACTTCCACAAATACACCCAGTTGGTCTCGAATCTTATTCGGGAGATCTTCCAAAAGCTTATTGGCTTTATCTACACCAATAACCTCTCCTCCATCATCTTTACCGATGTAGATTTTTCCACCCCGGGCATTGGCAAACCCACTAATCCACTTCAGGTATTCATCCCTCCATGTTCCTTTCCATTCTATGTTTTGCTGTTCAGCCATATAAAGGGATACCACTAATCTTTATTGTTTTTTCGATTCGGGTATAACTTTCTGAACTCTCTCAACTTTTCACGATTCTTAGGTTTATTGTAAAAATTATCTCTATGGTATTGATCAATATGGGCGTGACATCCCGTACATAAGCATTGCAAATTGGATTCTTTGTTATCTGTTTTTGTGCTGTTTATATGATGAACTTCCAAATAGTACTTATTTCGAGATAGATTTAAATCACATTTTTCACAGATATATCCTTTTTTTGCTCTGTACCTTAAACTGATTTCATCCCATCCGTTAACATAACCCCATTCATCTTTTTCATACTGCTTTGGCAATTCATGTCTTCGAAAAGAATTTGCATTTTCGTCCGAATCAAGATGATTCTCCACAAAATCTTTAGTAAACAGATAGTCATTAATTTTTGGATCCTCATTTTTGCAATAGCCACAGACTCTTAAGTCCTTGATTGGGCCTGATACACCATCTTCTGAATCTCCTCTTTTAATCACCTGATTTGAGAATATATAAACTCCATTAAATCGACCTCTACGCTTCATTTCATCTAATTTTTCACATAGGGTAGTATGAAATTTTGGTAGGTATGATGGTTCGCCCAAAACTCGATCTGGAAATGCTCTTTTGTAATTCCTCTCAATTACTAAAAAACCTTTGTACTCATCGTCACCGTCTTTGAAAAATATATCACCACCTTCAAAAGTGACCTTATCTATATCATGTTCTTCTAAGCGATAAACTTTTTGTTCTGCTTTAAAATCACCTCCTTCAGGATCTACTTCAATCCCAAATGACTCTTCAACCGTTTTCTGAAGTTTCGTAAATGAATAAAGGTTAATCATTCAACATCCTCAGCATTTGATTCACCACTTCTTCCGATTTTGTAACAATCCGAAACTCCACCCTTCTTGATCTGCCGGAATCTTCAGGGCGATCGGACAGAAAAGTATACTCTCCACTCCGATCCAATGTTCTGCCAAATGAAAATCCAGTTGTTGTAAACCAGTACCGCATAAGCTCCTGATCTTCTTCGGATAAATTGTTGTATTCAGAATTATTTCTATAAAATAAAAAACTCAATACATTCGCTGTTCTCCTTTGTGATAAGTCTACATTATACATATACGACCCCACAGAATCTGTATGTCCTTCAATTCTAACTTCTGAAATTTTATCCTGGAACCTGTCATCCAGTAAAATTCCAATGTATCTCGGGAAAAATTGTTCAAGAATTCTCTGAAATTCATCTCTCAAAATCACACTATCATATTCAAATAATACATCTTCATTTAAGAAACGAATAGAGAGATCTTCACCCAACTCAGCATGCCAGCGATTTTCTGCAAAATCCTCTTCAAACTCCTCTCTTAATGCATCATATAGCGCTATATTCGTCTCCTCATACTCTCTCAATATTTCGTTTCTCTCTTCCTGATCTGCTGTAACCTGTCTCATAAATGTTATGGCAATAAACATAAAAATTACCATCAACACAGTCATGATATCAGAAAGTGATGCCCAATAATTATCTTTTTTGGTCGAAAATACTTTCATCTCTTACCTATTATTAATTCCCATTCAGTTTATTCATTCTCTCTGCATATTCAAGCACCATGTTGCGTAAAATACTATCAAGCGCAGTAAAACTTTGATCCATCCCCTCTGTGAATGCAGACCTCATATCATCTACCTGCTCTTTTACATTGGTGTTGGATTGTTTCAGTATGCCGGCTGCTTCTTCAAACTCCTCTTTCACATCATTAAAGAACCCTTCCGATTTGTCTCTCAACTCCTCCAGTTCTTTTAGCTTATCAACAAGGTTTTCAATTTTTTCCGAGAACTCGGTATGCAGTTCAAACCAGCTTTTAAGCTCTTCAGCTGTTTCTTTAAAGTCGCCGGAGGTACCATCCAACTGTTCAATTGTTTTAACCAGCAGATTATCTCCGTCTTTCGTGATTGTATTTAATTCATCAATTAGTTTAATGAGTTTTCCGTCTTCACTGACAAGTGTTTCTGTTGATTTAGAAACACTATTTAATGATTCTGCTGAAAGTGTCAGCTGGTCTGTCAGACTCTTGTACTGTTCAAGTAATGCTTCCACCTGTTCTTTGTTTTCTTGCTGCCATTTGTTCAACTGCTCCACACTATTATTTAACTCTTCGAAATTCTCCTTCACGAGGCGTTCTATAAGCTCATTTAACTTTTCGTTAAACCCACCGATTACTTTTTCAATTACTTCTACGAGTGCTTCTGTATTCGATTTTTTCAGTAATTCAGTAAATTCATCAAACTTTTGCTCAACCAGCTTCGTGTTTGACTTCATAAACTCAAGCTGCTCATTCTGAATTTTCGCAATTGAATCTTGCTTCTCTTTGTTTTCCAGCCTCATATTTTGAATTTGTGTCAACAGACTCGTCTCCCCTTCTCCACCTACGGAATGTGTTAATTTTGAAATATTTGAATTCAGAGGTTCAAACTGATCGTGCAGCTGAGTTCTCAGTTTAACCAAATGAGTTGATAGGCTGCCGTCACTATCACTTGAAATCGCTTTTTTTATGTCTTCAAGAGACGATGCAATTGATTTTAAAATCTGCTCTTCGGTTACAGGTTCATCACCGTCTCCATATGCCCTGTTCTGAATTCTTTGTACAAAAGTTTGCGATATAAGTGATAAGGCAATACCGGCAATTGACGACCAAAAAGCGACGAACAACCCTTGTAGTAACACAGGTATGCTATCATCAATATTTTCTACATCGAAGCTGTGAAGCCCAAGCGCAATTCCCAAAAATGTACCAAATACACCAAGTGTTGTAAATACGGACGGTATATGATCAAAAATAATCGGATTAATCTTCTCAAAGCTGTTGTGTGCTTTAAGAATGTAATAGATAGAAAAGACCAGCCACCCACCTATAAATAGAAAAGGCACAAAATATAGTGTATCCATCGTAGTATTATTTATCGTTAAAAAAAGTACCCTGTTTTACTTCGCTGTTATTTATATAATCATGCTAAATTGAACATTAATCTGCTTCCACCTCAACCCCCTCATACTCCTCCTCACTCAACCAAAACTCCGGGTCCACTACTTGTACTTCTTCCCAAGTGAGATTGTAGTGCTTGTACACCAGCGTGTCTATTTGTTGTTCTAAGTCAGTGGTATCGGCTTCGGGATTGGCTTCTTTTTGGGTGAGGATTTGATCTACTGCATCAATTATTTTAGGAACATAGCCTGAGTTAGTTACTAATGGAAATTGTTTACAATTCTGAATAAGAATTTTCTGAAAAGTATTTTTTTCAGGATCTAGAAATTTTGTTGAATGATAAAAGTTTATCAATTTTGAATTTAATAACCCACAAATATACTTTGGATGAACCGAGTCATCTTTAGATAGTATTGCAAACCCAATCTGAGTGTGATATAAATCCTGCTCTGTATAGCCCGCATAAATACTTGGAGGATCACCTGATATAATCTGACGAACAATTACTCTAGATTTGGTAAAAAACTTTCTTTTTCTAGGAGCCCCTAGCCAATCTCCATATTTCAAGTATTCTCGAATTTCATCACTAACAAAATACTTTTGAACATTTCTTCCAGAAATAAGAGGCACATAATCTTCGCCCTTCTTAGTATCACTGTGAAATGCTTTTGTCTTTATTTGTTTTTGAGAGTGACCTTTATAGGAATCATAGGGTGTTATACCAAGTGAAAAGTCGCAATACTTCTCGAAAGGCTCAGTATTAAGGTATTCTATTTTATCAATTACTTGGGTTGCTTCAGGAGATACAAAAATATTGAACTTTTTATTTTCATCTTCTTTCCACTTTTGCCTGTCAAAAATCTGATATTCCAAAGAACCAAAATCAATCTCTTGATCATTCTTATAAAAAGCACCGAAAATATCGTCGTCGTTATTTTTCCCTGAAAGAATTAGCACAATTGTTTCCACAATTGCATTTTGAAATATATTGTCAGGTAACTTCAAGATCTTATTTACATACTCTACAATATGTTTTCGGATTTTAGTATAAGAACTGTTTAAAAGAATTGAATTCGGATTTATGAATGTAAGGACACATTTACTATTACCTAATGCCCATCCCTTTTCAATAAAAATTGAATACAAATTAATTCTGTTTTCAGTAGTCGAAAATTTCTCAAACAGTAAATTTACTTGTTCTTTATTTAAGCCTTTAATATCTACGTATGGTGGGTTTGCAATCACAATGTCAAAACCTGCATCGTCTGTAAACTGCTCATTTAATATCTCAGGGAAGTCTAATTTCCAATCAAAATACTCTACCGTACTTGGGTTACTCTTTCGTTTTTCAAGTTCTTTTATAAGATCGTTAAAGCCAATTAAAGTCAGCTTACGGTTCTGATTGTGTTCGATATCTTTTGCAGTAGGGAGCAAACCTCCTTTTTCTTCGGTTTTGCCACTGTAATACTCTCGGTCGTAATGAAGCTGATGAATCAAAGCCTCATTTTTCAGACGGTCAATTTGCTGCTTTAAATTCTCCTTATCTTCCGTTTCAGCATCAAAATAGGCCTGCTGTTTCTTAACAATTTTTGTAAGAGCAGTTTTGAGATTTTGAAGATGAACTTTTGTACTGCTCACATCTCCTTTCATATCCCAGTTAATATTTACAATCTGTTCCTTGCCGTCAATTTTTAACCGGCTTACTAGCGAATCCCCCACCACAATTTTATAATCCAGGTTGGGCAGCGCGGTGGGTTCGTCCTCATCAACAATCAGCGAGAGCCAGAATCGCAGCCGGGCAATGTCCACGGCTCCTTTTTCAATATCCACCCCGTAAATAGAGTTTTGGATGATCTGCTTTTTTACCTCCGCCGGGTGCCAGTCGTCATCGGGCAGTTCCCAAATAGCTTTTACATTATCGGGCGAGAGATGGTGCAGGGTTTCCACTGCCTGGTAAATTTCCTGTAAAATCCCCATCGGAAACGCACCGGAACCAATTGCCGGGTCGCAGACTTTCACTTCTTTCAGGGACTTCAAAATCTCCTCGGTAAACCCCACCAGTTCCCCGGCTTCCTGTTTCTTAATTAAATCCTCTAAGTGTCCTCGTAAATCCTCTTTTTCTGAGTCCTCAGTGGATAGTTCCGTCAACAAATACTCAATCAAGCTCTCCTGGCACATGTAGTGCACAATGGGCTTAGGTGTGTAGTAGGCGCCTTTGTCTTTGTTATCCTCCAGCAGATTCTCAAAAATATGCCCTAACATTTCGGGGTCCACCGCAATGGTGTGGTCACCGGGACTGTCTTCATGAATGGTAAAATTATAAGCACTCAGGAAATCGAGGAAGCCACGGATATTCGGGCTTTCGGTATCATCGGGATTGGAAAACAACTCTCCCGGCAGCGGCAGGCTTTCCGTGTTATGGTCCGTTTCATCCTTCTCAAACAGTCCACCATTTAGAAAAGGAATATACACCGTACTGCCATCCGGCATTTCAAAAGCGTGATCATCATCCCGGTTCAGCGTGTCAAAAAAGAGCTTGGTGAGCCACTGAGAGTAAAACTGATCTTTTTTATCCTCAGGTACCTGCTTAAAAAGGTCATATATAAAATCCGGTTTTCCATCTTTGAACTCCGTAGAGTCTGCCCCCAGCCACTGTTTCTTCTGCACAAAATAAAGAAACACGATTCGGCCCAGCAGTTTCTTCACAAAATCACGGGCTTCCTTTTCATGATCGGTCGAAGCCTTAAAATAGAACTGGAACTGGGAGATGCGGTCACCTACATCCTTCACTTCGTTTTTTTTCCAGACCTTACCGGTCAGGTGACCCACAAACTTGTCGTACTGCTCTTTATACTCCTTAAAAAACTCATTGGATACCCTCTGAACCGAAAATGCCTTCAGCACATGTTCGAGGGTATTTTCACTGCCCTTTTGCACTACTTTAATGAGCTGTCCGGCTGCTGTTTTGCAAGATTCCGCCGGCCCCACTACATAAGTGTAACGTTTCGGATGGTTTTCTTCTTTAATCGTATTCCCATCCTCATCCCATCCATACCGCTCAGAATAAAAAGTAATGCGCCAATCGTCAGTTTCCGGCTGGTAATAGGAAATTAACGCACCATCCGTTAAACCAGCAATCACTTCGTTATCCACCAATTTTCGAAGTCCAACCCGGTTACGAGTCAACTGAACTGAATCCGGCTTCAATTCCACTTCAAGGAAAATCAACGTGTCGCCATCCAGATCTACTTCCCCGAACTGCACAATATGATTGGCCAGATTTCGCTGTTCTTCACGCGTAAATACGGTCGGGCGATCCTGCGCAAATAGGTTGGCTTCCGGAAACATCTCCAACAAAACCCCTTTCCATGTATCCCGATTGTAGTTGGCTCGTAGCTTTCTTTGCAGATCTTGTTTAGTCATAATGAATTAAATTTAAATCGTAAATGATTCCGAAATGATAATTTTTGGCACCAGCGGAGAGTCCGACCTCTCTGCCAGCTCAGGCTCAAATTCCGATTTTCCATTTTCCAATAGTGGATAAGAATTCAGGATCTTGGTCAGGTGTTGATGAAATTCCGACCCCTTCAAATTCTTCACCTTTTTGAACAGTTTGTTCACTTCCCTTGGCAGCTTCTGAAATTTCCCCACAGCGACGGCTTTCCGTGCTTTTTTAAGCAGTTCCTTATCCTCCTCCGAAGCAAATTCCGTATTGGACTGCATCTTCAAAATGCCAATGGCTTTCTTTTCATTGGGACCCAGCTTATTTCCGGACGTGGTTTCCAAAGCCCGTTTTTGGAGGCCTTCTTTAAATGATTGCACAGCAGAACTTACCTGGTCGTGGTGTTGATCATGCAGCATGGTTCCCTTTTCTGTGACTTTGGCCTCAAACAGCCGGGCCGCTTCCACAAAGGTAAGTTCTTCCTGTTCGCCATTCGCATCAATATAATAGAACGCATCCCTTTTCTCATTTTTCAGATAGGTAAGCGTACTGAGCTTGCGGGTTTTGTCCTTGCGGCCGGTTCGAGCTCTCAGCGGAACCGATGATCTAATTTTATTATAGGTGTCCGGGTCTTCATCGCGCAGACGACGGAGAAAATTCAGATATACTAACCGCTCGTCCCGTTCTTCTTCCGGCACACGTTCAAAGAGTCCAAAAGAATCATACTCCTCTTCATCGGAATAGATCTGGCTGTCTTCTCCCAATGCCGTATGGAAAGCCTGCAATTTAATGAAGGCTTTCTGATTTAGATCGATCTCGCTGTCGGCTTCCTGTGTAGGATAGAAATTGAAAATGTGAATACAGTCAGATTGAGTACCCACGCGGTTCACCCGCCCAATCCGCTGCATCAGCTTGGTAGCATTCCATGGAATATCATAGTTAACAATCACATTTGAGCGATGCAGGTTCACCCCTTCAGCAAGCACTTCCGTAGTAATCACAATATTGTAATCATCTTTTTGCTCGGTAATCGGAATGTTGGCATCGAAATTTTCACGAATAAGAGGTGCACGGTCTTTTTGATTATCGCCGTTAACCGTAAGTACTTTCTGCACACCGTGCTTTTCCATCTTGTCAGATAGGTAATCAATGGTTTCCTTCGATTCCGAAAACACCACCAGTTTCTGCTGATCATTAAATTCACTATTCAGGAATGTGGACTTCAGTTCGTTTAAAAACGTATCCAGTTTAGGATCGTAATCAATATCACTCCATCGATCAACCAAATCGTCCAGAATTTCCTGGTCGTTCTTAACCCCCGGCAGATATCGCTCATCAAAATCATCCGTTTCAAATACTAAGATCTCGGTTTCATCCTCCGGATCATTCAACATTACTTCCAGTTCATCTTCGGTCTTGTCATTTTGATTGAGGATGTAATCTGCAATATCCAGTTTAGGAGCAATGTACACTTTCCCATCCACCAGCATTTTCAGCATGGCCGAGTTATTTCGCCGGTATCGCTCCAATGATTTATGAAAGGCATAAAAGCTACTATCCAGCCGCTTAACCAAAAGACTCTTCATTAATATAGCCAACTGATCTGAAATCACTTCCGCCTGGTTATTAAAGAACTTTTCCTGAGCTTCTTTTGGCAAAAACCGAATAGCCTGATAGCGATAATATTTTAAACCGGTAGAAGTAAACTTGAGCAGCTGCATGGTTTCATCGTACAGCACGTTCAGTTTTGGATCGAGCTGATAGAGTACCGGCTTAGGTGGCTTTATTTCCGGGAAGGTCATTCCCTGTTCCGCCATATCCTTTCGGTACTCCTCCGTTTTCATGATATCGGTTCGGGTACGGCGAACAATAATCGGCTCCAGGATCTTATTCCGAATAATTTCATAAATCTTTTTGACCCCGCGCTTGATCCTATCATTATCACGCTCTTTTTTGAGCTTCTTATACTCGTCAATCAACGGACGAAAAAACCTCTGTAGGTTTTTAACCTCAAGTGTAGAATCTTTAGCATCCTGAAACAGATAGAGCAGGTTTCGAATATCCTGCGGTTTGTTATTCAGAGGAGTGGCTGTAACCAATATTACTTTTTTATCTCTGCTTCCATCCGTAGCCGGTCGCTTACGGGGTGTTTTGCACAACTTCTGTAACTGTGTAAACATCTGGGCTTCATCACTTCGGAATTTGTGAGCCTCGTCCACAATAATCAGGTCATAATCTTCGGGATATCTGATTTTGTGAAGGCTGCCATTGGTGATAAAATCTACATTGGGCACTTCAAAATCTCGGACTGTCTCTTTCCAATTGTTTTCCAGCGCCGGAGGGTAGATCACCAAAATTTTAGTCCGGTAGCCATTACTAAAATAGAATTTCTTGGCAATTATACTGGAGACAATAGTCTTTCCCAGACCCACTACATCTGCCAGAATAAACCCATTGTGATGCATGAGCTTATTGTATCCATCATTTACGGCATCTACCTGATAATGAAGCTTTTTATAACCTCTCGGTAGATCAGTAATAGATTCGGGGTCATATTCAATGCTCTGACCAAAATACTCCATCAAAAATCTGATGTAAACTTCAAAAGGAGTGTAAGAATCATTCAAATATGTCTTTTTCGTCAGGTCTTCAATGGACTCCGGAAGGATATCAATACCCTCATCCCATAATTCCTGGAAAGTCTGACGGGCAAACTCTACATCCCCAAACCGATCTAATTGTACATTAAATTCAAAATTCTTTTCCAATCCGGCCGAGGTCATATTACTGGAGCCAGTAATCACAAAACCCGAATTATGTTCGCCGTATTTCTCAGGCCGGAATATGTAAATCTTAGAATGCAGCTTTTTACTGGGGTGGGCTTTTATCTGAACTTTCTTATCAACGATATCGTGCACAAACTGAATAATACCATCTTCCACCTTCTTATTATAATCCGCATTTTCAATATCCCTGCGAACCTCAGCTAAAAACTCAGTTCGCGTTACGTTGGTATTGAAATTAAACTCCAATCCCTTTCGTGCAGCTTCACTGATCAGATGATCGACGTCAATCCCCACCAGAATCCGAACTTCCTCTACTTCATCAATAAACTTCCGGACACGAAAATATCCTGAAGCTCTGAGATAACCCACCAGTGCATCAAACTTTTGAATGTCAACGTCTTCAAAAATCCCCTCAAACTTCTTGAGTAGGGTATTGTCTTTTTTGTTTGTGAAAAAGTGAGTATTCATTTACTAGAATTTAATAACTATTTGACGTTAAATAGAGACTACGATTATCGTAAAAATATCAACCACTTTCACGGTTTAGTTTGGTATTCATAACTTGCTTCATTCAACCACTGGTTTATATATCTCCAAATCCACAATGGCATCTGATTTTTCCTCCATACTGTATTCTATTTCCTGATGCCCATCATTCTGTACTTCTTTTTCAATATCCCCTAAGCCTTCAAAATGATCTTCTTTCAAGCAGCAGCCGGTGAAGGTGAGATCAAACAACTCCGCGTCGGATTGATTTCCGTAATGTACATAGGCATCTGCTGCACATCGAACAGCATCATTGTAATGAGGCATCTCCCCACCACCGGTGAGGTGCGTAACTCCAAGGTGGTTTGTATTTAAAAATTCATCTGCCAGCTTAAAGCCAAAGTAATACATTGCGTAGAAGAAATCTCGATATGGCCTGCTGAAAGAATCACGCACAAATTCCTGATGAGCTTTACTGCGTTCGCCGGAAGCGATCACTACCCCTTTTATATGGGATTTTGGGTTTTTGAACCGAACTCCTGCAACCATGGGTTCGCGATCTGCCTCAGCAAGAGTTCGCATAAAAAGTGAACTCTTTTTCAAATCCATCTCTGTAATGAAGCTTGATAAAGCTGCAAACCCGGTTTCATTAGAGTAGAACAGGGCATCGTACTTTTTATCTGTAAAAGGCCGGTCGTTGTTTAGTTCACAGTTTATACTCATCCCATTTCAGTTTGATTTCCACTAACAATCTCTTTCATCTCCGGATGGCAACTAAACAGGATGATCTGCTGTTTTTCGGCGAACTCTTCCAGCGCCTTAGCCGCCAACTTTTTTCGAACCGGGTCCATGTCCACCATAGGGTCATCCATCAGAAGCAGACCCGATTGATTGGCCAGATACTTCTCACTGATGGCAAGCTTCCATGCTAGTCCTGCCAGATCCTTTGTTCCGTGTGAAAGCAGATTTGGCGTTAACTTCACGCCGTCATTTGTGCTGAAAGAGCCCGGGATTTCTTTCCGGTCTGCGTTTAACTCCACAGAGGTAAAACGACCGTCACTCATCCGGCTCAACCATTTTTGCAGGCCTTCAATAAGAGGTTCATACGTATCTTTTTCAATTTCAGCAAGCAGAGCATTCGTTTTCTCTTTTACCTTCGCCAAACTCTCCGCTTTACTGAGCATTTTTTCATACTGTTCTGATGCCTCATTCAGAATCACTTGCTGTTCTTCTGCGGAGAAATCTCCTACATTCTCTTCAGCCCTGATCAACTCTTCACGGACTTTTTGAACTTTAGAATCTAAATCGTTTTTATCGCTTTCAATTCCGTTGACATGTCCGCGAAACTCTTCTACCGTTTCAAACTCATCCGGAAGTTCCGGAAGTTCTTCCAAGGCACTATCATTTTCTTTTTTCTGACTTGTAAGATTCGATCTCGCGTCAAACACTGCTTCCATATCCCCAAACTCCTGCTTCCACTTTTCCAGGCTCTCTCGCATATCCCTTGCTTTGCCATTCAGTTCACTCTTCTTCTCAAGCAGCTGATCGCGGTCCCGGTTGATCTCTTCCATGCTCCTTAATCCCTGGAGATCTCCTGCCTCCTTTAACCTTTTCTTCAACTCTTCAAGGGAGTCTTCTCCCAACTCCTCTTCGTATCGCTGTTTAAGCCCGTCGGATTTTTGAACTTTATCGGCATAAAGTTTGTGCAAGGAGATTATCTCATCCCAGGTCTCTACGCCAAAGGAATCCAGTTTTTGAATAAGCCCTTCTTGATCCCTTTGCAGTTTATCGGAAATTTCGGACAGGTCATCCTCCCCAGCCGAAACATTGATAATGACTTCATCTGTCTCCAATTTGAATAACCCTTCAAAAATATACTCATGCTTTTCACCGCTTTTGAGTTTAACCTCAGCTTCCTCACCGGAAGCGTCATGGATTTTAACTCCGCCATCCCGCTTCACCTCAATTCGCAAGGCCAGTTTTGAAGCCTCAATGCGAGTTTTTGCTGTCTGGATTTCTGAACGAATATTTCGGAGATCGTCAAGGTCTATCTCCGTCACCACTGTGCTCTCATGAACATCCTCCTTGGCTTTACCTAACTCTTTTTTAAGGCGCTCCAGTTTCTCAACACGTTTCTGGAGCTCCTTTAATTCAGCTATCCGAGAAGCCTTTTTCTGCTCTTCATTCAGCGTTTCAAGCTGTTCCTCTAACTTTTCAAGTTTGGGTGTCAGCTCTTCCAGCTTACTTTCATAGACAGGCCATTTCGTCGTGATTTCCCGAATTCTGTTAAACCTTTCATCAATCGCGTTGAGCTGACTTTCCAGTACCTCTCTCCGGTTCAGCTGTTCAAGCTTTGGTATGTATTCCTGGAGCTTTTTCTCTTTCTCTATTTTTTGATCCTCAAGTGCCTTAAACTCTTGCTCAAGACGATCCAGTTCATTTTCAAACTCTGTAATTTTTGTCAATTTCTGCTCGGCACTTTTCATGTCGTACCAAGCTTGCAGAACTAATCCCACATTTCTTTTATGAGGTCTTTGAATTCCTCTATCATTACCGGAAGCATCTGTTTCGGGATATTCCTTTTCTCTATTCCAATTATTGAAATAGTCATTAAACTGCTTTTCAATTCTTTTCTTAAACCGATCGACAGAAATCCCGCCGGTCTCCATCACGCTCTTCCTCAGGATCGTGCCAATATCATTCCGCACAACATCACTCTCCTGAACATTGCTGAAAACCTCGTGAAGGCCAGACTGTTTTGCCAGAAATACCTGGCGCATAGTTGCCGGCTGTACGGGGAGCAGATCATTCAAAAACTGTTGAATCGCCTCTTCATTGATCATTTCGGATTGATCCGGTTTGATCAATGAGGCACTTCCGGCTCTATTCCCTTTCTTCCACTCCTTCTTAACCAGGTAAACTTGATCCGGATCATCCATATGGAATTCAATGGAAACCCGTATCACATCTCCGCCATTTACCGGAAAGTAATCTCCCATGATATCATTTAATTTACCAGGTGGTAAACTTGTGGTTGTCAAGAGTCCGTGAGTAATTGCATTGAACAGGGTTGATTTACCGGTCTCATTGGGTCCAATGATGAGATTCATTCCATCTGTAAAATCATAGATTTCCTCTACAACGCCTGCAAATGGGTGAAGTTCAACTTTATTAATTCTCATCTTTTGCCTCCTCTAATTCATCAAATGCGATTTGCAGTGCATCCTGGTCATCCTCATCCAAGAGTTCTGAAAGCAGCTTTACCGGGAAGGAATCTTCTGCAAAACGATTAGCAATCTCCTCTTTTGTGATCTGTTTTCTGAGCTCTTCATCATTGATCCGTAGGAAGAGAAAATTATTTTTTATTGAGGGCTCGATCTCATTCACCCAAAACTCATAGTCTTCAGGTGCCAATACTCCGGTCAAATTTAAACGGCAAACCAGGTTCCGGTTCTCTTCATTTTCAGACTTTTGTTTCAGCTTCTTCAGGTCGGACTTGTCGGAAACGCTAATGTCCCAGGTTTCAAAATAGTATCGGCCGGTAGAAAGCTTTTCTACAGATCGATTGCCATTCTCGTCCAATTCGATTAGCAGTGCCGTGCCCTTGTGTGGCGTATTTGCCGTATCCGGCTCCGGGGTTCCTGAATATAGAATTGAATCTGTCGGCCCGGGATTAGCAGGCCACGGTACATGAATATGCCCCAGTAACCAGAGATTTACACCGGCAGCATCAAGTTCGCTGCGTGTCATGGGAAAATGTTCATCATTAAAATCAGGAGCAACACCGGTAACACTACCATGGGCAATCCCAATATGAAGACTCTCAGAGTTCTTCTCTGTATCGTTCACCCAACCAATTTGATGTGTGCTGGAGAGCTTGGTGTGGCATGGGGCAGGATAAAAAACAGCATTTAAATCATATTCACTCAGATCATAAGGCTCTTTTTCATCCAGAAGTATTACGTTTTCATCTTTTACATCCCGAACATAGCTCCACAGGTTACCGCTCTCCCCCATGTAATCATGATTTCCCGGAAGCAACAGGACTGGTCCCTCAAAGTTATTGAGCGGAGTGATCGCCCTCTGCACATCTGATTTATTAATATTTAACCTGTCAAACAGATCACCGGCAATCACAATTGCATCGCAATTCTTTTCTGTTGCCAATTTCACCAGCTGTTCTACTGCTTCGTAGCGAGCTTCACTTAACGCTTCACTTGCTTCTCCGTAGCCACTGAACTTTCTGCCCAGGTGCAGATCTGCAAAATGGAGTATTTTTAAACCCATAACTTATTGCTCTTATATTTTTTGGTTTATCACATTTTTAACATGTTGGCATATTGAATGGAGTAAATTCTGAGTATTGTGTGAGTCTATTTTATCCGAATACCCATCAAATGCCTTCATTCTATACCGCTTTATATTTTAAGCCGAAATATTTCAAGATTTTGAAGAGATTACCCATTGCATCCCCGAATAGTTTTCACCTTAAAATAGAAGAATATTAGTTATTTAAAAGCCGGGTTTTGAAAAAATAAAAACCCAACCCTCGCATTATTTTTTGCCACGATTATGTAAATCCGTATAGTCATTGAACAGAGCTTATTAGTGTTTAAAATCATTATCCAGTGCGTTGTCTTAGCTATAACTGCTCATTAGCTTGGCAAACTGCCATAGAACCCGAGAAAGTGTTTCAATTTATCAGCCTTACAAAAATTCACCTGGCTAGCAGGCCTGTACAGGAATTTTTCATCTTCATATAATCCATTGCATACGTTGATCGAAGATTGATTCAATATCCAAAATGCCATCCTAATTATGTCTCTTTATTCTTTTATGAAGTGGTAATATTAATCTTGTTAGTACATACTGCTTTAGTGAAGGTTTAGATCGTATAAAATCCGCTAAATATGGGCCGATTTTATAATATGCTTGAATCATAATTCTACCCCACATCTTTTTTTGCAAATATGAATCACGAAAGGATCGATAATCATTAACTATAACATTATTTGAAGAGCCAGTTGTTACTGTGACTACAAAGCAATTTTCTCCTTTTAGAGATCTGTACTGCTCAAAAACGAGTTCATTTGTATAACCAGTCTTAAAAAAAGTTATATCAAAGGCCCCTCTAATAAAATATATATATTTGTCAATCACTTCATCTTTACTACAACTTAATTCACTGCCAAACTGATCGTATAAGTAATCGATTGACTGTTCTTTTTCACCAAATATATTTGTCTCAAGTCCTATAAAAATATATGATAGATAATATTTAAGTCTGTAAGCCGATATAAGTCCAATTTGGTCTATATATTCATCATTTTCTTTTATCTTTTTATAATCTTTAAATTTTCTGAGATCACTGGCATAATCAAAGATCATTTTATGATTTATATCTAAAAAGTTGTTCGGGTA
>LFIK01000833.1_pt1 | contig 23545 bp, 18 predicted proteins | sample 643401 | NCBI WGS metagenome assembly LFIK01 (sample SAMN03777447, study PRJNA286221) | soda lake metagenome | biome: soda lake; feature: Kulunda steppe; material: water; isolation source: sample T5-Br brine of Lake Tanatar-5 | place: Russia: Kulunda steppe | collected 2010-07
GACGACAGCCTGCCGCCCTATCCGGTGCTGGACGCGATCCTGGACGGGCTGGTGGACCGCGAGGTCTCGGTGGCCGAACTGGTGGCCGAGGGGTTCGACCGCGAAACCGTGAAGCGGATCGAACACCTGATCGCGATTTCCGAGTGGAAACGGTTCCAGTCCGCGCCCGGCACGCGGCTGACGACGCGCGCCTTCTGGCTCGACCGGCGCTATCCGATGGTCAACCGCTGGCGCGATGGAAGCTGATCCGTTGCTGTGACCTTGCGGAGCGCGCGTTCCGCGCGCAAGCCTTCTGGCACTTCGTGCGGTTCAGGGGGCATTCTGCCCCCTCTGCGCGCAAGCGCGCATTCACCCCCTGAGGATATTTTGGCACAGATGATGGAACAAGGGGTGGCCGCAGCGCGCCTCAGCGCGCTGCCCGGCCCAACCGGCGCCTGCGCGCGCGTCGCGCGCTGGTCGACGGGCGGGAGTGCCCCGTTTCCGGTTCTGCGCTGCGGGTCGCATCTCAGCGGCTGAGGCCGGCGGGCAGGTCAGGCAGGTCGAGGGCGGCGAAGCCGTAGTGGCGCAGCCAGCGCAGGTCGCTTTCGAAGAAGGCGCGCAGGTCGGGGATGCCGTATTTCAGCATCGCGATCCGGTCGATGCCCATGCCGAAGGCAAAGCCCTGCCATCGCTCGGGGTCGATCCCGCCGGCGCGCAGCACATGCGGATGCACCATGCCGGAGCCGAGGATCTCCATCCAGTCGTCGCCCTCGCCGATCTTCAACTGGCCGTCCTGCCACGAACAGCGGATGTCGACCTCGGCCGAGGGTTCGGTGAATGGAAAATGCGAGGCGCGGAAGCGCAACTCCACCGCGTCCACCTCGAAGAAGGCGCGGCAGAATTCCTCGAGCGTCCATTTCAGTTGCGCCATGGTGATGTCGCGGTCGATGGCCAGCCCCTCGACCTGGTGGAACATCGGCGCGTGGGTCTGGTCCATGTCCATCCGGTAGACGCGTCCGGGCGCGATCACCCGCAGCGGCGCGCCCTGCGCCTGCATGGCGCGGATCTGCACCGGCGACGTGTGGGTGCGCAGCACATGCGGGGGCCGGTTGTCGCCCGGCGCGCGGTGCATGAAGAACGTATCATGTTCCTGCCGCGCCGGGTGTTCGGGGGCGATGTTGAGCGCGTCGAAATTATGCCAGTCGGATTCGATCTGCGGGCCTTCGGCAACCGAAAACCCGATGTCGGCGAAGATCGCCGTCAATTCGTCCATCACCTGGCTGACGGGATGGATGGTGCCGCGCGGGCGGGGACGCGGCGGCAGGGTGACATCGAGCCATTCGCCCTGTAGCCGTGCCTCGAGCGCCGCGTCCTCGAGTGCTTCGCGGCGCGCGCGCAGGGCGGCGTCGATTTCGGACTTGAGCGCGTTGAGGGCGGGGCCGACGGTCTGGCGTTCCTCGGGCGACATGCGGCCCAGTTCGCGCAGGCGCAGGCTGATCGCGCCTTTCTTGCCAAGTGCGGTAAGGCGGACTGTTTCCAGCGCATCCGGGTCGTCGGCGGCGGCCACCTGCGCCAGGACCTGCGTCCTGAGATCCGAGATATCGTTCATGCCCGCCTTCGCCTCGTTGTGCCCTGGTTTCCTGCGCTTCCGCCCCCGGTTGCGACTGCGGCGCATCCCGAGGCCCCGAGCGGGATAGCGAGGCACCGGCGCGAATGCAAGGCGCGATGGCGCCCAGGCACAACGGGGCGAAAGCGGACAAGGCCGCATCCCGTGCGCGCTTGACCGCCGCGAAGCACTTGCCTAAGCCAAGGCCTGCAATGGCAGGCGGCGGGCGCACCGGCAGCCGCCTCGGTGCCGCGCCGGTCCGGTGCTTCGGGCCGCGTCAGCAAAAGGGGATATGGAACATGGCGAAACTGCACCTGGTATTCGGTGGCGAACTCAAGAGCCCGAACGGCACCGCCTTTGCCGATCCCGAGAAGATCGATATCGTCGGCATCTTCCCCGACTACGACAGCGCCCACAAGGCCTGGAAGAACGCTGCGCAACGCACGGTGGACGATGCGCACACGCGTTATTTCATTGCCCATCTGCACCGGCTGATGGACGAATCGCGCGAGGGAAGCGCCACCCGCGAGATCGAGGGCTGACGCGCGGGCGATGCAGCGCGGCGCGGGCCTGTCCCTCTATATGCTGGCGGCGCGCGCGCGGGCCCGGCAGACGGGGTCGCCGCTGGCGCCGCCTGCATCGGTCTCGCCCGATCCACAGGGCAACATCTGGCTGGTGGTGCAACGCCCCGAAAGCTTGATGGCGGCCCGGGCACTGGTGACGCGGTTGCGCGCCATGGGCGTCACGGCACCGGTCCTGCTCGGTCTGACCTTCGCCCACCGTCTGGACGGCGAGGCTCTGCCGGGCTGCACCGTCGTGCGCAGGTTGCGCGACACCCCGCGCGCGATCCACGCGCTTATCGCCGAAGCGCGCCCGGCGGTGATCCTTCTGATCGGCGACACGCTCTGGCCCACGCTGCTGACGCTTGGCCACGAGGCCGGCGCGCGATTGCTTGTGGCGGCGCATGCCGCCCCTGCTTTGCCGGGTGGTTGGGGTTTATGGCCGGGGTTGTTCAGCCGCCTTGCGGGCATGATTGACAGGGTTTTTGTGGCGGGCCCGCGTGATCGCGAGGCGTTGCGGATGTCCGGGCTCGGCGATGCGCAGGTCGAGGTGAGCGGACCGCTGGGCTCGAGCGTGGGTGCGGTGCCCTGCAACGATGCCGAACGCGCCGTTCTCTCCGAGCAGTTGCGGCTGCGGCCCGTCTGGCTTGCTCTCGGCGTGCCGCAAGCCGAGGATGCGGCGGTGATCGCCGCTCATGGCGCTGCGCTGCGCCTTTCGCACCGACTGGTGCTTCTGCTGCACCCGGACGATCCGGCGCGCGGGGCCGCGCTTCGGGCGCAGCTCTCGCCGCGCTTCGCCGTGGCGCAGCGGTCGCGCGATGAACCGCTGGGGCCGGACATTCAGGTCTATCTCGCGGACACCGAGGAAGAGCGCGGGTTGTGGTACCGGCTCGCGACGATCTGCTACATGGGCGGCTCGTTCAGCGATACCGGCAGCCTGCGCGACCCGATGGAACCGGCGGCGCTCGGGGCCGCCGTGGTGCATGGCCCGCAAAGCGGGCCGCATGCCGAGGCCTTCCGGCAGTTGCGGCTCAGGGGCGGCACCTTGGCCGTGGCGCGGACGTCACAGCTTGGGGCCGCGATCAGCCGGTTGATCGAGCCAAATCAGGCGGCGCAGCTGGCCCAGGCCGCCTGGGAGGTCACCAGCGCAGGCGCCAGCGCCTCGGATCGTGTGGCCGAGGCAATCGTCGAGGCACTGGCAGAGGGGAAAGCGAAGCAATGATGCGCCAACCCGGCTTCTGGCGGGCAGACCCGGCGCGGCCCGGGTTGTGCGCGCGGGCCCTGGCCCCGCTGGGCGCGCTCTACGGCTGGGCGACGGCGCGGCGGCTGGCACGCGGACGGCGCTGGCGGGCGCCGGTGCCGGTGATCTGCGTGGGCAACCTGCATGTCGGCGGCACCGGCAAGACCCCGACGGTGATCGCCCTGGCTGCGCGGCTGGCGGCACGGGGCGTGGCGGTGCACGTGGTCTCGCGCGGGTATGGCGGGCGGCTGACCGGGCCGGTGCAGGTGGACCCGCGCGCCCACAGCGCGGCGGATGTCGGGGACGAGCCGCTGTTGATGACCGGGTTCGCGCCGGTCTGGGTTTCGGATGACCGCGCGGCGGGAATCGCCGCAGCCGCTGCCGCCGGGGCCGAAGCGGTGCTGCTGGATGACGGGTTTCAGGACGGGTCGGTCGCGCATGATCTGGCGCTGGTGGTGGTGTCAGCCGTGCAGGGGTTCGGCAACGGCCGGGTGCTGCCTGCAGGCCCGCTGCGCGAACGGGTCGCGGTCGGGCTGAAGCGCGCGGACCTTGTCCTGTCGGTCGGGTCGGCGGCGGATCAGGCGTTGTTTGCGCGGCGCTGGGGTGCGCATCTGCCATGCCCCAGCGTGCCCGCCGCGCTACAGACGCTTCGGACTGGCATGGACTGGCGCGGACTGCGCGCGCTGGCCTTCGCCGGGATCGGCCACCCCGAACGCTTCTTCGCCAGCCTGCGTGCCGAAGGCGCGGACCTCCTGCGGGCCGAGGCCCTGACCGACCACCAGCCCCTGACCCCCGCCCTGATGAAGCGGCTGGAGATGGAGGCGCTGGCGCTGGGCGCCCAGATGGTGACCACCGAAAAGGACGCCGTGCGTCTGCCCACAGCCTTCCGTCAGCGCGTCCTGACCCTGCCCGTGCGGCTGGAGCCCGACGACTGGAACGCGCTGGACACGGCCCTTGAGCGGGCGCTTGCGCGGCACGATACTCCGCTGCAAGCGACGTGAGGCGCACCACCCCGTCCCGGCAGGCCGCACGCCATCCGACCCCCATACCGCCGCCCGGTCTTCATCTTGCCCCAAATACCCCCGGGGGAGTCGCCGCGCAGCGGCGACGGGGGCTGCGCCCCCACCCGCACCATCGGCCACCAAGTCTTGCGGTCAGGGCAGCGCGGTGGTCTACTCGTAGCAACCCTGCCATAACGGGAATCGAGCAGCATGAACGATCTACTCTCCTCGGCACAGGACAGCTATGACGCCTCGGCCATCGAGGTGCTGGAGGGGCTGGAACCCGTCCGCAAGCGCCCCGGCATGTATATCGGCGGCACCGACGAGCGCGCGCTGCACCACCTGGTCGCCGAGGTGCTGGACAACGCCATGGACGAGGCGGTGGCGGGCCACGCCAGCCGGATCGAGGTGGAATTCCACGCGGATCACAGCCTCACCATCCGCGACAATGGCCGCGGCATTCCCATCGACCCGCACCCCAAGTTCCCCGGCAAATCCGCGCTCGAGGTGATCCTGTGCACCCTGCACGCGGGCGGCAAGTTCTCGGGCAAGGCCTATGCGACCTCGGGCGGGTTGCACGGGGTCGGCGCCTCGGTGGTCAACGCGCTGAGCGATCACATGCGGGTGGAGGTCGCGCGCAACCGCGAACTGTACGCGCAGGAGTTCTCGCGCGGGGTCCCGCAGGGGCCGGTGACCAGGGTCGGCCCCGCGCCGAACCGGCGTGGGACCACCGTCACCTTCCACCCGGACCCCGAGATCTTCGGCGCGCTCAAACTCCGTCCCGCGCGGCTCTTGCGGATGGCGAAGTCCAAGGCCTACCTGTTCTCGGGCGTGGAAATCCGCTGGAAATCCGCCGTGCCGGACGGCGACACGCCGATGGAGGCCACCTTCCACTTCCCCGGCGGGCTGGCGGATTACCTGAACGAACAGCTTGCCAGTGCCGTCACCTATGCCGAACGGCCCTTCGCGGGCCGGGTGGAGTTCGCGGAAAAGTTCAACCAGCCCGGCGCGGTGGAATGGGCGATCAACTGGACGCCCGTGCGCGACGGCTTCGTGCAAAGCTATTGCAACACCGTCCCCACCCCCGAGGGCGGCACGCACGAGGCCGGTTTCTGGGCCGCCGTGCTCAAGGGCATCCGCGCCTATGGCGACTTGGCGAACAACAAGAAGGCCGCCCAGATCACCCGCGAGGACATGGCCGCGGGCGGCTGTGCGCTGGTCTCGTGTTTCATCCGCGAGCCGGAATTCGTGGGCCAGACCAAGGACCGCCTGGCCACGCAGGAGGCCGCGCGCATGATCGAGGGTGCGGTGCGCGACCATTTCGACAACTGGCTGGCCGCGGACACCAAGGCCGCGGGTGCGATCCTCGACTTTCTGGTCCTGCGGGCCGAGGAGCGGCTGCGGCGGCGCCAGGAGAAGGAGACCAGCCGCAAGTCCGCCACCCGCAAGCTGCGCCTGCCCGGCAAGCTGGTGGACTGTACCGGCACCGCCCGCGAGGGGACCGAACTGTTCATCGTCGAAGGCGACAGCGCGGGCGGGTCGGCCAAGATGGCGCGCGACCGCCGCACCCAGGCGCTCCTGCCGCTGCGGGGCAAGATCCTGAACGTCATCGGCGCGGCCAGCGGCAAGCTGGGCCAGAACGCCGAGATAAACGACCTGTGCCAGGCGCTGGGCGTGGGGCTGGGCTCCAAGTTCCGGCTCGATGATCTGCGCTATGACCGCATCATCATCATGACCGACGCCGATGTGGACGGTGCGCATATCGCGGCGCTCTTGATGACCTTCTTCTTCACCCAGATGCGGCCCCTGATCGACGCCGGGCACCTGTATCTGGCCTGCCCGCCGCTGTTCCGGCTGACGCAGGGCGCCAAGCGCGCCTACGCGCTGGACGAGGCCGAAAAGGCCCGGCTGATGGCCGAGGGGTTCGGGGGCAAGGGCAAGGTGGATGTCTCGCGCTTCAAGGGGCTGGGCGAGATGGACGCCAAGGACCTGAAGGAAACCACCATGGACCCGGCCTCGCGCCGCCTGATCCGCGTGTCGGTGGACGACGACCTGCCGGGCGAAACCGGCGACCTGGTGGAGCGGCTGATGGGCAAGAAGCCGGAGCTGCGGTTTCAGTATATCAGCGAGAACGCGCGGTTTGTGGAGGAGTTGGATGTGTGAGGGATTAACGGACTGTTGAATATTTGTTTCCATTATGTTCTATAGGCGGCAGCTAGGGGAAAGCCATGACAACGCCAAGCGACGATCTGCGCGCCTTTCTGAAAGGGGACAGGTTCGGCACCATCATGGCCGATCCGCCCTGGCGTTTCACCAACCGTACCGGCAAAGTTGCGCCCGAACACAAGCGCCTGTCTCGTTATCCGACGCTGGAGCTTGAGGATATATGCGCGCTCCCGGTGGCTGAACACATGGCCGAGACCGCGCACTGCTACCTGTGGGTGCCCAACGCGCTGCTGCCCGAGGGGTTGCAGGTGCTTCAGGCGTGGGGCTTTCAGTACAAGAGCAACATCATCTGGCACAAGGTACGCAAGGACGGCGGGTCGGACGGGCGCGGGGTGGGGTTCTACTTCCGCAACGTGACCGAGGTAATCCTGTTCGGCGTGCGCGGCCGTAACGCCCGAACGCTGGCGCCGGGGCGGCGGCAGGTCAACCTGTTTGCCACCCGCAAACGCGAACATTCGCGCAAGCCGGACGAACAGTACGAGATCATCGAAGCCTGCTCGGCGGGTCCGTATCTGGAACTCTTTGGGCGCGGACGGCGCACGGGTTGGACTGTCTGGGGCAATCAGGCGTCGGACGATTACAAGCCGACGTGGGAGACGTACAAATACAACTCCGGAGTGGCGGCCGAATGACGGGCGAAGACGCCGCGCAAGATGTATCGCACGGCAAGATCGCCGACCCCGCCGCCACCATTGTGCATCATTTCCCCGACAGCATCCGCGACAAGTTCGAGATCTATTCCTACCGCAACGCCGCCGGGATCCTTGCGGGCAGTTTCCCCGACCAGTTCGCCACGATCCTGCGCGTGCTGCACGAGTTCCGGATCACGCGCGCGCAGATCCGCACGCCCGGGGGCAGCAAGGGTCCTATTGCGCGTTACGTCGACACGCTTTTCCCGAAGGACTGGGTGGAGGCGCGGATTTCTGCAGACCTGCACGTTCGACTGCTGCGCGCCAGGGGGGCGGGGATCATTCGCGAATACACCCGCGAAGGGTTCCTGGACGGTCACCGGATCGATTTTGTCAACGGCAAGGTGGCGCTGGATCTGGAATGGAACAGCAAGGACCAGACCTATGACCGCGATCTCTATGCTTTCTCGGCGTTCTACGAGGCTGGGGCCATCGACGTTGGCGTGATACTGACGCGCGGATCGTCGCTGGACAACGCGTTTTTCCGGTCCCTCGGCAAGGTCCTGAACAAGGACGGCGCCGAGGGCAGCGAGGACGTGTATCGCAAGTTCGGAGCGTCGACGACCTGGATGGGCAAGCTGCTCTATCGGCTGGATGCAGGCCGTAACGGCGGTTGTCCGGTACTGGCTATCGGCATAACGCCGAAGTGCGTTGATCCGTCTGACCCAGCGCTTTGATAGTATGGTCGCAATGCGCTCAAGACGAAGATTGTCAGGCCGGTGGGTTTTGCTATCACCGGCCTGCCGCCGGTAGCAGGACAACGCGGCGTCAGCGGCCCTTGCACAAACGATCTGCACCCTCCCCGAAACACGCGATGATGGACAACCTCATGATAATCGACAAAAGCCTTCCCGCCCTTCGCTGCATCGCAGGCGCTGCGGTGTTTTGTCTGGCGGGGCTCGCGGCCCATGCCGAAAACGACCTCTCTACAGACGAAATCCGAGCCAGGCTGACCAGCGACGCCGCCCTGGCCGCGATTGCCGAGAGCTATCCGAGGCCGGATGCGGTGGCGGATATCGTCGATGCGTACTACCTGCGCCTGTTCCGGGATGACATGGTTGTCGAGCATCTGCGGGAAACCCTCGCCCCGAGCCTGATCGAGGGTGTGACGTCGTCGGATATCCACGATTACCTGCTATCGGCGTTCACGCTGGTCGAGACCCTTAACACGCTGTCGTCCGAGGGGGCGCGGAACCTTCCGTTGCCGAAGTTGCAGACCATGATCGGGGGGATCGTGCATGTGATGGAGGACATGTCCGAGGAGCAGTGCGCGCTGGTCGGGCGCAACGCCGTCCCGCCCGAGCAGGAACTTGAATGGTTCCGGGATGGCCTGGTGACCATGCCGCCCGATGATCTGGAACGCTATCTGGAGGCCGAAACCGAAAGCATCCTCCTGCCGCTCGACCCCACGCGGGAGTCGCGGGTTCTTTCGCCAGCGGAACTGGAAACCGCGCAGCAGACCATGTTCGCCGAGATGAACGCGCTTCTGGCGCAGGGGTCATCATCCGGGGCCGATTGGCAGAGTTATGAACAACTGACCGGCTGCGCGCAGTTCACCATGGTTGCCACGCATATGCTGGCGCTGGATGAGGACGTGCAGGACCTGATCCTGCGGTTCCTTGTGGCGGGGAGCGGTCCCTGAGCTTTCTGCGCGGACACGCTCCGCGCCGCTGACCCCTCCTGTTCCTGACAGCCGGAAGGCCTACGAAAAGACCCCCCGCACGCGTGCGGGGGGTCCTTGTGTTTCAGTGTGCTCCGACGGGTCGGCGCCGGGCTGGCTCAGCTTTCGCTGTCACCCGACCCGGAAAACACCGTGTCAGCCTCGTCCGGCGCCTCGGGGGCGGCGAGGGCGGCGGCGGCTTCGGCCTCGGCCTGGCGGGCGGCCAGCACCTTCTGATCACGCTCCGAGGCGATGCGGCGCACGCGCGTGGTCACGCCGCCGGTGCCCGCCGGGATCAGCCGCCCGACGATCACGTTCTCCTTGAGCCCCACCAACCGGTCGCGCTTGCCCTGCACGGCGGCCTCGGTCAGCACGCGGGTGGTTTCCTGGAACGAGGCGGCCGAGATGAAGCTGCGGGTCTGCAGCGACGCCTTGGTGATACCCAGGAGGATCGGCTCGCCCTTGGCGGGCTCCAGCCCCATGGACGCGGCCTTTTCGTTCACCTCGTCGAACTCGGCCTTGTCCACATGTTCACCCTTCAGAAGCGTGGTTTCCCCGCTGTCGAGGATCTCCCACTTCTGCAGCATCTGGCGGACGACAACCTCGATGTGCTTGTCGTTGATCTTCACGCCCTGCAGGCGATAGACGTCCTGCACCTCGTCGATCAGATACTTGGCCAGCGCCTCGATCCCCATGATCCGCAGGATGTCATGCGGGGCGGGGTTGCCGTCCATGATGTAATCGCCGCGCTGGACGAAATCGCCCTCCTGCACCGGGATGTGCTTGCCCTTGGGCACCATGTATTCCACCGGCTCCATGCTGTCGTCGGCGGGTTCGATGCTGATCCGGCGCTTGTTCTTGTAGTCGCGCCCGTAGCGGACATAACCGTCGATTTCAGCGATGATGGCGTGATCCTTGGGCCGGCGCGCCTCGAACAGTTCCGCCACGCGGGGCAGACCCCCGGTGATGTCCTTGGTCTTGGCGCCCTCGCGCGGGATACGGGCGACCACGTCGCCGGGGCGGATGTCCTGACCGTCCTCGACCGACAGGATCGCGTCCACCGACATCGGATAGGTGACCGGATTGCCCGCATCGGTGCGCACTGGCTCGCCGGTTTCCGGGTCCATGATGATGATCTCGGGCTTGAGCGCGGCGCCTTTCGGCACCGAGCGCCAGTCCGAGACGATCTTCTGGGTCATGCCCGTGGCCTCGTCGGTCTGGTCGCGCACCGATAGCCCGCCGATCAGGTCGACAAAGCGGATCACACCGGCCTTTTCGGCGATGATGGGCAGGGTGTAGGGGTCCCACTCCAAGAGCTTGTCGCCGCGCTCGACCTTCTGGCCGTCGGTGACCAGGATCTTGGTGCCGTAGCTGACCTTGTGGGTGGAGCGCTCCACGCCGTTGTCGCCGATGATGGCGATCTGCATGGTGCGGCCCATGGCGATCAGCTCTCCGGCGGCGTTTTCCAGCGTGTTGGGGTCGCGGAATTCCACGGTCCCCGGCTGGCTGCTTTCCACGAAGGACCGGCTGCCGCCCTGCGCCACCCCGCCCATGTGGAAGGTGCGCATGGTCAGCTGCGTGCCCGGTTCGCCGATGGATTGCGCGGCGATGATGCCCACGGCTTCGCCCACGTTGACCTCGGTGCCGCGGGCCAGATCGCGCCCGTAGCACTTGACGCAGACGCCTTCCTCGGCCTCGCAGGTCAGGGGCGAGCGGATCTTGACCGCCATCACGCCGGCGGCTTCGACCATGTCGGCCTTGCGCTCGTCGATCAGCTCGTTGCGCGAGACGATGATCTCGCCGGTGTCGGGGTGCAGCACGTCCTCGGCGGCCGACCGGCCCAGGAGGCGCTCGGACAGCGTGGCGACCACTTCGCCATCATTCACCGCCGCCTCGGCGGTGACAAAGCGCTCGGTGCCGCAATCGTGCGCGCGCACGATGCAGTCCTGCGCCACGTCCACCAGACGCCGCGTCAGATAGCCCGAGTTCGCGGTCTTCAGCGCCGTGTCGGCCAGACCCTTGCGGGCGCCGTGGGTGGAGTTGAAGTACTCCAGCACGGTCAGACCTTCCTTGAAGTTCGAGATGATCGGCGTCTCGATGATCTCGCCCGAAGGCTTGGCCATCAGCCCGCGCATCCCGCCAAGCTGCTTCATCTGGCTGATCGAACCACGCGCACCGGAATGCGACATCATGTAGATCGAGTTCGGCTCCAGCTCGGCACCGTCCGCGTCGAACTGCTGGGCGGAGATGGTCTTGCTCATCGCCTCGGTCACTTCATCCGAGCAGCGCGACCAGGCATCGACCACCTTGTTGTACTTCTCGCCCTGGGTGATCAGCCCGTCCATGTATTGCTGCTCGAACTCCTTGACCTGTTCGCGCGCGGCGCTGACGATGGTCTTCTTTTCCTCGGGGATCAGCATGTCGTCCTTGCCGAAGCTGATGCCGGCGCGGAAAGCCTCGCGGAAGCCAAGCCCCATGATCTGGTCGCAGAAGATCACGCTCTCCTTCTGGCCGCAGAAGCGGTACACCGTGTCGATGACCTGCTGCACCTCTTTCTTGCGCAGAAGACGGTTGACCAGTTCGAAGGGCGCTTTCGCGTTCAGCGGCAGCAGCGCGCCCAGCCGGGCGCGGCCCGGCGTGGTTTCAAAGCGGCGGGCGACCTCGTTGCCGTCTTCGTCGATCTGGGTGATGCGGCACTGGATCTTGGCGTGCAGATGCACCTCGCCTGCCGCCAGTGCATGCTCCACCTCGTCGATGCTGCCGAAGGCCATGCCTTCGCCCTTCATGCCCTGCCGCATCATGGTGGTGTAGTAGAGCCCCAGCACCATGTCCTGCGACGGCACGATGATCGGCGCGCCGTTGGCGGGGGACAGCACGTTGTTGGTGCTCATCATCAGCACGCGGGCTTCAAGCTGCGCTTCCAGCGACAGCGGCACGTGCACGGCCATCTGGTCGCCGTCGAAGTCGGCGTTGAAGGCGGCGCAGACCAGCGGGTGAAGCTGGATCGCCTTGCCTTCGATCAGCATCGGCTCGAACGCCTGGATGCCCAGACGGTGCAGGGTCGGCGCGCGGTTCAGAAGCACCGGGTGCTCGCGGATCACCTCTTCCAGGATGTCCCAGACCTCGGGGCGTTCCTTTTCGACCAGCTTCTTCGCCTGCTTCACCGTGCTGGACAGGCCCTTGGCCTCAAGCCGCGAGTAGATGAAGGGCTTGAACAGCTCCAGCGCCATCTTCTTCGGCAGGCCGCACTGGTGCAGCTTCAGCTCCGGCCCGGTCACGATCACCGAGCGGCCCGAGAAGTCCACCCGCTTGCCCAAGAGGTTCTGCCGGAAGCGGCCCTGCTTGCCCTTCAGCATATCCGAGAGCGATTTCAGCGGGCGCTTGTTGTTGCCGGTGATCACCCGGCCGCGGCGGCCGTTATCGAACAGCGCATCGACCGATTCCTGCAGCATCCGCTTTTCGTTGCGCACGATGATATCGGGCGCGCGCAGTTCGATCAGCCGCTTCAGGCGGTTGTTGCGGTTGATGACCCGGCGGTAGAGGTCATTGAGGTCCGAAGTTGCAAACCGGCCCCCGTCCAGCGGCACCAGCGGGCGCAGTTCCGGCGGGATCACCGGCAGCACGGTCAGGATCATCCACTCCGGACGGTTGCCGGACTCCAGGAAATTCTCGACGACCTTCAGCCGCTTGATGATCTTCTTCGGCTTCAACTCGCCGGTGGCTTCCTTCAGTTCCTCGCGCAACTGGTCGGCGGTGGCCTGCAGGTCGATGCCGGCCAGCATTTCGCGGATCGCCTCGGCCCCGATGGAGGCCGTGAAGGCGTCGGCGCCATACTGGTCCTGCGCGTCGAGGAATTCCTCTTCGGTGAGCATCTGCCCGGCGGTCAGGTCGGTCAGGCCGGGTTCGATCACCACGTAGTTTTCGAAATAGAGCACCCGCTCCAGATCGCGCAGCGTCAAGTCCAGCATCAGGCCGATGCGCGAAGGCAGCGATTTCAGGAACCAGATGTGGGCCACGGGCGCGGCCAGTTCGATATGGCCCATGCGCTCGCGCCGGACCTTCTGCAGCGTGACTTCCACGCCGCATTTTTCGCAGACGACGCCGCGATACTTCATGCGCTTGTACTTGCCGCACAGGCACTCGTAATCCTTGATCGGGCCAAAGATGCGCGCGCAGAACAGCCCGTCACGCTCGGGCTTGAAGGTGCGGTAGTTGATGGTCTCGGGCTTCTTGATCTCGCCGTAAGACCAGCTGAGAATCCGCTCTGGCGACGCCAGCGAGACCTTGATCTCGTCAAAGGTCTTGGGCGGGGCGATCGGGTTGAACGGGTTGGTGGTCAGTTCCTGGTTCATCTCTCAATCCTTGATCGGGGCACGGGAAGGGTGGGGGCGGGGGGCCGCCCTCAGCTCTCTTCCTCGGTATCCAGGAGTTCCATGTTGAGGCCGAGGCCGCGGACTTCCTTCACCAGCACGTTGAAGCTTTCGGGCACGCCGGCCTCGAAATTGTCCTCACCCTTGACGATGCTTTCATAGACCTTGGTCCTGCCCGCCACGTCATCGGATTTCACCGTCAGCATTTCCTGCAAGGTGTAGGCTGCGCCATAGGCTTCCAACGCCCAGACCTCCATCTCGCCCAGACGCTGGCCGCCGAACTGCGCCTTGCCGCCCAGCGGCTGCTGGGTGACCAGGCTGTAGGGCCCGGTGGAACGCGCGTGCAGCTTGTCATCGACCAGATGGTGCAGCTTGAGCATGTATTTCACGCCCACGGTGACGGGGCGCGCGAAGGCCTCGCCGGTGCGGCCGTCGAACACCATCGACTGGCCGGACCGGTCGAACCCGGCACGCACCAGCGCGTCATCGACATCACCTTCCTTGGCGCCGTCAAAGACCGGCGTGCCGATGGGCACCCCGCCGGTGACGGTCCTGGCCGCTTCGGCCATGGCGTCGTCATCCATGCCTTCGAACACCTCGCCATAGAGCGCGTCACCATAGGCCAGCTTCATCGCGTCGCGCACCGGGGTCATGTCGCCCGCGTGGCGATACTCCTGCAGCGCCTCGTCGATCTGGAGCCCCAGGCCGCGCAGCGCCCAGCCCATGTGGGTTTCCAGGATCTGCCCCACGTTCATGCGCGACGGCACGCCCAGCGGGTTCAGCACCATGTCGACGCTGGTGCCATCGGCGAGGAACGGCATGTCCTCGACCGGCACGACCTTGGAGATCACGCCCTTGTTGCCGTGACGCCCGGCCATCTTGTCGCCGGCCTGCAGCTTGCGCTTCACGGCGACGAAGACCTTGACCATCTTCATCACGCCCGGGGGCAGATCGTCGCCGCGGCGGACCTTTTCGACCTTGTCGTCGAACCGGGCCTGAAGCTGGCGCTTCTGCTGGTCATACAGCGCGTTCAGCGCCTCGACCTCCTGCGCGTCGGCATCGTCGCTAAGGGCAAGTTGCCACCACTGGCCGCGGCTCAGCCCGTCCAGCAGATCCTCGGTGATTTCCGAGTTCGGCTTGACCCCGCGCGGACCCTTCACCGCCACCTTGCCGATGATCAGGTCGTGCAGGCGCGTGTAGATGTTGCGCTCGAGGATCTCCAGCTCGTCGTCGCGGTCGCGCGACAGCCGTTCGATCTCCTCGCGTTCGATCTGCAGGGCGCGCTCGTCCTTCTCCACGCCGTGGCGGTTGAAGACCCGCACCTCGACGATGGTGCCATAGGCGCCCGGCGGCAGCCGCAGCGAGGTGTCGCGCACATCGGAGGCCTTTTCGCCGAAGATGGCGCGCAAGAGCTTCTCTTCCGGCGTCATCGGGCTTTCGCCCTTGGGGGTGATCTTGCCCACCAGAATGTCGCCCGCCTGCACCTCGGCGCCGATATAGACGATCCCGGCTTCGTCGAGGTTGCGCAGCGCTTCCTCGCCCACGTTGGGGATGTCGCGGGTGATCTCCTCGGGGCCCAGCTTGGTGTCCCGCGCGGCGACCTCGTATTCCTCGATATGGATCGAGGTGAAGACATCATCCTTGAGGATGCGTTCCGAGATCAGGATCGAGTCCTCGTAGTTGTAGCCGTTCCAGGGCATGAAGGCGACGACCACGTTGCGGCCCACGGCCAGTTCGCCCATGTCCGTGGTCGGACCATCGGCGATCACCGCGTCGCGGGTGACGGCATCGCCCACCTTCACCAGCGGGCGCTGGTTGATGCAGGACGACTGGTTCGAGCGCTTGAACTTGCGCAGGCGGTAGATGTCCACGCCCGGCTCGCCCGGCTCCAGCATCTCGGTCGCGCGCACGACGATCCGCTGCGCGTCGACCTGATCGACCACACCGGCCCGGCGCGCCATGATCGCGGCGCCCGAATCGCGGGCGACCACGCCTTCGATCCCGGTGCCGACCAGCGGCGCGTCGTTCTGCAGAAGCGGCACCGCCTGCCGCATCATGTTCGACCCCATCAGCGCGCGGTTGGCGTCGTCGTTTTCCAGGAACGGAATGAGCGAGGCGGCGACCGACACAAGCTGCTTCGGCGACACGTCGATCAGGTCCACCGACTCGCGCGGGTTGAGCATGAAGTCGCCCGCCGTGCGGGTGCTGACCAGTTCGTTGACGAAGCGGCCCTCCGCGTCCAGTTGGGCATTGGCCTGCGCGATGGTGTGGCGCTGTTCTTCGGTGGCGCTCAGATACACCACCTCGTCGGTCACCTGCCCGTCCACGACACGGCGGTAGGGGGTTTCGATGAAGCCGTATTTGTTCACCCGGGCGAAAGTCGCCAGCGAGTTGATCAGGCCGATGTTCTGACCCTCCGGCGTTTCGATCGGGCACATCCGGCCATAGTGGGTCGGGTGCACGTCGCGCACCTCGAAGCCCGCACGCTCGCGCGTCAGACCGCCCGGCCCCAGAGCCGAGAGACGGCGCTTGTGCGTCACCTCGGACAGCGGGTTGGTCTGGTCCATGAACTGCGAAAGCTGGCTGGAGCCGAAGAACTCGCGCACCGCCGCCGCAGCGGGCTTGGCGTTGATCAGGTCCTGCGGCATCACCGTGTCGATCTCCACGGTGGACATGCGTTCCTTGATCGCGCGCTCCATGCGCAGCAGTCCGACGCGATACTGGTTTTCCATCAGCTCGCCCACGGACCGCACCCGGCGGTTGCCCAGATGGTCGATATCGTCGGTTTCGCCCTTGCCGTCGCGCAATTCCACCAGCCCGCGAATGCAGGCGACGATGTCCTCGGGGCGCAGGGTGCGCAGCGTGTCGGGCGCATCCAGTTCCAGCCGCATGTTCATCTTCACCCGGCCCACGGCCGACAGGTCGTAGCGCTCGGGGTCGAAGAACAGCGTGTCGAACAGCGCCGAAGCGGTTTCATAGGTCGGCGGCTCGCCCGGACGCATGACGCGGTAGATATCGGTCAGCGCGGTCTCGCGGTTCCAGTTCTTGTCCGCGGCCATGGTGTTGCGGATGTAGGGGCCGACGCTGACGCCATCGATATCCAGAACCGGGATATCGGTCACGCCATTGTCCAGCAGGTCCTTGAGCGTGCCGCCCTTGACCTCGCCGTCCTTGTCCAGCTCCCAGGTCAGTTCTTCGCCGGCCTCGGCCCAGATGGCGCCGGTTTCCTCGTCCACGATGTCGCGCGCCACGAAGCGGCCCACGATGTAGTCGAAGGGCACCAGAAGCTCGGTGAAGCTGCCCTCGTCCAGCCACTGCTTGACCATGCGCGGGGTGACCTTGTCGCCTGCCTTGACGATCACCTCGCCGGTGGCGGCATCGACCAGATCCATGGACGGGCGCGTGCCGCGCACCCGCTCGGGGAAGAACTTGGTGACCCAGCCCTTGTTCTTGACGTATTTGTAATCGACCGTGTCGTAATACGCCGACATGATCGCGTCCTGATCCATGCCCAGCGCATACAGGAGCGTCGTCACCGGCAGTTTCCGGCGCCGGTCGATCCGGGCAAAGACCTGATCCTTGGCGTCGAATTCGAAATCCAGCCACGAGCCGCGATAGGGGATGATGCGGCAGGTGAACAGCAGCTTGCCCGAGGAATGGGTCTTGCCGTTGTCATGGTCATAGAACACGCCCGGGGAGCGGTGCATCTGGCTGACCACCACACGCTCGGTGCCGTTGACGATGAAGGTGCCGTTCGGGGTCATGAGCGGCATGTCGCCCATGTAGACATCCTGTTCCTTGATGTCCTTCACCGACTTGGCGCCGGTATCCTCGTCCAGATCGAAGACGATCAGCCGCAGCGTGACCTTCAGCGGCGCGGCATAGGTCATGTCGCGGCTCTGGCACTCGTCGATATCGTATTTCGGCTTTTCCAGCTCGTATTTCACGAACTCCAGCGTCGCGGTCTCGTTGAAATCCTTGATCGGGAAAACCGACTGGAAAACGCCCATGATCCCTTCGCCGTCCTGCGGCAGGTCCGCGTCGCCGGAGCGCAGGAACAGGTCATAGGAGGATTTCTGAACCTCGATCAGGTTGGGCATCTCCAGCACTTCGTGGATCTTGCCGAACATCTTGCGGATACGTTTCTGGCCAACGTAGCTCTGAGCCATGCGCGTGGTCACCTTTCTGTTTTCGCGGGCGCGCCTGCCGCCGGGCCTCGGCAGGCACATGCCCTTTGCGAAACGGGGGGGCTCCATTCCTGCGATCCGTCCCACCGGATCGCGCCCGAGCCCTCAACTGCCCCTGGACAGGGCTTGCGCACCCCGGCTTTGCGCATGTAGCGCGCAAGCCCTGTCCAGAAACAGCTTTGGCCGGGCCCGGGAATCCCGGACCCAGCCATGTCACTTGCGGCGGGCGCGCGCGGCACCCACGCCGATCACTTCAGCTCGACCTTGGCGCCAGCCTCTTCAAGCTTCTTCTTCATTTCCTCGGCCTCGTCCTTGGACGCGCCTTCCTTGACGGCCTTGCCACCGGCTTCCACCAGGTCCTTGGCCTCTTTCAGGCCCAGGCCGGTGATGGCGCGGACTTCCTTGATGACGTTGATCTTCTTGTCGCCTGCGCTGACAAGGATCACGTCGAATTCGGTCTGCTCCTCGACCGGGGCGGCATCGCCACCGGCGGCGGGGCCCGCCATCATCACGGCGCCGCCAGCGGCAGGTTCGATGCCGTATTCGTCCTTCAGGATCGTTTTCAGTTCCTGGGCTTCGAGCAGCGTGAGGTTCACGATTTGCTCGGCAAGTGCTTTCAGATCAGCCATTTTTCAGTTCCATTCTGTCAGGTTGTGTTTCCGGCGCGGGCGCAATCACCCCACGCAGGTCAGACATTGCTCAAGCGGCTTCCCGCTCCTCCAGTGTGGAGAGGATGCCCGCGATGTTCGAAGCAGGTGCGCCAATGGCGCCGGCGATGTTGGAGGCCGGGGCCCCGATGCAACCCACGATGGAAGCGATAAGCTCCTCGCGCGATGGCATCGCGGCCACGGCCGACACACCGGCCGGATCCAGCGCCGTGCTGCCCATTGCCCCGCCCAGGATCTCGAATTTCTTGTTGTCCTTGGCGAAGTCCTCGGCCACCTTTGCTGCCGCAACGGGGTCCTCGGAATAGGTCAGCACGGTCATACCCGTCAGAAGGGAGCCGATGCTTTCGCAGGGCTTTCCTTCAAGGGCGATCTTGGCGAGCCTGTTCTTGGCAACGCGCACGGACCCGCCAGCTTCGCGCATCCGCGCACGCAGGCCCTGCATCTCGGCAACCGTCATGCCTGTGTAGTGGGCAACCACCACCACGCCAGAGCTTTCGAAGATCTGGCCGAGTTCCTCGACCACTTTCTCTTTCTGGGCTCTATCCACGGTTCACTCCAAGTTTGGGGTCTCCCCCGGCTCGTTTCCGCCCCCCAATCAGGGGGCGATCGGGTCCGAATCGGGGCCGAGGTCAAGACCGCCCGAAGAAACCCCCGGGGGAATGGAATCTCGCATCCCGTCTCAGGCAGGAAATTAAGCGCCGGGCCAATCCCGGTGCACCCACCGTCTCGGACGAAGCTGCGGGCTGACCGAAATCAACCCGCAGGCGACGAGGCCTTAGTCGGTTTGCCCCGATGGAGCAACCCCCCGGCCGCGTCTTTTGCACCCGCTGACCATCACAGGACAGTCAGCGGGCGATTTCGCTGTCAAGCTGCCCGCGGTGCAGGCGGCAATCGGCTCAGTTCACCGGTCTCAGTTCCCGGTCTCAGTTTCCGGTGGCCGAGGCCAGATCGACACTGACCCCCGGGCCCATGGTCGAGCTGAGCGAGACCTTGCGCATGTAGGCACCCTTGGCGCCCGTCGGCTTGGCCTTGGCCACCGCATCGACAAGGGCGCGGATGTTCTCGGCCAGCTTGTCGGCCTCGAAGGACACCTTGCCGACACCGGCATGGATGACCCCGGCGCGTTCCACCTTGAACTGCACCTGCCCGCCCTTGGCGCTTTCCACCGCCGCGGCCACGTCCATGGTCACGGTGCCGACCTTGGGGTTGGGCATCAGGTTGCGGGGGCCCAGGATCTTGCCCAGACGCCCCACCACCGGCATCATGTCCGGCGTGGCGATGCAGCGGTCGAAGTCGATCTTGCCGCCCTGGATTTCCTGCATCAGGTCCTCGGCGCCGACGATATCGGCCCCGGCTTCCTTTGCTTCGTCGGCCTTGGGGCCGCGGGCAAAGACCGCCACGCGCACCGTCTTGCCGGTGCCGTTGGGCAGGGTGACCACACCGCGCACCATCTGGTCGGCGTGGCGCGGGTCAACGCCCAGATTCATCGCCACCTCGACGGTTTCGTCGAACTTGGCGCTGGCATTGGCCTTGACCAGCGCCACCGCTTCCTCGACCGAGAGGTTTTCCTTGTCGGCAAAGGCTTCACGCGCCGCGCGCAGTCGTTTTCCGTGCTTGGCCATGACTTACCCTTTCACCTCGATACCCATCGACTTGGCCGAGCCAAGGATGATCTGCATCGCGTCTTCGATGGTGTTCGCGTTGAGGTCCTTCATCTTGGCCTCGGCGATTTCGCGCAACTGCTTGGCGGTCACCGACCCGGCGGTGGCCCGGCCCGGGGTCTTGGAGCCCGAATTCAGCTTGGCCGCCTTCTTCAGGAAATGCGACGCCGGGGGCGTCTTGATTTCCATGGTGAAGGACTTGTCCTGATAATAGGTGATGATGGTGGGGCAGGGCGCGCCCGGCTCCATCTCTTGCGTCCGCGCGTTGAAGTCCTTGCAGAACTGCATGATGTTGATGCCGCGCTGACCCAGCGCGGGGCCGACGGGGGGCGAAGGGTTCGCCTTGCCCGCGGGCACTTGCAGCTTCAGCTGCCCGATCACTTTCTTGGCCATGCGGCCTCTCCTTCTTCTCTACCTCGGCCGCGCCACGCGAGGCGGGCCGTCTGCGGTTGATGTGGTCCGGGTCCCGGGGCGCGCCCCTCACCCTCCCACAGCGATCACTCAGGCGCCCTTGGACACCTGCGTGAATTCCAGTTCGACCGGGGTGGCCCGGCCAAAGATCGACACCATGACCTTCAGGCGGTTGTTGCCCTCGTCCACTTCCTCGACCATGCCCGAGAAGCCCTCGAACGGGCCATCGGCGACCTGCACCTGTTCGCCGATCTCGAAGCGGATCAGCGAACGCGGCGCGGCCTCGCCTTCCTCGACCCGGTTCAGGATCGCGTTCACCTCGTCATCGCGCATGGGCATGGGCTTGCCCTGCTGGCCCAGAAAGCCGGTCACGCGGTTGATCGAGTTGATCAGGTGGTAGCCCTTGGGCGACATCTCCATGCGCACCAGCACATAGCCGGGCATGAAGCGGCGCTCGGACGTGACCTTCTTGCCGCGCCGCACCTCGATCACTTCTTCGGTGGGGACCAGCACTTCCTCGATCTCGTCCTCGAGGCCGTTTTCCTCGACCGCCGTGCGGATGGCCTCGGCGACCTTCTTCTCGAAGTTCGACAGCACGCTCACCGAATACCAGCGCTTGGACATTCCGTTGTCATCCTTTTCTGCCGGAGCTTCCGCGCGCTCCGAACCCCGTCGCCATGGCGGTGGTTTCATGCGCCGGAGCAACGCGGGTTTTCCCTGTTGCCTGCGACAAACAAAACAGCGCACCGAATCGGTGCGCAGCCTGACCGCCTGTTTGCGGATCGCTTACAGGGACCGCCCCGGCATTTCAAGCCCGGCACGCATGGGCCACGTTCAGAACAGCCCCAGAAGCCCCGACAGCCCGGTCCGGATCAGCAGATCGACCAGAAAGAAGAACACCGCCGTCAGCGTGGCAAAGGCGAACACCATCACCGTGGTCACGAGCGTTTCGCGGCGGGTCGGCCAGACGACCTTGGAGGTCTCGGCGCGCACCTGCTGCATGAACTGAAGGGGGTTGGTTCTGGCCATGTCCTGATCCGGTCGCTTGCGATGCGGCTCAGATACGCGTGCCGCGCGCCGGTTTCAAGCCCCGGCAGTTCGGGGTGTCGCTGGGACTGTGACACCGGCGCCAGAACGCCCGGCGCATATGCTGCTGTTGCGCCCGGTGTGGCGGCCTGACATATGCTCTCGGAACCTCGCACCGAGAAGCCAGCCAGAAGTCGGCGCCACGGCGCTGACATCGCAGAGGGCTCACCCATGGACGTGTCCCAGCCACTCGACCGCGAAACCCGCAGACTGTTCCGCTATGTCAATGCATGGGCGCGGCTGGCGCATCCGCGGCTTTACCTGTGGATTGTCGGCAAGCCGCGCAGCTTCGGGCCCTATCCGTCGGTTGCACTGCCGCGCACGCTGAACGCCAAGTTCACATGGCGCAAGATCTTCGATCACGACCCCCGCTTCAAGGTGATCAGCGACAAGTTGGCGGTGCGCGATTTCTGCGCCGACATCCGCCCCGACCTGCGCGCGCCGGAGGTGCTGTGGTCCGGCACCGATCCGGGTGATATCCCCGATGCGGTGCTGAATGGTGACGTGGTGGTCAAGACCAACCACACCCAGGGGGCGAATATCTTCGTCACCGGCGGCAATTACGACCGCGCCGCGATCGAACGGGGCATGCGCCATTCGCTGTCCAAGGGATACGGGTTCCACAAGCATGAATGGGGATACTTCGGCATCCCGCGCCGCGTCTTTGTCGAACGGATGGTCCCCGGCGGGCCGTGCTTGGAAGAGGTGAAATTCTATACCTTCGGCCGCCGAGTCGAACTGGTCTTTCGCACCGCCGACCGGCAGGGGAACGCCCGTGGCCAGTTTCTGGTGCCCGATGTTGCCGGCACGTTCACCCTTTCGGAGATCGTGCCAAGAGTGATCGGCAAGCGGAGTGACTGGCCGCGGCCTGCGAATTGGGAGTATCTTCTGGATGTGGCAAGGGATATCGGTGAGCACTTCGATCACATGCGTGTGGACATTCTGTCAAACGGGACCGAGGCGTGGTTGAGCGAACTGACCGTCTACGATCAGGGCGGCTACAATATCCACTTCGGGCAGAACCCCGATATCCAGATCAATCGCGCATGGGACATCCGTAACACCTGGTTCATGATGACGCCACAGCCCGGCTGGCGTGGTGAATACGCCGAGGCCCTGCGCCGGGTGCTGGACGCCGAGGCGGACGCCGCACCGCCGCTCCCGCCCGCCTGAATCGCTGGCATTTGGTGGAAACGGTTGCGCTGCAAGGGGGAGGCCCGCGCGGACGCGCCAGCGGGGCGGCTTGCGACGGGGTGGCTTGCCACGGGGCGCCGGTGCCGCATCCTTGATCTGCCCCGAAAGGCCGCGCCGGTTCGGGCCGATCCGGTGCGCTGTCAGCCAATTCGCCACGGTGGGCACCATGCGCCGCGCTCTCCGCCTGTCCTGCTGCTTGCATGGGTGGTGCTGGCCAGCCTTGCGCTTGGCCGCTGGTGGATGCTCCGGCCCGAGAGCTTTCCGATCCTGCCCGATACCCTTTGGCAGCGTGTCATGGAACGGTTCAATCCTCGCTGCTGCGAAGCGGTTGCCGATGTCGAGGCGCTGGTGGTGCTGGCCACGGCCCTGGCGGTCGTGCTGGCTGTGACGGGGATTGGCTGGCTGATCTGGCGCCGGCTCCGGCTCGCCCGGGCGTGACCGCACCACCCCGGCACGGGCCCGCGTTCCGGGCCGCGTCAGTCGCTGCCGCGGGCCGGGGTGCGCTGGTCCAGCCCCATGCGCGCCGGGATGGACGAGGCGGCGAGCAACGCCTCGACCCGCGCGGCCCAGTCGGCGCCGGGGCCCGGCAGCGGCCCCTGATGCACCGGCCACTCCCCGGCCAGCGCTTCCAGCAGATCGGAGTCGGTCGCCACATGCTCGATCAGCACCCAGCGGTTCCACTCATAGGCCAGCGACCAGTCGGGCGCGCCCATGCGGGCTTCGGGCAGGCGGTAGTGGAACGCCGGGCGCCCGCCCTTCAGGTGATCCTCGGGCACGCCGGACAGGGCCTTGGGGCACAGGTGCTGGAGCGCTGGCAGCAGGTCCAGACCGAAATTGCGCGACGGCGCATGCGCGACCATCGCCCGGGCCAGGTCGGCCGCGCTCCAGCCTTCGGCCCGGGCCAGTTCCGCAACCAGCGCCTGCGGGAATGGCGCCACAAAGGGCAGGACGCGCCGCGCCGGGTCCAGCGGATCGGCCCGCCGCATCCAGTCTTCGCACAGTGCATA
>LFIK01000834.1_pt1 | contig 23533 bp, 16 predicted proteins | sample 643401 | NCBI WGS metagenome assembly LFIK01 (sample SAMN03777447, study PRJNA286221) | soda lake metagenome | biome: soda lake; feature: Kulunda steppe; material: water; isolation source: sample T5-Br brine of Lake Tanatar-5 | place: Russia: Kulunda steppe | collected 2010-07
GCCTGCCTGGATGCTGCCACTCGCGATATTTCCACCCTGCCGGAGGGGGCCTTCCATCTGCTGCTGGGCGAACGCGGCAATCAGCTCTATGCCATGCTGCGGGTGCGCGATGATTCGGTAGTGTGGCGCAATCCCAACTACCTGCGCCTGGACAACGCCGATCACGTCCGCCTGTCCTACGTGACCGATCAGGGTGAGCAAGGCCGGATCCAGATCACCATGCAGGGCCCGGGAGTCACGACCGCCTATCACATGGATTCGGAATGGAAGTTCGCCGAACTGGGGCTGCCCGAGAACCGCGTCCAGGGCTACGTGGTACAGACCGACTACGGCTACAACCTGGAATTCCGCATGCCCATGAGCATGCTCGGCTCCAGGCGCTCCTTCGGGCTGGCGGTGGTCGATGTCGACGATCCTGAAACCCGCGAGATCCGCGACATCACCCAGACGCTGCCCACTTCCGGGCGCGAGAGTTTTCACCTGCTGGTCCTGCGATCGCCGGAGGTCCTGAACATCATCCGCGGCCTGGGTTACGCCGGCGCCCGCGTCCTGGTCATCGACTCCCAGCGCCGGGTGCGCGCCGAGACCGGCAGCTTCCATTCCCCGGATGAAACTGATGCAGCCCGGAACGGATCGCTCTCGGAGCGGCTGTTCGAACTGCTGCGCCCTCGCGTCAGAACCAGTCCGGAACTGGCCCCCACGGACACCGAGGACGGCCTGGTCACCATTGGCGGACAGGTCATCAATGCAGCGCTGGATGGCCAGCCCAGCGCAGTGCGCCGTCGCCTCCCGAACGGCGAAGAGGTCATCATGGCAGCCCACCCGATCGTCTCGCGCGATCAGATCATCGGGACCGTTGTCGTCGGCCAGGACACGGATGACATCCTCAATCTGCAGCGCGACGCCATGGAACGGGTGGTGCTTGCGTCGGCTGCCAGCACCCTTGCGGTCTTCATTGCACTGCTGGCATTCGCGGTACGTCTGGCCTGGCGAATCCGACGAGTGGGTGTGGAGACCACCAGTGCCATCGACCAGCACGGCCGTCTGCGCATGAGCCGTCTGATTCACGACATCAATGCCGGCGACGAGGTGGGTGACCTGGCTCGCAACGTCTCCAACATGCTCACCAAGCTGCACCAGCACAACCGCTTCCTGGAGAACATGCCTCGCACCCTGCGCCACGAGATCAACAACCCCCTCAACGCGCTGTCCACCTCGTTGCAGAACCTGGAACTGGAGCAGCCCGAGCTGGAGGGAAACAAGTACCTCAGCAGTGCCAAGCGCGGCGTACTGCGCATCGGCTCGATCGTCCAGAACCTGGCCGATGCGGCCAACCTCGAGGAATCGCTGGAAGCCGAAGAGCTGGAGGTAATCGACCTGCAGCTGCTGCTGCAGAGCTACGTCAGCAACTGCCGCAACGCCCACCCGGACTGCAAGTTCGTGTATCGGGGCTATGACGGCGAAGCGCCGGCTCGCGTCGCTGACTATCGAATCGAACAGCTGCTGGACAAGATCATCGACAACGCAGTCGACTTCCACTGGCCCGGCAGCCCCATCCGCATCTATCTGGATGTAGTGCGCGACCAGATCGAGATCAGCGTTTCCAACCGGGGGCCACTGCTGTCGCCTGAAATCGAACGCAATCTGTTCGACTCAATGGTGTCACAGCGCGGCGGCAGCCGGGACAACCGGCTTCACTTCGGGCTTGGTCTCTACGTGGTCAGGGTCATCGCAGAACGCCATGGCGGATCGGTTCGCGCGGCCAACCTGACCGACGGCTCGGGAGTCATCGTCACAGTCAGCCTGCCGCTGGCACGTGACGCGGCAACCCCTCCGCGCATGCGCGCAAGCGCCTGACCCGCCATCAACATGACGGCCGAATACCTGCCACTCGAGGATCTGCTGACGGCAGTCCGGGGCTGCAGCCATTGCGCCGACCTGCCACTGGGACCCAACCCGATCCTGCAGGCTGATGCTCGCGCGCGCCTGCTGATCATCGGCCAGGCGCCGGGAACCCGTGTTCATGCCACGGGCATCCCCTGGAACGATCCATCCGGTGATCTCTTGCGCGAGTGGCTGCAACTGGACAGGGAACGGTTCTACGACCCGGCGACCATCGCCATAATGCCCATGGGCCTTTGCTACCCGGGGCGTGGCCGGGCCGGTGATCTGCCGCCGCGGCCGGAGTGCGCCCCGCTCTGGCATGCAGCGGTCCGCGCCAGATTACCCGAGATACGCCTGACGCTGCTGGTCGGTCGCTACGCGCACCAGTACTACCTGCCTGCCGGCCCGGCCACGGTCAGCGCCCGGGTCGCCGCCCATGCCGACTGTCCACCAGGGTACTTCCCGCTCCCCCATCCGTCGCCCCGGAATCGCCGCTGGCTGCAACAGCGACCCTGGTTCCAGGCGCAGGTACTGCCGGCTCTGAGGCGTGCAGTACAGCGGGCGCTGGGCGATCAGCCCAGTTCGTAGCGGCCGTCCAGGGTGGGCTGACCGTCACAGCGCAGGCGGCCGCTTTCCACCAGGTAGACCACCGCCGCGAATACCGAGCGTGCGGCTGCCGGATACATGAACTCCGGATAGCCGGCATACATGCGCGGCACCATGTCCTGGATCCGGTGCACGCCCTGCTCGATGCAGGCCATGATCTGCTGCTCGCGCTCGCGTCGATGGGCAATGTAGCTGCGCACGAACTCGTGCGGCGATTCCACGGACGGCCCGTGGGTGGGCCAGTAGCGAGCGTCGTCACGTTCGAGCAGCAGCTCGAGCGAACCCATGTAGGCCGCCATGTCACCATCGGGAGGCGATATCACGCTGGTGGACCAGGCCATCACATGATCCCCGGTGAACAGGGTGCGCTCCTCGCGCAACTGAAAGCAGGTGTGATTGGACGTGTGCCCCGGGGTATGCAGGCACTCCACGGACCAGCCGTCCCCCTCGAGGATGTCGCCATGGCGAACCTCGTGATCGGGCACGAAGTCGGTATCAGCGCCCTCCTCCACCTGACCTTCCACCTCGGCCAGCGCGCCGTTGCGACGGCCCGCGCCGTGGGGGCCATAGGCATAGGTTGGCGCATCGCTGAATTCGCGCAGGCTGCGGCAGGCCGGCGAGTGGTCCATGTGGCAGTGGGTCACCAGCACATGAGTGATGCGCTCCCCCTCCAGCGCCTGCTCCAGTGCCTGCACATGTTCGGCAAGATCCGGCCCCGGATCGATCACCGCCACGTTGCCGCGGCCCAGAATGTAGGTGCCGGTGCCGTGAAACGTGAAGGGACTGGGGTTGCGCGCAATCACGCGCCGCACCATAGGCGACAGCCGATCGACGGCACCGTACTCGAATTCCATCTCCCGGCGGTAGGGAATCTTGACCGACATGCTACCTCTTTCCGGCTGCTGCCGGAGTCCGCTGCAAATGGCGCGCAAGCATAGGAAGCCCTTCCGGGTGGGTCAACCCGCCACCGTCTCAGGTCCGGAATGCTTCGGCGTGGGTCTCGCGCAACAGGTTCTTCTGGACCTTGCCCATGGCATTGCGCGGCAGTTCCGAGGCCGCCACGATCCGTCGCGGCACCTTGAACCCTGCCAGCTCGCGCTTCAGCTCGGCGATGGTCGCCGCCTCACCGCTCCAGTTGCCATCCGGGACGACTATCGCCACGATGCCTTCGCCGAAATCCGCATGGGGAACGCCGATCACCGCCGATTCGATGATGTCCGGCCGGGCGTTCAGGACCGCCTCGATTTCCCGCGGATAGACGTTCAGGCCGCCGGTGATGATCAGATCCTTGTGTCGCCCGACGATGCTGACCCGACCGTCGTCATCCTGCTCGGCCAGATCACCCGTCACGAACCAGCCATCGTCGAACTCCGCCGCCGTGCGCTCCGGCTGCTTCCAGTAGCCGGCAAACACGTTCGGGCCCCGAACCTGCAGCACGCCCACTTCACCCGGCTTGCAGCAGGCCCCTGCGGGCGTACGAAGCCGCACCTCCACGCCAGGCAGGGGAAAGCCCACCGTGCCGGCCACCCGTTCGCCGGCAAGCGGATTGGAGGTGATCATGCCGGTCTCGCTCATGCCGTAGCGCTCCAGGATGCGCATGCCCACACGCCGTTCGAACTCGGCAAAGGTCTCCGGCAACAAGGGCGCCGACCCGGACACGAACAGCCGCATGCGTGCTGCCCGCTGCGCATCCAGCCGGGAATCAGCCAGCAGTCGCGTGTAGTGGGTGGGGACCCCCATGAATACGGTGGCGCGCGCCATGCCTTCGAGCACTGCATCCACATCGAACCGCGGCAGCAACAGGATCGGCGAGGGCTCAAGCAGCGCACAATGCAGCGCCACGAACAGCCCGTGAACATGATAGAGCGGCAGCGCATGCAGCAATCGGTCGTCGCTCTGCCAGCCCCAGATGCGGCGCAGGGTTTCCGCATTGGCGCGCAGATTGCCGTGGGTAAGCATGGCGCCCTTCGACCGTCCGGTGGTGCCGGAGGTGTACAGGATGGCAGCCAGGTCATCCGGCTGACGCGATACCGCGGGCGCTTCTGCAGGCGCTGCACAGTCCAGCGCGCGGCCGAAGCTGCCACCCCCCTGCTGGTCCAGTGACATCACGGCCGGCACGCCTGCCGCCTCTGCCAGTGGTTGCAGATCGCCCTGGCGGGCCGGGGCACAGACCAGCAGAGCGGGCTCTGCGTCCTGCAGGAAGTACTCGAGCTCGGCACTGGTATAGGCGCTGTTGAGCGGCACATACACGGCACCAGCCCGCAATGCCCCCAGATAGAGCGCAATGTTCCAGGGCGACTTCTCGACCTGAGCGAGGACCCGATCGCCCTCGCGCACGCCGACACTGGCGAGCACAGTGACTGCCTGCCGCACCGCATGAGCCAGATCAGCGTGACTCCAGCTGCCTCCATCCGGAAATTCGAGCGCCGGAATCTGTTCATGGCCGCGGGCTCGCTGTTCGATCAGTTCCTGCAGGTTCACCTTTCTGCTCCTGTCCTGTTTCCGGGCTGTACCGCGCGACCTCCCTGCACGGCCGGCACGCTGCTACACTGCGCCACCCTCACGCGCGCCGGAGGTGCTCATTGGCCCCTTTCGATCCTGCTCTGCTCGCCACGGCGGCTGCCGTCGGCCTGGTGGCCGGCGTACTGGGCGGCATGCTGGGCATCGGCGGTGGCGTCGTGATCGTGCCTGCTCTGCTGCTGCTGTTCGAATCACGCGGGGTCGATATTGCACTGGCAGCCCCCATGGCGGTGGGTACCTCGCTGGCCACCATCATATTCACTTCCGCATCGGCAGCCCGCGCCCAGTTACGTCGAGGCACCGTCGAGTGGTCCATTGTCCGCCAGTGGATCCCGTTCCTGCTGGCGGGCGGGCTGGCCAGTGGGCATGTAGCAGGCCTGTTTCCGCCGGGCTGGCTGCCGGTCTTCATCGGCCTGTTTCTGCTGCTGGCCGCCTCCATGATGTTCGCCAACTGGAAACCCGCGCCTCACCGCAGCCTGCCCGGAGGCATGCGCGGTGGCGGTATCGGTTTCTCTGCCGGCCTGACTTCCGGCCTGGCCGGCATCGGCGGCGGCAATATCATCGTGCCCACGCTGGTGTTCTTCAATACGCCCGTGCTGAGGGCAACAGCCACCTCCAGCACCCTGGGCGTCCCCATTGCACTGGCCGGAAGCCTGGGCTTCATCTGGGCCGGCTGGTATCAGCCTGATCTACCGGCCGGCACGCTGGGCTATATTCACTGGCCAGTCGCCATGGCCCTGCTTGCAGTCTCCGTACTGGCGGCGCCGATCGGCGTTGCGCTGGCACACCGGACGCCCGCAGCACGATTGAAGCGCCTCTTCGCTCTGGTGCTCATGCTGGCAGCCGCGCGCGTGTTGTACAGCGGCCTGGGCGCCATCCTGGGTGGTAGCTGAGCCCGGCTGAGTCTGCAGCGCATCCCGCAAAGACCTCGATCGGGTCGCCTGCCGGCGTCAATCCAGGGTGCGCACCTGGATCGCGTCCACACCCTGGGCCACCAGCACGTCGGACAGCACCACCACCTGATCACCGCTGCGAAAGCCCTCGCGCTGGCGCAGGATGTCCATGGCCACCTGCAGAGTCTTCTCCGGATCACGGCTGAACGGGGTCCGGTGCGCCACCAGGTGACGGTTCAGCATCAGACGGCGGCGGGTACCGCTGTCGTTCGAGAAGGCGTAGATCGGCACCGCTTGAGGATGGCAGGCAGTCAGGTGGTCAGCCATGATGCCCCGCCGCGTGATGACCAGTATCCCGCGAACGCCGATCGATTCAGCCAGCTCGACTGCGGCCCGTGCCATGTGACGCTTGGTGGAGCCGAGCTCGAGATCGCGAGCGAACCCCAGCCCCGGAAAGCGCTCACTGGAACGGGCTATGCTGTCCAGATACTCCACGCACCGGACCGGATAGTCACCGACCGAGGTTTCGCCGGACAGCATGATCGCATCCACCTCTTCATAGACGGCATTGGCCACGTCAGTGACTTCTGCCCGGGTCGGAATGGGATTCTGGATCATCGATTCGAGCAGGTGGGTGGCGACGATGGAGCGCTTGCCAGCCTGCTGGCACAGGCGCACGATGCGCCGCTGCACGTTCGGCAATTCCGCCAGATCGATCTCCACACCCAGATCGCCCCGCGCCACCATCACCCCGTCGGCCTCGCGCACGATGGCATCAAGATTGCTGACCCCTTCGGCGTCCTCGATCTTGGCTATGATCCGGATCTTGCTGCCCTTGCGTCCCAGCCGTTCGCGCAGCTGAGCCACGTCCTCCGACCGGCGTACGAATGACAGGGCGATGAAGTCCACCTCCTGCTCCACCCCGAAGGCGATGTCGGCAGCGTCCTTTTCGGTGATGGCAGGCAGGTTGACCCGGATACCAGGCAGATTGACATGCTTCTTGGATCCGAGCACGCCACCGTCGAGTACCCGGCAGGTCAGGTGCCCACCCTGCTTGGACAGCACCTGCAGGTTGATCAGACCATTGTCGACCGTGATCCGGTCGCCCTCGGCCACCGCGTTCACCAGGTCATCGTAATTGACCAGAATGGAACTCTGTTCCACATCCTCACTGCCCCTTACCGACACGGTTACGATGTCACCCGTGGCGAGTGCAAGGTCATTGGGCAGATCACCTGTGCGAATCTCCGGCCCCTGAGTGTCAAGCAGCACCGGCACCGGATAGGGCACCTTCCGATTGAGCGTACGTATCCAGCTGATGACGCGTGCTGCAAAGGCGTGATCGGCATGGGACATGTTCAGCCGGACCACGTTCATGCCGGCCCTGTAGAGCTGCTCCAGCATCGCGTAGCTGGCCGTTGCCGGACCGATGGTGCAGATGATGCGGGTCTTGCGCATGCGCGGGGCCCCTTGCGACGACTGCTTGTACAGGTGCGCGCCTGTGCACGCCTGAACACCCGATCATACGGCAACAACATCTGAAACGAATGCGGCCCGCCCGGAACCATGCCGTACGGGCCGCAGATGCCATCACTTCGCTGCAGGCAGGCTCACCGGGCAGGCCGGCGTGCGCAACCTGACTCAGAACTCTTCCCAGTGGTCCTCGTCCTGACTCCGCGCAACCTGACGCGAGCCCGGACGCGCACTGGTACCCGTGGCCCTGGCCACCCCGTCAGCTGGCCTTTCGACCACGGCGGATCCGCTACCCTGATCCCTTTCCTCTGACGCCCCAGGCCGCCCTGCGGCGCTGCCCTGGACACTGGTGAGCACCGGTCGAGACGGCGCTTCGCCCGCCTGTTCCTGCGTTGCCTGTTCCGGCGTGCGTGCTGGTGCTTCGGTACGCGCCAGCCACTGACTGCCGCTGCGTCCGGTGGTAGCTCCCTGGATAGAGAAGAACGCCATCCTCTGCAACAGCTGAGCTGCCTGATCCTGCATGGACCGACTGGCAGCCGCAGTCTGTTCGACCAGCGCCGCATTCTGCTGGGTCACCCTGTCCATGTTCATGACGGCATGGTTCACCTGCTCGATGCCGGCCGCCTGCTCGTTGCTGGCAGCCGCAATGTCAGCCACGATCTCGGTCACCCGCCGCACGTTGTCGACAATCCCGTCCAGTGTCCGCCCGGATTCTTCCACCAGACTGGAACCATTCTTGATCTTGTCGACGCTGTCGTTGATCAGGTCCTTGATTTCCTTCGCTGCCTGAGCACTGCGTTGCGCCAGGTTGCGTACCTCGGTAGCAACCACGGCAAAGCCCCGTCCCTGCTCGCCTGCACGGGCCGCCTCCACTGCCGCGTTCAGCGCCAGCAGATTGGTCTGGAAGGCGATTTCGTCAATCACCGAGATGATCTCGACGATCTTGCCACTGCTTTCGTCGATTTCACGCATGGCGGTCACCGCACGCTGCACCACTTCACCGCCACGCTCTGCTTCCTGACGGGTACCGCTGGCCAGCTGGTTGGCTTCCTGCGCATTGTCGGCGTTGTTCTTCACCGTCGACGTCATCTGCTCCATGCTGGAGGCCGTTTCCTCGATCGACGATGCCTGTTCCTGGGTCCGCTGGGACAGATCATCCGTCCCCGATGCGATCTCCTGGGCCGCCGAATCCACCGAAGATGCGGTCTCACGCACCTGCTGGACGATCTCGGTAAGCTGGGCATCCATTCGACCCAGGTCCTCTATCATTACGCCAATCTCGTCTCGAACCTGGATCTGACTGCGCTGGCCCAGCTGCCCCTCGCTGATGCGGTTGACGATACCCGACGCCTTGGCAAGCGCCGCCCGGATGTTGGCCAGCATGGTCCAGCCGACGAATGCGATCACAAGCAGACCAAGTATCAGTACCACCGTGCCGATCGTGTTCATGCGTCCGATATTGGCTGCCACCCGCTCAGCCACCCGAGCCACCCGGGCCTCCTGGAACGCCATCAGCCCCTGAGCACCGTTCTGGACCTCCACTGCGACCGGCGCCAGCAGCGACTGTTCCAGCAGGATGGCCAGGTCTTCCTCGCCCTCGCGCAGGGCATCGAAGATCTCGCTGATGGCCGCATCCTGGTCTGCTCGCACCTGCAGCCACGGATCGGCAATGGCCTGCTCCTCACCCTCCAGTTCGCGACCCGCAACATAGGCCTCCCAGAACGCATCCAGCTGCGCACCGCGCTCGGCAATGGCTGCCTCTGCCTCCTCGACGCGTCGCGTCGACGGTGCCAGCAGGGTCTCGAACACCTCGACCCGCTGCTGCTGTTCGATCTGGGCAATCTGGTTCACCGCCACAACCCGCGGGAATACTTCCTGCTCGAACTGGGCCACGGCAGCCAGACCGGCGCGGTTGCCTGCCTGCCCCATCAGGCCCACGGCAAGCACCATCACGACCGATACCGCAACCAGCACGATCAGCCTGGCTTTGATGGACAGATTCAGCTTCATGCTTGTTTACCCCTGGCGTTTCCATGGCCGCCGCAGCCGAATCCCTAAACGGGATCACAACTGCAACGCGCTGACCGCCGGAACTGAGCACGCCTTCCGTCCCCCCCGGGCTGAAGTGCACGCATCCAACGGCATGGCCGCCCGCGTTTGCGGGGGCTGTTGGGGATATAACGGCCGATGCAGACAGAACTTGAGGGCAGCCTGGACCAGGCCACCACATTCATGCGTGGTCAGGCTGACGACTCGGGCAACCCATTCATTGCGGGCAGGCCTGATTCACTGCTGCCGCCTGCAGACCAGAATGCTTCCAGCCGGGCATTGATCTGAGTTGCGCCCACCACTTGCGGCGCCCACTCAGCGGGCAGCTGTTCAGCATAGCCAGGCAAGGCGAAGCGCCGATCGACCAGGCAGACCACACCGCGGTCGGCAGGGGTTCGCAACAGCCGACCTGCCGCCTGACGCACTCGCTGGACTGCCGGCAACCGATATGCGGACGCATGTCCCTGGGCACCCGCCCGTTCGGCCAGTGCCCGCCGCTCCGGATCCGGGGCCGGCACCGGCACGCCGGCAACGATCACGCCGATCAGCGCCGCACCGGGCAGATCCACGCCCTCACCAAAGATTCCGCCGGAAATTGCCAGTGCCAGCCGCAGACGTCCATCCGGCCGCAGCAGGCGATCCAGGTACCGATCACGCGCCCGCGCCCCCATTTCCGGCTGCTGGCAGAGCACTTCCGCATCAGGGAGCGCCCGCTCCAGTGCCGGCGCAAGCGCCTGCAGGAATTCGAATGCGGGCACGAACACCAGGTAATGGCCCGACCGGGCACGCACGACCCGTTCGATCACGTTGACCAGGCGATCAAGATTGCGCAACCGCTGACCTGCGCGCAGGTCCATGTCTGCCACCACCAGGGTGCACTGACGTGACGATGGGGGCAGGCCGGACAGGCGCAGATCGCGGCTCTCCGAAGGCAGCGCCAGCACATCGCGCAGATGGCCCGGCGGCGGCAGCGTGGCAGAGAACAGCACGGCGCCGCCAGCTCGCCGCAGCAGCTGCTGGAACTGCTGCCCGGGCTGAATGCAGGCCAGCTTGAGGCCCCCTTCAGCCAACGGCAGCGCCGTCCAGCCATCGCCATCACGTTGCGCTTCGGCTGTAGCCCAGAGATATCTGGAGAGCATGCCGGAGAGGGTCCGCAACGACTGCAATGAGGGCCCCGGGCGCGCTTCTGTTGCCAGCCAGCCATGCACCATCACCAGCAACTGCTGGCAGAGGCTTTCCAGGCCTGCTGTCACTGGCAGCGTCGACGTGCCGTCCAGCCGCAGCACCAGCCGTTGCAGCAGTCCGCACCACGGCCAGCCGTGGTGCCGGGCCGTCGCAAGCTGTTTGCGCAGCTCGGGCAGCGGCAGTGGCCCGCTGAACATCTGCCGCAGGCGTTGCTCCAGATTGTGTGCTTCGTCGATCAGAAGGCCGCTGCTGCCCTCGTCCTGATCCAGCAGGCTGCGTTGTCGGCCCATCGGATCGAATGCCTGGTTCAGGTCCATCACCACCAGATCGCACCAGCGTGCCCCATCCCGCTGCAGGCGCACCGGGCAGATCCGGTATGCCTTCGCCACAGCCAGGATGCGGCCACCATCCAGCAGTGCTGCCTGCCCCGGCCGGGTCAGCCCCAGCAACTGTTGCAGGGCAGCGCGACGATGAGTGAAATAACCCCTCGCATGCGGGCAATGGTCTGGATGACAGGGACTGTCAGGCCGCAGGCACAGTTCCTGGCCGGCCCGCAGGTCCAGCACGCGCAGCGGCACCTGCTCGGTCAGCAACTGCAGCTCGCGCCAGGCAGCGCGCCGCCCTGGAGTTCGCGCTGTCAGGAACAGCAGGCGCGACAGCCCTGATCCGGGCAATGCGCGCAAGGCGCCGTGCAGCACTGCCAGAGTCTTCCCGGTTCCGGTCGGTGCTTCCAGCGTCGTCTGACCGCCTGCCTTCAGGGTGCTCGCCACCAGCGCCTGCAACTGCTGTTGCGAATCGCGTATCGGCGGACGCGGAAACTCCAGCCCGTCCAGAGCCAGATCGCGCGCATGCCGGGCAGTCGCCAGCGGCGCCAGCCAGTCGAGCATGGCTTCACAGGTCCCGCGCAGGAACTGCTCCAGCTCGGCGCGCTGAAACAGGTGACGCTCGGTCTGCACGCGCTCGTCATCCGGATCGATCGTGACCAGTCGGACCCCGACTCGGTCCAGTCCCTGCTGCCGTGCCCAGAGCGCGGCATAGAGCCAGGCCTGTTCCAGCGCCAGCGGTACCGTTTCAGCGTCGCCCGGGGCAGCGCGCCGGGCCTTCACCTCGTCGACCCACCAGCAGCAGCCATCGTGCCAGAGACCATCCATGCGCCCCGCAAGCTGCAATCGGCCCCGCCTGCTCTTCCAGTGAGCGCGCAGGTAGACCTCACTGCGGTAGTCGCTCCCCTGGCGAGCCTGCCAGCGCTGCTGACAGCGCAGTCCCTCGCCCGGTAGTACCCGAAGCCCGCCGCCTGCTCCCAGGTCGCCGCTACCGTAAACCCACCCCACCAGTGCGCGTACGCCGATCCGCCAGTGCTGACGAACGCTTTCGGAATCCTCGCCAGCAACCGCGTCGGTCGAGTTTTCCGGTCCCGGCAGGCAAGCACTGGCATCCATGTCCGGTTCGTGATCCCATGCAGCACAACACTGTGGCGGCCCCCGCGCCGGCACCCGCACACTGTATATCCTCACAGCGCAGCACAGAAGCCGTGCGGCGCCCGCCGGTTCAAGGAGAGTCGCGGCCATGTCCATGTTTCCGCTCTGTCTGGCCGCGCCGGTCAATGCCACTGCACTGCAGCGCCTGCTGGAAGAGGGTCAGGTGGGCGGTTACCGGGATACGCATCCCTGGCATGTTGCGGCCCGATTGCTGGAACAGGCACGCGCCGCAGAACAGACCCTGGTACTGCTGCTGGCCAGCGGGCAACCGCTGCAGCTGTCGCACTGGGCGCCAGTACGGGCAATCCAGATCGGCAGCAGTGGCGGTGGCGAACACTCCAGGGTAGAACTGGCAGCGGCCACGGCGGTGCACCCCCTGTTCACGGAGCTGGAAGCGGTCACCCTGGCGCCCTCCGAGCTCCAGTTGCAACGCGAGCAGCTGGAAGGGCTGCGGCCCCGTCGCGTTCATCTGGACGGCCACTGGCTGCGTCCCTATGCCATCTGTGAAACCCCGCCCTTTCTGGATCAGAGGAGCGAGCCTCATGCCGGCGAAGACACGCACCGAAACTGACAGCATGGGCCCGGTAGCGGTCCCGGCAGACGCGCCCTGGGGTGCACAGACACAGCGCGCACTGGACAATTTCCGGATCGGTGAACGGCCGTTGCCATGGGCATTCATCAGCGCGGTCTGTCACATCAAGGCGGCCGCGGCCCTGACCAATGCCGAATTCGAATTGCTTGAAACCTCGCTCGCAGAAGCCATCGTGGCAGCGGCCGATAAGGTACTGGTGCAACGCGATCATGCTGCCTTTCCGGTCGATGTCTATCAGACCGGGTCAGGCACCAGTACCAACATGAACGTCAACGAGGTGCTGGCTACCCTCGCCAGCCAGCTGCTGGGCGGGCGCAGCGTAACGCCCAACGACCACGTCAACCTGGGTCAGAGCAGTAACGACGTGATCCCGTCGGCCATCCACCTGGCCTGCAGACTCTCCCTTCGAGATGAGCTGAGACCCGCGCTGGCCGCGCTGCAGGCTACGCTGGCCCAGCGCAGTAACGCGCTCCAGGACGTTACCAAGACCGGCCGCACCCATCTGATGGATGCCATGCCGCTGACCCTGGGGCAGGAAATCTCCGCCTGGCACGCCCAGATCGACGATGCCTGCAGCCGGCTCGACGAGACCGACAAGCGGCTGCAGCGGCTGGCGCTGGGGGGCACCGCAGTCGGCACCGGAGTGAATACCCATCCCGGCTTTGGCGAGCGGGTGGCGCGCCATCTGACTGCGCGTACCGGCAGTGACTTCACGCCCGATCCCAACCCGTTCCGAGCCCTCGCCACTCAGGATACCGCCAGTGAGCTGGCGGGCCAGCTGAAGACCCTGGCAGTGGCCATGATGAAACTTGCCAACGACCTGCGCTGGATGAACAGCGGACCGCTGGCGGGACTGGGGGAGATCCGGCTGGAGGCCCTGCAGCCAGGCAGCAGCATCATGCCGGGCAAGGTCAATCCGGTCCTGCCTGAAGCCGTGGCCATGGCCTGTGCCCGCATCATGGGACTGGATACCACCGTGACCGTGGCGGCCCAGAGCGGCCAGTTCCAGCTCAACGTCATGCTGCCGGTGATTGCGGACAGTCTGCTCGAGGGCATTGGCCTGGCCGCTGGTGCGGCCAGCGCGCTGGAGCGCACCGTAGCCGGTTTCCAGGTGGACCAGGAACGCATCGCAGCGCCACTGGCCCGCAATCCGATTCTGGTGACCGCCCTGAACCCGGAGATCGGCTACCTGCGTGCTGCCGAGATTGCCAGGCGCGCCTACGACGAGCAGCGTCCGATCCTGGAAGTCGCTCTGGAAATGACCGACCTGTCCGAAAGTCGCCTGCGCACGCTGCTGGATCCGGCCCGTCTGACCCGTGGCGGGCTGGGCGACCGCTGAGCATGCACTGGCTGTCACCGGAATCCTCGTCCCGTGCCCTGTACCAGCGTGCGCGCAGAGTGTTTCCTGCTGCGCGCACGCGGGAAGTCGCCTGGGTGGCGCCCTACCCGCCCTACCTGCGCTCTGGCCGAGGCAGCTGGATACGAGATGAGGACGGTCACCGGATACTGGATCTGAACGCCAACCTTGGCGCGCTGGTACATGGTCACGCTCATCCGCTGATCAATGCCGCCATTGCCGATCAACTGGAGCGCGGCACCTGCTTTGCCCTGCCGACGGAAACCGAACTGCGGCTGGCCGAACTGTTGTGTGGCCGGGTACCGGGCTTCGAACAGCTCCGCTTCACCAGCAGCGGCGGCGAGAGCATTCGGCTGGCGCTCGAAGCGGCCCGCGCGTGGACGGGTCGCAAGCGCATCCTGCGCATTGGTGATCAGCGCTTCCTCGGACGGGACGACCTGCACATTCGCTCCAACGACCGCTCCGCGCTGGCACAGCGTTTCGACGTTCATGGTGGCGAGATCGCTGCCGTGCTGCTGGAACCGGTTCCGATTGCCACCGGGCGGGAGCCGCTGGCTGCTGATTTTCTGGCCGCTGTCAGTGAGCTGACCCGGGACCACGGCAGCCTGCTGGTATGCGACGAGGTGCTCTGCTTCCGTCTCGGCTTCGCCGGCGCCCAGGGGGAACTCGGGCTGGCACCGGACCTGACCGCACTCGGCAAGCTGATCGGAGGCGGGCTGCCAGCGGGCGCAGTGGCGGGGCGCGCGGACGTGATGAGCATGTTCGGAACCGAGCAGACCGCGCCCAGAGTGCGGGCCGGCAATACCTATTCCGGCCACCCACTGAGCATGGTCGCCGGCGAAGCCACCCTGAATCTGCTGGACAGCACAGCATTCGAAGGACTCGGGGTACTGGGCAACTACTGCCGCACCAGACTCGCCTACCTGCTGGACGGCGAACGCGCCCCCCTGTCCGTGCGTGGCAGCGCCTCCATGTTCCGTCTGGTCCCCCATGACAGCAACGACACCGGGCTGATGCATGAACTGCAATCCGCACTGCTCGCAGAGGGTGTCCTGATCGGACCCGACGGCAGCGCCTACCTGTCGACGGCCCTTCGGCGAGACGACCTCGATGTGCTGTTCGATGGCCTGCCACGCGCGCTTCGCCGACTGAGCGAGACTCCCAACAGAGCCGGAGGTACGCGTGGTCCCGGCACCTGAAAGCGGCAGGGCGTGGCGCCACGCTCCCTCGGCGCTGTATCGTTGCCGCATTCAGGCAACAGGAGACACGTCCCGTGACGGACACCAATGCAACTCCCGACGCCGGCCTGTTCAGCGGCCTGCGCGTCATCGATGCGGCCACCTGGATCGCAGGGCCCGCGGCGGCCACGGTCATGTCGGACTTCGGCGCCGAAGTGATCAAGCTGGAGCCCCCCACCGGCGATCCGCTGCGGCATCTGGCGGCCAGCAATCCGATGCTGGCCGGTGGCGAACACAACCACTTCTGGGTTCTGGACAGCCGCAACAAGCGTTCGCTGGCACTGGATCTGAAACAGGAAGAAGCACGCGAGGTACTGGACGAACTGGTGCGCTCCGCGGACGTGTTCATCACCAATTTCCGCTCCGGGCTGGCTGCCCGACTGGGCCTGGACTGGGAGCGCCTGCAGGGCCTCAATCCGCGTCTGATCTACGGTCAGGTCACTGGCTACGGCGATTCTGGCCCGGGTGCCGATCAGCCGGGATACGATACTACCGCCTGGTGGTCGCGCACCGGTCTGGCTGACTGGGTACGTCGCCCCGGCACGGCACCGGCACTTTCCGCACCCGGCATGGGTGACCACGCCACCGCCATGAGCCTCTACGGCGCCATCTGCAGCGCCCTCTGGGCAAGGGAGCGCACCGGGCGCGGGCGCCGGGTATCCACCTCGCTGTTTGCCAATGGCATCTGGTCCAACGGCATGCTTGCGTCGATGCGACTGTGCGGGGCCGAGCTGCCGGAAAGGGTGCCCGACATGGAAGTCAGCAACGCCCTGGCAGTCCAGTACGAAACTGCCGATGGTCGCTGGCTGCAGCTGACGCTGCTGAACGAGGAACGCGAGTGGCCACGTCTGCTGGAAGCCCTGAACGCTGAACAACTGGCGCAGGATCCGCGCTTTCACGACACCGAAGCCCGGCGCGCCAACGCCCCTGCCCTGCATACGCTGCTGGCGAATGCATTCCTGCGCCTGAGCGGCCAGCAGGCCCGCACGCTGCTGGAAGCAGCCGGCATTCCCGCCGCCATGCTTACCACCGTGGATGATCTGCCGGAAGATGCTCAGGCGCTTGCCGCCGACATCATCACACCGGTCGCCGAACCACGCCCGGGTGGCTGGGCTCATACCGTCAACAGCCCCATCTGGATCGACGGCTACGCAAAGCGGCCTGCGGGCTACGCTCCCGATCTGGGCGAACACAGCGACCAGATACTGGCCGAACTGGGTATTGATGCCGAGCGCGCCGCAGCCTTGCGTGAACGCGGCGTCATTCGCTGATCAAACTGCCTGCCCGGCCCCGGCAGTTGCAGCAGTCGGGGCCGGTTTCCGCTCAGCGGTCCAGCAGATCCCTGATCGCTCCAAGATCCGCACTGGCGGCACGGGCCATGAAGCCGCTGTCGATGCCCAGCGTGACCATCTGGAAGCCGGCCTGCAGCCAGCGCCGCGCAAAAGTCAGGCTGCCAGTGTGAATGCCGGCGGGAATTCCGTGGGCACGAGCCCGCTCAAGCACATGCATGATGTCCGCCAGATGCTCGGGGTGGTCGCTATCGCCAGCGGGGGAACGACCGCGCGCAAGTCCCAGGTCCGAAGGTCCCACATAGATGGCGTCCAGTCCCGGAACGGACAGGATCGCATCCAGCTCCTCCAGCGCCTCGGCCGTCTCGATCATGGCAATGCAGGCCATTTCGTCGTTGGCATGACCAGCGTAGTCACGGCCTCCGTACAGGGCAGCCCGAATGGGTCCGAACGAGCGCTTGCCCGCAGGTGGATAACGGCAGGCTGCCACCGCTCGGGCAGCTTCATCGGCGTTATTCACCATCGGGACGATGACGCCGTAGGCGCCTGCATCCAGCGCCTTCATGATCTGCTCGGGTGCATTCCAGGCCACCCGCACGAACGGCACACTCGGCGTGGCCGAAATAGCCGGCAGCATGTGGTGAAGATCCTCCACACCGACCTGACCATGCTGCAGATCGACGCACAGCCAGTCGAATCCCAGTTGCCCCATCAACTCGGCAGTGAACGGATGACCGATCGACAACCAGCCACCAATGGTCGGCTGCCCTGCCCGCCACCGAGCCAGTACGCTGTTGCTGCGCATCGTCTGCTCCCCCCTGCTGTTCAGTCTTGCTGATGGCTGGTGCCAGACACCCCCGCCCCTGGGCGCAGCTGCTTGCCGGCCTGGACACCACGGGTGGGCCTCCCGGCCAAGACCGACGAGGCCATTCCCATGACAAGTCCGTGCAGGATCACCCTCTTCGCAAGTCCAATCTGCATGACGCTGGATGGTCCAGTCAGCGCCTTTCCAGACCGCGTGCCATCAGGGCATCGGAAACACGAACGAACACATAGCCACCGACCATGCCCGCCAGTACCTGCACCAGCATGCCGAAGCCGCTGCGCGCGCCGGCCACCGGAACGAGCCCGAACAACATGATCATCAGCGTCAGCATGCACCAGAGCGCCAGGCCACCGGCCAGCACGAAGCCCGGCGTCCGCAGTCCTGGCAGGATCCGTACCGCCACACCGGCAATACTGAAGGCGAGCAGCAGACCGATGCCGATCAGCGGCAGGTAGGTGGCCCCCATGTGCAGCAGATCATGCAGGGTCATGCCCAGCCGATCGCCAAGCGTGACCTGCACGTCCAGTGCGCGCAGTTCTGCAAGCACGAACTGGGTAGATGCCATCGTTGCCAGCACATAGGTACACAGCGTGGCAGCCAGAAAGGCAATGAATAGTCGAACGAGCGTCATTTCCGTATCCTGATTCATCCCCGTCAGCCCGCATGGTGACCGTTTCGGCTGGCAAGTTGAAGCGTGAGTGCCCTTGCTCCCCCCGGAGCCAGGGTCTGACCGGTCAGCCGGCACACGCGAGATCGGCCATCCCGATGGAGACAGCACAGATGCCCTACCGTAACCGCCCTGTACCCGTCCGACGTCTTTTTCTGAGCACTGCACTGGTGCTGGTGGCCGGTGCGGCAAGCGCTGACTACAGCATCCAGGAGGTGGCGAGCGGGCTCTCTCACCCCTGGTCCATCGCAGTGCTGGCCGATGGCCAGTATCTGGTCACGTCCCGGGACGGACACCTGTATCGACTGGATGACAACAATGACGAGCGTCAGCGCATCAGCGGTCTGCCGGAAGTCTACGTCCGCAGTCAGGCAGGTCTTTTCGACATCCTGCCCGGCCCGGACTTCGACACCACCGGCATCGTGTTCCTGAGCTATGCCCACGGCAGTCATCGCTCCAACACGCTGCGCGTGGCGCGGGCCGTCCTGCGGGAGGACGCCCTGACTGATCTGGAAGTGATCTTCGAAGGCTCGCCGCGACAATCCACTCCGGTTCATTACGGCGGCCGCCTGGCCTGGCTGGACGATGGCACGCTGCTGATCACTACCGGCGATGGCTACAACTACCGGGAAGCTGCGCAACGACTGGACAACACGTTTGGCAAGACCATTCGCGTTCATCCCGACGGCTCGGCCCCTGCGGACAATCCTTTTGTCGCCGACCCGGATGCTCTGGATACCATCTGGACCTACGGGCATCGCAATGCCCAGGGGCTGGTCGTCATGCCGGATGGTCGCGTGTTCCAGCACGAACACGGCCCGCGTGGCGGAGACGAACTCAATCTGCTCGAGCCAGGGCTCAACTATGGCTGGCCAGTCATTACCCATGGCGTCGATTACACCGGCGCGCGCATCACGCCGCATACGGAATATCCGGGCATGGAACAGCCGCTGATCGACTGGACCCCTTCGATTGCGCCATCCGGGATGGCGTGGCACGACCATGACGTTCCGGGCTGGCAGTCCAGCCTGTTCGTCGGGGGGCTGGCCGAACAGCGGATTCGACAGGTACGGCTGGTCGATGGCGAAGCGCAGGATCAGGGGCCGGTCTTTCCCGAGATCGAGGCCCGCATCCGCGACATCCGGACCGGGCCCGACGGCCAGCTCTACGTGCTGACCGACCATGAGGACGGCCAGGTGTTCAGGATCACGCCCAGCAACCGCTGACAGCAACTGCCCGGGCCATCTCGAAATGCCGCTGGCAGGGGTCGATCAGGCGAGTCGCCCAGGCCCGGGCGATCGGCGCAGGCGGCAGACGCCGGGCCCCGGATCCGCAAGACGCCCTGACCGCAGCCTACTCGTGCCGGCCACGGGGAACTTCCTTTTCGTCCTCCATGACCTCCTCGGTATCGGCACCCATGGGATCGATCGGCGGCGCCCGGCCTTCGACCAGATCCTGGAGCGAATAGCCCAGGTAATCCGCGTGCAGGGCTCGGGCGAGCGACACCGCCATGAAGACCAGCAGCACGCAGAACGGGAAGCCGAGCGTGGTGATCACGTTCTGCAACGCATCCAGGCCGCCGGCCAGCAGCAGGGTCATGGCAATCATGCCCAGCAGCAGCGTCCAGAACGCCCGTTGACGGGTACGAGACGGCTGGTTGCTGCGACGCGACAGCAGATCGATGACCAGCGCTGCGGAATCTGCCGAAGTGGTCAGGAAGACGATGATGATCACCACACTGAGCAATGACGTCAGTGTTGCCAGCGGGAACTCCGCCAGGAACGAGAACAGCGCCACCGAGACATCGGCCTGTACCTGACTCGAGATGTCGATCCCCTGGCGCAGATCCAGATCGATGGCCGCCAGCCCGAACACGGAGAACCACACCACCGTGAACAGCAGCGGTGCCCCCAGCGCGCCACCGATGAACTGGCGGATGGTGCGGCCCCTGGAAATGCGTGCGATGAAGATGCCCACATAGGGCGCCCAGGAGATGGTCCAGGCCCAGTAGAACACGGTCCAGGAGCGCTGCCAGTCGGACTCCTGGAAACTTTCCGTCCAGAATGCAAGCCCGGGCAACGCCTGCAGATAGTTGCCGACGTTCTCCACGGTGCCCTTGGTCATGAACAGGGTCGGGCCGGTCACCCAGATGAACAGCAGCAGCGCCATCGCGATGAAGATGTTGAACTGGGACAGTCGCTTGATGCCCCGGTCCAGTCCCAGCACCACCGAAATCGTGGCCACGATCGTGATGATGACCACGATCAGGGTGCGGCTCAGGTCGCCCCCGGCCACCTGGAACAGACCCGCCAGCGGCCCGTCACCGGCAAGATGCGCCAGACCACTGTTGAGCTGAAGGGTCCCGAGACTGACCGAGACGGCCACCCCGAACAGGGTCCCCAGCACCGCAACAATATCGATGGTGCGGCCGATGGGGCCATAGATCCGCTCTCCCAGCACTGTGTAGAAGATGCTGCTGATGCGCATCGGCAGACCCTGCCGGTAGGTGAAATAGCCGATCGCCAGCGCCGGAAGCGTGAAGATGGTCCAGGTATGCAGACCGAAGTGGTAAAGCGCAATCTCCATGGCCAGCCGGGCAGAGGCCTGGCTGTTGGGCTCCACGCCATCGAACGGTGGACTGGCATAGTGGGAAATGGGCTCCGCCACGCCCCAGAACATGAGGATGGTGCCTATGCCGGCCGCGAACAGCATGGTGAACCAGGTCCAGGTTCCGTATTCCGGGCCTTCGTGATCCTGGCTGAGCCGGATCTCGCCGTAACGGCTGAGCGCCAGCCAGATCAGGAACAGCAAGCCACCGGTCACGGTCAGGATGTAGAACCAGCCGAAATAGGAAACGGTGAAATCAGCGGTCACCCCGAACCAGGCCGCCGCCTGCTGGTTGAAGGGAATCGCGAACATGACGAACAGGATCGCCAGCCCTGCAGACACGAAGAAGACGATGGGCCGCGCCGTCAGCTGCAGCGCCCTGGCAAGTTTCTCGAACATGTTCCCCTCTTGATCGACCGAGTACAGCACCCCGCAAGTCGCTTCGTGAGCCTACCGGATCACCCCGACCATTTCACACCGGAAGCCCTTGCGGCAGCCCTAAGGGAGTCGATTTGCACTGCGGGGGCGCATCCCGAAGCGGTTTCCGGTATCTTTGCGCGCTTTGCGGGCAGCCCGGGACAAGGCACGGCATGCGCATGCCATGGAGCTACAGCTGGAACGTGGTCGGACTGACCCTGGTGTTCCAGGCCATCACGATCGGCACCCTCATCTACTGCTTTTCGCTGTTCGTGGTGCCCTGGCAGGAGGCCTTCGACATCAGTCGTGGCCGCGTGATGATCGCCATCACCGTACTGCAGCTGGGCGTAGGCGCACTGAGCCCCTTCGCCGGCCGGGCCATGGACGCATTCTCGATGCGGGGGCTGGTCATCGGAGGCGGCGTGGCACTGGCCGCGGGTCTGCTGCTGGCTTCCATGGCCACGGCCATGTGGCAGATCATTATGCTCTATGCCCTGCTGCTGCCGATCGGCATGGCGCTGACTGGTCCGCTGGCAGCCCAGACCCTGGTGACCCGCTGGTTCCAGGAAAAGCGCGGCATGGCGCTGGGCATTTCCGCCATCGGCACTTCCATCGGCGGCTTTGGACTGCCGTTCCTGACCAGCTTCCTGATCGACACCACCGGCTGGCGCAACGCCCTGCAGATCCTGGCCCTGGTCGCCGTGATCGTGATCATCCCGCTCAGCGCCTGGATCCTGCGACGCCGGCCGCCGAATCCGGAACCGATGTCCGGTGGCACCGCCAGTCAGGCTGCGGACCTGCGCGAGTGGCAGGTACCGGACATCGTCCGCGCCCCCATGTTCTGGATCACTGTCGGCTGCTTCCTGCCCATCAACCTGGCCTTCGGTGCCATCCAGTTCAACCTGGCCGCCTACACGGCTGATCTGGGCTTCCCGACCCGTTACGGCGCGCTGCTGATCTCGCTCAGCTCCGCCTGCATGATTCTGGGCAAGTTCGCCTTCGGCGCGGCAGCCGACCGCATCGACCATCGTTACCTCTACTGCCTCATGGCCGGCGGCATGGGCATTTCCCTGCTCATGCTGATGGGCCAGCCCGGATTGCCCATGCTGATCTCTGCAGCCGCGCTGATGGGCGTCTCAGGCGGCGGTATCCTGACGCTGCTGGGGGTCATCTACGGCAGCCGTTTCGGCGCCACATCGTTTGGTCGGGTCATGGGCCTGGCCATGCTGTTCATGACCACGGCCTCGTTCGGGCCGCTGCTGAGCGGCTGGCTGCACGATGTCACCGGCAGCTACGACATCGCCTTCGGCCTGTTCGCAGCCTGCTTCGTGCCGGCAATGATCGCGATCACGCGGCTGCCGGCACCTGCAGTGACGACAGCACCGCGCTAGCTCATGATCGCAGGCGCACCTGAGGGGAGACCAGGCACATGACAAGCTGGCTGCTTGCACTGATTGCCTTTGCCGCGTTCTTCGCCGGCTATCGGTTCTACTCGAGCTATCTGGCGGCCCACGTGTTCCGGCTGGATCCGGATTTCAGCACGCCGGCCCACCGCTTCGAGGACGGCATCGACTTCGTGCCGACCAACCGTTTCGTGCTCTGGGGCCACCATTTCACGTCAGTGGCCGGCGCCGCGCCCATAGTCGGACCGGCCATAGCCATGATCTGGGGCTGGGGACCGGCACTGGCCTGGGTTCTGGTAGGTACCGTATTCATTGCCGGCATTCATGACTTCGGAACCCTGTGGGCGTCGGTCCGCAATCGGGGTGAGTCCATGGGCTCGATCGCCGGCCGGGTCATCAGTCGACGCGCCTTCACCCTGTTCCTGCTGATCATCTTCTTCCTGATGCTGATGGTGAACGCGGTCTTTGCCGTCATCATCGGCACCCTGTTCACCAACTTCCCTGCCAGCGTCATCCCCTACTGGCTGCAGATTCCCATCGCCATCACCATCGGCTGGCTGGTCTACCGCCGCGGCGTGGGGGTACTCTGGCCGGCGCTGATCGGGCTGCTGGTCCTGCTGGTGCTGGTCGGTGTAGGGGCTGCCAACCCGGTGTCCATGCCAGCGACAGTCGCCGGCATGCCATCGATTGCCGTCTGGACCGCGATCATGCTCGCCTACGGTGCCATCGCGTCCCGACTGCCAGTATGGCTGCTGCTGCAGCCACGCGACTTCATGAACGCACACCTGCTGTTCATCGGTCTGGCCCTGATCTATCTGGGCGTGTTCGTCGGCCGCCCCGAGATCGTCGCACCCATCCTCAATACCAACGTGCCCGCCGATACGCCCCCGCTGTGGCCATTGCTGTTCGTCACTATCGCCTGTGGAGCCATTTCCGGCTTCCATGGTCTGGTCAGTTCCGGCACCTCGTCCAAGCAACTGAACCGAGAAACCGATTCGCGCTTCGTCGGCTACCTGGGCTCCACTGGTGAAGGCCTGCTGGCAGTGGCA
>LFIK01000835.1_pt1 | contig 23495 bp, 31 predicted proteins | sample 643401 | NCBI WGS metagenome assembly LFIK01 (sample SAMN03777447, study PRJNA286221) | soda lake metagenome | biome: soda lake; feature: Kulunda steppe; material: water; isolation source: sample T5-Br brine of Lake Tanatar-5 | place: Russia: Kulunda steppe | collected 2010-07
CTCGCTCTCTGTAATCTGCCACTCATGCATTCACTGTTGTCTGCTCCCACTGATCCCCCCCCCTCCCTAGATATTGAAAGAAGGAAGGAGCTTGCAAGAGAGAATGCATTCCATCAAGCCACCACCACCCCCGGCAAGGCTGTGAAAAAGGGACCAGCCACAGAAGACCATCAGGCAGCCAATGCCAAGACAAAGGAGGCAGCAGCAGAGGTGAAGGCTGCCGCGGCAGCCGAAGCCAGAGCAGCAGCAGAGGTGAAAGTGGCGGTAGAGGCCAAGGCAGCAGCAAGGGCCAAGGCGGCAGCGGAGGCCAAGGCAGCAGAAAACGCAAAGGCGGCAGCAGAGACCAAGGCAGCAGTAGATGCAAAGGCGGCAGCGGAGGCCAAGGCAGCAGCAGAGGCCAAGGCAGCGGCGGAGGCCAAGGCAGCAGCAGAGGCAAAAGCGGCGTCAGCAGGGCCCCAACAGCTGGTACACGAAGATTACGCGCTCACGAGGTGCGCGCGTGTCCGCTGCATTTTTGCACAGGGACGTGTCTGTGCATGCTGAGCGAGCATTGCAACCTGGAAATGGGGCTGATGGGGGCGGCTCTTTGTTCACTGGGGATGGCGGTCGTGCACAGCCGCCGTCCGCTTTTTCAGACCAGTTGGGGTGGTAGGTAGGTGTTGGTAGGTAGATTGGCTAACCTAGGATAGTGCTGTTTTGTTACCTTTGAGCACCTGCTGCTTTGGTGTTGCTGGCATGGGGATGGGTTGCGCACAGCCTGGCGGGCGCTAGGTCCTGCATCAAGTGGTACCACACTAAGTGGTGGCACATCAAGTTGTGCCCATTGAGTGGTGCTGCAGAGAGGTGGACCTATGGGGCACAGAGGCAGCAAAGAGGTTCAGATGTGCAGGCTTGCTTAGCTTACCTTGAACTGTGTTAATTTCCCCACCATCAGCCCTTGTATGTGCGTGCACATGCAGGGAGCTGGTGATGAAGCATGTGCAGGTGGGCGCATGCCTGAGCCGTGCCTGCATTCCCCTGGATGGTGGCCTGGAACGGCATGTGCCAGCAGTGTGCCTGTAGAGTGTGCAGTAAAGTGTGCCTGTAGAGTGTGCAATAAAGTGTGCCTGAAGAGTGTGCAGTACAGTGTGCCTGTAGAGTGTGCAGCACAGAGTGCCTGTAGAGTGTGCAGCACAGTGTGCCTGTAGAGTGTGCAGTACAGTGTGCCTGAAGAGTGTGCAGTACAGTCTGAGCCGCACCTGCACCCCCTAGTGGTAGCCTGGACAAGTGTGTGCCTGCAGAGCGCGCCTGAGCCGTGCCTGCAACCCACTAGTGGTGGCCTGGGTGGAGCACTGCAGCACTGCCTGACATGGTGGGCTTCAGTGCTGGGATGCCCGGTCCCCCCTGACCAGCCCTTCCTCGTCAAGCGGATTGAGAATCTGACATATCTTCAGTGCACCTCACAGTGTCCTGCCCTGGCCTGCCATGCGGTTCTTGCCAGAGCACAGCCCCTCTCCTAAGCGCAACGGCATGCTCGAGCTGCAGCCTCAGCTTGTTCACGTTCATGGTCCAGCCACCCTGTGCTGTGTGCGCGGTGTGCGCTCAGCTCACTGCGCGGGAGGGCTGCGTCATGACTCTGTTGTCCGGCTGCATGCCCCATGGTGCGCGCCCCCATCCACCCATTCATTTCAATGATGCATCTGTTGGAGATGGAGTTGGTGGCCTCAACACAATGCACTCCTCACTCGCCCACCCTGCAGGACGGCTACGTCATGGTCACTTGGGCAAACGAGCATTGTAGGTGCCTGCCTGCCTTCCTGCCTGTCTGATTGGGCTGAGCTTTGCACAGAGCTGAAGGTGCTGGTTGCCCAAAGCTTGCAGCTGCATGGGCTGATGTGCAAGCAGCGCATGCACTGCAACACGCTGCCTCAGCAGCGGCCCGCGGCTGCATGGCCACCCAAGGTGCAGTGCCTGGTCCACTCCACTGCACCCTGCAGCAGGCAGGGGCTTTCATGCAGCCTGCAACCAGATGCGGCACCTACGTCTTGCTACCTGGGTCACAGCCTGCCTGATCTCCCTGCAGCCCTCTGTCTCAGTCCGCTCGCTCAGCTGCGCAACCCACTTGCCACCTTGGCCCACTGCCTTCCCGATCTCCCCACTGCCTGCCTGCTGCCTTGCTCGCGGCCAGATCTCGACTTTGCTGTGAGCTGGGTGGCAAACGTGAAGCGGCAGGGTATCACGGGGTACATCGTAGGCGCAATGGACGACGACATGCTCAAGTGGGTGCGCAGCGCACCCAGCACCCATGTTGCCTGCGCTCTTTGCGTCGGCGCTCCTTGTGCACTGTGCATGCGTGCTGCTTGCTGGATTTCTGGAGCAGTCTGTGCTCCGGGCCCTGTTTCTGTCTCCAAAAAGGGCGCATCCCTGCAGGACACCTCTGCCGGTGAGTTCCGGGGTGCGCGTGTCGGCTTTGGTGCTGAGGCGCGTGCAGGATGTGTGTTTGGCCGGTTCCAGCGCACTTCAAAGCCGAAGCATGCACACGGCGCCAGCTCAGAGCTCAGAGGCGCTCAAGAATTCAGCAGCTCAGTGGGTGTCAGGGCTCCTCGTGGGTGTCAGGGCTCCTTGTCGGTGTCTGCTGGCGCATGCTCAAGCATGCTAGCCAGAACAGTGGGGTATGGGCGGGTTGCGCATCCAACACGTCCCTGCATGCTTCGTGGTCTTGGGTGGTGCAGACCTGCGGGTGGAGGGCTGTGTCAGGCGCATAGAACTTCCTGACAGTCCCCACAGCTTTTGCTTGCCCACAGCAGCACAGCTCCTGCCGCAAGCAAGGGCATGGCTGCTGCAAGGAAGGGCGCAGCACAGCACCTGATGTGAGGAAGGGTGCAGCTGTCGCAAGGGTGGGTGCGACTCGGAGCCTCAGCGCGCAACTGCCCAAACTCTTCTTCCTTGCAGGCCTCCAGGTTGAAGTAGGGGCTAGGGGCAGACGGGGTAGGATGCAGGGCAGTGTGATGCATTGCACTTTGGAGGACTGTGATGTAGCATCGCACTTGGGAGTGCTGTGGTGAGTTATTGCACTTGGGAGCACTGGTGAAGCATTCCATTTGAAAGTGCTGTGGTGAGTCATTGCACTTAGGAGCACTGGTGAAGCATTCCATTTGGGAGTGCTGTGGTGAGTCATTGCACTTGGGAGCACTGTGGTTGGAATTGCACTTGGGAGTACTTGGACCTCGGCTTCCCTGCAAGCCTATGGTGCCAGGCATCAGCCAGCACCAGCGCTACCTCCAATGAGCATTGGAGATGCCATGTGCCCCCCATCCCCCCCCCCCTTAGAGTACCCAGCAGCCACCTCTTGTGCAACACAACCCTGCCAGGCCAACTCCTTTGTGCGCACCCTGGCAACCAGATCCAGATCTAAGCCTGCCAGGCTGCGCGCAGCTTGCTCTTGAACCCGTTCCAAGCTGCAGATCTTGATGCTCCCCGTTTAGTCCCTTTGCTTGAGTCATTGAGTTCTGATCAGAGTCTCTGCTCATTGCGCTGCGCGTTATGTGGTCGTGCCCCGCAGGCAGCTTGTACACAGAAAAGTGAACTGCTGGAGGATGAACACAGGTGGGTGTGGCTGGGGTGCCTCAGTTTGGTTACCACCGCAGAGGTCCCTTCTTGAGCTTTGAGAGCTCAGAAGTATGAGAGTTCAGCAGCAAGGATGCTGTGAGGAGGCCTTGCTTTTGTGGGGGCTGGTGGAGGGTTTGGTTGGGCGAGTGCAACCAAGGGGCATTCCTTTGTGGGGCCTTGAACAAGAGGGCTGATGCCGCAAAAGAGGCTTGTGCTGGGAAGAGGCGCAGTGCGGGGGGGCGTGCTGGGGTGGGAGTGTGCCAGCACAAGGCTTGACCCGCATGAGCTGATGCAAAGCAGTTCTGGGTGCCCAAAGCAGGAAGCGTGGCGAGGCATGTCCAATCAAACCAAAGCCCGTTATGCTCTCCCGGCCTTGCTCTGCAGGGATCAGCAAAAAAGACCTCGGCTGGGGGTCAAAGCTGTTCCACCAGATGGGGAGGTATGTCGCCTGGCTGCAATCGCAAGTAATTGTGCGTGCCTTGGATGGGTGTGGGCGAAGCTGTGTGCAGTCACCTGTGCGGCTAGTCACTTCCTGGGTGATGGTTCCCTCACACGGGCTGAGTGCTCTTTGCTTGACTCAAAAGCACTCAAAAGCACTCGAAAGCACTCAAAGCACGCCCGCCTCTTAGCTGCCTGCCTGAAATGCCCCTAGGGAAAGGGGCAGGGTGCACCCATGCCTCTGTTGTCTGCCCTGGCACCAGCGCACTCCTGTCATAACTTATGACTCATAAGCCACGGCCTCTGCTTCCTTGCCTGGTGGGCAGGTCAAAGATCAACCTGATCCTGGAGTTCCTAAATATCGCCCCAGAGGTGTCGGTCGTCGTCTCGGACATCGACACGGCTTGGCTCCGGAACCCGTTCCCTTTCTTCAGGTGCATCTGGGAGGAGAGGCTCTGCAAAGCAGGGGTCTGTGCCTGTGCGGCCCTCTATTTTGTGATTCCCACCTTTGTCGCAGCAGCTCAGTTCAGTGACGCCACTTCCTGCAGCTAGTGTCGGTCTGCAACCTATCCTATACACGCATGCAGCATGCTGCAGATGGTACTGGTCCGTCATGCGTATGAATTGTCCAGTCATTAGGGCGGGTTGTCCACTCGCACATGGAGGCTTTTTCATACCCAAAACTGCTCCTACTAGTAACATGAGCACCTTTCTCACAACAGATGCCGTCTTGCCGACCCTCTGCCCTTTCTCTGTTGCCTCCGTGTTTCTTGTTGTGCGCAGCAAGTACCCAGAAGCGGACATCCTCACATCTTCTGACCAGCTGAAGCCCACAGTGCGCACAGAGGATTTGGAGCAGTTCCCAGAGGCGGGCTCAGCCTTCAACATTGGCATCATGATGTTCAGGCCAACGAGCAAGGAGTTTGTGGGTGGGTGGGCGCGTGCAGCTGCTTGATAGGTGGGGTGTGCTTCCTGCCGTGCGATAAGCTGAGTGTGCCACCCGCCTTGGTGCCGTACTGAGCATGCCGCATGCCTCAAATTGCCTGCCACATGCCTCAGCCAGCATGTGCATGCCTCAGCAAGCACTCCACATATGCCTCAGGGTGAGATTGCCAAATGGCTCACTGAGCAGCCACACTACAAGCCTTGACGCCACATACCATACCAGGCACATGCATGTTTAATACTGAAGCCTTCTTGAACAGTTCTGATGCCTTGCCGGGGTGCTGATGCCTTGCTGGGGTGTTGATGCCTTCTTGGATAGTGCTGATGCCTTGCCGGGGTGCTGATGCCTTGTTGGGGCCTGCCTGCACCATTTCTTGCCTCTGCAAACGCGACACCCTGGCGGGGGCCACGCAGCTGGCGCCCATGATCCTGCTGATTGATGGTGTACACGCATGCTGCGCACAGTGGAGTGGGTGAAGCAGCTGGAGCAGCCAAACGTGTGGGACCAGAATGCCTTCAATGACCTCACAAGGAAAGGCTCTGGCCACTCGGACCCGTTTGGCATCTTTCCGGCGTTCATGGGCAAACTCAAAATGGGCGTCCTACCTGTCTCAATATTTGCTTCGGGCCAAGTCTTCTTTGTCCAGGCAAGTTGTGCCCTCCTCTTTGCCCGCATCACACATGCGCGTGCACGCATGAGCACATACTCATGCAAACACGCCCACACGCCCACGCAACGCCTGTTGGTGCGTGGTGTTAATGACGCACAACTGGCGGCATGCTTGCAGTTTGGATGGAGGTCAGGAAGCTTTATATTATCCTGTCGCTAGCATAGCGAGCACAAATGCATGCTGCCGAGTTGCTCGTTTTCTTACCTCTTTTGCATAAGCCACAAGCACCATGGCCCAGCAGCCGAGATGGGTGGGTGTTCTCTGGCTAGATGGTATGCTAAGGAGGAAGCAAAAAAAGCCTCCAGAGACAGGAGGTCACAGTGCTTCCAGGCTCACCTCTCTTCCCCATGTCACCAGGCAAGACCTCGCTGAGCTGAAAAGTAAGGGCAGAGGCCGTGGTGAGCACCCGCCAGATTGTGTGTTACAGCCAAGGCCTGCACTCGTGCCTGCAGAGGAAGCATGAGGAGTTTGGGCTGAAGCCCTACGTTGCGCATGCTACCTTCCAGGTGTGTCACTGCGCCAACATGCGTGCTTCACTGCTAGAGCAGGTGTTGGACTGCGTGCGTTTTCTTGGTGCGGGGCCCAGCAGGAGCCGCGCCTCACCTGCTCCTGCTCCTTCACAACACCTGCTCCTGCTCCTGCTTCACCTGCTTCCTGCTTCACCTGCTTCACCTGCTCCTGCTCCTTCACAACATATGCGGCCTCTCCTGATGCACAATATGTCCCACGTCTGTTAAATTTGTGACTGGTGACAATGCAGCAGCAGCAGCAGCAGCAGCAGCTTGCTCAGGCTACCAAATGCATTGCCAGGCTTAGATCTGTGTGCACAGTGGATATGTGCTTCTGCGTGGAGGAACGAAGCGCGGCACTGGAAATCTGCAAGAGGATGCGGAGGCAAGACTTTCGGGAAGCACACGCACGAGGATACACAGGTGCACACATGCAAACACGCATGTGCGAACATTCAAGCGCCTGCTCCTGCGCACGCCGCCGGCATGACCACTTTCTGGGCTCCCCACATTCTCCCTCGCCCGACATGCAGTACTCGGGCACCCCCGGCAAGCGGCACCGCATGCGAGAGGCCCTCCTTTGGGAGGACCCACCCTCCTACTTCGATCACCCCAAAGGCTTCATCAGCCTCAAGTGCGTACGCATGTGTGCGTGTGCACGTTTGTGCGCTCATCCCATCTCCTGGCTCAACCCTGGTTCTGGGCTGCGCATCCCTGCAGCGCCGCCTGCCCCTACCTTCCCTGCTCACCCTCCCCAATTTCACAGCATCACACACATGAAAAGGCCATCCCTTCCTCATGCATGCCGTGCCAGAGCCTGGGCCTCTGCCAGGGGAGCAGCGCCTCCCACCGCTGCTCTTGCAGACACACACACACTCACTGCCTGCCAGGGCGACTGGTCAGGGCACTAGGCACTCAAGCAGTCCAGCATCTACTCAAGTAGCAAAGCAAAGTGGCCAGGGCGGCCAGCAGGCAGCGGCCCCCGCCTGGGTGCGCCTGCTTTATCAGCCCGGTGCATGGGCATGCACACCAGGCGATTGACACTTCCCACACTGTGCAACACGGTGCCTGATGTCATCCAGGGTGGACATCCCCCATGCGCTGCTGGCCAATGCGAGCGGCCAGCACCTGCAGTTCAAGATGTCTGCGACCCAGACTGACAGGTGCGGGCGATGTGCTGCCGGTCAGGCAGCGGTCTTGGCTCACAGGGCCTGTGCGCAGGTCAGGCAGAGGTCAGGTGCTGCCGGTCAGGCAGAGGTCATGGCTTGCAGGGCCTGTGCGCAGGTCAGGACCTCCCCTTGATGTGGGGAGGCCTAAAGCGCGTGCCGACACTTAGCATGCCTCCAGAGCAAACTCCAAGCCCACCAAGGGCGATCAAGAGCGCCCCTCGCACATCATGCCCATGTGCACACAGTCCTCTGCGCGGGCACGCTCTGCTCAAATGTTTTTCTTCATGCCTGTTTTACCTGACGCAGCCATCTGCTGGTGCCGGTCCCTGCACCAGCATGCGCGCACAGGTCATCTAGCATGTGAGCATGTTGTCTCACGTCTGCGTACGTTTGCACATACACAGCTGCCAAGTTTGCTCCTGCCAAGTAAGCTGCCTTTCTCTAAACATGCTTCCACAGATCACCCCTGAGGCCGCAGCCTTTCTTCCCTCCTCTGCGCACAGCCACTTCAACCTGGTCAACTACCAGTCTTTATTCTTCCCTCCTTTGCACACAGCCACTTCAACCTGGTCAACTACCAGCTCCTCCACATCCGAGCTGGGGTGGCTCTTGCCCAGCTGACGGGCAGGGTGCTCATTATGCCGCCCATTTGGTGTGAGATCGACAAGTACTGGGCCAACCTCGAATATGGTGCGAGGGCGGGGGGACTTGGGCGCTGAGCGCACAGAGCACCATGCGGGGGTGTGCACAGCCCTGGACGGAGTGGAGTGCCGGCTCTGAACTGCTCTGAAGGTATTGCCCCAGTCGCAGATGGCGGTACAATGGTCCCGCTTGGCAATGAAGCCCAATGGGAGGGGTATGGCAATGGTGCCCGCATGGCAATAAACCCACAGGAAGGGGTATGGCAATGGTGCTCGCATGGTGAAGGTGCCCGCACAGCGGAGGTGCCTGCATGCCTAAGGCACCTAGATGGAGGGGTGAGCCGCTTGCTTGCTATTGCTATTGCTATTGCTATTGCTATTGCTATAGCTATGGCTATTGCTATTGCTTGCTTGCCATTGCTTGCTTGATGGAGGGGTGAGCCGCTTGCTTGCACCCTGATGCTGATGGTCGCACAAGGTCAGGAAGTGGAGGACAGCTGCGTGTTGTGAGACTGAACCGCACCCCTCCCCTAACCGCACCCCTCCCCTAACCACACTCCTCCAGATGCAGCCTCAGTTGTACAGCTCCAGTGTGCAATGGAATCTGCATGAGCATGTAGACAGTCTTGTCAAAGCGAAGGCAGGAGAGGAGGATTCCAGCACCTTCTGCTCGTGCAGCATGCTGCACCTTGCACCAAAGCAAGTACCACACGCTCCTATCAGACTACTCCTTGAATGCTACGCACACCATCTGCTGAGTCGCATGCCTTCCCAGGCATTCTCAGAAAGCAGCCTTTGCCCAAGCAGCCTTTGCCAGCCGCCACGCATATCATATCTGGGCCCCACCACGCAGGCTCTATCCCAGGCAGCGTCTTCAAGCGGCCGTTCATCTGCCCAATGGACCACGTGTTCGAGATCGAGAATGGCTGGTATCCTGACCGGCCCTACGGCTTTCCTGAGGAGGAAGTCGGCCCCAAGGTAGCTCACAGCTACCTTGCCTCTGTTGCTCCCTCTTTGATTCCCTGCCTTGCCTCCGCCATTTACTCTTCGAACAGCCGTTATCTTGTTCCTGAGCTGCTTTTTTCCCCGGGCTCTGTGTACATGCTGCACAACGTTAGGAGCATGCCGAGAGAAAGACCTTGGCGTCGGTCTCAAATACTTCATCATGCATCCTGGGAAGCAATGCCTACCATGCCCTGATCTACGCCAAAAACTCCAGGGCACTGGTGATGCCCCTTTCTCAGGAGACCCAAGGATCTGAGAAGAAAAGACCTGATCTCAGTTGCATGGAGGCATCTGCAGCAGCCTGATCCCCATTGCTTGTCTGGCAGGCCTCAGCCTTTCCTGCAAGCATGTTTGGACTCGGTGGTTCCAAAATTGCTAGCACTGACGGTGTCTGAACTTGTGGCTGCGTTGCCCAGTTATATTGTCTGTCTTTTATCTCCCATCAGCTCAGTCCCTTTAAAGGTCAAGCCCGTGCAGGCAAATTCATCAATGTATGACATGGCAGGCACAAGGCCCCTAGGTGCCTTAGCAAGGGATCCTGCCTGATTGCCAATACTATCAGAATTGCCGATTGCACCACTAATCTTTAATTTTCCCTTGGCCCACTCTCTCCTTCTCCCCCCACTACTGTTCAAATTGTGTGTTGCCACATGCTCTCCTTGTTCCACCACTTCTATTCAGATAGTCCCTTGGCACATGCTCATCGAGCCCATGCCCAATTACAGCCACCCTACTCAAATTGTCCCTTCACCACTTCTGTTCAAATTGCCCCTTGGTACATGCCTACTGAGCCCATGCCCGATCCCAGCCCAAGCTTTGCATGGCCATGAACTCAACCTTCACAGCTTGTCTCAGCCCTGGCTGTTAGGTCTGACACTCAGCGCTGCATGCTGAGGCCTGCAGGTTGAGTGGCGAGAGTACTCCTTCCTGAGCAACCCTGCCATGCCCAAGGCCGTGAGAGAGTCCCGCGTAACTGTGGAGGTGTGCCCTCATGGCAAGCTGGAGGGGTGCAACGACGGCACCTCGCCAGCGCATCAGCAGGTGAGCTGCTCCTGTGCTGTGATAAGTCACCAACTCGCTTCTCCTTCTTCTCCTTCTTCTCGTTCTCTCCTTCTCTTTATTCTCCTTCTCTTTCTTCTCCTTCTTCTTCTTCTTCTTCTTCTTCTTCTTCTTCTTCTTCTTTTTCCCCTCCTCCTTCTTCTCCTTCTTCACCCGTGTTTGCTCTGGAGATGGGTGCAACAACAGCAGCTCGCCAGGGCCATTGCAGGCGTACTGTGATGCAGACCCCCTGGCCCCTCCCGCGCTGCGCACCGCGTGCCCTGCATCCCTCAACCTGCAGCTTGTGGAGGTCCCCCTTTCCCTGATTCCTGCGCCTGCTATGACTACAGTAATGTTGCTTGGCAAATTTGCTTTGTTGTGATGCCACGGGGCCACGCGCTGTATCTGTTTGAGCTGCCTCTGGATCTCAGGCACCCACCCTGAGGGTTGCCACGGAAACAACCACTTCTAAGCTGTGAGCTGCTGCTGCCACTTGACAGCATGCCTATGCCGCACAGCTGCAGCCACGGACCAGGCAGCATTGAAAGTTGGTGTGTTGTGGCCTGAGAGTGTGCGTGCATACCTCAAACAGCATGCAAGGCATGACACCAATGCATGGGTGCGGCATGCTGTCTGGTAGGTGACCATGTCCGCGCAACACAGGCAGAGGTGCGCTCCTCCAGGGGGTTGACCATGCGCCGCTGTCGGCAATGGTCGATGTGGCTGTCTGCAGGGGTCTAGCGTGCACGTGCGGCCGGGTCTGAACAGCGACAAGATCTTGAAAGCCCTGGAGAGTGTGTCTCACGTCAAGATCCTGGAGTTCACGCATTCGGACAAGCTGTGGCCCAAGTACTCCCAAGCCGGCGGCTGGTTCACTGACCCCGAGGCCCACAAGCGCTTTGTCAAGCGAATCCAGTTCATGCCCTCAGTGGCTTGCTGCCTGCCCATGCAGCCGGGCTGGATGTGGTATGACATGCAGTGGGACGTGCCGCACACGGTGAGTGCGGCAGCCGGTGGCAAGCGGCACCGCCCCTGTACTGCAGGCAACAGCAGCTCATCTGCTGGTTCATTTTGGGCTCCTGTCCACTGCCTGTCTCCGTCGGCAGCAAAGCAGCCTCCACTCATCCGCCTTTGCACGGCACGGTGCCTGTGTACTATCATAGGACGAGGGAGGAGGGTCTGGGGTTAATGCCTTGCTGGCGCGCATGATTTGCGGCTTGCTTGTGACACAGAGGTCCGGGGCTTGCTTGTGATTACCTTTGCAGGACCGCTTCGGCCGAAAGTACGAGAGCTGGCACCTCAAGATGGGGGACACGGGGGACATCCGACCCCCGCGCGTGATGCGGCGCAGCAGGCAGCTCTTGCTGAGCAGGGGGGGCAACGAGGCTGACCCTTATGTCCACGGAGCGCGCGCTTCAGCTTGTTTGAGGAGGCGCCTGCAGGGCAGATCTCCATTGTGACATGCGTCAGCTGCAGGCCAATAGACTAGCAGGATCTCCGGGATCCTAAGCTCAGGTTACACAATTCATGAAAATTCAGGACAACACCCTTCGATCTTGGAACAACAGTGCGCAAGACGCAGTTGCCAGATGATCTAAAACACTGGAGAGAAAGTTAGGTGTTGTGCTGCTTGGGAACTGGTTACATGCTATCAGCAAATGAAGATCTGGTGTTTGTTCATGGCATGGCTGGACAGATGGGCATGGCTGATGTTTCATGTGACACAGACCTGATTCTGTGGCTTCAAGGATTGTGGATCTGCATGTGTCTTTACGATCAAGGAAGATCGAGAGGAGGGAAGATTGATCAGCCACTGTCACAATGATCAGCTTAAGTTCAACACAACAACAAGCAGGTTCATTGCATGACTGTTTAATGAATCTGCACTCAGACATGGAAGGTAGAGGTATCTTTCTCTGCTCATCAGCTAATAACAGAATTTTATTTACATATTTTTCATTTGTTCGTTAATGGGTGTCGTTTCTGAAGCGAAGCCCTAAAAAAGTCGGTTCAATTTTAGCCTCGATGCCGTGAGTATCATACAGACACCAAAATGCAGGTCTTCTACTGGCTTGGCCCGGGTCGCCAGACCCCTGGCAAAGTCCACTACAACTCGTTCATGTTGAACAGCCAGATTTACAACGTCGGTGCGTGTCGCTTCATGCTGGCTCTAGCTGGGTAGTAGCACAGAGATGGGAGCGTCGGGGCGTTGCAGCTCTGTGGACCAGCTGAAAGAGATCCGCCTGCCTTGGCCTGAGACCACCATGCGCCCCCCTTTGACGGGCTCCTGCCCCCTGCCCCTGCCCTCAGGAGACTGCGTGTATCTGTATCCAGAGGATGAGCACTCTCCTCACTTTGTGGGCAGGATTGTGTCCGCGTTTGTTGACGAGACTGCGCCTGAGAGCGACCCCCACAGGATTGAGGTGAGGCGCCTGCAACACTGTGTGCCCACCATCCCTGCCCTATCCCCCATGATCTCAGAGATCAGGGTGATCATGGGCATCATAGCAAGGGTGGGCCAGGATCCGCAGCACCTGGGCGGGGCTGCGCGCTCACCTTGTCCCCCGCCTATCAAACTTGCAGGTGAAGTGGTATGAGCGACGCACCAGCTTTGAGCCCAGCACCAGGTACGTGCATGGCTAGCCTCCATGCTCATTTCTGGTAAAATTACATCCAGGATCTCCCAGGATCCTTGAACATACCCTCCGTTTCCCCCAAGGTGCATACATGCCCTGCCTGCATGTTGCGCTTATCCCCTGCTTCACCCGCTTTGTACCTCGTGGATGGCAGCAGATATCTTGCACATGCCACCTGTTGCATACTGCAGGGGCATCCTGGAGAGTGAGCGTGAGGTGTTTGAGCTGGAGGACACTGACATCAACGTAAGTGCTGCCTAGCTCAAGGCCAGCGCGCATTGCCTTGCATCTGGAGCCCAAGATGCGCGCCTTGCCCCAGGCACGCTGCGCGCACACTCTCTCTCTCTCTCTCTTTCTCTCTCCCTCTCTCTCTCTCTCTATCTCTCTCTCTCTCTCTCTCTGTGTGCATCTGCGTGTGCATATGCCATGCCAGAGCGCCCCTGGTCCTGGATCTGGGGGGGTGTGGGGCACGCAGGCGAGGGCATGATGCCCCTCACGCCTGTGGACGTGCCACACTCGCCGCGTGCGCCTGCCGTGCCGCCACCCGCGATCCCGTCCCGCATGCATCCCCCACGCTTGTGCAGCCGCAGCCCATCGCTCACAGCCTCTCATCACTCACGCCCCGCTCATGCACCCCTACCTGCCACTCTACACTCCTGCAACTGCAGCCCATTGGGTGCATCAGCGGCAAGAACGTGATCGTGCGGGCTCCAGGCTTCGATGAGGTGCGCAGGACAGTGCGGATGCTTGGCATGTCTCCCTCCCCAGTCCACCCACTTAAGGGATGCACTGTCTTACAGAAGGCACTGCGCCCGTATTGCCACCCAACTCAACCAAGGCCAAGCCCTAGGCCCTCCTTGTTCTCTGAGTGCAAAGCATAAGTGGAAAGCATGAGTGGAAAGCATGAGTGGAAAGCATGAGTGCAAAGCATGAGTGCAAAGCATGAGTGCGAAGCATGAGTGGAAAGCATATGCTGAGGCGCCTGTGGCCCCCCATGCACCCTGGCCTGCGATGTGGGACGCACGGCAGCTGCCCTCCATGTGATGCAGGCTGTTCATGTGCATGCCTCGAGGCCCTTGCCTTGTAGCCTTTGGAGGCCAGCAAAAGCAGCATGTGATTTGAAATGATGCACCATTTGTGCAGAGAGTTACGTGTGCGTACCGTGTGTGTGTGCGTACCGTGTGTGTGTGTGCGTACCGTGTGTGTGTGTGCGTGGTTCCCTCGCGAACTGACAGGCCACTGGAACACATGGCTAGCGGTGGTCTGTCTGCCACTCAGTCTGATTGCACAGGTTGATCTTACTTACATAGGCCAGCTGAACACAGAGCTGAGCCAGCGGAAGCTGGCTTTTTGGGGCAGCTCCAGGGTGCAGCAGTGATGGGGCGCAGCAGTGATGGGGTGCAGAGCTGAGCCAGCAGATGCTGGCTTTTTCTGAGTTGTAAAGGGGCAGCCTGCTCCATTTTGAGGAAATGCATATGGGACGTACATAGGGTACACACAGAATGGGTGCCTCAAGACTGTATTCGATCATGTGATCAGTAAGGTGCAGCTTCAAGTTGAGGTTCAAAGTGTTTGGCAGGCTAGTTCATAAGCAGGATTCCTGCATGGCAGGCAAGCTGCGGGCTTCAGCGCAAAATGCTGGGTCCGGCTGGTGAGAGGGCCGCCACCCTCGCCTAACAAGGACAATAGGTTCTGCTAACACTCCTGGCAAGATTGACTCAAGGCTCATAATAAGTGAGGTACGTTTAGCGAGCCGCCAGCGCTTGTGTCTGCTGATGAGGCAGGACTGGCCCGGCTAATGCTGCGCTGGCTTTTGCCGTTGCAAGCACGCACCCTATGACTGATTCCCCCTCTCTGGCTGAACCCCCCTCTTGGCTGCAGGCTCGCCAGGCGATGAGCAGCATGCCCGACATGGACTGGTTCTTCTGCAGGGGCTACTTCCTGCAGGCCTCCAATTCCTTCAAGAGCTACACACAAGAGGAGCTAGGTGCGCCAGAGCTGGGAGTGTCATGCGCAGGCCGGTGGCTTATAAGGTTTGCTGTTTAGGCTGCTTCTGACCAGTGTATCGTGTGCGGTTGCCCTCCTTGAATTCATTGAATTGTACAATTGTCAGACCCATTGAGGACCCCATTGCAAGCTTAATTGGACGTGCGTGCCTATCCAACACTGTCAAGAGCTTGCTTGAGAGGCTCTACTTGTTAAGATTGACCACCAGCCAGGTTTGGGGGTCAATTGTATGCTGATCGTGACACAGCAAGAGAAAGTAGGCACGGATCTGGGGGTAGCTCCACGGTGCAGCAATGAGGTGGCACAGCAGTGATGGCGCACAGCAGTGAGGGGAAACAGCAGTGAGGGGGTGCTGCAGACGCTTCTGCTCCCACGCAATGCAGCGCTGCTACCTGCGTATATCTTTGGTCATGCTTGCCCATATGCCTCCTTTGGTCAAACGCTCAAGCCAAGAGTAAAACACCCGCATGTGCACACACGCCTGCGCTTGCAAGCGCACACACATGCCCACATGTGCATGCATATGATTGCGCGTGTGCATGCATGCACGCACGCGCATACACAAACACAACCGCCCGCACACACACAAACTTGTGCGCTCGCACCACCCCAATCTCCGCTCACGCAGACACGTACGCACGAGAGCACGCGGCCGCGGCAGCCGCTTTGGCTGCGCCCGCCACCGAGGGGGGCACCCCCGGGAGCGCCGCGGCGGCCGCTGGGGTTCCGGGGGGCGGCATGGCCACCCGGGGCCAACAGCAGAAGGAGGCTCAAGCGGAGCCCAAGGAGGGTGGGGCCAAGGACGCGGCCTCCCCGCCTGCAAGCGCTCCCGCCAAGCGCGGGCGCAAGCCGTCCGCTGTCAGCGCAGAGAAGGCGGCGGCCGGGAAGGCTCCTGCAAAGGTGTCGCGGCCGGGGCCGCAGAAGCGGCGCGTGGCGGTGGTGGGCACCGGCGTGTGCGTGCAGTGCGGGGCGACCAGCACGCCGCAGTGGCGGGAGGGCCCTGAGGGTGGGTTGGGCGTGCAGTGCGGGGGGGCATGTGGGCGTGGGCAGCATGTGTGCGGTGTGTGCTTGTGTGCAAGCATATGGGTACATGTGGGAAGGTATGCATGCTGGGGCGCACGTACATGCCGGGTTTTGATGTGGGTTGCGTGCACAGATGTGGCTGCCAGGCGTGCGTGTGGTAAGGGCCGGTAACGCTTGTGCGCTTGTACAGGCTGCCGAGCTTTTGTGTACCTGGGTGTGCGTGTGCAAACGTGTGCTGTGGCTCCCTCTCTCCAGTCCAACCTGGTCCTCTGCCTTGCATGGATAGAGTCCTGGTTGCCTTGCTGCGTTTTGCGGGCTCAGCTGGCGAGCAATGGAGGGCCCTGCAAGGGAGCCCAGGGCTGCTGTGCCGTGCTCCAGCAGAGTGCAGTCGCATGTTGCAGCTTTTGGTGCAGCACTTGCATGTTGCAGCTAGCATGTTGGCTCTCGATGCAGCGTTTGCATGCTGCTCGCATGTTGCAGCTTGGTGCAGCACTTGCATGTTGCTCGCATGTTGCAGCTCCCATGTTGCAGCTTTTGGTGCAGCACTTGCACAGAGGGCCGTCCCCAGGCATGTCCACAAACGTGCTCAGGTCCACAAACGTGCCCAGGCATGTCCACAAACGTGCCCAGGCATGTCCACAAACGTGCCCAGGCATGTCCACAAACGTGCTCAGGTGCAGCCGCCGAGGATAAGCGTGCACTTCAATGGAAAGTGTATGCTTTCCATTGAAGTGTGCCTGGCAAGCATGCAGGCGCTCACACAAGAGCACGTGTACACATGAAAGCATGCAGGCGCTCACACTTGAGCACGTGTACGCATGAAAGCATGCATGTATACACGCACACACAACGCGAGCACACACACACACACACACACACACTCACAACATATGCATGCACGCCCATGTGCACACGCATGCACACGCTGCACGCGGCATGCACACATGCAGGCCCAAAGACCCTGTGCAATGCCTGCGGCGTGCGCCATGTGCGGCAGCAGCAGAAGAAGAAAAACGGCGGGGCAGGCGCGGCATCCAGCCAAAGGGCCAAGCCAGGCCCCAAGGGCCCCATCGGGGCTGCTGTGGCTACGGCGGCCGCGGCAGCAGTATCCCAACCTGCCTCCCAGTCGCAGCCGGCCTTGCAGGTGCAGACGCGCAGGGTGAGTACGCGCGGCATATGTGGCGGCTCTGCTGGAGCAGGCGCGTAGGTTGAGTGCGCGCGGCATATTGGCGGCTCCGCTGAGGCAGGCGCGCTGGGGGGCGTACGCACATGGCGATTGGTGGGCAGGCGTGCGGGCGTTTGAGCGTATGCAGGGTGCGGGCGGGAGAGGGTGTCTGTGGCGAGTGTGGGTGCATGTGCGACAATTTGCTCATGCACTTGCGCCTGTTGCCTGCGCAGGGTCGGCCTCCAGAGTCTTCCCGCGCTGAGAACCTAGCCATGCCCGCCTCCAAGAGACGGCGTGGGGGAGACGCAGGTAGGGTCCACTAATGCGCCTGCTGCGTGGCTGCCCCCGCTGCAGCTGATGCGCAACCCTAAGGTGGCTGTTGGCGGGTGGCACATCCGCGCAAGGTGCAAGGTGACCTCAACCTCAGCGCATCTTGTTCTTCTATGCCAGTGTGTGTGGCCACGCAGCACTCAGAGCAGGCTGAATGGTCAAAAGGGGTGCTGTTGCTCGGCCTGCAGCTCCTGATGCAGCCCACCCCAGCAGCTCAGGCTTGCGTACGTATGTATGTAAGTAGCATAGTGCCCCCAGCATCCTCGCTGCGGCCACTGCTGCTGTTTTTGCGGCGCCATGACGCTAGCTGGTGCTGGCTGCCGCGTGTGTGCTCGCCCTGCACAGACTCAACTCTGAGCTCACCCTGCACGGACTCAACTCTGAGCTCGCCCTGCACAGACTCAACTCTGTGCTCGCCCTGCACAGACTCAGTGTGTGCTTGCCCTGCACAGACTCGACGGCATCTGAGGAGCAGAAGCCATCATCAGCCAAGCAAGAGGCCCGGACGGCGCACCGGCAGAGAGGGAGGCAGGGTCAGGAGCAGCAGCAGGTCAAGCAGGAGGAGCAGGAGGAAGACGAGCAGCAGCAGGAGCCCGAGGAGCAGGACCCAGCCTTGTCCATTGAGGAGGCCACGCCAGAGCAGCGCAGGCTTCAGGTGCGTGCTGCTGGCGTCCCTGCCTGCCCCTCCATCTGTCTGGCCGCCTGAATGGTCTTCCCCGCACCAGCGCCCCCCGAAAATGCGAACACCAAGCCGCTGCTCGTCTTGGTGCACCCGCAAAGCCTGTGAAAGAGCGGAGTGATCAGTGCCAGCCGCTCCCGCGCTGCGCATACCACAGACTCCCTCTCTCCCCTGTGTGTGTGTTTTTGTGTGTGTGTGCGTGTGCCCCTGCGTGTGTGTGAGATGGCCGGTCCCTGCCTGCCCTGTGTATGCCCCCGCGTGTGTGTGAGATGGCAGGTCCCTGCCTGCCCTGTGTATGCCCCTGCGTGTGTGTGAGATGGCCGGTCCCTGCTTGCCCTGTGTATGCCCCGCGTGTGTGTAAGATGGCCAGTCCCTGGCTGCCATGCTCTCGCCAATGCAGCCATGGAGAGGCTGAGTGACACATTTGACGTACGCAATCAAATGCCTGCAGGTCGTGGCGGCGCGAGAGGTGCTGCAGCTGTCAGCCAAGTATGCACCCTTGCAGGGACCTGAGCAGAGACTGCTAGAAGCATTGGAAAATGCGTCAGGTGCGCACGCTGAATCATGTGGTCAGATGTGCGGTGGGCAAGGCACAAGGTGTGTGTGCGTGTGCATGTGTGTGTGTCCAGCTTTGCGCGATTGTGTGTGTGCTGGGCAAGGCCGCGCAAGACATCGCCGCTGTGCGCAAAAAGAGGCTGAGTAGGAACGACAATAGCGGGAAGTGCCCGCTGTTGCACCTGGCATGGCCAAGTCTTGAGGAAGGGATGTGTCCAGAAGGGGTGCCGGTGCAAGCACGCGTGACACTCCCGCAAGACCCCCAAGTGCCAGGTCTGGCGGGCCAAAGCCCCCAGTGCATTCTCACTTGTGGCCCGCATTTCTCCTGACATTCATCCCAGATGCGCCCTGCATCTCACCACACTGCGCCCTGCAAGCGCGCCCTAGCTGGCTGGGCTGTTGCCCTGCCTTGCTTTCCAGCGCCCGCCGAGTTGGCCCCTGGAGGCGCTGCCCTGGGTCTCTGGCAAGCTGCACCAGGCCTGAAAAATGTGTGCTGCGAGTTGGGCGCAAGCCTGTGGTGTGACGGTGCCAATGTGAGGCACGCAACGTGAGAGCGCAAGTGCAGGGCATGTGGCGTGACCATGCCGGTGCATGGCACGCGCAGAAGCACAGCGCTGGTGTGGGGCGTGCGGTGCAAGAGCAAGAGGAAGGGGGGGGGGGGATGCGGACAAGGAGCACTGGCGGACACCCAACTTGATGCTTAGTGGGACACTACGGATGTGGTAGTTCTGGACTGGTGCCCTTTGATGGGTGTCTGACGCTTTGCCGGTGCTTTTGTCTTCACCGTTTGGGTGATTTGGGAGCGACTGAGGTGGTCGGTAAGAGAGGGCCCAATCCCCCTGCTGGTGCCAGAGCCTGAGTGCAGCTCCGGCTCTCTTATCCTGACCACTATCGATGTCGTTTGTTGGTTATTGATTAAGGTAAGTCGCATCGCTGGCGAGAGCGCAGGCAGTGCGAGTTTGTGCCGGTGTGAGCCCATGCAGTGTGGAGGTCCTGGCGTGAGGCGTGCGGTGTGAAATTGTGGCAGGGGCTCTGACGCATTGCCCTCACCGGCCATGGAGGGTCATTGGGGCATACTTCGCTGGGCACCTGACTCTCACAGCTTTACTTTTATCTGACTGATCCAATGCAGACTCTTTGCTGGAGCAGACAGCGGAGCTGGTGGAGCTGGTTGGTGTGCGTGACAAGCTGGCTCAGGCCCTGAAGGAAGCAGATGCGGCCGAGGCAGCTGTTGAAGCTGTCCTGAAGGTGTGCATGCCTTGCGGCCCATGAGCATGCATGCGTATGCGTGCATGCGTGCGCGTGCTGTGCATGCGTCTGTGCTTGCATTACTGCCAGCAGTGCTTGGCAGCTCAGAACTCAGCAGCTCACGACTCAGGAATGAGAGGGCTCCTCGTGGGTGTCAGGGCTCCTCGTCGGTGTCTTCCAGCGCACGTGTATGCCGTGCTGTTTGCTGAAGCTCAGACTGTGGTATGTGGGCCGGTCCTGTCCAGCCCCTTGAGCACAGCAGGCAGCCTGTGCCCCTCAGCCACCACTAGCTGCTCTGTGACACTGCCGCTTGTTTGCTTGCTGTATGCCCCTGGGCTCTCCACGCTCGCCCTGCTCTGGGATCTGGACACTGAACTGGTGCGATGTGAGACAGCACTGATGCTTTTTTAGTGGGATACGAGGGATACGATTGGTTGAGCAGCCCGCTGGCTGGTCGGTCACCGGTAGGTCCTGTACTCCTCTGTGGGGTTATCAGGTCAACGCCGTTAGAGTGCATGCCGTCTCACCTGTGGGGCAGTGGCCTCTCGCGTCCCCTTGTCTTTCAGTGCTGTCAAGCATCCGTGCACGCGTTTCACACAGCCAGGCAGCAATGGGCTCGGCGCTCGCCAATGCAGGTCAACAAATCCGGTGACTCCCAGGCCTTCGGTGCTCATGCACGCCTTGCAGGTGTACAAAGACAGGCAAAGCCAGGCGCAGGAGGCCGTGCAGGCGGCGTCGGACGCGTCGTCCGCCTTCAGGCTCCACCTGTCCAAGGTCCTGAAGCAGCACATGCAGCCCTCTGATGGGCCGAACGCCGCCGGCGGCGCTGATTGCGATGGCGTGCAAGAGGTGGCCCGAGACAGTGATCCGCCAGCTGGGGGTGAGCCTGGAGCTGGATCAGGCAAGCAGGCTGACAGCCCGCCAGTGGCTGAGGCGGGCGGTAACCACTCTGGTGATGCAGAGATGCGGGACGTAGGGGGAGGACAGGGGGCGGCGGAAGGGGAGGGTAAAGCTAATGGGGAGGGTTTGCCCAAGGGGGATAAAGAGGCTGAGGGCACGGAGAGGCAGCCAAATGGTACGCAAGTGCACACCAAAGCCCCATCTTGAGGCGGTGTGATTCGTGTACGTCTCTGTGCTGGGTGCAAATAAAGAGTGTTTTTCTTGTATGGCTTGGTGCATGGCTGAGCTGGTAGTAGTCAAGCTTTGAGCCCAATTCAACTCAGACAGGGAGGTATGCTGATAACTGGTCTTCGCCCTTGAATCAAAGATTTCAAAGTTATTTCACGCTCATGTACACTTCAACGCAGCAGCTTGCTGGTGCTGCCTGTGGCCTCTGTCATACAGCTTTCTGTGTTAGTTTCTCCTTCAAACCATGTGACCATTTTAGATGAGAATGGGTGCTTCTAAAAACATTTATGAGATGAAGCCACCATGGCTCTGATGATCAGTCAAAAAGTGCAACCACAGGGCTGCACTTGTGGATCATAATGGAAGATGATATTGGGTTTTTGTGCAGTACTACTACTACTAGTAGTAGCTAACACACCAGAGTACCACAGTGCACCTAAAGCGCAGCACCAAACAGCAGTAAGAACTTTCGCCTCTTCAGAGCAAGACAGGCTAGGCATGTCCTCCCAGGAACTAAGCGTACAGTCCAGTAAACTATAGATATAACACCGTCCAGGGATTTACTACTTGTAGTTTCCCTTTCCTTGACGGAAAAATTTACAATTCTTTTGACCTTCAGCCAGGTAGTTTGACTGTTCAGGTTGCTGGTGAACACCAGCCACACAGAAAACATCCATAAGCTCTGAGATAAAACGACAGGAATCATAAGTTTGTCTCTGAAAAAATTTGAAGACATCCTCAGAACAAGCTTGAGAGAAGTAAATAGCTCCAGTCTGATTGACAGTAATTTTGTGTGTCAGTGGTAAATCGTGAAACAAGTCTGCAAATTGAAGCCTCAAAGAACACATGCATGCAAGGACACAGGAAAATAGTGTATTTTTCTTCTTGAATTGCCTGCAAGCCAAATTTATCACAGGTACCATCATGATGTTCCCAGCTTCTTGTCTCGACACACAGCGAAGGGGATTGTAACCTGAAACGTGCCAAGTTGCGCTGTGTTTGCCTGCCCAAATCCAGATGCAAATACTTAGGTACAGAAAAAGGCAATCCATCAGCAGTCACCGACCCTAGAGGCAATGCAAAACAATTATGATATTTTGCAGTTTCGTCCATTTGATTTTCATTGCCTGGCTGGTTTGCCTGGCTCCAGATACTCCTCAACCTCTTTCTCACATCAACATCAAATTCTGACTGTGGGATCATTTGTAATGTTCTCATGCGATGTTGGAAATCACCGCTCCTTTCCAGACCATGTAAAGCATCCAAGAACTCAGCACTCTAGCACTTCTTGATGACAGTGCTCATCGCAATATTAGCCTTGAGGACTTTGACAAGAGTCTCACTGTTCCTGCATAGCATTATAAAAATCCCACAGCCGCTCGGAACCGATAGAATTGCAAGGGCTCTTGGCCACACCCACGCAACACAGACCAATTGGGAGTGGTGCGCTTCACACCTAAGATATTTCTAAGCAAGCACATGTGAACTGTTTGCAGAGGGCAGTCCATCTCAGCTCCTTGCTTCACGTACCTAGTGCCCCATATTTGACTTGCATACATGCTTGCTGGGAGAGCATATAGCATATGTATAAATAACATATAGCATATCCTTATGCCAACCAAAGCATGCTGTGTGCCACGTGGCCTGTCTGTTAACCGGTGGTCCGATGCAAACTGCCTGATTCTATGACAACCAGCCATGAAAGGCGCAAGCATATGCTCAGCTGCAGCAGCCATGTTGTGTGTCTTGGTGAAGATTATGCCCAGGTATTAAGAAAGACCTCTGTTGGCAAGCTGCGACCCTCTTAGCGTGAACACAGGTACCCTTGTGCGTCGAGAGTTTAAGTGCACCACCTCTGATTTAGATGTGTTCACAATCCCTTCCTTAGAGCGCAGGCGCTCAGCCTATCCAACATCATCTGCAGTTGATCTGGCTCATTTGCAGTTGAGCTCAGATCATCTGCATACAACATGTGTGTCACGCGAACATCAGCTACTCCTGTTACCGCCCCACGCACGTCCCGAGCTATGCCATCAACATCATTGATGTACAGAGAGAAAGGCAAAGGTGAAAGAGGGCATCCTTGTTTGACACCAATTTGGTCAGATTTTGGTCAGATTTCGAATGATCTTGAAGAGACGGCGTCTTCGCAGAAATCACTATTATAAAAGGCGTGAGCGCTTCATTCGTAGAAGCGCGGGGGTTCATCCCCTCTCTCTGCATCTTTTGGCAATCTGCCAACGCTGTTATAATGCTGTGAAAAAGGACTGGGCTTGGGGTTTGGTGCTGGAGGGAATGTAGCGGGAGGGTCCTGTACCTGGGTAGAGGTGCTTTCTTGTTGCAGGCTATTGTTGTCCAAATTGTTGAATATACATGCGAGGGAGCATTCGAGCTTATGCGTCGGTCGTGTGCTTATCAAATTTTCCTCTGTACATCGTAGTATTTCACACTAAAATATACTTTCGAAAATGGAAGCGGAATGCGTGGCGCTTCCTATCCACGAGGCAATAGCACAAATGTCTCACGCCGTCAGGGCAGGAGACATGTTGCAGGTGAGCCGAATTATTTTCAAGTGACAATGTCAATGCCTGGTGGATATGCCTATATGTGCCACACATGTTGCATGCACTGTGTGCAGACGTGTGCCAACTCGAACATACACATCTGCACATGCACATAAAACACACACACACACACAAACATACGCGTGCGCACACACA
>LFIK01000837.1_pt1 | contig 23488 bp, 20 predicted proteins | sample 643401 | NCBI WGS metagenome assembly LFIK01 (sample SAMN03777447, study PRJNA286221) | soda lake metagenome | biome: soda lake; feature: Kulunda steppe; material: water; isolation source: sample T5-Br brine of Lake Tanatar-5 | place: Russia: Kulunda steppe | collected 2010-07
CGTCATCATCGCCCTCGGAGGCTCTGGGGTCGAGCCTCTTATAGAGATCGTATGCGTCATCGAGAATGTTTTCGATGCCATAGTCGATGTTATTAAGAAGCGCCTGAAAGTTCATCAGCGTGACCGGGCCACGATTATTCAGGAGCCCCGTGCAGACGAATGCATCGATTGCTCTATGCTGATAAGATAGCACTAGCAAATCCTCATATGTCGAGATTCTTGAGAAACTTGTGGACAAAAACTCAAGTAACGCATAGCCATCGCCCTCCTGCAGACGATAATACATAACGCGCTGCTTGATTTCTGAACACAGAATTGCTAGTTCAACTGATTCAATTTTCTTACTAAACTGTTCAAGTTCATCGCGTGCGTGCTCAAGATACCATAAATTACAGCTTGAATGCAGTAATTCGCGGCAGATATTGAGAAATTTTTCGGATTCATCTTTCAAGCAGTTATCATCGGAAAGCTTCAGTTCTGCTCGACGAATCCACTCTTCGAGATCGACGAAGATGGACTTGTGGAAGAAGGGTGCACCCATGGCAAGATGAGCGTTCTTCGGGAAAAACCTGCCCTTCATCACGTCGAAAATCATTTGCTCAAAATGATGTCTGTTCTCGATATTCGCGTAGTTCTCATCTCCAAGTGTATCTAGTGTGGGCCTGTTGTTTTGCATGTCATCTCCTTTCTTGGAGCAAACATTAGCAAACAGGGTTTAAAAATCGATTCAACGAATTGCTAAACTTGCTGAGATAGTGAGATTTGCAACATTTTTCACTAAGAAAATCAATTTCAGGTGGCGATTGATGGGGAGAGCAATCATGCTGAAAAATGCTGCAAATCTCTGTGTGATTTTCCCGCCCAGGTAGGAATTTGCCGCAAAGCCCTACCTGGAGAGCCAACCCTCTGGTGCCAAGTTGGTGCTAAAATAGGTGTGAAAACGTGTGCATTTCGGTGCATCTAGAAACGTCGTAGTAGCCTGATAATATACAGATTTGTATATTTCAGGGTGACCGTTTCTCTCGTTCGTAATGAGGGGGTCGGGGGTTCGAGTCCCTCTTGCGGCACCATTTCCTCGCATGTACGGCCCGGAGACATGGGTGACAGTTTGTACCTAAGACATGGGTGACAACCTCGTGCCGAACGGGTTGTGGCAAGGTCTTGTCGCTCGCTGCAGGGTTCTCCGCTCCAGGTCGATGTATCCAGGCTCATGGCGGATGAAGCTGACGAGCCAAATGCCGTCATCGACCTCCTTGATTCCGAATTTCTGGCCAGCGAGCACGGTCAAGACGCTGGTCTTTTTCCGATGCATGCAGATGCGCCCGCAAGGCCTGATCGTGATGCCGCGGTCATGGAACGGGTCGCCGATCGCGGGCAGGCCTTCGTAGTTTCGTGTGCAGCGCGTGGCGCGCTCTGCTGTCGATCAGAATTGGAAAGGGGCCCCCTATCGGCGTCCGAAAGAGACCCCTCCGATGTGGTGTTTTCGGCTGTCGTTGCGGAGCCGAAGGCGGAGCAGCGATCCGACAGCCGTTGGCGTTTCTCGCGGGATGATCAGGCGCGGTTCTTGAAGCGCCAGCTTTCGTTGCCGGTTTCGACGATGTCGCAGTGATGCGTGAGCCGGTCGAGGAGAGCGGTCGTCATTGTCGCGTCGCCGAAGACGCTGGGCCATTCCCCGAAAACGAGATTGATCGTGACGCTGACCGACATGCGCTCGTAGAGCCGGCTGATCAGATGGAACAACAGTTGTCCGCCGGTCTGGGCGAAGGGCAGATAGCCCAACTCGTCGAGCACGACGAAGTCGAGCCGGGCCAGGTGATCGGCGATGCGTCCCTGTCTACCGGCACGCCCCCGGCTTCCAGCTTGTTGACGAGATCGACGACGTTGAAGAACCGACCACGAGCACCTGCGCGAATGCGGGCCTGCGCGATCGCGATGGCCGTGTGCGTTTTGCCAGTGCCGGTCCCGCCGATCAGCACCACGTTGCGCTGCCCTTCGAGGAAGCCGCCGGCAGCAAGGTTGCGGACCAGCGTTTCGTTGATTGCAGCTGCGTCGAAGTCGAACTCGTCGAGATCCTTGGCGATCGGGAGCTTGGCGATCGTCATCTGTTACTTGATCGAACGCGCTTTCTTCTCGGTGATCTCGGCATCCAGAAGGCTGCCGACAACGAGGTTCCGTTCATGCTGGTGCTTGATGGCTGCTGCGATGATCTCGTCATAGGCATTGCGCATGCCATAGAGCTTGATCTCGCCCATGGCTTCGAGGATGTTGGCTGCGTTCCATCATATGGCCCTCCGGAGGCTGTCGTAGCGTGTGCCATCGGCAACCGGAGCGCAGGTCAGCTTCAGAGCCTCCGGGGTCATGATCGCGCCGGTCTCGGTCACCACCTCGCCGTCTTGTTCGAGTGCGTGAACCTTGCCCTCCGGCTGCGGGTTCCGTGGATCACGGCTACCGGAACCGTCGCGGCGGGGGATTTCAGTGCGTAACAGTTCGAAGGGAATTGCGAGTTCACGAAGGAGCCAGAGCACACGACCCGAGCGCGATAAAGCCGCATGATAGAATTTGAGCATGGCACCCTGCCTGATGATTTTCCGCAATCAAGAGAATGGCGATTTCGCAATCATGAATCCAGGCGGGTGCCAAGCGAAGAGGCATGACCGCACCACGGCGTACCGCATGCTCGACATCATCGCCCGAATCGGCATGATTGATGAGACAGTGAACGAGCGCTCCGGCGCGCCCTCACAGGTTCAGCGTCGCGGACTCGGCTCCGCCCTGAAGGAAGAGAGCATGACACACGCCATCGAGACGCTCGATCTCGCCAAGAGCTACGGCGAAACGCAGGCCCTCGCCGGTGTCAGTCTCACCGTGCATCCGAGGGAGGTCTTCGCGTTGCTCGGGCCCAACGGTGCGGGCAAGACGACTTTCGTGCGCCTGCTTGCCACGTTGAGCCGCCCGACGGGCGGGTCGGCGCGTGTTCTCGGTGATGACGTGGTCGCCATGCCCGACCGGGTGCGGGCGCGCATCGCCCTCACCGGCCAGTTCGCCTCCCTCGACGAGGACCTCACCGGGCGGGAGAATCTGCTGCTGCTGGCGCGCCTGCTCGGCCTGTCGGGTGCCGCTGCCAGGGCGCGCTGTGACGATCTGCTCGACGCCTTCGATCTGAGTGCGGCGGGGCGACGACAGGTGCAGGGCTATTCCGGCGGCATGCGGCGCCGGCTCGACATCGCCGCCTCGATGATCACGCGCCCGGAGCTTCTGTTTCTCGACGAGCCCACCACCGGTCTCGATCCGCGCGCGCGGGCCGATGTCTGGGCCATCGTGCGGCGCCTGGCGCGGACCGGCACCACGGTTCTGCTGACCACGCAATATCTCGAGGAAGCAGACCAGCTGGCTGATCGCATCGCCGTGATCGATCATGGCCGGGTGATCGCGCAAGGCACCTCCGGGGAGCTGAAGGCGCGCGTCGGGGGCGGGTTGCTGCGTCTGACCCTGCACGATCCGGCGGATGCGAAGCGTGCGGCGGAGATCGCGGCGGGAGAGGGTTTCGAGGTGCATCACCAGGATGATCCGCTTCTGCTCGAGCTTCCCGTGAGCGACGCCGCAGCCGCGTTGCCATTGCTGAACATACTCGCGAACGAGCAGGTCAAAGTGGCGGATTTCGGCTTCGGCCGGCCCAGTCTCGACGCGGTTTTCTTCGCCCTCACCGGCCACGGCGTCACCGACGAGGCGCAGCCGGACGACCCAACGACACGAAGCGCCATGGAGGCGTCGTGATGAATTTACGCGAGGAGCGCCTCGACCGGGCACTCGGCGGGCGACCGGAACTGGCACCCGGACCGCGTCCGCTGCACGACACGCTGGTCTTCGCCCGGCGCGCGCTCCTGAAAATCCGCCACGCACCCGAGCAGGCCTTCGACATCGTCGTCACGCCGATCATGTTCACGGTGCTGTTTGCCTATCTCTTCGGCGGCGCGGTGATGGGATCGGTGGAGGCCTATCTGCAGTTCCTGCTGCCCGGAATCGTGGTGCAGACGGTGATGTTCACCTCGATCTATACCGGCTTCACCCTCAACCAGGATATCAAGCGCGGCGTGTTCGACCGGTTTCGCGCCCTGCCGATCTGGCGTCCGGCGCCGGTGGCGGGGGCGCTTTTGGGAGACGTGTTCCGCTATACGGCAGGGGCGATGCTCGTCTTCGGGGTCGGCATGCTGATGGGCTTTCGCGCGCCCGGCGGCGTGCCGGCTCTGCTCGCCGCTCTGGTCATGCTCAATCTCTTCGCTCTGGGCATCGGCTGGATCTTCACCTGCCTGGCCCTGATGGTGAAGACGCCGGGAACGGTGATGACGCTCTCCTGGCTGGTGCTGATGCCGGTCACCTTCGGCTCCAACATCTATGTCGATCCCGCAACCCTGCCGGAATGGCTGCAGGGTTTCGTCGCGGTCAATCCCGTGAGCCATGTCACCACCGCGCTGCGCGGCATCGTGGACGGCACGCCGTCCTTGGCTGCGATCGCGCTCGCCATGCTGACGCCGATCGTGGTCACCGCCGTCTTCGCACCACTCACCATGTGGCTCTACGGGCGCGAGGCGGATTGAGCCCCGAAGGGGAAGGGCCGGGCGCCGCGGCGCCGTTCATTCCGCAGGAACCGGGACGCTCTCCATGGCCGCCTTCACCAGTTCGGCGCGTCCGAGCCCCTTGAGGCTCGCATCCGCGCCCGGTGCGATGCGGTGGGCGAGGACCGGGATCGCGAGGGTCTTCACATCGTCGGGCATGACATAGCCGCGCCCCCTCACCGCCGCGAGCGCCTGGCAGGCCGTGTGCAGGCGCTGGGTCGCGCGCGGGCTCGCGCCGAGGCGGATACCGGGCCATGCGCGCGTGGCGCGCACCACCTTGATGATGTAGCGCAGCACGCTCTCCTCGACCCGCACATGCCGGCACAGGTCGCGCAGACGCATCAGCGCGTCGCCCGTGATCACCGGTTTGATCGCTTCGAGCGGATTGTCCCGCTCGAAGCGCAGGACGATCTGCGCCTCCTCCTCCTCGCTCGGATAGCCGTGGCCGAGCGTCATCAGGAAGCGGTCGAGCTGCGCTTCCGGCAGCGGGAAGGTGCCTTCCTGCTCCGCCGGATTCTGCGTGGCCAGCACGAGGAAGGGGCGGGGCAGCGGGTGGGTTTCGTCATCGACCGTGATCTGGCGCTCCTCCATCGCCTCCAGCAGGCAGGATTGCGTGCGCGGCGTGGCGCGGTTGATCTCGTCGGCGAGAACGATGTTGGCCAGGACCGGTCCCGGGCGGAAGCGGAAGCTCGCATCGCGCGGATCGAACAGGTTGATGCCCGTCACGTCGGAGGGCAGCAGATCCGGCGTGAACTGGATGCGCCGGAACGTCCCGTCGATGCAGCGTGCGACGGCCTTGGCGAGCAGCGTCTTGCCCATGCCGGGAATGTCTTCGAGCGCCACATGGCCCTCGCTGAGCAGCGCCACCACGACCAGCGTGATCGTATCGCGACGCCCGACGATGACCTGTTCGACCGCCTCGATGAGCCGCAGGGCCGCCGGTCGGACCGCGCGCGCCGCATCCTCGCCGCTCGGCGTCGATGCGATGGTGGTGGCGTCCTCTGGGGCGGGTTCCCGGGCGTGACCGGTCACGCTGCCGGGTGTCATGGAATCCTGTGTCATTGCCTGATCGTGACCTTTCGAAGGGAGCGGCGAGTCTTCTTCCAGAGTCTGGAAAAACGGTTTTCCGAGGGCCTGACCCCGCCATAGCGGCTCGCGGAATAGGCCCGCGAGAGGGTGGCGAGATCACCGCCGGGGCCGGGCCAGGCCTGCGCGCGCAGGCGGCGGGCATATTCCGCCGGCGTCTCGTGCGAGCGGCGCGGCCAGCCCCGGCCTTCGAGCTCGCGCAGCAGGGCACGGTAGCGCCGGCGCTCGAGGACATCTGCCGGGCGGCGGAAGGTGAGGACGTCGCCGAGACCTTGCAGCGCGGCCCGCGTGGCTCGTGAAACAAGCGCGCGAATCTCCTGCCAGGCCTGACGCAGAGTGTCGCGCAGGCTTCGCCGGGAGCGGTCATGCGCGATGCCGGGGGTCTCGTTCAGCCGGCGGCGCAGCCAGGCCAGCAAACCGCGCAGATTGGCCAAAAGGATGCTCCCGATCAGGAGTGCGATCCCGCCGAAAACGATGATACCGAACAGCGTGCGCAGCCATGCGATCGGCTCGAATACGGGCTCGGGCTGTGCCGGCGGCGCCGGCATGGCCTCGCCCGCCGGTTCGGGCAGATTCATGCCCTCGTAATCGGGTTCGGGCAGCAGGGCAAACAGCGCGATCAGGGCGTCGCGCAGGGCGCGCCAGATCGCATGCAGGATATCGAGCACAAGGGCGAGCAGGCCCGGATCGAGCGCGAGGGCGGCAATGCCCGCGCAGGCGAGGACCAGGGTGATGGCCACAACCGGCGCAGACACCCCGCCCCGGCGTGCCGCACGGACATGCCACAGCGCCAGAAGCGCGGTGCAGACGAAGCCGATATTCGCCGCGATCGCCCCGGGCAGGGCGAGATCGACCGCCCAGGCCCAGCCCTGCACGGCGATCAGGGCGACGAGCCCGATCTGGAAGCCAAGCGCCACCGCCTGCGCATCAAGGCGATGCCCGGCGAGCATGACCCCGCGCACCCAGCAAAACAGCGTCACGACGCAGAGTACCAGCGCGCCTTGTGCCGCGCTCTCGCGGGAAATCCATTCCCACAGCGCGGTCGGGCTCGCAGCCGGTGCCGAGAGGCCGGGCAGGAGCATTGCGATGAGGAGCGCAGTCACGACCAGCCAGGCCAGTGCCTGCGCGCCGCACCACCATGCCATGCTGGGGATCCGCGACAGCGGGCGCGCCACAACGAGCGCGACCGGATAGGCCAGCACCACGAGAGCGGCCTGCGGGCGCGCCGTGCCCGCGATCAGCCCGTCGGCGAGGACGGCGACGGCGCCGATCCAGAAACCCTCCATCAGAAGAAACAAAACGAGCCCCGTCATGCCGCCATCCCCGAGGCTGCGGTTATCCTGCGACAGGCGAAGGGCAGGGTCGGCAGCTCGCCTTCGCCCGAAATGAGGAGCACGACGGGCCTTCCACGCTGCGACAACTGGGTGAGCCGCGCCAGCAACGCCGGTTCAGGCCCCGCCGCGATCACCACCAGCGTCGCACCGAGCCCCATGCGGGCGAGCACGGTGTCGAGGAACGCGCTGAAGGCGATAGCCGGCTGCGGCTGAAGCCGCGCGAGGCTCTCGAGCGCCGCCATCTCGTGTCCGGGCCGGCGTCCGGCAGGGAGTTCGACGGGGCCCGGGCCCGGCGCCTGGACGCCGTTGGCATAGAGCCCGACCGCGCGCCGCTCGGCGAGTTCGGCATGGACCAGCGAAGCGGTGAGCGAGACGGCGGCCTCGAAAGCGTCGCCGGCGGCAAAGCCGTCGACGGCGAGGCAGAGCGACACTTCCAGCGTTACCGTCGGCTCGAAGATCTTCGTCTGCAACACGCCCGTGCGGGCGCTGGCTTTCCAGGCGATCGCCTTGAAGGGGGTGTTGCCGTCATAGTCGCGCACCCCCGCCGGGCGCCCCGGATCCTCGAAAAGCCGCCGGGGATCGCGATTGGGGCCGAGCGGATGGCGGGCGGGAAGGCCGAAATCGGTGACGGGGTGCAGGCGCGGATAGACGATGACGGCATCCGTGTCGGATCCAGCGGGGCTTTCGGTGCGGCGGCGCAGGAACAGGCCGAACACGTCGGCGCTCTCCACGGTCAGTGGCGGGAGCGGATAATAGCCGCGCCGCTCGCATAGCAGGCTGCGCGACAGCGTCGCGCGCCGATAGGGGCCAAGCGCCGTTTCGACGGCCAGTGCCGTGCCCTCAGCCGCGGTGTCGATCGCGGTGTCGATCGCAATATCCGGCCGGTCTTGGGTTTCTGCGGGTACGGGGCGCAGGCCGTCGGGGATGCCCTGGCGGGCACGGATCCAGCTCAACGGCAGCGGCTTGCCGTTATCGAGCGCGATGGAGATCGACAGCGCATCACCGGGAAAGGCCCGCGCGCCGCCGAGCGCGCGTTGCGTCACGACGCCCCACAGGCAGATCGCCGCCCAGCCCCGCGCCACCAGCCCTGTGCCGGCCACGAGCGCGCCGAGGATGACCGGCGCGGTCAGGCCGAACCAGGCGCCGGCGGCGAGGGCGGCCAGCGCGGCGCCGATACCGTACCACGAGAACACCGCGATGCGGGCGCCCGGCGCCTCGCGGATTTCCGCTTGCGCCTGCGCATCGCCGTGATTCTGCCCGGGCCCGTTGCTCGTCACCGCGTCACATCCTCGAAATCATGCATCCAGCGCCCATCATCGAAACAATCTGCCCTTTTCCGTGACCGCGATGATCATGAAGCTCGCGAGGCCGAAGGCGAGGTAGCCGTTGGCGAGCGGAACGAGGGTGCCGTCATAGGCCTGACCGACGACGAAACCGATCAACGCCGCGAGGATGGTCGTGGTCGAACCGAACAGAGACGAAGCCGTCCCGGCCAGTTTACCCTGCGTTTCGAGGGCGAGTGCGGCGAAATTGCCGAATACCATACCGATCAGGAACTGCATGGCGCCCATCAGGATCATGAAGGGCAGGAAGCCGAGAATGCCCAGATGCGCAAGCAGCGCGAGAACGCCCGCGAGCAGGGTGAAGATCAAGACCGCCCCATGCGACAGAAGCCGCGTCCCCAACCGCCCGACGAGGCGCGCATTGATGAAGGAGGACAGCGACATGGCCAGCGCGATCGCGGCGAAGGCCAGCGGGAAATAGACGCCGAGGCCGAATATCTCGGTGAAGACCTGCTGCGCCGACATCAGGAAGCCGAAGATCGCCCCGAACATCATGCCCGCTGCAAGCGCGTATCCCATGGTCTGGCGGCTGCGCAAGACCAGCGCATAGGCCGAAACAATGCGCGACACGGAGCTGAGCTCCCGGCGACTTGCCGGCCATGTCTCGGGCAGGCGCTTCATCACCCACAAGGCCATCACAGACCCGTAGAGCGCGAGTAGCAGGAAGATCGCCTGCCAGGGCGCGACCAGGATGATCACCTGGCCGATCGCGGGCGCGACGACCGGGACGACCATGAAGATCGTCATTGCCAGCGAGATCACGCTGGCCATCCGCCTGCCCTCATAGCAATCACGCACGATCGCCGTGGTGATCACGCGCGGCGCGGCGGAGGCGAGCCCCTGCACGAACCGGGCGACGAGCAGCGTGGCGAAGCTCGGGGCGACCGCGCAGACGAGCGCGGTGATCACGTAGCAGGCGAGCCCGCCGATCAGCACCGTACGCCGGCCGAAGCGGTCGGAAACGGAACCGATCACGATCTGCCCCAGCCCGAAGCCGATCAGATAGGTGGAGAGCACCATCTGGCGGTCATTGTCACGGGCCACGTCGAGCGCAGCGCCGATATCGGGCAGCGCGGGCAGCATCACGTCGATGGCGAGCGCATTCAGCGCCATCAGCCCTGCCACCATGAAGACGAATTCCCGAAACGTCATCGGGGCATGTGCCACGGCGCTCACGCCCTCGGCCTGCGATGCCTGCGCGACCTTCATCCGAACCGCTTTCGCGCGTGCCGGACCGCCGGACCGACCGGCGCCCACCGGCTCCTCGCCCGAGATTTTGCTAACGCGCTTCTTGCCGTCATCTCCATGTCCACAGCACCGACCCTGCCTTTTCGCAACCGATAACAGGCTTTGCCCGTTCGGTCCTGCACAAGGCATCTGTGTCCAGCCGAGGGGGCTTGAGACCGGGTCAGAACAAGGCGCGCGGCAGCCAGGTGGCGACGGGTGGGGCGAGCCAGATCAGAAGGATCGCCAGGGCCTGGAGCAGGATGAAGGGGACGACGCCCTGATAGATCATGCCCGTGGTCACCTCCTTCGGGGCCGCGCCGCGCAGATAGAACAGCGAGAAGCCGAAGGGCGGGGTCAGGAAGGACGTCTGCAGGTTGATCGCGATCAGCACCGCCAGCCAGATCGGGTCGTGCCCCATCAGGATCAGCGGCGGGATCAGGAGCGGCAGCAGGATCACCGAGATTTCCACGAAATCGAGGAAGAAGCCCAGCACGAAAATGAACAGCATGGCGAAGATCAGCGCGCCCGTCGGCCCGCCGGGCAGGGCTTCGAGAATCGCCGCGACCCGATGCTCACCGCCCAATCCGACGAAGACCAGACTGAAGAACGACGCCATCAGGATGGTGGCGAAGATCATTGCGGTCACGACCAGCGTCTGGCGCAGGGCCGCAACGATCACCTGTTTCCTGAACAAGCTGCGCAATGCGCTCGCCACGGCGATGATGCCGACCAGTGCGAGTCCGGCATAGAGCGCGCCGAGCGTGAATTCGAATGCCCCCGCATCCGAGCGCTGCAACCGGACAGGCTGCATCCCCGCGCCCACGGCGAGCAGGCCGAGCGCCACCGCGCCCGTCAGGATCAGCCAGCGCGGCGCACCCTGCTTGTACCCCGCAAGCAGGATCGCCCCCACGGCCCCCACGCTCGCCGCCTCATTGGGCGAGGCGATGCCGCCGAGGATGGCCCCCAGCACCGCGATGATCAAGAGGATCGGCGGTGCGACGGCGCCGAGGATCTCGGAGGTGGCGACGGGCTTCTCCGGTCGCTGCATCGCCGGCGCATCCCCCGGCACGAGGAAGGCGCGCGCCAGAATGTAGAGGATGTAGATCCCCACCATCATCAGGCCGGGAACCAGCGCTGCGGCGAAGGTCTGGCCCACAGAGATGGTCTCGACGGTGAACCGCCCCATGGCGAATTGCGCCTGCTGGAAGGCGGAGGACATCACCTCGGCGAGGATGATCAGCAGCGTCGAGGGCGGGATGATCTGGCCGAGCGTCCCCGCCGTGCAGACCGATCCGGCGGCAAGGCGTGGATTGTAGCCGTTGCGCAGCATCGCCGGCAGGGCGATCAGCCCCATCGCCACGACGGTCGCGCCGACGATGCCGGTGGAGGCGGCGAGCAGCGCGCCGACCAGCATCACCGAAACGCCGAGCCCGCCTCGGATGGTGCCGAACAGCCGCCCCATCGTCTCAAGCAGATCCTCGGCGATGCGCGACTTCTCCAGCACCACCCCCATCAGCACGAAGAGCGGGATCGCGGTCAGGACCGGATTGGTCATGATGCCGAAGAAACGCTGGCCGAGCGCCCCCATCATGCCGAGGGAGAAGGCATCGACCCACCAGCCGATCAATGCGAAGGCGGTGGCGACGCCGGCAATGGCGAAGGCGACCGGATAGCCGAGCAGGATCACGACGATCAGCGCGGCGAACATGATCAGGTCAAGCGGCATCGGGGCCCTCACGCAGCCGGATCAGGTCACGGATCAGGGCGGACACCCCCTGGATCAGCAGCAGCACGCAGAATGCCGGCACCAGCGATTTCAGCAGGAAGGAGGCCGGGATGCCGCCGACCGAGATCGGTCCTTCGAGGATCGCCCAGGAGCGGCGCACCATCGGCCAGGACCAGTAGAGCAGGATGATCAGGGAGGGGCCGAGCAGGAAAAGATGGCCGAAAATGTCGGTGATTGCCTGCCCGCGCGGCGAGCGCCGGGCGTAGAAGATATCGACGCGCACATGGCCCTGCAGCAGCATGGTGTAGCCCGCCCCCAGCATGAACAGGCCGGCATGCAGGTAGAGCACGCCCTCATTGGCGAAGATCGAGGAGATCCCGAAGACATAGCGCAGGATCACGAGGCAAAATTGCAGCAGCACCATCGCGAGGGCGAACCACATCACGACATTGCCGACGATCCGGTTGATCCAGTCCAGTGCATCGGCGACGCGCGCCATCTCTCGTCTCCGCCTCGTCGGGAAGGCGGCGGGTGCATTGCGCGCACCCGCCGGTCACATCGTCAGCGGTCACCACCGCCATAGTCGAAATCGAGATTGCGCGCGGCGAGCTGCGCGGTCTCGGAATGGACCATGTATTCGACCATCAGCTCGCGATAGTCGAGGAAGCTTTCCGTGATGCGGCGCACGAGTTCGTCGTCATCGGCGAGCATCTCGTCCATCACCTCGCCCATCGCATTGCCCATGGCGATGATGATCTCCTCAGGCCATTCCCGCACCTGGGTGCCGCCGGCGACGAGCTCGCGCAGGGCCTTGGCGTGGTTGGTGTTGTACTCGGTCAGGACCGGGTTGTAGAGGCTCTCGGCGGCGAATTCGACGACCTGCTTGAGATCGTCCGGCAGGCTGTTCCAGCTGTCGAGATTGACGGCGATCTCCTCCGCTGAGGAGGGCTCGCCCACGCCGTTGTCGTAATAGTAATCCGCGACCTGCTGATAGCCGAGCGTCGAATCGGTCCAGGGACCGATGAACTCGCCCGCATCGAGCGCGCCTGATTGCAGGGCCTGGAACATGGCCGGGCCCGACATCGCCTCGACGGCGACGCCGAGCTTCGACATCACGATCGAATTGATGCCCGTGGTGCGATAGCGCAGACCGCGCAGATCATCGACGCTGTGGATCTCGTTGCGGAACCAGCCGGCCCATTGCGGTCCGGAATTGCCGCAAAGGAAGGGCTTCAGGTTGAAGCGCGCATACATCTCGTCATAGAGCGCCTGCCCGCCGCCATGCAGCATCCAGCCGTGCTGCTCGATCGCGTTCAGCCCCAAAGGCTGGCTGCCGAAGAGCAGGATGCCCTGCGATTTCGAGCCCCAATAGGCCGGCACCGCGTGGTAGATGTCAGCCGTGCCTTCACCCACCGCATCAAACACGCCCGGCCCGGGCACGACCTCGCCGGCGGCGAAGAATTCGATCTCGATGCGCCCGCCCGAGAGCGTGACGATGCGATCGGCCATCATCTGCGCCGCGACGCCCGGACCGGGCAGGTTGCGCGGCCAGGCCGAGACCATCCGCCAGCGGATCACGTCCTGGGCGATGGCCGGGGCGGCGAGGGTCGATGCGGCTGCGGCACCGGCGGCGCCGGCCACCGCCGTCTTGAGAAAAGTCCGTCTTTCCATGGTGTTCTCCTCTGGTTGTTTGGTTGGGGTGTTTTCAATCCTTCAGGATGCCGGGCAAATCGAGCCCGTGCTCGCGGGCGCAATCGCGCGCGATCTCATAGCCCGCATCGGCGTGGCGCATGACACCGGTGGCGGGGTCGTTCCAGAGCACATTGGTGATGCGCCGGTCGGCATCGTGGGTGCCGTCGCAGCAGATCACCATGCCCGAATGCTGGCTGAAACCCATGCCGACACCACCGCCGTGATGCAGGCTGACCCAGGTCGCGCCCGAGGCGCAGTTGAGCAGCGCATTGAGCAGCGGCCAGTCGCTCACCGCATCCGAGCCGTCCAGCATGGATTCAGTCTCGCGGTTGGGTGAGGCGACGGAGCCGGAATCGAGATGGTCGCGCCCGATCACCACCGGCGCCTTCAATTCGCCGTTGCGCACCATCTCGTTGATGGCGAGCCCGGCCCGGTGGCGGTCGCCCAGCCCGATCCACATGATCCGCGCCGGCAGCCCCTGGAAGGCGATGCGCTCGCGGGCCATGTCGAGCCAGCGATGCAGGTGCTCGTTCTCGGGGAAGAGTTCTTTCATCTTCGCGTCGGTTTTATAGATATCCTCCGGATCGCCCGAGAGCGCGCACCAGCGGAACGGGCCGATCCCCCGGCAGAAGAGCGGGCGGATATAGGCGGGTACGAAACCGGGGAAGGCGAAAGCGTTTTCCAGGCCCTCTTCCTTGGCGACCTGGCGGATATTGTTGCCGTAATCGAGGGTCGGCACGCCCTCGTTCCAGAAATCGACCATGGCCGCGACATGCGCCTTCATGCTCGCGCGCGCCGCCGCCTCGACAGCCGCCGGGTCGCTCTCCTGCTTGGCGCGCCAATCCGCCACGCTCCAGCCGATCGGCAGATAGCCATGGATCGGATCATGGGCGGAAGTCTGGTCGGTGACCATGTCCGGGCGCGGACCGCCATCGCGCATGCGGCGCACGAGCTCGGGGAAGATCTCCGCCGCATTGCCGATCAGCGCCACGGATTTCGCCTCGCCAGCCTTCGTCCAGCGCCCGATCATCGAAAGCGCCTCGTCGAGATCATGGGTCTTCTCGTCGCAATAGCGGGTGCGGATGCGGAAATCCGCGCGGGTCTCGTCGCATTCCACCGCGAGGCAGCAGGCCCCCGCCATCACGGCGGCGAGCGGCTGGGCGCCACCCATCCCGCCGAGCCCGGCGGTGAGGATCCAGCGGCCCTTCAGATCGCCTTCGTAATGCTGCCGCCCGGCCTCGGCGAAGGTCTCGTAGGTGCCCTGCACGATGCCCTGCGTGCCGATATAGATCCACGAGCCTGCGGTCATCTGGCCGTACATGGCGAGCCCCTTGCGGTCGAGCTCGTTGAAATGCGCCCAGGTCGCCCAATGCGGCACGAGGTTCGAATTGGCGATCAAAACGCGCGGGGCGTCCTTATGGGTGCGAAACACCCCCACCGGCTTGCCCGATTGCACGAGCAGCGTCTGGTCGTCGTCGAGCCGGCGCAGGGCGGCGACGATCGCGTCGAAATCCTCCCAGGTGCGGGCCGCGCGCCCGATCCCGCCATAGACGACCAGCTCGTGCGGGTTCTCGGCGACATCGGGATGCAGATTGTTCATCAGCATCCGCAAGGGGGCCTCGGTGAGCCAGCTCTTCGCGCTGATTTCAGGGCCAGTCGGCGGGAAGACGTCGCGGATATTGTGGCGCGGATTGGTCATGCTCGGTCACTCGCAATGGCGTTTTCGGGAGGGGATGGAGGTGATGCCGCCTTTCGCGCGCCTGTGACGGGGGAGGCAAAGCACGGATCGTGCCATGCCCGTCGCAGGCGGAGAATGTCTGCGCGGGCCGTCATAGCGGGAATTCCAGCCCGGCGGCCTGTACCAGGGCGCCGTCGCGCACGCGCCGCGTCGCGGCCTCGATATCCGGGGCGAGATATCGATCTCCGGCGAGGGCGGGGCTGACCTTGCGCAGATCGGCGAGCACCGCCTGCAGCCGGGGCGAGGTTTCGAGCGGCGCGCGAAAGCCGATCCCCTGCGCGGCGCACAGGCTCTCGATGCCGAGAATGACGGCGAGGTTATCGACCATTCTGCCCAGTCGGCGGGCAGCATGGGCCGCCATCGAGACATGATCCTCCTGGTTGGCGGAGGTGGGGGTGGAATCGGTGGAGCAGGGAGTGGCCAGATGCTTGTTCTCGCTCATCAGCGCCGCCGTCGTCACTTCCGCGATCATCAGCCCGGAATTGAGCCCCGGCTCCGGCGTCAGGAAGGGCGGCAGGTCGAAGCTGAGCGTGGGATCGACGATCAGCGCGACGCGCCGCTGCGCGATGGCGCCGATCTCGGCGAGCGCCAAAGCGATGATATCGGCGGCGAAGGCGACGGGTTCGGCATGGAAATTCCCGCCCGAGATGATGCCCTGCGCCGTCACCAGCGGATTGTCGGTGACGGCATTGGCCTCGCGCTCGAGCGTGGATGCGGCAAAGCGCAGGAGATCGACCGCCGCACCAAGCACCTGCGGCTGGCAGCGGATGCAATAGGGATCCTGCACGCGGGTGTCGCCGTCGCGATGGCTCTCGCGAATGGCCGAGCCCGCCATCAGATCGCGCATGGCGCGCGCAACCGCGATCTGCCCGGGCTGGCCGCGCAGCGCATGGATCTCCTCCTCGAGCGGCGCGGTCGAGCCCATGATCGCATCGGTCGACAGGCAGGATGTGACAAGGCTCGCCTGCGCCAGACGCCAGCCTTCGAACAGGTTGGCCAGCGCCACGGCGGTGGAGAATTGTGTGCCGTTGATCAGTGCGAGCCCTTCCTTCGGGCCGAGCGTCACCGGCGTGAGACCCGCGGCTTCGAGCGCATCGGCGCCGCGCATGCGCGCATCATCGAAGAAAGCCTCACCCTCCCCGATCATCACTGCCGTCATATGGGCGAGCGGGGCGAGATCGCCGGAAGCCCCGACCGAGCCCTGGACGGGCACGACCGGCGTCACGCCGCGCGCAAGCATGCCTTCGATGATCGCGATCACCTCCCAGCGCACGCCCGAAGCGCCGCGCCCGAGGCTGAGCAGCTTCAAGGCCATCATCAGCCGGGTGGTGGGCACATCGAGCGGCTCGCCGACACCGCAGCAATGAGAGAGAATGAGATTGCGCTGCAGTGTGGCGGTATCGCCCGGCGCGATCTTCACTGAGGCGAGCTTGCCGAAACCCGTATTCACCCCGTAGATCGCCACGCCGCCCTCGGCGGCTTCGCGCACCTTCTCCGCCGCAGCCTCGATGCCGGGCCGGGCCGTATCCGCGAGCTTTGCCGGCAGGCTCTCGCGCCACAGGCGCTCCAGCGTCGCGAGCCCGGTCTCGCCGGGGGTAAGCGTCAGCATGAAACACCTCCGAAGATCCGCTCATGCAGCGGGTTGAAGCCGATGCGCCAGGCGAGCTCGGCGGGGTCGTCCACGTCCCAGATCGCGAGATCCGCCCGCAGACCGGGAGCGATACGCCCGCAATCATCGAGCCCGAGCGCGCGCGCGGCATTGACGGTCACCCCGCGCAGGGCCTCCGCCGGCGTCAGGCGAAACAGGGTGCAGCCCATATTCATGGCGAGCAGAATGGAGGTCAGCGGCGAGGAGCCGGGATTGCAATCGGTGGAGAGCGCCATCGGCACGCCATGTGCGCGGAAGGCGGCGACGGGCGGAAGCTGCTTCTCGTGCAGCGTGTAGAACGCGCCGGGCAGGATCACCGCCACGGTGCCCGACGCAGCCATGGCGCGGGCATCGGCCTCGGTGGCGTATTCCACGTGATCGGCCGAGAGCGCGCCGTAGCTTGCGGCAAGCGCCGTACCGCCCTGGTGGCTGAGCTGCTCCGCATGCAGCTTCACGGGCAGGCCGAGTTCACGCGCCGCGTCGAAGACCCGCGCGATCTGGGACGTATCGAAGGCGATGCCCTCGCAGAACCCGTCCACGGCATCGACGAGCCCTTCCGCATGGGCGGCATGCAGGGAGGGGATGCAGATTTCATCAATGAAGGCATCCTTGCGGCCCTCATATTCCGGCGGGCAGGCATGGGCGCATAGATGCGTCGTGCGGATGCGCACCGGGCGCTCATGCGCGAGGCGGCGGGCGACGCGCAGCATGCGCAATTCCGTCTCCAGATCGAGCCCGTAGCCGGATTTCACCTCGAGCGTGGTGACGCCCTCCGCGATCAGCGTATCGAGCCGGGGCAGCGCCCGCGCCAGAAGCGTTGCCTCATCCGCCTCGCGCGTGGCCTTGACCGTGGAGAGAATGCCGCCACCCGCGCGGGCGATCTCCTCGTAGCTCGCCCCTTCCAGCCTCAGCGCGAATTCGCGCGCGCGGTCGCCGCCGAAGACGAGATGGGTGTGGCAATCGATCGGGGCCGGCGTGATCAGACGCCCGCCCATATCCCGGCGCGGAATCACGGCATGGGCGGGTGGGAGGTCTGATTCGGGTCCGGCCCAGACGATCCGCTCATCCGCGATGACGACGGCTCCTTTCTCGATGAGGCCGTAACCGTCGCCATCGAGCGTGGCGAGCTTCGCATTGGCGAGGCATTGCTGCGTCACGAAAATTCCCCTGCTGCACGGTGTCTTTTTGGTTTTTTATGTCTGTATGTTTCAATAATAAGACTGTACATATTAATCCTGTCAACGGTTTTCGAAGGGGGAAACGCATGGCCGTGCTGTTTGCCGAACAGGCGCTTCTGGGACAGGGCTGGGCGCGGGACGTGCTGGTCGAGATCGGCGCCGATGGCCGGATCGCCCGCGTCGAGACGGATGCCGCGCCCGCCGGCGGCGCGCGTCACGCGATCCTCCTGCCCGCGCCGGCCAATCTGCATTCGCACGCGTTCCAGCGCGCCATGGCGGGGCTGACCGAAAAGCGCGGCCCTGATCCGCGCGACACGTTCTGGACCTGGCGGCAATTGATGTTTCGCTTCCTCGACAGGCTCACACCCGATGATGTCGAGGCGATCGCCGCCTTCGTGCAGATGCAGATGCTGGAGGCCGGCTATGCCTGCAATGTCGAATTCCACTATCTGCACCACCAGCCGGGCGGGGCGCCTTACGATGATCTCGCGGAAATCTCGGCGCGTATCGCCGCCGCGGCACAGATCACCGGGATCGGCCTGACGCTTCTGCCGGTGCTCTACCAGCAAGGCGGGTGCGACGGACGCCCGCTCGGGCCGGGGCAGATCCGCTTCGGGAATGATCTCGACCGTTTCGCCCGCCTCGTCGAGGGCGCGCGCGCAGCCTTGTCGCCGCTTCCCGCCGATGCGCGTCTCGGCCTCGCGCCGCACAGCCTGCGCGCGGTGACGCCGGAAGCGCTCGAGGCGGTTCCCGCGCTTCATGAGGGGCCGGTGCACATGCATCTGGCCGAGCAGACCGGCGAAGTCGAGGAAGTCATGGCCCATCACGGGGACCGACCGGTACGGCATCTGCTCGCGACGATGCCGGTCGATCGACGCTGGTGCCTGATCCATTGCACGCAGATGGAGCCGGACGAGACCAAGGCACTCGCCGCGACGGGAGCCGTGGCGGGTTTGTGCCCGATCACCGAATCATCGCTCGGCGACGGCATTTTCGACGGCGTGCGCTGGGTCGATGCCGGCGGTCGTTTCGGGGTCGGTTCGGACAGCAATATCCGCATCAGCCTCAGCGAGGAGTTGCGCACGCTGGAATATTCGCAGCGCCTGCGCGACCGTTCGCGCGCGGCGCTCGCCCGGCCCGACGCCTCGACCGGGCGGGTGCTGTTCGAAGGTGCGGCGCGCGGCGGTACGCAGGCGGCGGCACGCGACAGCGGCGTGATCGCGCCGGGCGCCCTGGCCGATCTCATGGCGCTCGACGGCGAGGCCGTCGATCTCGCGGGCAAGAGCGGTGATACGCTGCTCGACGCCTTCATCTTTGCCGGCGATGATCATATGGTTCGTGATGTCTGGTCCGCCGGGCGGCATCTGGTACAAGCAGGGCGGCATGTAGCGCGCGAGGCGATCACGCGGCGTTACGGAGAAACCATGCGGCGGCTCGGTGATGCGATCTGACGAAACCACCCCTCCTTCCATTCCGGATCTCGCGCAGCGCAATCCGCGCCGATCAGTGACGACCTGGCAGGCGATCCGCGACGACGTGCTCGCGCGGATCCGCTCACGCGCCTGGCCGCCGGGCGAACTGATCCCGCACGAGGCGGATCTCGCCGCCGAATACGGCTGCGCCCGCTCCACCGTGAACCGGGCCCTGCGCGAGGTGGCCGCCACGGGGCTGATCGACCGTCGTCGCAAGGCCGGTACCCGCGTCGCGCTCAATCCGCTGCGCCGCGCGACCCTGCACATCCCGGTCATCCACCAGGAAGTCGAGGCGCGCGGCGCGCGCTACGATTACACCCTGATCAGCCGGGACCTCGTCAGCGCGCCGCTCGGTGTGCGCAGCCGGATGGGATTGTCGCCCGGCGCGAAGCTGCTTCACGTGCGCGCCCTGCATCTCGCCGACGGCATACCGCACGCCTACGAGGATCGCTGGGTCAACCCGGTGGCCGTGCCGGAAATCATGGATGTCGATCTTGCGCAGATCAGCGCCAATGCCTGGCTTGTCCAGAACGTGCCCTATACGCGCGGCGAACTGACCCTCGGCGCGGCCTCCGCCGATGCCGATTGCGCCGCCTGCCTGCGCTGCGCGCCCGGCGCGGCGATCTTCACCATGGAGCGCATCACCTGGATCGGCGACGCGCCCGTCACCCTCGTCACCCAGTCCCACCCGCCGGGCTACGCCATCACCACGGCGATCTGAAGCGCACGGGGGCGACGGCGGATCGGCATTGTCGGCAAGGGGCGATGCGGCGCGGGCGAGGCGGCGCGAGCACTTTCATGGAAAGCCGACATCCGTGTCTCAGCATGGTCTTAGGACAGGTTTGACGGCCTGAATGGAGCAGGCCTTGCGCCCAAAACTCTTGCTTTTGGTCAATCAATCATTTTGTCAGTCAGCCGCCACCGGCCCGCCAGAGCAACAGGCTCGTCTAGAGGCCTCCAGCGCATCATTGCGTCAGGTGGATGCCGGCTGACGGATAAAATGTTGCGTCACACAATCACTGAGAGCGCCGGCCATGACTCCTTCAGGTCGAATGGGGCTCCAAAACTCCGCGCGCTTTCGCGCTCATGCAAGGTTGAGCCGGTATCTGGTGAAGCGAATTCCCGAGTGCTATCCGTGCCGGATTGGCGCCGAAACCCATGGATGGGGTAAGTTCGGGGATGTCTCCGGGCCGTACAAGGAAAACCTGGTGGAGCTGAGGGGATTTGAACCCCTGACCTCTGCAGTGCGATTGCAGCGCTCTCCCAACTGAGCTACAGCCCCTTCCCGGCGCGGCCTGATGGCCGCCGGTTGGTGTGGCGGTGATAAGCGGGTGCGGGGCGTCTGTCAATCGCGTTTGCGCGCGGATTTTCATCCGCGCGCAAACGATCCCGGGCGCTCGCCCGGCACTCCTCAACCGCGCAGCGTACCCTCGGTCTTGCGGGTGACCTCCGCGACGATCTTGCTCGAGACCGCCTCGATTTCCGCATCGGTGAGCGTCTTCTCCTGCGGCTGCAGCGTCACGGCGATCGCCACCGATTTGCGCCCCTCGCCCACATGCTCGCCCTCATAGACGTCGAAGACCGAGACACCCGTGACGAGATTGCGCTCCGCCCCCTGCGCCGCGCGCAGGATATCGCCGGCAGCGACGTCACGGTCGACGACGAAGGCGAAGTCGCGGGTCAGCGGCTGGAACTCGGAGAGATCGAGCTTCGCGCGCGCCTTGGTCGGCTTCGCTTTCGGTGCGGGGATGGCATCGAGGGTGAGCTCGAACGCGACGACGGGGCCCTTGACGTCGAGCGCCTTCAGCGCGGCGGGATGCAATTCGCCGAAATGGCCGATCACGTTCTTCGGCCCGAATTGCAGGCGCCCGGAGCGACCCGGATGCAGATAATCGGGGCCGGCGGGCACGACCTGGAGCTTCTCCACCGCGACGCCGAGCGTGGCGAGCAATGCCAGCGCATCCGCCTTGGCATCGAACAGATCGACGGCGCGCGCACCCCCGTCCCAATGCCGACCGGCGCCTTCCGGACGCGCCGTCCCGCGACGGATGCCGGCGGCGCGCATCTTCTGGCCTTCGGGCGTATCATCCTCGAAACATTGCCCGACTTCGAAAAGCGCGACGTCGCCGAAGCCGCGATCGGCATTGCGCTGTGCCGCGCGCAGCAGCCCCGGCAACAGGCTCGGGCGCATGTCGGAGAGTTCCGCCGCGATCGGATTGGCGAGAGCGAGCAGCGGATGGCCGCCACCGAAAGCCAGCGCATCCTCGCGGGAAATGAAGGACCAGGTCACCGCCTCCGCGAGGCCGCGCGAGGCGAGCGCCCGGCGCGCCTGGCTGGTGCGCTTCTGGAGCAGCGTCAGCAGCGGCTTGACCACGCTCGCCTCGATCCGCCCGAGCGGGACCGGTTCGATCCGGTCGAGCCCGGCAATGCGCACGATTTCCTCGACGAGATCGGCCTTGCCCTCGATATCGGGGCGCCATGAGGGCGGCAGCACCTTCACTTCCTCGCCCGAGCCGGAAATGTGGAACCCGAGCTGTTCGAGGATCGCATGCGCCTCGGTCTTGGGCAGATCGAGGCCCGAAAGGCGCTTCGTCTCGGCGAAGGGGAAGGTGATGATGCGGCTCGGATCGGGGATCGTGCCGGCGAGATGCGCCTTCGAGACCTGCCCCCCGCACAGATCCACCACCAGCTGCGCGGCGAGATCGAGCCCCGGCAGGGTGTAATTGGGATCGACGCCGCGCTCGAAACGGTAGCGCGCATCGGTGATGATGCCGAGCTTGCGCCCGGTCTGGGCGATGTTGAGCGGATCCCACAGGGCCGATTCGATCAGGACGTCGGTCGTCGTCTCGTCGCAGCCCGAATGCTCGCCGCCCATGATGCCCGCGAGCGATTCCGGGCCGTTATCATCGGCGATCACCACCATGCTCGAATCGAGCGTATAGGTCTTGCCGTCGAGGGCGAGCAGTTCCTCGCCGTCGCGCGCCTTGCGCACCACGAGCTCGCCCTTGACCTTGGCCGCGTCGAAGACGTGCAGCGGGCGTCCGCGATCATGGGTGACGTAATTGGTGATATCGACGAGCGCGTTGATCGGGCGCAGGCCGATGGCGCGCAGGCGCCGCTGCATCCATTCCGGGCTCGGGCCGTTCTTCACGCCGCGCACGAGGCGCAGGGCGAAGGCCGGGCAAAGATGCTCTTCGCCGGGCAGATCCAGGCGCACGCCGACCGGGCTCTCGCCCTCGGCTTGCGGCGCGCGGGACTGTTCCTGACGCAGGGTGCCGAGCCCCGCTGCCGCGAGATCGCGGGCAATGCCCCGGATCGCCGTGCAATCGGGACGGTTCGGCGTCAGGCTGATCTCGATCACCGGATCGTCGAGCTGGGCATAAGTGGCGTAGAGCGCGCCGACGGGGGCGTCTTCCGGCAGATCGATGATGCCGTCGTGATCCTCGGAGAGTTCGAGCTCGGCCTCCGAGCAGAGCATGCCGGCGCTCTCGACGCCGCGAATCACGCCGATGCCGAGCGTCAGATCCTTGCCGGGAATATAGGTGCCGGGCGGTGCGAACACGCTCTTCATGCCCGTGCGCGCATTCGGCGCGCCGCAGACCACCTGGATCGGATCACCCTCCCCCGTATCGACCGTGCAGACGCGCAGCCGGTCGGCATTGGGATGCTGCACCGCCTCGATCACGCGGGCGATGCGATAGGCGGCGAGTTCCTGCGCCTTGTCGGTGACGCCCTCGACCTCGAGCCCGATGGCATCAAGGGTGGCGACGATCTCGTCCAGCGTCGCCTGCGTCTCGAGATGATCCTTCAGCCAGGACAGGGTGAATTTCATTTTTCTTTCCTCTCGGCAGTCGTCTCGGTTCGGGTCGAAACGCAGAGCGAAACAATGACGCTGCGCGATGCGACGAGGACCGTTGCGATTTCAGCCAGGCCACCTGAAGCGTGGGGTGATCGGGGCACGGGAGCGTCCTGTGAAATCAGCGGGGCGCGACCCGCAATTACTGTTCGGCGGGAGCGCGCGCTCCGGGGGCTTTTTCGCCCCGCAGGATGCTCGCGACGCTGATGTCTTCATCGATGGCCGGCCAGTGAATGCCCATCGGCATCAGTTCAACCTCGGTCAGGGCACCGGCAGGCGCGGATGACAGGCGTGGATACCACCAGAGCGGCGCGGCGAGCTTGCGCCCGTCGGCGAGCGTCACATGCAGGAAGGTGTCGTCGCAAAAGGCCGCGACCGGGCGCGCATCTTCGACTTCAATCTCCAAAATAGCCATTCCAGGCCTCCATGAACGCGCCGCGATATTCGCGGGTCTTGCGTATGATTTCACCCAGTTCACGCGCATTGTACCCCAGATTGACGGCGACCGAGACATCGTTCAGCCAGAGCTTTGCTTCCTTGCCGTCCTTGACCACGTGGATATGGGCCGGCTCGAA
>LFIK01000838.1_pt1 | contig 23487 bp, 23 predicted proteins | sample 643401 | NCBI WGS metagenome assembly LFIK01 (sample SAMN03777447, study PRJNA286221) | soda lake metagenome | biome: soda lake; feature: Kulunda steppe; material: water; isolation source: sample T5-Br brine of Lake Tanatar-5 | place: Russia: Kulunda steppe | collected 2010-07
AGGCGAGACACGGACAATCGCAGGGCTTCGCAACGAGTTGGCGCGAAAGGCTGGAGCGCAGTCGATGTGTCCGGTGACAACAGCGATCTATCTCCGGGTCGTTGCCGAGGTGAGCCTGCGCGACCTTGAAGAGGGCAAGCAACTCGTGGACGTCACCCCCTTTTGGCGGGTGGTAAAGCCTGACGACAAAGTGGCGAAAAAAACTGTCATGCGGACCGAGTCATGTGGCTCAGCTGATCACGCTCGACCTTGACCAGGAGAAGACATTGAGCAACGCCTGACGAGGCGCATAATTTGTCATATCCCCCTCATTCCCTACGCTACCCAACGACTTGTCTTTATCTACCATGGTGCGTTAGCGTAAAGGCTGGTTAAGATGTTTTTTTACACAAGTCATCAAGGAAAACTGGATGAGCCATTCATACCCGATCGACTCCCCTGTCAATCGCGTCAACCAGCAAGGAGCATGACATGTCCAGCGAACACACGACCAACTGGCCGGAACTGGCCATCGGCCTCTACGACAAACTGACCGGCCGCGGTGCCGAGATCACCTACGAGTTCGAGAACATGGAAATCTGGGTGCCAAGCGGTACAGGAACTGACGCCGTCAGCGCCAAATGGACGTTGAATGGCGTTCTCAAAATCCGCACCAAAGATAACGTCAACGGTTGACTCCCATGCCGCGCCCGCTGAGCGTGGTGGCCGACCTGTCTCTGGAACCACCCGATGGCAGCACGATCAGGATCGCGGCAGATGCTGACCGTGTCACCGTGTATCTGGCGGACTTCCAGACTGCCCGCAAACAATCCGGCCCATTCCGTAACAAGGCGCGACGCGTCAGCGCCCTGAATCAATTGCATCAGGGGCTGCAGGCCAGCGGGTTGACGCTGGACATCATGGTGCGCCAGCACCGCGTGGCTTGCCTGGATCCGGATTCGAGAGGAAGCTGGCTGTCGAGGTGGCTGGGACTGGGTCCCACCACGATATTCCCGCTGGGCATACTACGGGCGATGCTGGCTCGTTGAACCCTTCGGTGCGTCGGCAGGTCTCCGCTGCCCGACAGCCTCAGCGCTGCGGCGTCAGACGCAACAACGGCGCCGAAGCGGCGTCGACCAGCACATAGACATGGCCGGTGTCCGGGGCGACAGCAACGTCGCGGATGCGCCAGCCACGGCCGTCGAGCAGGCGCTCGACCGGCTGGATTTGATCACCATCGACGCTGAAACGCCCCAGGTAACGGTGGCGTAGATTGCCCATCAGCAGATCCCCGTTCCACTCGGGGAACGCCTCCCCGACGTAGAATGCCATGCCGGATGGCGGAAACCCCTCGGGGTGGTCGGGCCCCCAGTAGAAGACCGGGTCGATGGTGTCGGGGTTCTCGGGTGGTGTCACGGCAAATGCGCGCCCAGTCATGTAACCGACGCCGTAGGTGGCAATCGGCCAGCCGTAGTTACCGCCTGCTTCGATACGGTTGATCTCGTCGCCGTTGCGCTCGCCGTGCTCATGCGACCACAGTTCACCGGTAACCGGGTGAAACACCAGCCCTTGCGGGTTGCGATGGCCATACGTAAAGATCGCCGGTCTGGCATCGGCGTGATCAACAAACGGATTGTCGGCAGGAATCTGCCCGTCGTCGGTCAGTCGAAGAATTGCGCCCAGATCATTGGCGAGGTTCTGCGAGTGGTGCTGCGGCCCGAAGTCCTTGGAGTTGCGATCACCGACACTGAAATACACGTTCGATTCGGCATCGAATGCCAGCCGAGAGCCGAAGTGGCCGTCACTGTTGAGGCGCGGATAGGCGTCGTGGAGAACAGTCAACCGATCAAGTCGTGCGGCATCCAGGTCAAGCACTGCACGCGCCAGCCGCGTGGTCGATGTGCGCCCGTCATGACTGACCGCATACGTCAGATACACCCAAGGTTCCGCGGGATACTGTGGATGCAGCGCCACGTCGAGCAGGCCACCCTGGCGACGCGCGTGGACGTCAGGCACGCCGTCAACCAGCCGTTGCTCACCGGTCTGGCGGTCAATCAGGCTGAGCCGGCCTGGCCGCTCGGTCACCAGCAACCAGTCCGTCCCGGGAACGAATACCATGCCCCAGGCATGGTCGAGCCCGTCGAGAAGCTGTTCGACATGGTAGCTGGAACGCTCGCCGTCTGCCTCATCGGCAGCCGGCGCCGGGACGCTTGATGCCGCCGAAGCCAGCCCGGTCAACGCCAGGCCGGCGGCCGTGGCAAAGCCGGCAAGACACTCCTGAAGCCGCAACAACGGCAGCCGATCGTGATCGAACCAGTCGAGTCTGTGCACGCAGCAAGCCTCCTTTGACGCAACCGTGGGTCAGGCGCACAATCTGATGCAATCCTGACAGCCTGTGATCCGTTCCGTTCCCGTCTGTGGGTCACGGTGCATCGTGACCCACAGCGCCGACCACGCGAGACCACCCAATGACACCGACGACACCCCTCGATCATCCAAGCCGCGTTCTCGCCGAGTTTGCTGCCGACCTGCAGTTTGACGCCATCCCCGAGCCGGTCATCGCGCGCGCCGAGGACCTGTTTCTTGATCTGGTCGCCTGCTCGCTGGCCGGCAAGGGCGCTGCTCCGGTCGAGCAGTACGCTGCGCTGATCAGCGACATGGGCCCGGCAAGCGGGCCGAGCGAGGGCCTGATTCACCGCACACGGACGTCACCGCTGTTCGCGGCCATGCTCAATGCAGCCTCTGCGCATTATGCCGAACAAGACGATGTGCACAACGGTTCGGTCTTTCATCCCGGCACTGTGGTGATTCCACCAGCACTGGCCATGGCGCAAGCGCGGCAACTCGGTGGTCGCGACCTGCTGACGGCAATTGTTGCCGGCTATGAAGTCGGCATTCGCGTCGGTGAGTACCTGGGGCGCTCGCACTACCGCATCTTCCACACCACGGCAACAGCCGGCACGCTGGCTGCAGCAGCCGCCACTGCTCGCTTGCTGGGGCTCGACAGTGCGCAGATGCTGCACGCCATCGGCTCGGCCGGCACGCAGGCCGGCGGACTGTGGGAGTTTCTCCGCGATGGTGCCGACTCCAAGCAGCTGCATGCCGGGCATGCAGCTGGTTCCGGGTTGAGTGCTGCCTGGCTTGCCAAGCGTGGCTTTCGTGGCGCGCAGCGTATTCTGGAAGGCGCACAGGGAATGGCGGCCGGGATGTGTGGAGACGGGGATGTCAGGCGGCTGACCGACCGTCTCGGCGAACGCTGGGCGCTGGCCGAGACCTCGTTCAAGTTTCACGCGTCGTGCCGGCACACCCACCCCGCCGCCGATGCACTGGCGTTGCTGATGCGCGAGCACACGCTGCGGGCGGATGACATCACCGACGTGACAGCGCATGTGCACCAGTCGGCCATCGATGTGCTCGGCGCGGTCGACACGCCAGCCTCGGTCCATCAAGCGAAGTTCTCGATGGGAACAACCCTGGGGCTGATTGCCATCCACGGCGATGCCGGCGTCAATGCATTCGCCAACCACTACGCTGATGCCGATGTTCAGACGTTCCGGCAGCGTGTCGACATGGTGCTCGATACCGAGATCGACGCCGCGTATCCGCAGGCGTGGCTTGGCAAGGTCAGCGTGCGCACGCGCGATGGTGCCAATTTACAGCGCATGGTGCACGAACCCAAGGGCGACCCGGGCAACACACTGAGTCGGCCCGAACTGGAAAGCAAGGCACACCGCCTCGCAGCATTTGCTGGTGCAGCCAGCCCTGCCGAGGTCGACGCATTGATCGCATTGAGCTGGGAACTGCGCCACACGACGACATTGCCCTTTCTGTTCGCGGGTGATCGGTGATGAGCGCGCCCGATCGGGACGTTGTCCCGGGCGGAGCGAGGACATGGCAAACATGTTCGCGGTCGATGGACTATGCCTGGCGCGCAATGTAACGTACTCATCAATCTTGACAATCTATGGAAGGCCGTTGCGCGAGGAGCAGGCAATGACGATCAAGCGGATTCTGGTACCCATGCCCGGCAGCCTGTCGGATAGCGCAGCACTCGATGGCGCCCGTCTCGTCGCCGGCCGCTGCCGGGCGCACATCAGCGTCTTGCATGCACGCCCCCCGGCAACCGAGTTTCTCTCGCAGACGCTGCTGGTCACCCGCTCAACGCGCCGCTCGGTGCAATTGCTGGCCGAGCGCGAAGGAGACGAGCAGGCTCGCCGCGCCAGAGCGGTCTTCGAGGAATATTGCGCGCTTCACGATCTGCTGCCGTCGCCCCCGGAAGGCCCTCGGCAGGGGCCCGGTATCACCTGGCTGGAAAAGACCGGCAGCCCGACCAGCGTGCTCTCGCTGTGGGGGCGTCTGGCCGATCTCATCGTCGTTCCGCGACCGGCGCGTTATCGTGACAACAGCCATGATCACAAACTGGTCGAGGCAGGGCTGTTCCACTCCGGCAAGCCGGTGCTGATCTGCCCCCCAGTCGTCCGCGACCAGATCGGCGCGCACATCGCCATCGCCTGGAACGGCTCGACGGAATCAGCCCGCGCCGTCTCCATGGCCATGCCCTTTCTGATGCAGGCCGATACCGTCAACATCCTGCAGGTCGCCGACGGCAGTCAGGAGCTCGACGCAGCCGATCTGCAGGACTATCTGAGCAGCTGGGGGATCAACGCCGGAACACATGCGTTTCGTCACACCGAGAGCATCGGCAAGGAGCTGTATTCCAATGCCAGGGCGATCGGTGCCGACATGCTGCTGATGGGCGCTTACGGCCACAGCCGAAGCCGCGAAATGGTGCTCGGTGGCGCGAGCCGTGAGGTCATCGAGCACACCGAGATTCCGGCTCTGCTGTTCAAGTAGGCCTGTGCCGCATCCGGCTGATCACGAACTGGAACAACGGCAGCAGGACCAGCAGGATGGCAACCACCATCAGCGGCATGGAGATCGAGCGCTCGAAGAAGATCATCAACGAGCCGTCGCTCATGATCATGCTTTGCCGCAGCGCCTGCTCGGTCGGTGCGCCGAGAACCAGCGCCACAACCAGCGGTGCCAGCGGAAAACCAAGCTTGCGCAGCACGAATCCGACCACGCCGAAGATCAGCACCAGATAGACATCAAGCATCGAGTTCTGAATGGCGTACGCGCCAACAATGCACAGAATGACGATGATCGGCGTCAGCAGCGCGTACGGCGTCCGCAACAGCATGGCAAGCAGCGGCGTTGCCAACAGACAGATCACCACCGCGGCAATATTCGCCACGTACAGGCTGGAGATGAACCCCCAGACAAACTCAGGCTGCGTGGTGAACAGCTGTGGACCCGGAACAAACCCCCACATGAAGATACCGGCCATCAGGATTGCTGCGGTCGGTGACCCTGGAATGCCCAGCACCAGCATGGGCAGAATCGACCCCGTACCGGCGGCGTTGTTGGCCGCTTCGGGGGCAAGCACCCCTTCGATCGCACCCTTGCCGAAACGCTCGGGGTGACGCGACAGCTTCTGCGCGATGCCATACGACATGAACGATGCCGGTGTAGCGCCGGCGCCCGGCAACACGCCGGTGAAAAACCCCAACAACGACGAGATGATCACCAGACCGATATGGCGAAACGTCGCGCGCGTCGCCTCGACGATGTCGTGAAACCCCAGCCGGGCCGCACGCGTGACTTCCTCGATCTGCACCTTGTAGCGTTCGGACGCGCTGTAGAGCACCTCGGCAACGCCGAACAGACCGATAGCAATCGGCACGAAGTGAAAGCCCTGCATCAACGTCAACGTATCGAATGTCAGTCTGGGCGCGCCGGTCACCACGTCCAGGCCGACCGTGGAGAGCAGAAACCCGGCGCACAGCATGACGGTCGCCTTGGCCGGCGAGCCGCCCAGCCCGATAAACGTGGCGAATGCGATCGCCAGTACTGCAAACATTTCCGGCGGGCCGAATCGCAATGCCATTTCCGCAAACGGCAGCGCGAAGAATGTGAACAGCACTGCAGCGATCACGGCTCCCACGAACGACACGACAAAACCGGCCGACATGGCCAGTGCGGCTCGACCCTGCATCGCCAGCGGCCGACCATCGAACATCACTGCGACCGACCACGGATTGCCGGGAACAGCGAACAGGATCGACGTGATCAACCCGCCGTACATCGCGCCCCAGTAGATCCCGGCCAGCATGACCAGCGCCGACAACGGCTCGACAAACACCGTGACCGGCAACAGCAGCGCCACACCAGTGGTACCGCCGACACCAGGAATGACGCCGACCAGCAGACCGAGGACCACGCCGGCGATCAGAAACCCGAAACGCGACGGATCTGCCAGCTGCGCAAAGCCAAGCATCAGCAACTCGAGGACTTCCATGAAACGACTCCTAGATGGGCAGAATGCCCTGGCGATACCAGGGGCTCATCGGCATGCCGATGTTGAAGGCGTGACGCAAACCGAGATAGAGCACCGCCGACACCATGACCCCGCTGATCAGGCCTGTGTACCAACGATAGTGGCCATACCAGCTCATGAAGACCCAGACATACGCCGCCGATGTGAGGTAGAGCCCGAGTGAAGGCGTCGCGACAATTGCCGCAGCGCTGGGCAAGCCGACCTTGAGCAGGTCTATCCATTCTTCCGAGGCGGAGAAGAACGGTTGACGATCCGACCCGAGCCAGGCCAGGAACAACGACACAACCGCACCAAGACACAGAACTACGGCCAATACCATCGGGAAGAACCCCGGCTCAGGGCCACGCTCACTCCACCCGGCACCCAGCAGAACACTCTCGCGAACGATCACCACACTGGCGCCGATCAGCACCGCGCAGACAACCATTTCTACCCATCGGATCGTGACGTATTCACGCATCGAGACGACTCCCGTCGGACCGGATCGGCCCTGACCACATGGCAATGCCCGGACAGTGACCAGAACCGTCCGGGCATTGTACTCACCGCATTGCACCCGTCGTCAGCGTCACCGACGCCGCAGATCGTTGCGCAAATCCCAGCCGAACACATCAAGCATCATATTGACGTGGTTGTCCTCGAAGGTGATCAGCCAGTCGGTGTAATCCTCGGGGCCCATGAAGGTTGGCGTCATCGCATTGTTGGCAATGAACGCCTGCCACTCGTCGGTTTCCCAGACCGCCCGGAACAGATCGGTGTACCAGGCAACCGCCTCGGCCGGCATGTCAGGCGCGCCCATGATGCCGCGCATCTGGTGCAGGCCATGCTCGAGGCTCAGCAGATCGGCCAACCGTCCATCACCCTCGGTACCGATGCCCAGTTCGTAATGCGTGGGGACATCCGGAAACGCCTCGAAACGCTCTTCGGAAAACGCGACGATCGGAATCAGTCGCTCGGGGTAATGCGGCATGGCCTCAGCCGGCTGGTTGACGTTCATGTCCTGATGGCCACCGGCCACGCCAGAAGCAACTTCACCGCCACCGCCGACCGGGACATAACGAAATGGCTCGCAGCCAGCCGCCTCCTGCAGCAGTTGCAGCTGGATTTCGTCTTCCTGACGGGCACCGGTGCCGATGCCGGTCATCCGTCCTTCCTGACACGCCTGATGGAAGGATTCCCACGAGTCATAGTTCTGTGGGTTGACCCACAACAGAAACGGATCGAGCACCATGAGCGCAATCGGCGTCAGATCGGATGACGGATACATCACCGGAATACGCTGCTGCAGCGGCGTGGTCACCAGGCTGTTCAACGTCGGCGTAATAAAGTGCGGATCGCCAGCCTGACGGAACAGGTGGTTCATCGACACCGCTCCCGCGCCGCCCGGCATGTTGACCGGCGTGATCGGTACCGGCGACAGGTCGTACTGGTCGATGATGCTGATCCACAATCTGGCGTACGTGTCAGAGCCACCGCCTGGCGACGTCTGAATGATGAACTCGATCGGACGCGTTGGCACCCAGTCCGCGAAGGCAGGCATCGCTGCCCCTGCAACCAGAGCCGATCCAAGACCCAATGCAGCAAATGGTTTCAACATGCGCATGTCAATTCTCCTTGCTCACGAAGAGCACAATTCTGATTGAGCTGAGCGAGCTGTTCGCGGCATGGTCGTCTCCGCCAAGCAATGCACGAATCGCACGCAACAGATCAACGCCTGAGGATCAGGCAAGGTCAAACGTTGCTTTCGGCTGAACATCCGGGAAAAAACTGCCGCCGGTTGGGCTGGGGCAGAATCCGGTGCGCAGGACGGTGCATGTTGATCAGGGCGTCATGCCCTGCCGTCGCTGCATTCCTGTCTGGTACACGTCGTGGGATATGACAACGTAAAACCAGACAACCATACGCCTGATTGGCGACCTGGTCTGGTGCCTGAAGACACAACCCTATTTAAAACAGGAAAAGCCGGCAGTGTCCACAAAAAAATATCTTGAGACAAAAAACTGCATGATCTATCCGATTCCGACCAAACCGATCATTCCGTCCCAGATCAGCTTGCCGCCGACCACCGCGACCATCGCATACATGAACGGATAGAACACCTGCATGCGCATGCGCCTGACCACCGCGGCGCCGAGCAGCACCGAACCAGCCGCGAGCGGCAACATCAGCAAGGCAGACCAGAACGTTGCGGCATCCAGCAGCCCCAGCGCGGCGTATGGCACGACCTTGGCAAAATTGACGATTGCAAAGAAGACCACGCTGGTTCCGGTGAACGTCCATGGGTCCAGCCGCAATGGCAGGGTATACACCTGCAGCGGTGGATTCCCGGCATGCGCGACGAAACTGGTAAACCCGGACACACTTCCCCAGAAGCTGCCCACCCACCAATCGGGGCGAGCCTGCCGCGGCGGCGCAGCACGCAGCGCAGCGACAGCGATCCGCGCGACAAACGCCACGGCAATCAGCCCGACCAGTAGCCGCACCAGCGAATCGGAGGTCACCGCGGCTGCCCACCAGCCGATAACCGTCCCGACCAGCGCGCCCGGGAGCAGCGTACGTAATACCCGCCAGTTGCAATAGCCTCGCCACGTCCAGAGACCGACACCGTCCATGATCAGCAGGATCGGCAAGAACACCGCCGCCGCCTGCAATGGCGGCATCACCAGCGCCATCAACGGAACACCCAGCAGCGCGAAGGCACCGCCGAGTCCACCCTTCGACAGGCCGACCAGGGTAACCGCGATCATGCCGACGAGCAGCACCGTCCCGTCAGCAAAGTGCGTCAGCTCCAGCCAGCGCTGGAGCGTTTCCAGCGCACCCGTCATCACTGACGCTGGATCATGGCAGCAAGGACGCGGCGAAGCACGGGGTCAGCACAGCCTCAGACGCAACGTCCGCCGTCGACCTCGAGCGCAACGCCGGTGATGAACGCGGCTTCGTCACTGGCGAGATACACGCACGCCGAAGCGATGTCGTCCGGACGCGACATCCGTCCAAGCGGAATGGTGGCGAGAAAACGGCGACGGTTCTCCGGCGTATCGGGCACCCCCATGAACCGCTCGAGCATGCCGGTTTCACCGATGACCGGACAAACCGCATTAACCCGGATCTGCTCGGGTGCGAGCTCGACCGCCATTGACTTGCTGAGCATCACGGCGGCCGCCTTGCTGCCGTTGTACCAGGTGAGACCGGGCCGTGGCCGCAACCCGGCGGTCGAGGCGATATTGATGATGACACCTCCCCGTCCAGCCGCTTTGAACACCGGAACCACCTCCAGCGTCGCCAGATAGATCGCCTTGACGTTGACGTCATACACACGATCGAAGGTCGCCTCATCGACATCAAGCAGCGGTTGGTTGACGTGTGTGTATCCGGCGTTGTTGACCAGAATATCCAAACCACCGAAGGTTGACTGCGCAGTCTCGATCATCCGTCTGACGGCGGCACGCTCGGTCACGTCCACCGTGACCGCAACCGCCTGCTCGCCCAGTTCGTCAGCCACTGCCCGCGCGCCATCTGCCTCGAGATCGGCGATCACCACGTTCGCACCTTCACGCGCATACCAACGCGCAATGCCTGCGCCAAACCCCGACGCAGCACCAGTGACCACCGCCACCTTGCCTTCCAGACGCATCGCTCTTCACTCCTCCAATACAGCGCTAATACAAGAGGTCCCGCAGGCCCAGCGAAATCCATGGCAGGTACGTCACAAGCACCAGACACATCACGGCAACGACCAGAAACTGCAGTAACCAGGGAATCATACGCTCCAACGGGAGCTTTGCCACCGCGCATGCGGCGAACAGGTTGACCCCCAGCGGCGGGGTAAACATGCCGATCGCCAGGTTCACGACGATGATGAGCCCGAAATGCACAGGGTCGACACCATAGGCGATCGCGATCGGGGCAAGGATCGGAGCCAGCACCAGAATCGCTGCCGACGTTTCGATGAACATCCCGACCAGCAGCAACAACACGTTGACAGCAATCAGAAAAGCCACCTTGCTATCGAACGTTCCCGTCACCCAGGCGGCGATTTCGGCGGGCAGGCCGGTGCGGCTGATGAGGAAGCTGAACAGTGCAGCTGCAGAGATGATCAGCATGATCGCCGTCGTCCCCTTGACGCTGTCGACCAGCACCGGCCACAACGCCTTGAAGCTCAGTTCGCGATAGACGACACCACCGACAAACAGGGCGAAGAACACCGCCACCGCCGACGCTTCGGTCGGCGTGAACACACCGCCGTAAATGCCGCCAATCACGATGACCGGCATCAACAGTGCGACCCATGACCGGCGCAGCGCGAGCAAAAACGGCAGACGATCTCCACCGTCTTCCAGACCATAACCACGGACCTTGCACATCGCCCAGATGAACAGGATCATCGCCAGACCGAACAGCAGCCCCGGGCCGATGCCGGCAATGAACAGCTGGCCGATCGATGTTTCGGTGCTGACACCGTAGAGAATCAACGGAATCGACGGTGGAATCAGTACGCCCAGCTCGGCCGATGACGCCTGTATCGACGCGGCGAGCGGCGGTGGATAGTGATGGCGCACCATGGCCGGAATGAGAATGGCGCCGATGGCGAAAGTGGTTGCCACACTCGACCCCGAGACTGACGCGAAGATCATGCAGGTCAGGACGCAGGAACAGGCAAGCCCACCTTGAATGCCGCCGATCATCGACTTGGCCAGATCGACCAGTCGGCGAGAAATGCCACCGGCAGACATCAGGTTTCCGGCGAGGATAAAGAACGGAATCGCCATTAGCGGGTAATTGTCGAGGCCGACAAACATCCGCTGCGCCGACACCAGCAACGGCATCGTGCTGAAGAAATGGATACCGAACAGTGCCGACAATCCGATCGACACAGCAATCGGCACGGCAAACGCGATCAGGATGAGTAGCGACAGACCAATGGCAAGATTCATGGCCGCGTTCCCGGCTGATCATCGGACAATCCAACCGGGTCAGCAGGCGCCGGCGGCACACCACGGACCACCCGCTCCAGATACCGCGCAATCAGCGCGATGATCACAAACACCGAACCGACCGGTAGCGCCGCATACGCCCAGGCGATGGAGATATTCAGACCCGCTAGCACCTGTCGACTGACCCGGACGCCCATCTTGTAACCGTACCAGGCAAGCAGCGCGAAAAAGACGATGCAGAGCAGTGTGACCAGCGTTTCGATCCAGCGATGCCAGCGCTCGGGCAGTGCGGTGTAAATGAGTTCGACGCGCATCATGCTGTCGGTGCGAAATGCATGCGCTGCGCCGAGAAAGACGCTCCAGATCACCAGCGTCCGGGTTGCAGCAGCAGACCAGGTCGAGGGGGATTCGAACACGAACCGGACAATCACCTGGTAGAACGCCAACGACACAGCAACAGCCAACGCCACCACGGCAGCGATCAATGCCACCCTGGTCATGACCCGCTCGAACCAAAGAAAGCCGTTGATCAGCATACCAACCCCCCACCGCAGAGCAGTGACCGGGCTGACGCAATGCCATGCGCCCGGTCACTGCCGGCCGTGCTGCCGATCGACTCAGCGGGTCGCCTGGATCCGCTCGAGCATCTCGCCGCCATGGCGCGCCATGAACGCAGCATACACAGGCTCGACCAGCGCCTGAAACGGCGCGTTATCGACGTCCTCGATGACCGTCATGCCGTTCTCACGGAGCAAGGCGATGCCGTCGCGCTCGAGGCGACTGACTTCGTTGCGCGTCGCCTGTGCAGAGGCGGCCGCCGCTTCGAGGAACCAACCCTGCTCTTCGGCGCTCAGGCTGTCCCACAGGATCGGCGAGCCGAGGACAATCGCTGGCGAGTAAACGTGCCCGGTCAGCGACAGATGCCCCTGCACCTCCCAGAAGTTGGTGGCGACGATCACCGTGATCGGGTTCTCCTGCGCATCGACGGTGCCCTGCTGCAACGCCGTGAACAACTCAGGGAATGCCATCGGCGTCGGGCGTGCGCCAAGCTCACGGAAGGCATCCATGTGCACCTGATTTTCCATGGTGCGGATACTCAGCCCGCTGACGTCCGACGGCTGATGCACTTCACGCCGGCTGTTGGTCATGTGGCGGAAACCGTTCTCCGACCACGCCAGCCCGATCAGGTCATGATCGCGCATCTGATCAAGCAGTTGCTGACCAATCTCGCCGTCGAGCACCGACCGCGCGTGATCATAGTCGGAAAACAGGAACGGCAGGTCGAGCACGTAGGTATCCGGAACAAAATTACCCAGCGGGCCAGTTGACGTGATCACCAGATCGAGCGTGCCGATCTGCAGACCCTCGATCATGTCGCGTTCACCGCCGACGGAACCCGCCGCGTGTTCGCGAATCGTCATGGCTCCGCCACTGACCGCTTCCAGGTGCGCCTTGAACGCCTGTGCACCAACGCCGTAGTGCGACGTTGTGGACAGCGTATGACCAAGCTCGATGACGCGCTGTGCTTGTGCATGCCCAGCCACGACAAACACGCCCAGCATCAGGGCACTGATGGTTCTCAACCGCATGGCGACTCTCCTCTCGATCGTTTTGATTGCAGCCGGCCGTTGCGACCGGGTGCTCAACTCAGCAAATCATCCTCCTGGAAGATCTGAACGATGCTGTCGATGTCCGTGTCCCGTTCAAATCCCAGACTGCTCGCCCAGTCAAGGGCAAAGTCGGCAGGCCAGCTGCCAACGATTCGGGTGATCTCCGCATCGGCCTGCGGTTGCACACGTTGCAACGCCGCGTCACCGCCTGCACGCTGCAACGCCTCGAGCATCTCGGCAACAGTTACACGCAGACCAGGCAGCATCAGCCGGCGACGCTCATCGAGCGCTGACGACGGCAATGCGGCGGCATGGACGAGGTTGGCGACTGCAGTGCGCGGCGACTGCACATACATCGCCAGATCGGTCGGCACCGGCAGCACTGCGGTTTCGCCCTGCAGCGGCTCACGCAGAATACTGCTGGCAAAACTCGAAGCGGCCTGATTGGGGCGACCAGGGCGCACCGTGATGGTCGGCAGCCGCACGGCCAGCCCATCGATGAATCCACGGCGGTGATAATCGACCACCAGCAATTCGCCGATGGCCTTTTGAATGCCGTAGGAACTGCGCGGCATCAATGCCGTCCGATCGGTCACAGGTGCGCCACCGGTATCGCCATAGGCTGCAATCGAGCTGGCAAACACGAACCGCGGCGGGTGCTGCAAGGTCCGACACGCATCAAGCAGCTGGCGGGTGCCGTCAACATTGACGCGCATCCCCAGATCGAAATCGGCTTCGGCGGCCGAGCTGACCACGGCGGCCAGGTGCACAACCAGCAATGGTTCGCTGGCGAGCGCTGCAGCCAGTGCCGTCGATTCGGACAGGTCCGCCGCGATGTGCTCGACCGGAAACGGCGCATCGACCGGCGCTGCGGCATGGCCGATGTCGAGCAAGGTCAAGCCGGTGATTGCCCGCAGCCTGCCGCAGGCATCAGCAAGCACGCCCTGTTCGGCAAGCGCCGCAGCCAGCTTCTGCCCGAGAAACCCACCACCACCGGTGATCAGCACATGCATATCATGATGCTCCATAGCGTTGGCGGAGAGCATCAACCTGCGGCTGCGTCAGGCAACGCGGGTTGCTGCCACGCAGCAACAGATACAACTTCGCCGTTTCCTCGAGCTCCTCGACAGCGTAGACCGCAGACTCGAGCGTCTTCCCGGCAACCACCGGGCCGTGGTTGGCGAGCAGGACCGCCGCATGCTTTCCAGCCAGGCCGCGAACCGCGTCGGCCAGCAACGGATCACCCGGCATGTGATACGGCACCAGCGGTAGCGAACCGACACGCATCACGTAGTACGCGGTCAGCGGCGGCAGCACATCACGCGGGTTGACCTCGGGCAGGCACGACACGGCGACCGAGTGCGTCGAGTGCAGGTGGACAATCGCCGCATCAGCAGGTCGCTCTGAATACATCGCTGCGTGGAGGAACGCTTCCTTGGTCGGCGGATCGCCATCGACATGTTGCCCATGCCGATCGAGCATCGACAGCCGCGCTGGATCCAGGCGGCCCAGACAGGCGTTGGTTGGCGTCATCAGCCAGCCATCGCCGCTGCGCACGCTGATGTTGCCACTGCTGCCAACAGTCAGACCGCGGTCGAACAGCGACGCGGCCAGCGTGACGATCTGCTCGCGCAAACGACTGTCGCTCATGCCAGCACCTCGAATGCGCGCAGGAAAAAGTCCTCGCCACCAAAATTACCGGACTTCAGTGCCAGCGCCAGCGGGTCGGCACCGAGCGTCGCCGTCCACGGGACGCCCGGATCGATCTGTGGGCCGATTCGCAACGCGTCCACGCCGATCCCGCTCACCACCGCTCCACTGGTCTCGCCGCCGGCCACGACCAACCGTCGCACCCCGCGGGCAACCAGGCCCCGGCTGATGGCGGCAAACGCCTCCTCGACCAAACGGCTGGCGCTTTCCCCACCCAACATGGCCTGACTCGCGCGCACCTGCTCGGGTGTGGCGCTGGCGAAGATCAGTGCAGGCCCCTGGCCGGGATACTCGCGCTGACCGGCGTCGTACCAGTCCAGCGCTTCTGCCGCCTGATCTCGCCCTGCCGCCAGCTCAAGAGGATCGAGCATGAACGCCGGCGCACGCTCGCGCATCCAGGCGACCTGGCCCAGCGTACACGGCGAACAGCTGCCGGACAGCACGACGCCGCGGGTGTCTGCCGGCAGGTCGAGGCGGTCGGCGGCAAGCCCGCTCAGCAGCCCCTGTGCACGCAAGCGCTCGGCAATCCCCAGCCCGATCCCCGACCCACCGGTCAACAGCCGATGTTCCGCCGCAGCGGCAGCGAGCGTTTCCAGGTGGGTGTCGTCCAGAGCGTCGACCACGGCATAGCCACAGCCCGCGGATTGCAATGCTGCGAACTCGGCGCTCACCGCCGCGACGCCAGCGGCAACGCACTCATGGCGGACCAGACCGACGCGGCGGCCGGTCTGCGGCGTCAGCAGGCGAATCAGGCTGCTGTCGGTCATCGGGTTGAGCGGATGCGTCGCCATCCCGGTCTCGTGCAGCGGCATGCCATCGGCAAACAGATGCCCCTGATAGACCGTTCGGCGCCCTTCCGGAAATGCCGGACAGACCATGGCGAGCGGAGCGTCGAGCGCATCAAGCAGCGCATCAGCAACCGGGCCGATATTGCCGGTTGGCGTCGAATCGAAGGTCGAGCAGTACTTGAAGAGGATCTGCCGGCAGCCCTGCTGACGCAGCCAGGCCAGCGCCTGTAACGCGTCACGCACCGCCGCGCTGGCTGGAATGCTGCGCGATTTCAGCGCAACCACCCAGCCGTCAACCTCACCGACATCGCTCAGCGGTGCAGCTGGCGTGCCCACCGTCAACACCACGCGCATCCCGCGCTTGACCAGGTTGTTGGCAAGATCGGTTGCGCCGGTAAAGTCATCGGCAATGACACCGAGATGGCAACCCAGGCTCATGCCTTGCCGCCGGAGGACGCTGCATCAGCATCGCCCGCAGAGGACTCACCGGGCAGCTGCAGACCGGCAAGGCGCGCGAACACCTTGATCACTGCAGCATCGTCGTCGCCACCATGTCCGGCCGCGCTTGCGGCAACAAACTGCTGCAACGCGGTTGCCGAGATCGGCAGCGGGAAGCGCAGCGCCCGCCCGGCATCCGAGACCAGCCCGAGATCCTTGACAAAGATATCGACAGCGCTGCGCGGCGTGTAATCACCGTCAAGCATGTGCGGGACGCGGTTTTCGAACATCCACGAATTCCCGGCGCTGACCCGGATCACGTCATAGACAGTCCGGGCATCGAGCCCGAGGCGCAGCCCAAGCGCCACCGCTTCGGCAGCAGCGGCAATATGAACGCCGGCAAGCAGCTGATTGACCAGCTTGACGCTGGAGCCAGCGCCACAGGCATCACCGAGCCGATGAACCGTATCGGCCATCGCGTCGAGCACCGGTGCGGCCAGATCGAACGCCGCCTCGGACCCCGAGGCCATCACCGACAGTGCGCCCTCGCGCGCTTTCACCGCACCGCCACTGACCGGCGCATCCAGCATCAACAGCCCATGCGCTGCAAGCCGCTGGGCATAGCGCCGCGCGTCATCGGGGGCAACCGTCGCGCACTGCATGATCAGTGTTCCCGGATCGGCCGTGGTGACCACCCCCTGGTCGCCGAACAGCACCGCCTCGACCTGTGCGGCATTGACCACCAGGACGATCAGCACCCGGCAACGGGAAGCCAGCTCGGCCGGACTGTCACCGACCCGGCCGCCAGCAGCGGCCAGCGCCGCCGACGCCGCCGGGTCGACATCGCAGCCGTGCACGTCATGATCACCTTCGATCAGCGACAGCGCAGTACCCAGCCCCATCGAGCCGAGACCAATGACGCCCACCGACAAACGCTCGACATTCGGCATGGTCTTGCTTCTCCCCCGGGTTGTTCTTATGGTTTGCCCGCAGACAGCGCAGCAAAGGCAACAACGGTTAATGCACCGATGCTAGCGCTACCAAAGCCGGACTGCAAGACACGGTGCACCAGATCAATGCGCGATGCGAAACCGTCTGACCGACAACACGAACAGAGCGCCAGCCCCGCAGCGCCGGTCACTGCCCGCGGCAGACGTGGCTCGGGGCGCGTGACTCTCAACGACGTCGCCGCGTATGCGGGCGTGTCGGCAATCACGGTGTCGCGCGCACTCAACCAGCCGGACGCTGTATCGGCGCGGCTGCGCGAACGCATCGCAACAGCCATCGGTGCGCTTGGCTATGTGCCAAACCGCATGGCAGGCAGCCTCGCCTCGGCCACCAACCCGATGGTGGTGATGATTGTTCCATCTCTCGACAACTCGGTGTTCATCGAGGTCGTCGATGCCGTGCAGACCACACTCGAAGCCGCCGGCTACCCGCTGTTGCTCGGCAATACCGGCTACGATCTTGATCGCGAAGAGCGCCTGGTGCGCAGCCTGCTCGGCTGGTCGCCAGCAGCGGTGATCATCGCCGGGCTGCAGCATCGCGCGGCGACACGCGGGCTGCTGGCCCGGGCGGGCGGCCCGGTGGTCGAGATCATGGAGCTCGGCGCAGACGCGATCGACATGAATGTCGGCCTGTCCCATCACCAGGCCGGAGCAGCGATGGCGGATCATCTCATCGCGCGCGGTTACCGGAAGATCGGCTTCGCCGGCACGCGACTCGACCATGACCTGAGAGCCGGGCAGCGGCTTGCCGGTCTTCGCGACGCACTCGCCAGCAACGGCCTGCGCTTGCACTGCCTGGTCGCCGATCTGGCAGCGAGTGCATTGTCGACAGGGGAGCTGTTGTTCGAGCGCATCCTCGCCGAGCATCCGGACACCGAGGCCGTCTTCTTTGCCAACGATGACCTCGCTGCCGGCGCCATTCTCGCCGCGCAACGCCAGGGCATCCCGGTTCCGGAACGGCTTGCTGTTGCCGGTTTCAACGGCCTGGAGCTGGGTGGTCAGATCAGCCCGGCGCTGACCACGGTGCGCTCACCACGCAGGCGGATCGGCGGTGTCGCTGCCGAACTTGTCCTGCAGACCCTGACGGGGAAGTCGCCGAAGCAACGGCAGATCGACCTCGGGTTCGAGTTGCTGATCCGCGACAGCACCTGATGCATTGCGCGTCCCCGCTGCGCTGCGCATAATCGCCTTACAGCACATGCAATATGCTGGTCGTTTGCAGCCTGATGGGGGCCGGTCTGGTGGGATATCTTGTTCTTGTTACGTGCCTCTGGGCATTCTCGTTCAGCCTGATCGGCGAATATCTCGCCGGCAGCGTTGATAGCGACTTCGCGGTCCTCAGCCGCATTGTGCTCGCGGCGCTGCTGTTTCTCCCGTTCACGCGGTTTCGCGGCGTCCCCGGGCCGCTGCTCCGTGGCCTGCTGCTGATCGGTGTGCTGCAGTTCGGCATCACCTATCTGTGTCTCTACCGGTCGTTCGCGTATCTATCGGTCCCCGAAGTGCTGCTGTTCACCATCACCACGCCAATTTATGTCGCGCTGCTCGACGACGGCCTGCGTCGTCGCTTCTCACCGATTGCGCTAGTTGCTGCATTGCTGGCGGTGCTGGGTGCCGGTGTCATCCGCTACGACGGCATCACCGATGGCTATGTGATCGGTTTCATTCTTCTGCAGATTGCCAACTTCGCCTTTGCAGCCGGTCAGATCGGTTACAAGCATCTGATGCTGCGTCATCCGAGCAGCATCCCCAACCACCAGGTGTTCTTCTATTTTTATGTCGGTGCCGTGTTGATTGCCGCACCGAGCTACCTGCTGTTCGGCAACCACGCGCTGCTGCCGAGCACGCTGGTCGAATGGTCGGTGATTGCCTGGCTGGGGTTTGCCGCATCAGGGGTCGGGCTATATCTCTGGAATCAGGGTGCGTGCCGAGTCGATGCAGGAACGCTCGCGGTGATGAACAACGCGCTGGTGCCAGCCGGCCTGGTCGTCAATCTGCTGATCTGGAACCGTGATGCCGATCTACTGCGGCTCGCCGTCGGCGGTGGCATCATCTTGTTCTCGTTGTGGGTCAACGCCCGCTTCAGCCGTCACGCGCTGATTCGTCTGTAGGCGTCTGACGCAGCAACGCCGGCAGTGCGGCTAGCGATGACACTGTCATGGCAGGCATCGCGCCGTCTTCGACGCTGGTGAGCGCCGGCATCAGCGCCTGCCCCCGACGATCGACCAGAATCGCTTCGATACCGGCGCCTCGCGCACCATCGATGTCGTGAACCCAGGAGTCGCCGACGTGCACGACCGACGCCGGCGGCAATTCGAAGTATCGCAGCGCCGCCTCGAAGATGCCCGGCGATGGTTTCGACACACCCAGCGCCGACGACCAGATCAATGCGTCAACCGCTTCGGTCAGCCCCAGCCCGTCGCAGATCGGCTGCAAACGGGCATCAAAGTTCGACACGATGGCAAGCTTCAGACCGGCGCTGCGCAGCGCCACCAGAACGTCCATGACTTCCGGATACAGCGTCCAGCACTCGGGCTCGGCAAACGCCGCATAAACGGCATCAAAAAACCGCTCGCCATCAAGCCCTGGCAACCCATCGCAGACCCGCCCGACCAGCGCGCGCCACCAATCGCGATCGACATCGGCGTTGCCCGCAGCATCCCCTGCACGGTAGGCCGGTGGCGGCTGGGCCGGAAATTCCGCACGGAAACGCGCATCAAACCAGTTCGCCAACGTGGTCGGTGACCGCGCCTGCGCACCGTGGGCGAGGGCATGGCGGGCATAGATCGCCCCCACCGGCTCTGCCGGCGCCAGCAGCGTTCCGGCAGCATCGAGCAGCACCAGTCCCTTGACGTGTGTCAACTTGGTGGAAGCACGCTCTTGTAAGCTTGGACTGACACTCATAGGGGGATTGACCATGCGCATCGTCTTTATTCATCCAAATTACCAATCCGGCGGTGCGGAGATCGCTGGCAGCTGGCCGCCAGCCTGGGTGGCCTACCTGAGTGGTCCGCTCCGCAAGGCAGGCTTCGATGATATCCGCTTCATCGACGCCATGACCAACAAGCTGAGCGAAGACGATGTCCGCGCCGAGCTGGCGAAGGAAAAACCGGACATCGTCGCGACGACAGCGATCACGCCGTCGATCTACAAGGCCGAACGCATCCTCGAAATCGCCAAGGAACTGCACCCTGAAGCGGTCTGTGTCCTCGGCGGCATCCACGCGACATTCATGTACCGCCAGGTCCTGTCCGAAGCGCCGTGGATCGATGTCATCGTCCGCGGCGAGGGGGAGGAAATCTTTCTGGAGCTGGTCAGAAGCATCAGCGCCGGGCGTTGGCCGCAGGATCGCGACGCGATTCGCGGGCTCGCCTACCACGATGGCGAACAGATCGTCAGCACTCCCGCCGCCCCGACGGTCAAGGATCTTGATTCGATCGACCCCTGGTGGGGCATTCTGGAGTGGGAGAAGTACAAGTACATCCCGCTCAACGCCAAGGTTGCCATCCCCAACATGGCGCGCGGCTGCCCGTTCACGTGTTCGTTCTGCTCGCAATGGAAGTTCTGGCGCGACTACCGCGTTCGCGACCCGAAGAAGGTGGTCGATGAAATCGAACATCTGGTCAACGAGCATGGCGTCGGTTTCTTCATCCTCGCCGACGAAGAGCCGACCATCCATCGCAAGAAATTCATCGAGTTCTGCGAAGAGCTGATCGCCCGTGGGCTGCCGGAAAAGATCGAGTGGGGGATCAACACCCGCGTCACCGACATACTCCGCGACGAGAAATACCTGCCGCTGTATCGCAAGGCCGGCCTGTTGCACGTCTCGCTGGGCACCGAAGCCGCCGCACAGATGAAGCTCGATCTGTTCAACAAGGAAACCACCGTCGAGCAGAACAAGAAGGCGATCAAACTGCTGCGCGATGTCGGCATCGTCGTTGAAGCGCAATTCATCGTCGGGCTGGAAAACGAAACACGCGAAACGCTGGAAGAGACGTACCAGATGGCGCGCGACTGGAACCCGGACCTCGCCAACTGGGCCATGTACACCCCGTGGCCGTTCTCGAGCCTGTTCCACGACCTCAAGGACACGGTCGAGGTGCACGACTTCGAGAAGTACAACTTCGTGACGCCGATCATCAAGCCCGACGAGATGGATCGCGCCGAACTGCTCGATCGGGTGATGCACAACTACCGCCGCTTCTACTCGCACAAGGCGCTGTTCTCCTACCCCTGGCACGGAACCGGTGCGCGGCGTCGCTACCTGCTCGGTTGCCTGAAGGCCTTTCTCAAGGCCGGATTCCAGCGCACCTTCTACGATCTCGGTCGTGTCGGCTACTGGGGGCCGCAGTCGAAGAAGAACGTCGACTTCAAGTTCGACAAGACGCGGAAGGCGACACATGTCGATACCGCCAACTGGCAATCCGCCGCCGAGCGGGCGCAGGCGCGCCGCCGCAAGCGCGATGCCGCCAAGGCGACCGAAGTCTTCATCAAGACCCCGGTCAGCGGCGAGCAGTCAACCGGCGAAACGGCTCAGCCCGCACCACGTCGCTCACCGGCCGAAGTCGAGTAATGCATGACCGTCAGCATTCCTGACCGTCACAGGTCACATCAGGTCGGTGGCACTCCCGACACGGAGCATGCCACCGATCCGATGCGGCCGGTCGGGTCAGCCGGGTCATCCGGGCGCATCGGACCGAACGCCGTGAGCCAGACGCTCAGCGCACTCGATGCGCTGCACGGTCACACCTGCGCGGTCACGGTCTTCGAGAAAGCGGGCCTTGCGCCATGGCTGGAAACACCACCGGAAACGATGGTCGATGAACAGGCCGTGGCGACGCTGCACCGCACGATCCGGGAGCATTTCGCGTTCGAGACCGCGCAGTTGCTCATGGCCGACGCCGGACGCCGGACCGGCGCATACATTCTCGCCAACCGGATTCCCCGACCTGCACGCTTGCTGCTGCCGCGACTGCCGGCAGCGCTGGCCGGTCGCATCCTGCTTCGCGCAATCAGCCAGCACGCCTGGACGTTTGCCGGCAGCGGACGCTTCTCGGCGCAGCCGATCAACGGCCGGCGCCGCAGCTGGGATCTGTTGCTGGTCGACAATCCGCTGGCACGCACCGAACAACATCCGCAGCGCATCTGCGCCTGGCACACGGCGGTGTTTGCAACGCTGTTCAATGCCTTGTTGCGCGGCAGCGTCGAGGTCGAAGAAACCGCCTGCGTCGCAGCCGGCGATGACGGCTGCCGTTTTCGCGTGACCTGCCACTGATCCGAGCAAGCCTCAGGCAGCCAGTGCCTGTTCGATCGCGGAGACCAACTTCTCTGGTGCATCCTGCGGGGCGTAGCGGCGGATCACCTGACCATCCTTGCCGATCAGAAACTTGGTGAAGTTCCACTTGATCGCCTGACTGCCGAGTATCCCAGGCGCTTCCGCAGTCAGCCAGCGCCACAACGGATGCGCGTTGCTGCCGTTGACGTCGACCTTGCTCATCATCGGAAACCCGACGCCGTAGTTGCGCTGACAAAAATCGGCAATCTCGGTATTGCTGCCGGGATCCTGCCCGCCGAACTGGTTGCACGGAAAGCCGATCACCACCAGCCCGCGGTCGGAAAAGGTCTGATGCAACTGCTCGAGACCAGCCAGCTGCGGCGTGAATCCGCAGGCGCTGGCCGTGTTGACGATGAGCAGGACCTTGCCACGAAACTGCTCGAACGCGACCGGCTCACCCTGAATCGAGACGGCGTCGAATGCATGCACGCTGGACATCACACCTCCTGATCGGATCAACGCATTGAAAGGGTCAGACGATTGGCTTGGCCCGCTCACCAGCGCTACGCGCTGCCGACAGTCGCCAGCCGTCGCAGCGCCTCGTGCAGCGTCGCCTGCGGACAACCGAAGTTCAGCCGGACATGACCCGAGCCGGCAAATGCGGTTCCGTCGGACGTGCCAAGGCCGGCGGCCTCGAATGCTTCCTGCGGCGATGACACCCCCAGCCCGCTGGCATCGATCCACGCCAGATACGTTGCCTGCGGCGTGACCATCTGCAACCCGGGGTGGGCAGCCACCGCCTGCACGACCAGATCGCGGTTGCTGCGCAGGTAACGCAACAGCGCCTGACGCCACGGCTCGCTATCGCGCCAGGCAGCCAGCGCGGCGGTGTAGCCGAGCGCGTTGACACCCGGCACCAGCCCTTGCGCCGCCTTGCGGTATGCAGCACGCAACGCAGGATCTGGAATGATCGCCAGCGCACAGCCGAGACCGGCGATGTTGTACGTCTTGCTTGGCGCAATCAGCGTGATGCTGCGCCGCGCCAGCGCCGGATCCAGCGCGGCAATCGCGGTGTGTTGCAAACCGGGATCGAGGATCAACCCGGCATGAATCTCGTCGCTCACCATGATCAGATCATGCTGCTCGCACAAGACGCCAAGCCTGCTCAGCGTCTCTGCGTCGTACACACGGCCAGTGGGGTTATGCGGATTGCACAGCATCAGCAGGCGGCAGCCATTCGCCGGGACGCGGAGTGCCGCCTCCAGCGCGTCGAAGTCGATCTCACCGGACTGGCTCGCGAGCGGCACGCGGATGCAGCGTCGGCCGACGCGCGACGGCGCAAGCAGGAACGG
>LFIK01000840.1_pt1 | contig 23474 bp, 14 predicted proteins | sample 643401 | NCBI WGS metagenome assembly LFIK01 (sample SAMN03777447, study PRJNA286221) | soda lake metagenome | biome: soda lake; feature: Kulunda steppe; material: water; isolation source: sample T5-Br brine of Lake Tanatar-5 | place: Russia: Kulunda steppe | collected 2010-07
CTATACAACCCGGTAAAAAAGTCTGTTTTAAGTATCAAAGAATGTATCTCACCCCGCCGGTTAACACAAATTGGCTTCCACCGAATAGTGTTGCTTTTGATTCTCCGAAAACCATAAGATTTCCAAAACGAAGATCCAGTCCAATACCGGCATTCAGACCAAGTTTCCGGGTGTTAGGGTCACCTATATCCCGTTCTACACGCCACCGCTCATCACTGCCCGACGTGTTTGATATATTAATTCCTCCAAGCCCATAAAAAACTAAGTTCCCTCTGTTACGAATTAAATAGTGTGCATTAAAATTTAGTTCATTTGCGCTTAAATCACGTTCTCCTATTGAATAATAGGTAAAATCCGTTCCGGCTCTGATTATTTCGGTTATGGTAAAGTAGAGTTGTGCGGTTAAACCAAACTCAGCATTTCCCAATAATCCGGTGCTGGTGCCCTGAGTTAGCCCTAAACCAAATGTTATGTCACCGGGATCAGTAACCAGCTGAGAATCTTCCAGATACTGTGCCTGCGCACGCTCAGTGACACTAAATAGCAAAAACAATGAAAATACACTTGTGAAAATGATTGTGAATATTTTGTTCATATCGAATAGCTATTCGTTAAGGTTGGGTGAATCTCAGATATATAATTGATATAATCAAGATATACATATCCTGATCAATTCATTCCAAATGATCATATATATTTATTCATATTTGTTATATAATTTAAAGATATATTTTAAATTACGTTGTAGGTCACCATGTATCATAATGATGGGCGTATAGTCATCTTCTGACAGGCTTAGTATATCATGTATCTCAAAACCTCCTATAACCTCTTTGGTTACCGGTGGATTATCCTCCTCAAATACCTGATGACCCTTTTTGGAAAAGGTCACTCAGGCATTGAAAACAGATACGAGAAATAGCAGTGCTTTGGATGGTAGAGTCAAGTAAGGTTCATTAAAAACGTCAACCTTAGAAGTTAAAACCTTGCCACAGGTTCTCATTCTAACGGTCTAAATGAAGTAAGCCTAAAGATTCTAAATGCACTCCATTAAATTGCATATTACAACTTAAAAATCAAGGAGCTGTATACTCAATTCATTTTTCGCGAAGATTACCTGGATTGCCACACTAGATGTTAGTTTTTAGGCACCCAGTTATTTGGATTTACATTATTTCCACTTGTAACCGGACAACACTCGCCGGCTTCCCTGCAATCTCCCGGAAAACGAAAGCAGCGGGTACTGTCTCCACATGTATATGGAAAGTCACTGGGGCAGTGGGGGCTGACAGAGTTGCAAAGTACTGCTTCAGGGCTATAAGCACTGCTATTAGGGTCACATGAATTAAAACTGTCTACCTCTTCAGTTTCATCACTATCCACTGTATTATCGCAAGATGTCAACAAAAAACTAAAAATGCCTATCGTAATGAATAAGCAAAGCACTAATTTAATATTATGATTAATTATTGAATTGATATTGAAATGTATATTTATGTTAATCCTTTTGGGAAACACCGTTTTGCCGGTCTGCTAATGTTAGTTTTGGTTTGTCGCTATAATTATACTTCTGGACCGCAGGTGTAAGGATTGTTTGTAGATCATCTGCATTCCATTCGATACTTTTGAAAATCAGACCGGCAAAAATCAATGTTTTACCGTCAACTATGGGGTTAATTACTGAATCATTTCAATCTGAAGTCACTGATCCCGATACCGATATTAAATCGAGATCCGCCATCTCCTGAGAGAGCAGCATCCCATGCAGCGTTAAATGAGAGGCCTTTGAACCAGCCGCTTGAATCGATAAAGGGTGCCCAGGAACTCTGCAGTCGCAAATAAGCGGCATCGGTTACAAACCACTGAGTTTGACTATCCGACTCAAAGGAACCGGCAGTAGAGGTGGTCCACGAATATATAATTAGGGGAAGATTTATGGTTGCCGCTGTAAGGATTTTATTACCAAAAACTGCGCCATAGCCAAGGCCAAGGTCAAAATTCATCGAATTGAAAGAAAAAGGTCCTTCATCAAGCATGTAAATTGCAGTGTTCATATCGACAGCGTAAGCGTGAAAGATGGAAGAGTTGTCTAATCTGTGCTCTTTTAGATTGTACCCATAACTTCCAAGATTAATCATGGACGTGCTAAATCCAGTACCCGGATCTGTTTCATAAAGCATAACAGCCATGCTGCCATAAACCGTATTTTTTTGTGTCCTATTTTCAGTTTCGGTCTGCTGTGTATCTGTTGAAGTATTGATTGCTGTTGTTACGGTTTCTGTTGTAGCCGGCGAATTATCTCGTCTTAGTTCACCTTCTGTACCATATTCAAACTGAACCGTAGATCCATTCAGCCAGATTGTCAAAGCTGCGTTGCTTCGCTCATCAATAAGAAGGAAACTATCAGCCGAGTAACTGTTTTGCGGCGTTTCAATTTTTATGACTAATGCATCGTCAATTGGCAGGGAGATAACTCTTTCACCACCGGCCTGCATCGGAAAGGAATTTTCTCCAATATGGATGAGTACGGTTCGATTGTCATCCCATGTGAGGGTTACGTCATTATTTTGGGCAAATAGGTTGCCTGATATGAAAGATGTCAGAAGAAAAAGAAATAAAAATTTGAAATAATTCATGACAATCATGTTTTAGGGTTGTAATCTTTTGTTAAAGAGGCGTTTAAACTTCTATAGAATGACAGGTTTCCGGTGTGTAACTAATTCCTCCACGACCATCAGAACTTACCATTCGAGTACAGAAAGAAAATGAAACGGGCGGGCTTGCCGGCACATTTATTCTCTCAGTTTGAATACGGTTACCCTGTTCATCAATTTCGCCGGAACCGGTAACGTCACAGGTTATTCCAAGCTGATCGAGTACACCGCTCACCTCAAACTCATTATTTCCCAGCCATATCTCCCACAGATAGTCAAATTCTGAGAGGAATAGATCAGAATCTGATCCCCCGATCAAGTTATCGTTGCTTGCCTGTGAACAGGCAGCTGCAAATGTCTGCTGGACAAATTCAGTTTGTGTGATACCGCTTCCCTCAACCAGGTGCTCTGCACCCCGGCAGTCCTGGAAGATGGTGGAGAGTGTAATACATCGATCCGTACAGGTTACACCTGTGTACTGCTGGCTCATTTCACAAAAGTCGAAAGAGATCGCTTCCAGTCCGTCAAATTGTGTAGGATAGACATAATGTTCTTCTGCTCCGGTCTCATAGAAAATGACCTGAGTAATTGGGACTCTTGTCTTTGCAGAAAAAAGTAGCTCCGTTCCTACCAGTCTTACATCACTATCGAAGGGAAGATTAGGACTATTACTGGCGGATGGGGGCGGACCGTCAACTTTGTAGACATTTTCCAGAAACAGTCCGTCGGCTACTTCATAAGTGCCAAGTTCAGGTTCTGAATCGCCATCAGAGCCAAATATGCCACAGGATGAGAAAAGAGTTAAACATAAAATCAGGAACAGTGAGTAGCGTATTAATTTCATAGTATTGAATTTATCAGCAGGTTAAGGTGTAAAGTGTGGTTTGCTGTGAGTTGAACATTGAGAGTAAGAGATAGGATATCATTCCGGTTTAGAAATCCTCCATCATTCCCTGCTCTGAATTGGAATGATGGAGGTGCCCCCTTAATAAGATTAGTCTGACTGAGCTTATCGATAATGGTTCACTTTCTTTTATAACACCGGTATTCAGGTTTGAATGAGCCATTCAATAGGGGTTTAAATCCGGACTGAATTTTGATGTTCTTTTATCTAATCCTTCTGATTAGTTTAAAATCCACAACAGAAAAGCCTTGCTGCCAGAAGTACTTGGCATCATCCGAAGTCATGCAGTTTTCCCGGTTACCATCTCTGTCAAACCCACAAATCAATTGGTTCCACTGCGGAGAGCCTGAGACGTTATAGGGGTATCCTTCGCCTGCACGCGGGGTAGATCCCGGAGATATGGAAATCCATCCCCACCAATCTCGCTGTACATTAGACCGGACTTGAACTATGATAAAATCATTATAACTCATACAACTTTCATCACCTCCCCAGGGGGCTTCCCATTTGAAGTTTCCACCGATAACGGGCTCACCCATAAGAGTTCGCAGATTCCAGGTAGCTGTAATGTTATCAACCTCACAACCGAAATGTGTGATGTTATACTTTGTCATTTCTCCGCTAACTTGAGAAACGGCTTCAGTAGTCCATGTTAATGTGAACAGTAAAACCATTGATAGTATGATTGTTTTCATAGTATTGTAATTAATGAGAGGTTTGAGTGAAGACTATTCAGATTTTGGTTTGAGTTAGTGATACGTGTTAAGAGATAATTACTTTTCGGCAAGCCTCCATCATTCCCTGCACTAAATTGGAACGATGGAAGAGCATGTGCTTAGTTAGAACAATCTGTCTGCACTTAGCCCGATTGTGAAACTGGATCCTTCGGAAAGACCAATATTCAATTTTGCAGAAAAACCAAGCTGGTTTAACCAGTCAGATCTGTTCTGGAATGGTTCCCAAACATTCGCAAATCTTATAAAACCTGAGTTGGATGGGAAAAAATCGAAGTTGTTTTCATCATCCATAAACTCTGCCAGTTGGGAATTGTAAACTCTGATAGCTGAAAACATTCCAACTACGACGTTCATGGTTGCGGAAGAACTAAAATCGCCTATTGTAAAGCCATAGCCGGCCCCAATATCAAAGGGTATACTTATAATTCCGATCTCACCGCCTGTATAGGCCATACGGAAGCCACCGTTAAAAACGATGCCATGGCTGACTTCACTGTTTCCAATATCAGATATATTTCTGAGGCGCATTTGCCGGTAAGAGTAGTCCAATGCCCAGCTCTCTCCGCTTATCTTTTCTGAAACCAGAAGTGTGAACAGGTAGTTATGCTTATTGATGGAGATATCACCGGTAGGATCTGATAGTCCATCGGTGGCTGTTGCCTCGTCACTTTTATTGCTTGCTGATGAGTTCAGTGGTTCATCTGAAATAACCTTTAACTGATCATCATAAGCGATTTTTACAGTGCCGTTTTCGATATATAGCTGAACGATGTTGGTTTCTGAATCGTCAAGAATCAAAAACTCTTCAGCCTCGAACGTGGATCCGGGTGTGACGATCTGCACGTTCAGAGCTTCTGAATGGGGCAGTTGAACAACACGCTGCTGATTGGCTCGCATTGTAAAGGAGTGATCCCCGATTTGGACAATTACCCCCTGGTTGTTATTCCAGATCAGGTTTACTTCAACCGTTTCTGAGCTGTTATAGGCGGATACGGTTTCAAATTGCAGGCATAGTATGATCAACAAGAGAGAGACTGAATATTTCATAAGCAGAGAGTAATAGGTATTAAGACACTGTTTTTCTGTCTGTAGATGTAATTCTGTAGCGAGTCTTATGGTGATATTTAATTGAAAGACAAGATGGGCGCGAGTCAGAAAACCCTCAATACTGAAAATTCAGTATTTTTTCCGTACAGAAATTTTTACTCATTAAGGACGTCTGCTTACCGGAATTGACGAATTGAGGTTTTTGAGGCAGGTTTTTGAACTTAAAACCGCATTCGCTATCATAAGCCGTGAAAAAAAATTAATCTATCTTAGCTCACTTTTTTAAAAAATGAAGAACTATTCTATAAGCCTGAATAACGGTATAGAAGCCTCATGCATGGAGTCCGGAACATCGGATGAAACCATACTAATGATCCATGGCAACTCTCTCAGTAAAGAGACATTTACGGAGCAATTTGACTCACCTTTGATCGATCAATTCAGATTGATCGCTGTTGATCTGCCCGGTCATGGAAAAACAGGCAATTCATCAGGTAATGAAGGGTACAGTATGGAGGGGCTTACCGGATTTATGAAAAATTTGATTTCTGAGCTGGAGTTAAAGTCGGTAGTTTTATTGGGGCACTCTTTGGGCGGTCACCTGGCAATTCAGGCGGCATCTGAAATTCCTGTACTGAAAGGAATATTTGCAGCGGGTACACCGCCTTTAACCCCGAAGGAGAAAGAGTTATCTCCATTTCTGAATCATCCTCATCTACCGCTGGCATTTACTGATGATCTCAGCGAAGATGATGTTCGTAACCTGTCTGCTTCCTACTGGAAATCGGATGCTTCCGTTTCAGCTGTGATTGGAGAGAGTATCAAAAAAAGTGATCCAAAATTCCGATCAGATATGGGCGCCGATGTAGCACAGGGAAATCTGAAAGATGAAACCGAAGAGATTGCTAAACTGACCGTTCCGGTTGGGTTGGCCGTAGGTGAGTTTGACCAGCTCATCAACCGTACGTATATGGATAAAGTTTTAGACGGTGATCAATTGTGGAGGGGAGGTGTTCAGATTATTAAGGATTCCGGTCATACTCCCCAAATGGAGGCTAAGGAGAGATTCAATCAGTTGATCGCCGAATATGCGAATGATATTTTTGCTTGATGTTTAATATCCGTTTTTAAACATGTAGCTCATTAGTTCAGGAGTATTTTTAACCCCGGCCTTTTTTAAAATATTTTGCCGGTGTGTGTAAACGGTTTTTTCGGAGATAAATAGTTTAGCACCTATTTCGTCACTACTTAATCCGTTTGCCAGCAGATCTATCACTTCCTGTTCTCTCTTTGTAAAGGATACTTTTGGTGTTGCGTTAGGATCTAAAAAATGATATCCCTTAATTTTTGGTCCCGTCATAAAACTTTGAATCTCTTCCGATCTGTTTAAATGGGTTACATCAGTGAATATTCCAAATGAAGTGAGCAGATTGCGGTCGCTGTCCCGGGTTAAAACACCGGTTTGCCGTTGAATTTTTCGGTAAGTACCGTCTTTTCTTCTCATTCTATAGATGATATGAAAGACTTGATTTGGCTTTAAGTTGTATCGACCTGCGCCTGCCTTTAGTGCATGCACGGTAATATCCTTTACACGCTGCACATCGTCGGGATGAATCAGATCGTAGAAAAAGTCCACCTTTTTAACGGATTCGGGTTTATAGCCAAAAATTGACTTAAAGGACTCTGACAGATAGAGAATTTTTTCATTAAAATAGCTCAATGCATATATACACTGATTGCCTATTGGACGGTAGTTATTAATTAAATCAATCGCTTTCTGTTCTTCCTCTTTCGGCTTGGTTACATCCGGTTCTATTTCATTCAGGTATTTAATGTTATCCTTAATCCATTTCATGGAAATAGCCATTTCTGATTTAGAAAAATTCCTTTACAATACGCGGTAAAATATAAAAATAAAGAGAAACGCTAGTATTTTACGGTAAGCTACTGTTATGCAATGTGATAGATTGGGTAAAATCTAAATCTGCTAACTGGATATTCCGGGATTATAGTAAGAGTAATTGCCGGTTATAGAGTAATCCTTAGTTGTGTGATCACAACGGTCTCTGTTGCAAACTCATAAGAGTTCATATCTATTCCGTTCTGAGAATATTTAACCGTGAATTGATAGACTCGGTTGTTTCTGGCGCAGATTTTAACATCAGAAAAATTTCATCTGGTACATTCGGTTCAGAATTCAGAAATTCATTTAAATTACTTCTCTGATATTCCGAATTACGATATAGAGCCACAATTTCAAATAACTCAGCTAAATTTTCGCCAGAAGTATACTCTGAACTAAAATTTCTATTACTGAAGATCTCGATATTCGTAATCATTTCTTCTGAAACCGCAATAGGAGGAGAGCACGCATATGCTGATGGTATGAGCGAAAATGAATTAAGCCGTTCCGAATTCAACGAATAATATTCACTAATTGGAAACATCGTAATGCTGAATCTATCGAATCCAATAGTGTCTGATTCTAATGTGTTATACTGAACATCTAAACCTGAAATTTCTGAAATAAAAATATTTTTCAAATCCGTGCTGAACTCAACGGTTTTAAATTTGTCATCGAAAGGCCCACAATCATCCCCGGTGACATTACAAGAAATGGCAGTCACCATAAAAAGGCTTACCAGAGTAAGAAATACTATGACTGTTTTTTTAACATTTGCGCTTCTCAATTTTTTAATTGCTCAAATATACGAATTTAGCCCTATAACGGTTTGGTGTTTCTGCGGCGTGGCAATCAATATTGAAGTCGAGAAAAAAACGCTTGCAAGTCCGCAGGAAATGCTTGTTATACCTAAATATATAGGTTATTTAACATTTTTTAGTTCTTCGTGAAAAAAATCTAAATCTAGATAATTCCGTGTATCAGTAGGTTTCCTGTACAGACTCATTGATTCTTCAGTTAATGAATCAACTCCCATTGATCTTCTAATACTATTCAGAAATTGATAGTAAGTTTTGATTAAGTCTTCTTGCGTCACTTTAACTGAGTTGGGACCATTGGTATTGCAGATACTACCAAGTAAACCAGTAAAGTCTCCATAAGCAAGATAAACTCCCGTTGGTGCTATAGCACCAATGTGTGAAGTCTCAACAGTAAACTCTAAATAGTCTCTTTGAAAGTCTTCTTGAACATCTTTTTTATCCTCAACAGTAGCATTTATATATCTGAGGGCAAAATAGTATATCTCATCAGCCTTACGTAGTACATTTGTATATACTTCAGATTGTTTAGAATAGAGTATTTGTCTTTGAGGGGACACTCTATTTCTGTACGAAATCCAAGTTCCTAAAATTCCAACTATAATCCCAAGAAGTGCACTGATTAAGTCCATAATGTTTTATTAGGTATAACATCTATTTATCCGCCCCAATCTTAGGGCTTAAATAGGTTACATAATAGTTGAATGCACTCAGTTCGGCAAAAGGAATGTCGTTTTGGTTAAATAAAATTGTCAAAAGTTAAATAAAAGGGTCAATTAATCGGCTAAGATAAAATGCTAGAAGAGAAAGGAATTTGCTGTTGCAAAGCCGAAAAGTTAACCCGAACCGAATCTTGAAAAAAAAAGTGGCTTTTACATAAACAAGTAGGTTCACATTATAAAACCATCGTACCCAATGCCTGCCCCGATACTTCGGGATGGTTAAATGCATTGGATTGTGGGAAATGAGATATTAACAGTTTCGATTAGCGGAGTGCATTGTGGAAACCGTCAATCGTAAACCGTATACCGCAAGCTACACTATTCCACCTCTTTAATCGACTCCACCAACACTTCAATCACACGATCGATCTCTTCTTTGGTAATGATAAGGGGAGGGACAATTCGAATGACGACTTCGGATGCGCAGTTTGAAAGTACTCCGCGTTTCAGCATCTCATCAACAACAACACGTCCCGGGAAATTGAGCTCAACGCCGATCATCAGTCCGAGTCCTCGAACCTCCTTGATGGCGTTCCAGTTTTGAGAAAGATCACGCAATCGCTGCATCATGTAATCACCCCGTACACGCGCTTTTTCGCAGATCTCTTCATCCTCGATGGTTTTCAGCGTCTCCAGGGCCGCAGCACAAGCCAGGGGATTCCCACCGTATGTAGTGCCATGGTTTCCGGGTGAGAACGCCTTTGCAAACTTCTCTTTGGCGATAACTGCGCCAATCGGGAAACCGGAGCCCAGCGCCTTGGCGGAAGCCACAATATCGGGTTCAATGCCGTAGTGTTGATATGCAAACATCTTACCGGTCCGTGCAATGCCGGTCTGTACTTCATCCAGTATGAGAGGAATGTCGTGCTTGTCGCAGAGATCTCGTGCTGTTTCCAGAAACTCCTCTGTTACAGGTGTTACGCCGCCTTCTCCCTGAATCGGCTCAAGGATAATTGCTACGATATGCTCATTTACGGACTCTTTTAAAGCCTTCACGTCATTAAACGGAATGCGTGTAAACCCGGAGGGTAGGGGATCGTACCCTTCGCGATATTTGTCTTTACCCATCGTAATAGTGGCGAGCGTACGTCCGTGAAATGCCTGCTCCATCGAGAGAACAGTACCGGTTTTCCCTTTCAGATAGGAGTAGCGTCTGGCGAGTTTTATGGCTCCCTCAACCGCCTCTGCACCACTGTTGCAGAAAAATGCACGATCCATTCCGGACACTTTCACCAGCTTTTCGGCCAGGTCACTCTGCGGTTCGTTGTAGTAGAAGTTGGAGATGTGCATCAGTTTGGCCGACTGCTTTTGAATCGCCTTTACAATCCGTGGGTGACTATGTCCTAAACTGTTCACGGCAATACCTGCCAGGGCATCGATATATTCGTTCCGCTCATCATCCCAGACCTTTGAGCCTTTACCCTTAACAAGGGTGATGGGGTAGCGGTTGTAGAGGTTGAAGTGATATTTGTCTGCCTTCTTTTTAGCAGGCTGTTTTCCCATCAGGGATTTTACGGTTTTAAGGACTTTACCGGGAATATTGGCAGACATAATCAATTTTATTGTTGTTGATAGATCGTTTCTTCTAATGTATAAAAGAGGCGTTTGAATCGCTAAAACAAACAGGAAAACTTTACAGCAAGTTCGATGATATGAAGCGGTGTTTTAAAAGTCTGAATCCACATTCGGATCGCAGATTGAGAAAATATTTGCAGAAAAATGAGAGTCTTTGATTTTTTCTGCGCTATTGCTGGTATACATATAATCTTAAATTAAAATGATCTGCAGAATGAGAAGAGTAACATATTTAATAGCAATAACATGGATTGCCGGGCTACTGTCGCTGGGCTGTTCTGAATCATCGGTTGGAAATGATGATTTGGGCCTTGGAAATGCAACCTTTAGCGTATCGGGAGATGTTGAGGGCAGCAAATCAGGAATGGCTGATTTTAGCGGTTTTAACATGAACAATTTGTATTCCTGGGATATCTCCATCCACGATTTTGATCCGCAAACCTTTTCATTGCAGTTTATGATCGTTTCAGATAGTGAAATTGAGCAGCCTTCAACAGGAACATACAGCATCGGAAACGATCCGGACTCTGATTTTACAGCCATTTTCACCGATACTGAAGATGGGTTTGCCAATTCCGTAGAGTATAGCACACTATTTGGAGAGTACTCCGGAACATTGACGATTACAGAATCGGGCAGCGATGTTATAAAGGGAACGTTTAGTTTTACAGCCGGTGAGGAGAACTTTGACCCGGAAGTGCCGAACCGTGAGGTTTCTGTGACAAATGGTGAATTTGAAGCCCGTCCCAGAATGCAGTAAATCTATTCAGGTACAGACTTGGTGTTGAAAACCGTCTGTACCTGAAATTTTCAAAAAATATGTAAGCCGATCAGCAACTCTGCGGTTTTTTGAATTAAACCAACGCCAGTCCAATTCGGCCTCTTTCCACATCAATATTTGTGATCTCCACATTGATGATATCACCCACAGAAACCACATCGTGCGGATCTTCCACGCGTTCGCGACCCTTGCTCATATTGGAGATGTGTAGAAGACCGTCCTGTTTTACGCCGATATCAACGAACGCTCCAAAATCGACGACATTTCTGACGGTGCCTTCAAGCTTCATGCCGGTGGAGAGATCCTCCATCTTCATTACATCCTGACGAAGCAGCGGTTTCGGCAGAGATTCACGCGGGTCGCGTCCCGGCTTCTGAAGGTTTTCGATGATCAGTTCAAGCGTAGGAACACCAATTCCAACCTGCTCAGCCACCTCTTTTTTGTTGATGCCTGCAAATGTTGATTCAATTTTCTTCTGTTCGGAAGAGAGTTTATCGATGTTAATTCCAAAGAGATTGCAAAGTTTTTCGGTGGCCTCATAGCTTTCCGGGTGGATGGCGGTGTTGTCGAGCGGATGCTCACCGTCGGGAATACGCATAAATCCGGCTGCTTGCTGGAACCTGAAATCACCCACGCCTGAGATCTCCTTAATCTGTTCGCGGTTCTTGAATTTTCCTTCCTTTTCTCTGAAATCTACAATTCGCTTGGCAACGGCACGGCTCAGGCCGGAAATGTGCGTCAGGAGCGGAGCACTGGCCGTATTCAGATTCACGCCCACCTCGTTTACACAGCTTTCAACAACGTCATCCAGTTTTTTCGCCAGCTCGGTTTGATTCACGTCATGCTGATACAGCCCAACTCCAATCGATTTCGGGTCAATTTTTACCAGCTCAGCCAATGGATCCTGTGCACGACGGGCAATCGATATGTTACCTCTCTGCGGTGCATCCAACTCGGGAAACTCCTCACGTGCTACGGTAGAAGCCGAGTAAACAGAAGCACCCGCCTCACTGATAATCAGGTAGTTCAGGGTTTCATCTTTATTGGACTCTTTTCGTTTCTGAATCACATCGGCGATAAACTGCTCTGTCTCCCGGCTTGCTGTACCGTTTCCGATAGCAATCAGGGTCACGCCATATTTGTCGATCAGCTGATTCACCACTTTGGCTCCCTGCTCCACTTTATTCTGTGGCGGGGTGGGGTAGATGGTGGTTCCTTCCTTGTACTTGCCCAACTCGTCAATCACTGCCACTTTGCATCCGGTGCGGAAAGCGGGATCTACCCCCATTACCACCTGGTTTTTCAGGGGCGGCTGCAGCAGTAGATTTTTCAGGTTGGTTGCGAAGGTCTGGATGGCGTGTTCGTCGGCCTGATCGGTCAACTCATTACGAAGCTCTCGTTCAAGTGACGGCATCAGAAGCCGTTTGTAGGAGTCTTCAACGGCATCCTGTAAGTATGGAGTAAAAATGGAGAGATCGTTACTGATCACCACATCGTCTATATTATCGAGTGTACGGCTGTCGTTCAGCTCCAGATTCACAAATAGCACGTTTTCCCGCTCTCCACGATTGAGCGCCAGAATCTGGTGCGGTTTCAAATATTGAACCCGGTTTTGATAGTCGTAGTAATCCTCAAAATTGGTTCGTCCGTCAACCACCGGATTTTTCTCCGATTTGATAATTCCGTGCTTTCGGATAATGGTTCGCAGTTCATCCCGAACCTCTACCGATTCATTAATCCATTCCGCAACAATATCGAGAGAGGTTTTGAGTGCGGTTTCGGCATCGGGAAGTTCATACTCCTCGCTGACATACTCTTTGGCGTACTTAAGCGGATCGCCCTCGGTGATCTCCTGCTCCCAGATAAGTCTGGCCAGCGGTTCCAGACCTTTCTCCTTGGCCATATCGCCGCGCGTTTTCTTCTTCCGTTTATATGGAAGGTAGAGGTCCTCGAGCGTTTTCAAATCCTTACAAGCTACGATCTTCTCTTTTAACTCATCGGTGAGTTTGTCCTGTTCATCAATCGCTTTCAGTATGGTCTTTTTCCGATCCTCCAGCGTGCGGTGAAAATCAATGGCATCGCGCACAGTTCGGAGCTGCTCTTCATCCAGTCCGCCGGTAGCCTCCTGCCGATAGCGGGCCAGAAATGGGATGGTAGCTCCATCATCAATAAAATCGGCAACGGTTTTCACCTGTTTTGATGAAAAGTTGTGAGCGGATGCAATGTGGCTAAAAATCTGAGAATCGGTCATGATGGTGTACTTCTGAAATTTTATGTCGAAAAATGAGAGTTGATAATACGGTATTGTACAGGTTCAAATCAAAAAAGTTCGACTGTTTTCCGTTAAGAAAGATTTCGGATTCATATTCGCTTCTTCCCTATCCATATCAAAATGCGGCCTCTTTTAAATTGATAGAGAAAAAGTCCTGAAAAATAAATGAAAGTTTTTTCCCGGAGCTTACGCTTACTTAATAAATAGCAATAAAAATCTACGGGAAGTGCCTCAAAAACTATTAATCGGTTTATTGTTTCTGCTATTCTCGCTCAGCAGCGTTCAGGACGCTGCCGGCCAGTTTAGTCAATTTCTTGAAGATTCTGATATTGACAGAGTAACAGCGGGTGGGTCTATCGGTGTTACCGCCAGCGCTTATGCTGTAGACGGGATCGAAAATCGACGTGCCCCGGGAATGATACAGACGAACGCCAATATGAATTTCAATCTTTTTGGTTTCAGTTCAGGAATTAATCTGAACTACTCCACGGATGATTCCCAGTTTCGTCAAAACATGAACAACATCAGTTTTAATGCCAACTGGAGATGGCTGAACGTTCAGGCCGGTGATGTAAATGCCCGCTTCTCTGAATATGGATTAAGCGGCGCAACGATTCGCGGTGGATACATCAGAGCAACTCCGGGTGACTTTTTGGTGGAATTAACAGGCGGGCGTTCAAAAAGAGCAGTCAGACCCAGTTTGGAGTCCGGTTTTAGAAGACCGGCTTTTGAACAGTGGGCGGGAGCCGCAAAAATTGGTTACGGCAGAACCTCTTCCACATATTTTCATCTGAGTACATTTTACGCCAGGGATGAACGGGAATCCATAACCGGTACCAACATAGAGATAGCTCCAAGAGAGAATCTTACGCTTACACCCGACTTTCAGGTTCAGCTGTTTGACGGGCGTTTTACAATTGGCAGTGAAGTGACGGCCTCTCTTTACACTCGTGATCTAAACAGTTCGGTCGTTTCGATGGATGAGGTTGATATACCTGCCTTTTTCACAACTATATTTACCCCGAGAACCAGCAGCAGGATCAACTACGCCGGTATAGCAGATGCTCAGCTCAATCTGGATCTGTTTAATCTTGGTTTGGGCTATGAGCGCATTCAGCCGGGTTTTGAATCATTAGGACGTGGAAATGTGCGGGATGACCAGGAGAGAATAAGAATCAACCCTACACTGCGGCTCATGAATAACAGACTGAACATCAGTTCAAATATTTCTCTGGGCAGGGATAATCTACTGGGCAACAGAGTACAGACTCAAACCAATACCAATATAAATTCGAATGTACAGTACATCTTTTCGGAAGTTTTGACTCTGAGTACTACATATGGATTGATGCTCAATAACATATCAGCAGAAGAGATAGATGGACAGACTACAGGCGGAAGTCAGTCGCAGATATCACACAATTTGATGCTTCAGCCAAGTGTTACACTCCGCGGAGAAGACTTTACGCACAATATCTCTTTAACAGGAGGGTATATGAGCATTGAAAGCAAGTTTGATAATCAGGGCGGAGCAGGGGCGTCAAATTACAGTTCTGAGTCGATTACAACCGGGTTAAATTATGCAATTACTCTTCCTGCAGGAGTTACAATTAACTCTTCTGTGAATTATATGACAAACAGCTCTGATGGAATTGAGATTCAAAACCTTGGTTTTAATCTGGGCAGCAGCTACGCTTTTTTCAATCGCCGGCTTAACGTCAGCGCCAATGCCGGAATCAATCGCAATATGAGTGAAAGAGAGAGTCCGGGGGGCGTTGTGAACGAAACAGACTTACAACAGATTACCGGCAGCCTGAACTCTTCCTATAATTTGACGGATAAAGACTCCTTTACCTTAACGCTGAGAACAAGAAGCAATAGCGTATTAACCGGAATGGGAAGAGAGTTTACTGAGCTCGAAGGGAGCTTCAGGTATCAAAGAAGATTTTAATCTACAGATTTGAAGATGAGTATAAACGCTACAATTGATTACTTTAAGATGGGAATTCAGAAGTTTTTTAAACTATCTCTACTGGTTGCTGTATGCATTGGATTTTTCTCAGTTCACTCTTATGCGCAGAGTTCCACACAGGTTAATATTGTGGGTATACCACCGGTACTGTCATCTCCTCTTGCCGACAATATTGAGACCAATTTCAAAACCGGTCAATATCAGGTCATCTTCAACTACTCCAGCTTCAGCAGTCAGCCGGTAGACTTTGTATTTGAGTTTACTCTGACCCGAAATAATCGTACGGTTATAGAGTTTGAATCTCTCCCAAGAGCTTTTACACCCGGTAGCTATGTTTTTACGAATTTTTTTGAAGAGGTGGACTTTCCCGTTACTCCCCAGGACGTACTTAATCAAATTGATGGAGAATTAAGGAATCAGGTTGTGCAGTCGGGATCTATTCCAGAAGGTAACTACTCGATAGAGATAACGGCCCGACCTAACGTTCAGCAATCGGGAATCAACACCATGCCGGGAACATCAATTTTTACGGTACGATACCCTCCTCCGCCAATCTTGGTTTCCGTTCCCGACGGGGCTAATCTGACGTTAGAAACTCCGACATTTTCCTGGACACCTGTTGCCAGTTCAATAGGCGGTCTTTTTGAGTATGAGTTCCTTCTTGTAGAAGTTTTTAGAGGGCAAACACCGCTCCAGGCGATCAACAGTAACAGGGAACATGCTTTTGAAACGCTTACAGGACAAACCACACTTCCATACACTCTGCAGTACTTGCCGCTGGAAGAGGGGGCAACTTATGCCTGGCAGGTAACAGCAAGGGATGCCAATGGACAGATTCCGCTTCAGAACGATGGCGAAAGTGAGATCTATACGTTTACGTATCGGGATAAGAGTGTAAGTGATGAAGTAATTGCAAAGTTGGATGAACTGGTTGAGATTAATCTTGTACCGGGTTTTGCAGCATTGAATAACTTTCAGAGGCTGGAGGTTGAAGAGACTGCAAATTCTTATATCATCAGTGGTTTTGCAGATTTGAATCTTGAATTTTTAACCATCAACCCGGTCACGCTCCAGGCTGAACTTGACAGGGTGGAAATTCAGAAATCGGCTTCACTGGAAACACCCATTTTGATGGGCGGTAATGTTACTGCAAGGGCTAGAGGCATGGAAGATTTGACCCTTACACTTTCTGATTATGTATCTATACCCTCGGTATCATGGAATTTTGCGCAGGGTTTAACTGCAGATTTGAATATTACAACTCCGGATGGTTCTGACATGTACGCAGGCGGTGAGATGAATCTAAGCCGTTCCGGATTAAGAGGGAGAGCAACGGTAAGTGGGTCGCCTCTAATGGAAATTGGACAGGGGCCACTTGCAGTAAAAGTGAATCAAATTTCGGTACAGTACCCCGAAGGACAAATCCGGGCGAAAACTGAGGCGAGCTTTTTGGGCGAGGAAATCTGTGAAGTACCGGAATTCTCTCTTCTGAACGGTGATTTCAGAGTGAATTTAAATTGTACGGTCAATAAATCCATACCTATGGTTGATCAGTCCGACCGCCTTATGCTGAATATTGAGGAGGTGAACGGACAAATAACCGGAGCACTGGATAGTGATGATTTTGATTTTAATGTAGTAATGAACAGCAGCGTTGATCTGCTGATGACGGAAGATCGATATTGTGGCGGATCAACAGTGATTGAATACTCCTCGGCTGATGGATTAAGTTCCGGACAGTTTACTCCTACCTGCAGTATGCCTAGACCAAAAATCGATTTGGGATTCCTTCACGCTACTGTGAAAAATATTGAACTGGATCAACTTCAAGTAAGTGAAGATGGTGCCGGCTTAGACTTTAATGTACGATTTGATTCTCAGCTCTCATTTCCTACAAATCCAAACCTTGCACTGCCTCAGCTTGACGGTGTGGAGATTTCAAATAGTGGGATCACATTTCCGGAAGCATTATTCCAGAGCAGCGAATTACCGGTTAATAACTCTTTCGAACTGGGGAATTTTAATCTTCTGCTTGAGAGATTCGAACTTGATGCATTTACTTTTCCCTGGTTCGACTGGAATGGAGAAGGTGTTGGGCCATGGAGTTTTAATTTTGATGCCGGGATGGAGTTGCCATTTTCTGCAGATCTACCCGGTTGTCTGTCTGCCACTTCACTCATGGTTGAAAATGCTTCAATCGCATCAGACGGTGATGGAGAATTGGCCGTGATGGGTTCATTCAACGCTGATGATATAGCATCCTGCAGCTGGGATATCGGGCCGGGTTTCAGCCTGGATATTCACAACATCGGCGGTGATGCCGTGATGAAACGTTCAGACGATCAGTTTAGCGTAAGAAGTGATATCAACTTTGATGCTGACCTTAATGTAGATGAACCGTTTGCATGCAGTGATGCATCTCAGATAGAATTGAATGATTTATCGGTAAGCCTGGATGAAGGTTTGAACGGAGATGTATCCATACAGGATCCGGATTGTCCGCTCCAGATTGGTCCGTATACGGCAGATATTGATAATGCTTCTCTTCAGTTCAACTATAGCGAACAAGACGGACAGGAAGTTGCTTTAAGCGGAGCTGCAACGTTAAATGTCGGTGAAGACCAAACTGCAACGGGGACCTTTACTCTTGATCTTCGTACAGGACTGTTTTCAGATATTAGCTTTGAAATTGACGGGCCTTTTGAGTGGGGAATTCCAAGAGAGGACCCTGTACTTGTATTCACTATTGATGAAGCATCAATATCCAACGCCGGATTGATGATATATGGCCGACAGTCTCTGAATCTTGGAGAATCTTCGATAGGAACCACTTTTGATGGATTATTGATTGACTGGGATACCTATGAAATATTGGGTGGGCGTATCATTTTTGACGAATCGTTTAATTTGGCCGCAGGTGTAGATCTTGATACCAATAGCCTTCAGTTTGAATCATCAACAACAGATAGTGTTACAGCAATTACCCCCGGATTATTGATGAGTACTGCCGGAACAGTGCAGATCGATTCGCTCGGTGTGCGATCAACCGGAACAGGGTCTGCTTCTATCAATATAGACGGACTGGATATCGGTGATCTGGAAATTGAGTATAGTGATGATTTCGCCTTTGGATTGAGTCCGTTTGGTGTAAGGCAGGGACAGGTTGATTTCAATTGGAATCAACAACGCGTAGCTTATGCTGATGAAAATGGATTTTTCCCAAGTCTCTCATTCTTTACAAGTGAATTTTTGCCCGATCGAATTCCGCTTCCTCACGTTGATGTGGCATATCTACAGATTCGCGATGAGGAAACGGGGGATCTGTTAATTACTACTGATCGTCTCGATAACGGTACATTTCAAATCGATACACTCGAAGATGAGGAGCTGATGCTGACTCTGCCCGTTCTTCAAAGAGGGGACGAGCCAGTTGTACCGGCAGTATCCGTGCAACTATCACAGCTGGTGATTAATCCCGCTAACGGAACCTATGTAAGCGGATCTGTCCATGCTGATGTGGCGGAAGGAAGTAATTTAGGTAACCGGCCAAACTTACCGTTTGAGCTACAGGAAATCACTTATACGAATGGAGTAAATGAAGAAGGGCAGGAGGTTGAGGCTCTTTTCCTTTCAGGATCACTTCGGCTTTTTGATCAAGTATTGGGAGACAGCCAGGATGTTACGCTTTACGCACAATCGGATGGTTTTATTAGAGGGGGAGTAGTTCTGCCCGACTTAAATCTGGAAGTTCCCCTGGATGGACCCGGAAGCAGAGTAGTACTGAAAGGTGATTCGCTATCAGGGCACTTTGACTGGAACCCTCAGAATATTCAGGCTTCACAATTTGATCTGGATATCAAAGGTGGATTTGAGATTTTAGATTTTGACGGTAATACGCTTGCCGCTTCTGATGTAAACTTTACATACGATCAATTTGGAGTTAGTGTAAAAGATTTTTCCTTGGGAGATCCTTTTGAAGGTCGTGCATTTGATTTTGGCTTTTTGGATATAGAAATACCTTCAATTGATGCTCTTAACCTGTCGTACAGCGAACAAACTGGGTTTGATTACAGCGCAGAAGTCGACTTCAATCTGAATTTTGATATTAATGGCAGCCAGATTCCATTTCCTCTTAAAAATGTAGAGATTCGAAAAGGCCTTGGCTTTGTTCTGCCGGAACAGGATATCCATGAGGGGAGTGTGCCGGGCTTGAGCCTTCCGTCTGTAGAGTTTGGTGCTTTTAAGCTTGAACCACTTGCGTTGAGAATGGATCGCGATACGATAGACGTGAATAATCTTTCTGCAGGCGCTCTGCTGGATTTAATGCCTGATATTGATTTCAATTTCTCAATGCCCGGTTTTGAGGAGTCTGTACCTTCGTTGGCGCAGCTCAATCTTACCGTTCAGGATGCAAACTTCAGTGAAGGACTATTTAATGGTGATATATTGCCGCTCGATTTTGATGATGTGCCACTTTTTCTACCGCTGGGATCCGGTGCAGGAATAAATCTCAGTGAAATTGGCGGTTCACTCTTTGAGCAGGATGATAGCCAGGGCTTTTCAATAGATCTGGATGGAGAATTTGTGTTACCGGATTTCTTTGCAGGCAGTGATGACTCCTGTACTCCTACAGATGTACAGCTAAACGTTACGAGAGATGGATACTTTTCCGGTCAACTCTCAGATTTTGAACCTTGTGGCGAAATTGATCTAGGCGCTCTTTCCCTTCAGTTTGGCGAATCTATGCTGATATTTTCACACGAAGAGGATGAGCAGATAGCTACGATCGAGGGTGGAGTAACTGTATCGATTGAGAATACAGACGGAGACCTTGTAGAGACCAGCGGGTTTTTAAAGTACGATCTGATAAATGGCGGTATTTTGGATGGCAGTGTAACCATCGATTCTGAATTTCCGTGGAACTACCCCAACGACGACTCAATCTTCAATTTTTACGTCAGTTCTGCAACTCTCAATTCCGACGGTTTGGTAATGGATGCCGGTGGGGGTCTATATTTTGATGATGACACATCCATCGATGCTACTTTCAACAATCTTACTCTTAGCCTCTCCACTTTTGAACTGACGGATGGGAGTGTTGAGTTCAGTAATTCATTTGCGCTTGATGTAGGTTTTGGTCCCAGAACATGGGGTATAAACAATCCAAGCTTAGACCCGGAGTTCTCGAATGGTGTTCGGATGACGATACCTGAAAATATTGAGCTCTCTTACGACGGACTCTTTGTTAACGGCCAAGCAAGTTCAGCCCTCTACTTTGGTGATGAGCAATTTGATGCGATTAGCGTCGATTTTGTAGATACCAGGTTTATGTTTTCACCTACACCGATGATAACAGAAGGAAGAGCGGATTTTCTGCATCAGGAAGAACAGGGTGAAGAACCGGTGCGCCTGGCGTGGTTCGACAGTGATGGATTTCACCCGGATAATCTGTCCGGGGCCGTTACCCTGCCGGATACACTTGGATTACCCAATAAAGATATAGCCTATATTGTACTGCGTGATGAGCAGGGACAAAATCTTGTTCAAAGTGAAAACGTGGAGGGGGGACTCAGTATTTTTACGACTGACCCGATCGATCTGGTTATTCAGTCATTTACAAATGAAGCGGATGAACCCTACACGGTAGCCGTTGAATTTGAGGATGTGGTTGTAAATTCAGCACTGGAAGTAACAAGCGGTGCGATTGTGGCAGATCTATCCGGTACGCCGCTCAGCCTGCAGGAAGATACTTCCATGCCGGTGGGAATAGAGAAACTGGAATTCAGAAGCGAAAGTGGAATGCATCAACTCTTTGCAGATGTAAAAGTTGATCTGCCGGGAGAGTTGTCTGAACTGGCGATGTTGGTGCAGGACCTTTTGCTAACTCCGGATGGATTTGAAGATGTTACCGTAGAGCTGGGTGAGTATAGCGAAACTTACGATTCTGATATAGATTCAGAGATTACGCACAGGTCATTTGCTGATGATAATTTTGAGATTACGATTCGGGGAGCTGAATTTGGCTTTGGTTCTGATCGTTTTTACAGATTTTCAGGAGATCTGAAGAGTAATCTGTTTAGAAATGACGACGGTGATTCTGCGATTGTTCATCTGGCCGCCGGCTATCAGGATTCGGATTGGGAATTTTCTGTTGATACAGCACACCTTGTGCCGCAGAGACTCCCGGTAGGAATGGCTGAACTCATTCTTGAACAGGTTGATTTTGAACAGGACGACGAGCACTTTGCATTAATTATAGACAGCCGGCTTATCATTCCGGAAATTTTGGGAGATGAGACTGAAATTGGTATTACAGGCCTGAGTGTGGGTACAAACGGAGTTAGTTTGGAGGAAGTAGATACCGATGCATTTTCCGATCAGACGCTTACTCTTTTCGGGCAGCAAGATATTCTTACCATCTCTTCCCTCGGCATAGAAATTACCGACGATATGCATTTGATTGCGGCACTCGATGGATCGATGGACTTTTTGAATCGTACTTTTGAAGTTGATGATTTAAGAATTGGTACAGACGGTACATTTTCCGTGGGAGAGGGTGGAGTAAACCTGATAGCGGATGGCCCGGTAAATCTGCTCGGAGATAACCTGATTCTTACCACTCTTGAAATAGGTGTAGATAATAATGTAGCTACTTTGACAGCTCTCGCAGATTTAGAGCTGCCTGAGCCGGTTGAAACCAGTTCTACAGTCGGGTTTACCGTGAACCAGTTAGGACAAGTAACTGTACAGCAGCCTGATATAAATTTCTCAGGTGTATCAAAAGAGATACCCGGTTTTGCGACTGTTTCTTTAGACGATGCCGGTTTTGAATTGAACAGTCTCGAAGAGCTGGACTTTGGTTTCTATGCCATGGCCAGTGTGGAAGCCGGCGGAGAAACGATTGAATTCGGACAGGCCGGTAACCGGGAAAACTGGGGAATCCGCTATGCATATGGAGGGAGTTTGGAGTGGAGAATTACCAACAGCCCGTCGTTTGAGTTCGAAAATGAGATGTTCACATTCAGTGTAGATGGTGTACAGGCAGAAACACAGGAATCCTTTGTTCTGCAAATGAATGTAGGTGCAGAGTTAAGACTTGCTGGTGTATCCGGTTCCATTGCATTTGACGGTATGGAAATAGATGCTGCAGGTTCATTTGATTTAGGCACATTCAGTGAATCAGACCTGGATATTGGCCCGGTTGCTATAAGTGTAACGTCATTCGAATACCTGCCTGATGGCGGTACAATCACCATAGAGCAGGAAGCTTCAGGTTCTACAGAAGAAGATCCAAACATTGAAGAGGTAAGTATGAACGTGAGTGAATACTTATCATTTGGCGGAAGTATGACGATTCCCGGCTTCAGCGGAAGTGTGGAAGAGGTTCTGTACTACCGTCAGGGTTCTGATGTCTTTTTCAGTGTGAGAAACTTTCATGCTGAATTGAGTGATATGGCTAAAATTACGGCCTCTCTGGAGTATCAATCCGTAGGCAGCGAATTTGAGTTGATGGTTGCCGGTTCGGCAGAGTTCACTCCGCCTGAGGGAGATGCTATTGGCTTGGCCGCGATGGGTGCTATGGGTAATATTGGAGGTGAATTCAGCTTTGGAATTTTTGTCAAAGCCAATGTTACGGTGCCAATCTTTCCCGGGGCACTAACCATGACCTCTTTTGGTGCTGGCTTTTTCTACAATCCAAAAGCTAAACATTACGATACGGTTCTACAGGTAGCCGATCACTCCATTCCGTCCGACGCTTCACCGCCATGGGAAAAAGAGGGCGGAAGCGGTGATTTCGCAATCATTGCGTATGCAGGAGTGGGTATTGTTGGTGAAGCCGGCACGTATGCCATTGAAGGATCTGCAATACTCATGATAACAGACAGCTGGCTGGTATTGGATGTAGATGGCCAGATATTTGATGGGAGCGCTGCCGTGGATGTAGGCATGTACTTAAGTGTACAGTGGAGCCCTAGTTTCCAACTGGAAGGATTGGCGTCAGCAGAATTAGATTATTCACCGCTGGCTGAAGCTTCTTTTGATCTCTCTGTTACTGTAATTAAAAATCAGGATGATATAATTTGGGGAG
>LFIK01000841.1_pt1 | contig 23463 bp, 21 predicted proteins | sample 643401 | NCBI WGS metagenome assembly LFIK01 (sample SAMN03777447, study PRJNA286221) | soda lake metagenome | biome: soda lake; feature: Kulunda steppe; material: water; isolation source: sample T5-Br brine of Lake Tanatar-5 | place: Russia: Kulunda steppe | collected 2010-07
TCTCGGCCAGCGCGCGCGGATTGGTGCCCGCCGGCTTGGCCAGCACCATCGCCGCATTGGTGGCGAGATCGCCATGGGCGGGATCGCGCGGCGGCTCGACGACGGCGCGGGAAATATCCAGATCCCCCGGCAGATCGCCCGCATTCTGCAGATTCCGCAGCGCCTGCGCCACACGCTCCTCGAAAGTCGCAAACAGATTCATCTCACGTCCGTCTCGAAATTGCCGGCGCGCGCCCGACGCGGCGCCGTATGCGCGCAGCCACCCCGCGCGCCGATTGATACCGCGCGGTCTTGTCACGAGACGCCGGTTTCTTCAAGCGCCGGGGGCGGGTTGGGGGTTAAAACGGGTGCGGGACGGTGCCAGCGCCCGTCATGAAGCGCTCGCCGGGCCTCCCTCCCCAGCGGGGAGGGAATGAGGGTGGGGAGAAACGTCGATGCAAGTGCCCCGCGCTGCGGAATGTGGGAACCGGGTTCACCCCGCCCTTAATCCCTCCCCTGAGGGGAGGGAGATAGGGCGAGCGCTTCATGCCGGCGCCTCCCTCCCCAGCGGGGAGGGAATGAGGGTGGGGAGGCGGTCGATGCAGGCGCCCCACGTTGCGGAATGAGGAGGCCGGGTTACCCCACCCTTGATCCCTCCCCTGAGGGGAGGGAGATCGGGCGTGCGCTGCATCGACCGAAGGGCTTCGGCTGGCGCCGCTTTTGCGTGCCCCTCAAAACGATCGCGGCAAGCCCAGCACATGCTCCGCGAGGTGGGAGAGGATGAGGTTGGTGGAGATCGGGGCGACTTGGTAGAGGCGGGTTTCGCGGAATTTGCGTTCGACGTCGTATTCCTCGGCGAAGCCGAAGCCGCCATGGGTCTGGACGCAGACATTGGCCGCCTCGAAGGAGGCGTCGGCGGCGAGCATCTTGGCCATGTTGGCCTCCGCGCCGCAATTCTGACCCGCCTCGTAGAGCGCGATCGCCTGCTGCACCATCAACTCGGCGGCGCGCATCTGGGCATAGGCCTTTGCGATGGGGAACTGCACGCCCTGATTCTGGCCGATCGGGCGCCCGAACACGCTGCGCTCCTTCGCGTAATTCGTCGCCTTCTCGATGAACCATTTGGCGTCGCCGATACATTCGGCGGCGATGAGGATGCGCTCGGCATTCATGCCTGAGAGGATATAGCGGAAGCCCTTGCCCTCCTCACCGATGAGATTTTCCGCCGGCACGCGCAGATCATCGAAGAAGATTTCGGTGGTGGCATGGTTCATCATCGTCCTGATCGGGCGGATGGTCAGCCCGTTGCCGAGCGCCTCGCGCATATCGACGATGAAGACGGAGAGCCCCTCGGTGCGCTTCGTCACCTGGTCGCGCGGGGTGGTGCGGGCGAGCAGGATCATCAGATCGGAATATTCCGCCCGGCTCGTCCAGATCTTCTGGCCGTTGATCACGTAGCTGTCACCCTCGCGCCGGGCGAAGGTCTTGAGTGAGGTGGTATCGGTGCCCGATGTCGGCTCCGTCACGCCGAAGGCCTGGAGCCGCAGCTTGCCGCTCGCCACATCGGGCAGATAGGCCTGCTTCTGCGCTTCCGAGCCGTGGCGCAAAACGGTGCCCATGACATACATCTGCGCATGGCAGGCCGCGCCGTTGCCGCCCGCGCGCTGCACTTCCTCAAGGATCGCTGCCGCCGCCGAGAGCGGCAGGCCCGCGCCGCCGTATTCCTCGGGGATCAGCGCGGCGAGATAGCCGGCCTGCGTGAGCGCATCGACGAATTCGGACGGGTAGGCGTCCTCGCGGTCGAGCTTGCGCCAGTACTCGCCGGGAAAATCGGCGCAGAGACGGATCACCGCCTCGCGAATCTCCTGATGGCTGTCGATCATGCCGGCCTCGCTCATATCGCTCTCCTCACGCTTTTCTTTTCGGCTCGGGGCGATGCCTGTCGCCTGGGCCCTGGCCCTGCTTGTAGACGAGCAGGGTGCGCTTGAACGAGATCACGATATCGCCGTGCTGATTGGTGCCGATGGTCTCGACCTTGACGATACCCACATCCGGGCGCGAGCCGCTCTCGCGCTTTTCCAGCACGGTCGATTCCGAATAGATGGTGTCGCCCTCGAAGACCGGATGCGGCAGGCGCACCTCGTCCCAGCCCAGATTGGCAAAGACGTTCTGCGAGATGTCCGCCACGCTCTGTCCGGTGACGAGGGCGATGGTGAAGCAGGAATTCACCAGCGGTTTCTTGAAGGCGGTGTGCTCGGCATAGTTCACGTCGAAATGCAGATGCGCGGTGTTTTGCGTCAGCAGCGTGAACCAGGAATTGTCGGTGGCCGTGACCGTGCGCCCGAGAGCGTGCTTGTAGGTGTCGCCCGGCTCGAAATCCTCGTAGAACCGTCCGTTCCAGCCCTGTTTGAGGCCCATGGCATCCTCCTCGCGTGATCATCCCGGCATCGTGCCTGTCCCACCCTGCGATACGCCCTCGGGGAGCCCGCGCCCATCGGCATTTCGTCACAGCCGGATCACGGTTCTGGTGTACTGCGCCTGGCCAGGGCAATGGCCTCCTCGAAGATGTCATGGTCGCCGATCTGGTTGGCGAGGATCAGGATCAGGCGGGAATTGAGGGCGGCGCTCTCCTCGTCGGAGAGGTCGCGATGGGCGTCGATCAGGGCGCGATAGGCGCGATCCGGATCCGGAAAGCGGCTTCGCATGTCGAGGCGTGCATTCGGGTGCGTCATTGGTCTATCCTCCCGGGAACGAATCTAGCCGAGCGCGCTTGGAAAGGGGAGGGGGTTCCCGGTCTGGTCCGCGCGGCGGATCGGTCTAGATTCCTCGAATGAAGGAATACCAGGAGCGACCATGATCAGCCTCACCGTCAATGGCGAAACGCATGAGCTCGATCTCGACCCCGAGATGCCTTTGCTCTGGGCGCTGCGCGACCATCTCGGCCTGACCGGGGCGAAATACAGCTGCGGCATCGCGCAATGCGGCGCCTGTCTCGTGCTCGTCAACGACATGGCCATGCCGGCCTGCGTGGTGCCGCTGGAGGATGTCGACGGCGCGCGCATCACCACGATCGAGGGCGCGAACGGGCGCGTCGCCGATGCGGTGATCCGGGCCTGGATCGACCGCGACGTCTCGCAATGCGGCTATTGCCAGCCGGGGCAGATCATCCGCGCCATCGATCTCCTGTCGCATAATGCCGATCCGAGTGATGAGGAGATCGCCGAGGCGATGGATGCCAATCTGTGCCGCTGCGGGGCCTATCAGCGCATTCGCGACGCCGTGCGCGACGCCGCCATCATGCTCGCCTGAGGGAGGTCGTCATGCTTTTCCGCCCGAATATCCGCCCCTCCCGGCGCAGCCTTCTCAAGGGCGGCGCGGCCGTGACCGGCGCCCTCGTCATCGGTGTCACCACCGGGCTCGGTACGCGCCGTGCCGGCGCGGCGGATGCGCCCGATCTCGACCCGCCGGCGCGTCCCGACGCCTTCATCCACATCGATGCCGATGACAGCGTGACCGTCCTGATCAAGCATCTCGACATGGGCCAGGGCATCGCGACGGGGCTCTCGACGATCGTCGCCGAGGAACTCGACGCCGCCTGGGAGCAGATGCACTTTGATTTCGCGCCCGCCGATCACCGGCTCTACAACAATCTGTATTTCGGCCCGATGCAGGGAACCGGCGGCTCGACTGCGGTACCGAATTCCTGGATCCAGTTGCGCAAGGCGGGTGCTGCCGCGCGCGCCATGCTGATCGGCGCCGCCGCCGATGAATGGGGTGTACCGCCGGGCGCAATCAGTGTCGCGAACGGGCGTATCCGCCACGAGGCGAGCGACCGCGAGGCCGGGTTCGGCGCCTTCGCCGCGAAAGCCGCAGAGCGGGAGATCCCCTCCGATCCGGTCCTGAAGACCCGCGCGGATTTCGTCCATATCGGTCGCCACCGCTCGCGCCTCGATTCAGGCGAGAAAGCGCGCGGCGAGACGCTCTATTCGCTCGATATCCGCCGCCCCGGCCAGCTCACGGCCATGGTGGCGCATCCGCCGCGTTTCGGTGCGCGCGTCGCGAGCTTCGACGCCTCCGCCGCGCGCGAGGTGCCCGGCGTGGTCGATGTGGTGCGAATTCCCACCGGCGTCGCCGTGGTGGCGCGTGATACCTGGTCGGCGATGAAGGGGCGCGAGGCGCTCGATGTCTCCTGGGACGATAGCCGCGCGGAGCAGCGGTCCAGCGCGGATCTGCTAGAGGAATTCCATGCGCTCGGCCTGGAGCCCGGGCGCCGGGCCGCGTTCAGGGGCGATGCCGATGCGGCGATGCGCAATTCCGTGCGCATGGTCGAGGCCATGTATGATTTCCCCTACCTCGCCCATGCGGCGATGGAGCCCATGAACGGCGTGATCGAGCGCACCAAGGATGGCGGCTACGAGGCCTGGGGTGCGTTCCAGATGCAGACGCTCGATCAGGCGGTGATCGCCCGGATCATGGGTGTCACGGCGGGGCGGGTGAAGCTCAATACGCTGTTTGCCGGCGGCTCCTTCGGGCGTCGCGCCTCCACCACCGCCGACTGGATCGCCGAGGCCGCGCATATCCTCAAGGCCACGGGCGAGCGTGCACCGATCCATCTGGTCTGGAGCCGTGAGGACGACATGCGCGCGGGCTATTATCGTCCGATGGTGCATCACCGCGTGCTGGTAGGGCTCGGGCCCGACAATCTGCCGCGCTCCTGGGTGCAGCGCATCGTCGGCAAGCCGATCATGGCGGGCAGCGCCTTCGAGGCGATCGACTTCTCCGGTATCGAACACCAGACTGTGGAGGGGGCGGAGGATCCGATCTATGCCTTCAACGATTTCCGGCTCGAGATCCACAATACGCGCGAGCAGGTTCCGGTGCTGTGGTGGCGCTCCGTGGGGCATACCCATACCGCGCAGGTGACGGAGACGATGATCGACGAACTGGCCGCAATCGCCGGTGTGGACCCGGTCGCCTACCGGCTGCACTGGCTCTACGAATCCCCGCGCGACGCGACCGTCTTGCAGCTCGCCGCCGATCGGGCGGGATGGGGAAGCGAGATGCCGGCGCAGGGCGGCGTGCGGCGCGGGCGGGGCGTCGCGGTGCATCGCTCCTTCGGCTCGCATGTGGCGATGGTGGCGGAGGTCGCCGTCGAAGGCGAGCAGCTTGCCGTCGAACGCATCGTCGCGGCGGTGGATTGCGGCATCGTGATCAATCCCGACAATGTCCGCGCCCAGGTCGAGGGCGCCATCGGCTTCGCACTCTCCTCGGTGCTACGCAACGCCATCACGCTGGACGAGGGCAGGGTCGTCGAGGGCAATTTCGATTCGTTCGAGCCGACGCGCCTGGCGGAGATGCCCCGCGTCGAGGTGCATCTCGTCGAATCGGATTCGCCGCCGACAGGGATGGGCGAACCCGGTGTGCCGCCTCTGGCCCCGGCCATATGCAATGCGATCCACAATGCCACGGGCCTGCGCATGCGCTCGCTCCCGATCGATCTTTCGCGGCTGCGCCAGGCCTGATCACGCGCGTTTTAACCCTTCGGTAACCATACACCCGGCAAAACTTGCCGGGTGGTTCGGTGAGGGGTTTCATGAGCGATACGGCGAATGCGGTGACCGCGCAGAGCGCTTCCGGAGCGAGCGCGACCGACGGTGTGAGCCTGCCGGGTCTGCGCGGCCTCGCGACCTATACCCGCCGTACTGACCTGCTCCTCGCCATCGGCGTGATCGGCATCCTGATCGTCTTGATCTTTCCCATGCCGCCGCGCGTGCTCGATCTGCTGCTGGCGGTTTCGATCATCTTCTCCGTGCTGATCCTGATGACCTCGCTCTTCATCGAGGAGCCGCTGGAATTCTCGTCGTTTCCGACCGTGTTGCTGATCGCGACGATGCTGCGGCTGTCGCTCAATCTCGCCTCGACGCGCCTGATCCTCAGCCATGGCCATGAGGGGACCGATGCAGCGGGCTATGTGATCGAAGCCTTCGGCGGCTTCGTCATGGGCGGCAATTTCGTCATCGGGATGATCGTCTTCGCCATCCTCGTGCTGGTGAACTTCGTCGTCATCACCAAGGGCTCGGGCCGTATCGCGGAAGTCGCGGCGCGCTTCACGCTCGATGCCATGCCCGGCAAGCAGATGGCGATCGACGCCGATCTCTCCGCCGGCCTGATCGATGAGGACGAGGCCCGGCGCCGGCGTGCCAAGCTCGAAGACGAGAGCTCCTTCTTCGGCTCGATGGACGGTGCCTCGAAATTCGTGCGCGGCGACGCAATTGCCGGTCTGCTCGTCGTCTTCATCAACGTGATCGGCGGCATCATCATCGGCGTTGCGCAGATGGGCATGAGCTTCGGCGATGCGGCGGCGAGCTACACCATGCTCACCGTCGGTGACGGGCTGGTCTCGCAGATCCCGGCCCTGATCGTCTCTACCGCGGCGGGCTTGCTCGTCTCGAAATCGGGCGTCAAGGGTGCCGCCGACAAGGCGCTCGGCAAGCAGCTCGCGCATTATCCCAAGGCGCTGGGCATGTCTGCCATGGTGATGGTGGCGCTCGCGCTCCTGCCCGGTATTCCGATGCTGCCCTTTCTTTCCCTCGCCGCCGGTGCCGGGGCGCTCGCCTATTACGTCGCCAAGCAGGCCAAGGCACGCGAACGCGAGGCGCAGAATCTCGATGCCCAAGGTAATCCCCGCGCGCCGGCCGAGCCGGCGGAGCCGGCCGAAGAGCCGATTTCGGAAGTGCTCAAGATCGACGATCTCAAGATCGAGATCGGCTATGCGCTGCTGCCGCTGGTCAATGGGGGCGCGGAAGGCGAGCGCCTGACGGACCAGATCAAGGCGCTGCGCCGTCAGCTCGCCTCGGAGATGGGCTTCGTCATGCCCAGCGTGCGCATCCTCGACAACGTCCAGCTCGAGGCCAACAATTATGTCATCCGCGTCAAGGAGATCGAGGCGGGGGCGGGCAACATCTTCCCCGGCCAGTTCATGGCGATCGATCCGATGGGCGGCCAGGTCCAGTTGCCCGGCCAGCACATGCTGGAGCCGACCTTCGGCCTTCCCGCCACCTGGATCGATGCGGGACTGCGCGAACAGGCCCAGTTGCGCGGCTATACCGTGGTCGATGCCGCGACCGTGCTCTCGACCCACCTCACCGAGGTGATCAAGGCGCATATGCCGGATCTGCTCACCCATATCGAGGTGCAGAAACTGCTCGGCGAATTGCCCAAGGATCACGCCGACCTGCTCAAGGAGATCGTTCCCAGCCAGATCACCACCACGGGGATCCAGCGCGTGCTGCAATTGCTGCTCTCCGAGCGTGTCTCCATCCGTGATCTGGGCGCGATTCTGGAGGCGGTTTCGGAGGTCGTGGGGAGCGTCAAGAATCCGCGCGACATCGTCGAGCATGTGCGCATGCGGCTGGGGAGGCAGATCTGCGCGCAATATACTGCGCCCAATGGGCAATTGCCGATCGTCACCCTGTCGCCGGCCTGGGAGCAGGCCTTCATGGACGCCATCGTCGGGCAGGGCGATGATCGCCACCTCGCCATGCAGCCCTCGAAGCTGTCGGAATTCGTCGCCGCCGTGCGCGATGCCTTCGAGCAGGCGGCCCAGCAGGGCGAGATGCCGGTGCTCGTCACCTCGATCCAGACCCGCCCCTTCGTACGCTCCATCATCGAGCGTTTCCGCCGCGAGACGCCGGTGATCAGCCAGGGCGAGATCCATACCCGCGCCCGGTTGCACAGCGTGGGCAGCGTCTGATCGCACCGCCTCGAATTCAGGCGCCGTGCCTGTATTTCGGCGTTTACGCGGGAGGCTCTGCGGCTAGACTGCCCTGACGCAACGAAAAGACGACGGGGACACCATGGCCGCCTATGATCTCGCCATCCGCAACGGCACGGTCGCGACCGCGTCGGATGTGTTCAAGGCCGATATCGGCATTCGCGACGGCAAGATCGCGGCGATCGCCGATGCGATCAGCGATGCCGCAGAGGAAATCGATGCGGGCGGGCTGCTGGTTCTGCCCGGTGGCATCGACAGCCATGTCCATATCTCCCAGAAACAGGGGGAGGGGATCGTCATGGCCGACGATTTCGCCTCTGCCACGGCCTCTGCGACGGCGGGCGGCAACACGCTGGTGATGCCCTTCGCGCTTCAGGAGCGCGGCACCAGCCTGCGGGCCTGTGTGGAGGATTATCGCAAGCTCGCCGAGGGAAACTGCGTCATCGACACCGCCTTCCATCTGATCATCTCCGATCCGACGCCGGAAGTGCTCGGCCAGGAACTGCCGGCGCTCCTGAAGGACGGCTATACCTCCTTCAAGGTCTTCATGACCTATGATGATCTCGTCCTGAACGACCGCCAATTGCTCGACGTGTTCGACGTCGCCCGCCGCGAGGGCGCCCTCGTCATGGTGCATGCGGAGGGCTACGACGCCATTCGCTACATGACCGAAAGGCTGGAGCGCGCGGGCGATACGGCGCCGTATTATCACGCCGTATCGCGGCCCGAACTGGTCGAGCGCGAAGCGGCGCATCGCGCCATCAGCCATGCGGAGCTCGTCGATGTCCCCCTGATGATCGTGCACGTCTCGGGTCGTGAAGCGATGGAGCAGATCCGCTGGGCGCAGCAGCGCGGGCTCAAGGTCTATGGCGAGACCTGCCCGCAATATATCTCGCTCACGGCGGCGGATCTCCAGGCCGCGCAGGGCGGCGATGCGATGTCCGGCGCCAAATATGTCTGCTCGCCACCGCCGCGTGAGCGCGAGAGCTGGGACGCGATCTGGGAGGGTATCCGCACCGGCGTGTTCCAGACTTTCTCTTCCGACCATTGCCCCTTCCGCTACGACGATCCGCAGGGCAAGCTCAATCCGAAGGGGCGCAGCTCCTTCCGCTGGGTGCCCAACGGCATTCCCGGCATCGAGACGCGGTTGCCGATTCTCTTCTCCGAGGGCGTCTCGAAGGGGCGCATCAGTCTGCAACGCTTCGTCGAGCTCAGCGCCACCAACCATGCCAAGATCTACGGGCTCTATCCGGGCAAGGGCGCGATTGCGGTGGGTTTCGACGCCGATATCGCCTTGTGGGATCCGGATCGCAAGGAGACGATCCGCCAGGAAATCTTGCATCACGGCGCCGATTATACCCCCTGGGAGGGTTTCGAGGTCACCGGCTGGCCCGTCATGACCATCGCCCGCGGCGAAGTCGTGGCCCGCGACGGCAAGGTCACCGGCGCGTCGGGGCGGGGGCAGATTCTGGAGCGTGGTCTATCGGAGTTTGCGAGACCGTAATTGATATAAGCCGCGCAACGGCCCTTGCGGTCATGCTCGTGCGCCCATGGCAGGCCTCACCCGCGCCGGGTCATGAAGGCGAGTTTCTCGAACAGCGCCACGTCCTGTTCGTTCTTCAGGAGCGCGCCGTGGAGCGGCGGGATCAGCTTGCGGGCATTGGTCTCGCGCAGGGTCTCGGGTGCGATATCTTCCGAGAGCAGCAGCTTGAGCCAGTCGAGCAATTCGGAGGTGGAGGGCTTCTTCTTCAGGCCGGGAACGTCGCGGGTCTCGAAGAAGACGCGCAGGGCCTCCTCGACGAGGCGCTTCTTGATACCGGGGAAATGGACCTCGACGATCTGCGCCATCGTCGCGTCGTCGGGGAATTTGATGTAATGGAAGAAACAGCGCCGCAGGAACGCGTCGGGCAGTTCCTTCTCGTTATTTGAGGTGATCACCACGATCGGGCGGTTTTGCGCGCGCACCGTCTCGCCGGTCTCGTAGACGAAGAACTCCATCCGGTCGAGTTCGAGCAGGAGATCGTTGGGGAACTCGATATCCGCCTTGTCGATCTCGTCGATCAGCAGAACCGGGCGCGTCTCGCTGGCGAAGGATTCCCACAGCTTGCCGCGCTTGATGTAGTTGGCGATGTCGCTGACGCGGGGATCGCCGAGCTGGCTGTCGCGCAGGCGTGAGACGGCGTCGTATTCATACAGCCCCTGCTGCGCCTTGGTGGTGGATTTGACGTGCCAGGTCAGGAGCGGCGCGCCGACCGCGCTGGCGATCTCCTCGGCCAGCACCGTCTTGCCGGTGCCGGGCTCGCCCTTCACCAGCAAGGGCCGCTCCAGCACGATCGCGGCATTGACCGCGACCTTGAGATCCTCGGTCGCGACGTAATCCTTCGTCCCCTCGAAACGCATGGGTCATCCTCTGTTGAAAGCTGGTCAGGCGCCGGCGGGCGCTTCGATCGGGGTGATCGCGACGCGGTTGTCGTGGAAGGCGGCGCCGCCGAAGGGCGCCGTCGCATCCGCGCCGGTCAGCGTGTTGATGCCCCGCCCGTCCGGATAGGAAGCGTTCGGCCAGATCGATTCGGCGATCAGCACGCCCCGGCGCAGGCCGGCGAAATGGCGCGCGCGCAGCATCACCGCGCCGCGCCCGTTCTCCAGCCGCACCCAGCCGCCATCCTCGATCCCGTGTGGTGCCGCGTCGTCGGGATGGATCATCACGTCTGGATGGCCCTCGCGCTTGATCGAGCCGGGGGTCTCGTTGAAGCTCGAATTGAGGAAGTGCCGCGCCGGGCTGGTGGCGAGGCGGAACGGGTATTCCGGGGTCGTCTCCTCAAGCACCTCCCAGTGATCGGGCAGGCCGGGAATGGCATCGACCGGGCCCATCGGGCCGGCATTCGCGGAAGGCACTTTCGGCCAGTCGGGCTTGAAGCGGAACTTGCCGTCGCGATAGCCGAAACCGTTGATGAAATGGGCCCGCTCGAAGGAGGGCTGCGCATCGATGAACTTGCCGGCTTCGAGTTCCGCGAGGCTCCCCCAGCCGGAATCCGCGAGCGTGCGTTCGATCAATTCGCGCGGCGTAAGGGTGAAGCCTTCATGCTCGGCGCCGAGCCGCTCGGCCAGCGCGCAGATCACCTCGTGATTGGAGCGGCACTGGCCGGGCGGGTCGATCAGCTTCATGCCGAGCTGGATATATTGATGGCCGCCGCCCTGATAGAGATCGTCATGTTCCATGAACATCGTCGCCGGCAGCACGATATCGGCGTAAAGCGCCGTTTCGGTCATGAATTGCTCGTGCACGCAGACGAACAGATCCTCACGCGCGAAACCCTGCTTCACCAGTTCCTGCTCCGGGGCGACGGAGACGGGGTTGGTATTCTGCACGATCATAGCCTTGACCGGCGGTCCGTGGCGCAGGGCCTCCGGATCATGGGTGAGCACGCGCCCGATCTGCGACTGGTCGAGCTTGCGCACCTTCATGTCGAGCGCGTCGAGCCCCTCGATCAGGGATTTGCGCCAATGGTAGATCGCGCCATTATTGTGGAAGGCGCCGCCACCCTCATGCGGCCAGAGCCCGGCCACGGTGGCGATGCAGGTAGCAGCATGCATGGCGATGGCGCCGTTGCGCTGGCGCGAGAAGCCGTAACCGAGCCGCAGGAAGCTGCGCTTGTTCTCGCCGACGAGCTTCGCGAAAGCCTCGATATCCTCCACGGACAACCCGGTGATCGCCGAGGCCCATTCGGGATCACGGCTCTTCAGATGCGCTTCGAGCGCGTCCGGGCAATCGGCATGGCGCGCCATGTAGTCGCGATCGGCATAGCCGTCACGAAACAGCACATGCATCACCGCGCAGGCGAGCGCCGCATCGGTGCCGGGTTTGAGGACGAGCTTGAGATCGGCCTGCTTCATCGTGGCGTTGTCGTAAATGTCGATGACGACGATCTTCGCCCCGCGCTCCTTGCGGGCGCGGATGGCGTGGGTCATCACATTGACCTGGGTATGCACCGCATTGGTGCCCCAGATCACCACCACATCCGATTTCGCCATCTCGCGCGGATCCGGCCCGGCGAGGATGCCGGTTCCGGCGATGAAGCCGGTCCAGGCCATGGTGGTGCAGATGGTATTATACTGGCCGGAGTATCTCTTGACGTTACGCAGCCGGTTGATGCCGTCGCGCATGACGAGGCCCATCGTGCCGGCATAGTAATACGGCCAGACCGATTCCGGCCCATGCGCCTCCTCCGCCTCGCGGAAGGCCTTTGCGGTGATATCCAGAGCTTCGTCCCAGGAGATCGGCGCGAATTCCCCCGAGCCCTTGGGGCCGACGCGGCGCAGGGGCTGCGTCAGCCGTTCGGGATGATGGATGCGCTCGGCATAACGCGCAACCTTGGCGCAGATCACCCCGGCGGTGTAGCTCTGCTCGGCATCGCCCGTCACCTTGCCGATGGTCTTGCCGTCGATCACCTCGACTTCCAGCGCGCAGGCCGAGGGGCAATCATGCGGGCAGGTGGAGGAGCGGCGCTCGATGCGGGTGGGCGCGTTCATGGCATTCCTTCAGGCGTTTCGCTTGGCAAACCGGCAAAACCGTGTCGAAACGCTATCCTGCACCCGCACCATGCTGCTGTCGAGATCGCGCGGATGCAAACCCGGCTGGCGGATCGCATGATACCCGCGCTCAGCCAGCCTCGATACGCGGCTCGCGCCCGAGCAGCTTGCCAAGCTGGCGCATGCGCCCGTGCAGGCGTTCACCCGCGAGGGGGGCCATGTCCTCGGGCAGGCCGAGCACGATGCGGTCGCCGCGCGCAAACAACGCCGTCTTGGGCAAAACCCCCTCCATCGCCACCGAGATCGGATAAGCGACGCGGAACGCACCCGCGAGAATGCGCGCGAGATCGATCAGGCGCGGCGTGGCGAGGCTCTTCAGCTGCGGGCTCGCCTTGTCGATGGAGAGGCCTTCATGGCGGAAGAAGTTCGACAGGGCGAGATAGGCGCGGCCCGGATGGTCGATGCCCACCAAAGCCGCATTGGCGATGATGTTGAGGCTCTGCTCACCGCGATAATCGGGATGCGCCCTCCAGCCGATATCGGCGAGCAGGCAGGCGGCGTGGCGCAGGCGCTGCTCGCCTGGCGTTTCGGCCAGTTTGAGCGTCTCGAAGAGATGATCGGTCCAGGAGATCAGCTCGACGCCGTGGCCGGGCGAGCGGGCGCGCAGGAGGTTGAAATCCGCCGCCGCCGTGATCAGCGGGTCGATCCCCTTCAATTCGTCGTCGAGCCGCTCATAGAGCACGCCCTCGCGCACGCCGAGCGCCGAGGCGACGATGGAAGCAGGCTTTCCGGCGCGGATGATCTCCTCGAGAATGACGGCGCCGTATTTCATCAGCGGACGGCGGGCCGAGGAGACCCCCTCGATCGCCTTAAGTGCCTCGTCGTCGCTCGCCTGCAACTCACTGAGGAAGGTCAGCGCGTCGTTGGGGGCGATGCGGTAATCATGCATCACCCGCAAAGGATAGTTCCGCAGCGCCATATGCGCCTGGGCCAGCGCGCGCCAGGTCCCGCCCACGGCATAGAACGGGCGCCCGGTGAGCGCGGAGAGGGGCGCGGCGCGCTGCAGCGCCGTCTGGACCAGCTTGCGCGCTTTCTTGAGCGAACCGCCGGAGATGTCCTGAAGCGCGAGCCCGCCGATCTTGAGGCTCACCCCCGGTGCGGCACGGTTGCCCTTGATATCCACGAGTTCGAGCGACCCGCCGCCGAGATCGCCGACGATCCCGTCGGGCTCGTGGAAGCCGGAGATCACGCCGAGCGCGGAGAGATCCGCCTCGCGGGTGCCGGAGAGCAGCTCGATCTCCTGGCCCAGAATAGCTTCCGCCTCTGCGAGGAAATCCGGGCCGTTTTGGGCGTCTCGGGCGGCGGCGGTGGCGAGCACATGCACCTTGCCGACCTTGATCGTGGCGCACAGCGCCTTGAAGCGCGCGAGCGCCCGCAGAGCCCGCGCGACGGCTTCTTCGTCCAACCGCCCCGTCGAGGCGACGTTGCGGCCCAACCCGCACAGGACTTTCTCGTTATAGATCGGCGTCGGCGCCCGGGTGAGCCCTTCATAGGCCACGAGGCGCACCGAGTTCGAGCCGATATCGATGATGGCGACCGGACGCCCGACCTTGAGCCGGCCGGGAGCGTCGTCGCGCATCAGGAATTTTTCAGTTGCGATATCCACGTCTGAGCAACGATCTCGGGCTGGAGGTTTTCAGGGACTTGCCCCGGCCTGACAGGCTGGGATTGGTCATGAAGAACTTGTGGGCGTTGAAGGGCTCCTCGTCCGGCTCCGGGGCGATGCGCTCACCGGCGCCCGACGGCAAGAGCCGCCAGCTTTGCTGGTTGTCGAGGAGGTTGGCGAGCATGATCTGCTCCAGAACCTGCTGATGCACCGTCGGATTATGGATCGGCAGGAGCGCCTCGACGCGCCGGTCGAGATTGCGCTGCATCAGATCGGCGGAGGAAATATAGACATGCGCGTTCGGCCCGGGCAGCCCCTCGCCATTGCCGAAAGCGTAGATCCGGCTGTGTTCGAGAAAGCGTCCGATGATCGATTTCACCCGGATATTTTCCGACAGCCCCGGAATGCCCGGACGCAGGCAGCAGATGCCCCGGATCACCAGATCGACCTGCACCCCCGCGCCGCTCGCCTCGTAGAGCGCATCGATGATCTCGTGATCGACGAGCGCGTTGCATTTCAGCCAGACCGCCGCCGGGCGCCCGGCCCTGGCATGGGCGATCTCCTCCGCGATATGCTGGAGCAGCCGTTTTTTCAGCGTATAGGGCGAGACCGCCATGCGCTCGAGCTCGGCGGGCTCCGCATAGCCGGTGATGAAATTGAAGATGCGCGCCACGTCGCGCGCGATCACCGGATCGGCGGTGAAATAGGACAGATCGGTATAGATGCGCGCGGTGATCGGGTGATAATTGCCGGTGCCGATATGGCAATAGGTGACGAGCTGCCCGCCCTCGCGGCGCACCACCATGGAGAGCTTGGCGTGGGTCTTCAGCTCGATGAAGCCGAACACCACCTGTGCATGGGCGCGCTCCAGATCGCGGGCCCAGCGGATATTGGCCTCCTCGTCGAAGCGCGCCTTGAGCTCGACCAGAGCCGTGACCGATTTCCCCGCATCGGCGGCTTCAGCCAGGGCGGCGATGATCGGTGACTGGTTGGAGGTGCGATACAAAGTCTGCTTGATCGCCACTACATGCGGATCCCGCGCCGCCTGGTTGAGGAACTGCACCACCGAATCGAAGGATTCGTAGGGGTGGTGGACGATGATGTCCTTCTCGCGGATCGCTGCGAAGCAGTCCCCGCCCTTGTCGCGGATGCGCTCGGGAAAGCGCGGCTTGTAGGGTTTGAATTTCAGATCAGGCCGCTCCAGCGCCACGAGCTGGGACAATTCGTCGAGGGCGAGCATGCCGTCGATGGTGACGCGCTCTTCGGGCGCCACGTCCAGCTCTTCGGCGACGAAGCCGGCGAGATCCTCGGGCATGCGCTCCTCGATCTCGAGCCGGATCACCGAGCCGCGCCGGCGCTCCTTCAGCGCCGTCTCGAAGACCCGCACCAGATCCTCGGCCTCTTCCTCGATCTCGATATCGGAATCGCGGATCACCCGGAACGAGCCCTGTCCGACCACCTCGTAACCGGGAAACAGCCGCGCCGTGTGAAGCACGATCGCCTGTTCCAGCGTGATGAAACGCATGCCGCCATTCGCGACGTAATCGGGCAGCTTGATGAAACGGTCGATCTTCAGGGGCAGGCGGATCAGCGCGTTGAGCAGCTTGCCATCCGTCTGCCGGCGCAGCTTCAGCGCCAGCGACATCCCCAGATTGGGGATGAAGGGGAAGGGATGGGCCGGGTCGATGGCGAGCGGGGTGAGGATCGGGAAGATGTGGTGCAGGAAATGATCTTCCAGCCAGACCCGCTCCGATTTCGACAGATCGTTCTCGCCGATGAGCGCGATCTCCTCGCGCAGGAGCTCGTCGCGCAATTCCCGCCAGCGCGCCTGCTGATCGACGGTGAGCGTGGCGACTTCCTGCGCGATGCGCGCCAGCTGCTCGCTCGGCGTCAGCCCGTCCTGCGAGACGGCGGTGAGATCCTCGCGCACCTGCCCCTTGAGGCCGGCGACGCGGACCATGAAGAACTCGTCCAGATTGTTGGCCGATATCGAGAGGAAACGCAGCTGCTCGAGCAGCGGGTGATTGCGGTTGGAGGCCTCTTCGAGCACACGCCGATTGAATTGCAGCCAGGAGAGCTCGCGATTGACGAAGCGATGCGGCGTGCCGAGCAGGTCGCGCCCTTCCGGCGGCGCACCTTTCTGGACAGCCGGCGGGTCCTCGACCCGGGCGATGTCTTCCGCATCCGCTGCGGAGGTAAGGCTGGCACGCACGTGGCTTTCTCCTTTCCCGTCGCGAAGGACCGCAGCCTGTGAGACCTTTGCGACGACACCACGACGATCGTCATTCTAGCGCATCACGTCCCGCTGTCGCCCCCGGAGGAAAACGCATCCCCATCTTCTTCATCCGGATATGACGGCTCATCCTGTCCGATCTCGGGCATCGCCGCCAGAATTTCCAGAGCGAGATTGCGCGTCAACCGGCGCCCGCGCCGCAGGGCCTCCCGGTCGAGCGCATCGACGACGCGTCCCGCCTGGGCGAGCGAGCGGTCGATGCGCAGGGCCAGCGCGTCGACCACGCGGGTATCGACAAGGAGCTGACGGTCGACGAAGAGCTTGACCAGCACCGCTTTCAGAAGCGCCTCATCCGGCGGGTCGATCCGCGCGCCGGGGGCGAGCCGCAGCCGCGAGAGCAGGTCCGGCGTGGCGATACCCCAGCCGGAAGGCGGGGCGCTCGCGGTGATCAGGAGGCTCGTACCCTGCTCGCGAGCGAGGTTGAGCAAGTGAAACAGAGCCGCCTCGTCGCGCGGGCCGCGATCAGCATCCTCGATGACGAGGGCGCGGTTGGAGACGAGATAAGGCACGCGCGCCATGCTGATCTGCGCGGCATCGACGGTCCAGGCATGGGCGCGCTCGGCCCAGATCGCGGCGAGATGTGTCTTGCCACTGCCGGGCGGCCCCTCGATCAGGATGATCCGGTCGGGCCAGTCGGGCCACGATTCGATCAGCGCATGGGCCTGCTCGTTGGAGGGGCCGACGAGGAAATCCTCGCCGCCATAGCGGGGTTCGAGGGCGAGATCGAGGGCGAGCTGATCCGCCTGTGCGGCTTTGCGGCGCGTTCGCGCAGGGCGCTCACTCATCGCGCGGTTCCCCGGCCCCGGCGACGGGCACGCCGTCTCCCCGGTAATAGCTGCTCGCGAGATAACGCCGCAGACCGAACCGCGCCAGCACCCCGACAGCGGCGGCGAGCGGCACCGCCATCAGCAGGCCGAGGAAGCCGAACAGCGAGCCGAAGGCGAAGAGCGCGAACATCAGCCAGACGGGATGCACGCCCACCGAATCGCCGAGCATCTTCGGTTGCAGGATGTTGCCCTCGACGATCTGGCCGCTGACGAAGATCGCGAGCGTGATCAGCACCCAGGTATAATCCGGCCAGAACTGCACGATGGCGACGCCGACCGAGAGCAGCAGGCCGGTGAAGGAGCCGACATAGGGGATGATGGAGAGAAATCCCGCCGTGATCCCGATCAGCGCACCGAAATTCAGCCCGATCATGCTCAGGCCGACGGCATAATACGAGCCGAGGATCAGGCACAGAGCCGCCTGGCCGCGCACGAAGCCCGCAAGCGCCGTATCGATCTCGCGGGCGAGGCCCCGGATGGTGTCGCGATAGCGCAGGGGCAGCCAGGAATCGACGGTGGCCACCATCTTGTGCCAGTCGATCAGCAGATAGAAGGCGATGATCGGCGTCACGATCACCAGCGAAAAGAGCGAAAGCAGCGTCTGCCCGCCCGCGAGGATCGACCCGATCAGCGCCAGCAGATAACCCGTGGCCTGGCCGACGAAATCACGGATCGAGCTCTCCACGTCGCGCCCGGCCTCGTCGCCGCCGAACAGTTCCAGGATCGGCCCGCCATGCTCATAGGCGAGGCGCTGCAACTGCGTCACGTAGGAGGGCAGCATCTGGAGGAAGGCCGTGATCTCGCGCACCACGAGGGGGGCGGCCAGAACGAGGAAGAGCACGAAGAGGATGACGAAGACGCCGAGGATCAGAAGCGTCGCCCCCACCCGCCCGAAGCCCAGCCGTTGTAGGCGCCCGGCGACGGGGTCGAGGAAATAAGCCAGCGCCAGCCCCGCCACGAAGGGCAGAAGAATGCCGCTGAACAGCCACAGGAAGAGGATGAAGACGACGAGCGCCGCGATCCAGAACCCGAATTGCTTCTGTACGGTCATCGAACCCTCGGAACGACGCGGCGGCGGTTTCGGATGCGGTCAATGCGTCATGTGCCGCAGCCAGATCACGAGATAGGCGCCTGCCGTGACGACGGTCAAGGCCGCAACCGCCCACATGGTGAGCATCACGACGAGGGGCGCGGCGATGCCGAAGGCGAGCAGGCCCAGCACCAGCGCCACATAGGCGATCTGCAAGGCCGTATTGGCCTTGGAAATCATCAGCGGCTTGACCTCCATCGGGCGCGTCAGCTGCGCGGCGACGACGAAGGCCATGAGGATCATCGCATCGCGAAACACCACCAGCACGGCGATCCAGCTCGGGATCTGGCCGACCCAGGCGAGCGTGATGAAGAGCGAGATCAAAAGCGCCTTGTCGGCCAGCGGATCGATCATCGCGCCGAATTCGCTGCGCTGGTCGAAGCGCCGCGCGATATAGCCATCGACCCCGTCGGAGATGCCCGCGATCACGAACATGGCGAAGGCCGCGCCCCAGGCCCCCTCGAGGATCGCCAGGATCACGAGCGGCACCAGTATGAGGCGGAAGACGGTGATCAGATTGGGAATGGTCATGCAGACAGCCTCTCCCCGCCGATGGTTAGCAGGCAAGCTGAAACGGTCAAGGCGAACCGGTCAAGCAGGGGCCGGGCGGAGTGGAAATTCGCAATTGCGATCGATTTCGCCGCCCACCGCAGAATGCGGCGGCTTTTGCGGTTGACAGGCGCGGGCGTTTTGGGCAACACGACCCTGCGCTCTCCGGAGCGCCTTTTTCCAAAAACCGCGAGAGCCGTGTGACTGTCGCACGACCGGACCCGATGGCCCGGCGTGGCCCTTTTCATGCGCGACTGCGCTCTGCCGTCATCACGTGGGATGACGGTGTGCCGCGGTCGGGAGCCCGAGCCGGGTCCGCTCCTTCACGTCACGCGAGAGTTGGATGGCACTCATGACCAGGCGACGAACCATAATCAGCTGACATGACCGGTGCAGCCCGCACCCGATCATGTGCATTCCACCCCCTATGGACACTTTGATGGAACCTCCCAGTAGACCCGCTTCGACACGCTTTGACGCCCATCGAAGCCCGAAGACGACCACCCTTCCGGGCCGCAGCGTTGCGGCGCACCGGGTTCCGTTCGCCTGAAGCCGCCATCGCGGCCGCCGGGCGCAACGCCCGGCTCGTCCTCCGCATCGGTCCGAACAAGCCAGCTCCGAAGCCCTGCTTCGGTTCGCTGCGGCTGTGCGCGACGTCGCGTGCGCCGCGCGAAATCCGCTTTTCGCCATGTGATCAAGGAGACGAATCATGGCCACCACCACGACCCTGAATGCGGGCGCCGCCCGCGCCGCCACACCCTCCAAAGCCGCCGCGAGCCGCATGACCGGCCCGGTCTCGCAGGTCATGCGCGACAGCTTCCTGAGCGTCACCAAGGGTGAGAGCGTCGAGGCGGCTCTCGACACGGTGAAGTGCTCGCGCCTCGCCGCCGGCCTCTCCTCGCTCGTCTTCGTCGTCGGCGAGAAGGGCGGCTATGAAGGTTTCGTACGCCTCTCCTCGCTGGTGCGCGGCCATGCCAGCGATCTCGTCGATGGCATGATCGAAGGCAAGGATCTCGCCGTGCGCCGGGAGCTCGATCAGGAGCAGGCCGCACGCCAGCTGCAGATGAAGGACGTCGCGCTGCTCCCCGTCGTCGATGGCGGCAACGTGCTCGTGGGCGTGCTCACCTTCGATGACGCCATGGACGTGCTCGAAGTCGAGACCTCCGACGATATCTATTACAAAGCCGGTGTCGGCGACATGTTCAACACCAAAGACCATGTCCGCTCGGAAAAGCTGACCCAGGGCCCGATCTGGTATGCGGTGCGGGTGCGCATCCTCTTCCTCATGGTGACGCTCATCGGCGGGCTGCTCGTCGGCGGGCTGATCGATACTTTCGAGGACGTGCTCGGCGCGGTGATCGCGCTCGCGATCTTCATTCCGCTGGTGATGGATATGGGCGGCAATGTCGGCACGCAGAGCTCGACGATCTTCGCCCGCGGCTTCGCGCTCGGCCATATCACGATGAAGGATTTCGCCCGCAAGCACCTTCTGCGCGAGGCGAGCGTCGGCCTGACCATGGCGATCGGCGTCGCGTTGATCGCCGGCACGGTGGCGTATTTCTGGCAGGGCGTGCCCAACGACATCCCGCAGCTGGGCATCGTCGTCGGCGTGGCTCTGTTCACCTCCGTCTTCCTCGCCTCGGTGCTCGGCTTCCTGCTGCCCTGGGCCATGGTGAAGATCGGTGTCGACCACGCCCCCGGCGCCGACCCGTTCATCACCACGATCAAGGATTTCTCCGGCCTCGCCGTGTACTTCCTGATGGCTTCCTGGCTGATCGGCATCGACATGTGAGCGGCAGAAGCGCCCGCTGAACCATCAGACGAGGGAGGCCCGTCATGGACGAGGGATCTAGTCGGCCCGGGAGCGGCGTGACCAGCCGGGCGCCTTTCCTGGGCTGAAACAAGCGATCACCGGCTGAATCGTGATCAACCGCATGCGCGGCGTTGCCTCATGCGCGCCCGTTCATGCGCCCGAACCCGGATGAAGACCATGCATCCTGCCTGCCTCGATCGCAGCCTGCCCGTACCGCCCCGACGATGCGCGTGATGATTGCCCGCATAATTTTTGAAACCGAAAGCACAATCATCATGAAAGAGATCCATCATGCGCGTCATCATCTGCGGAGGGCGGGAATTCTCTGACGAGAAACGCCTCTTTGAATCCCTCGACGCCGTGCACGGCGTCGGCCCGATCAGCGTCCTGATCCACGGTAACGTCACCGGCGCCGGAATCATCGCCGAGCGGTGGGCCCGGCGCAACGGCGTCAACGTGGTGCGCTATCCCCCGAACTGGGAGACCTACGGGCGCCGCGCGGAAGGCATTCGCAACAGCTTCATGCTTAGCGATTCGCGGCCCGATTGCCTCGTCCTGTTCGAGGGTGGTGACAATACCCGCGATCTGCACACCCGGGCCCAGGCTGCCGGCATCCCCATCGTGCGCTGCGACGAGAGTGCGCCCGATGCGCATGCCGCGCAGGAGGACGGCAACGCGCAGGACGATAACGACGCGAAAGACCCTTCCTCATCCGCGCCCGGTGCCTCCCGGCGGGGACGGAGCGGACGGGCCGAGCGCCGCGCCACCGAACCCCAACCCGCCTTCGCCTGAAGCGATGTGCTTCTGACCGATCAAACCGACCCGGTACCACGGTGCCGGAACGCCTTTCCCTGCCCGATGACCGGGCTTTCAACGAAGCAAGAGACCATGATCAAGAAACATCTGACCACCACCGCCCTGACGCATCTCGGTGCGATCCTCCTCATCGCCGGTGCCGGCCTCACCGCTCCGGCGCTGGCCGAGGAAACGCCGACGACCGACCTGTTCGGCTTTACTGAGGGCGCCGACATCGCCGATCCCGGCGAATTCGGCTTCGCAGTGGAGCTCGAAGGCGCCTTCGGTGCGCGGCCCTCGCCCTATAACGAACTCACCGGCACCATCGAGGCGACGATCGGCGTGACCGACTGGTTCGAGATGACGCCGTTCCTCTCCATCGCCTCGACCCGTCTGCGCGAGGAGTTCGGCGAGCCGACCCGCAGCGCTACGGGTGTCGCGGGGCTGGGCGCCGGCTTCAAGTTCAACCTGCTCGACCGCGACCAGACGGGTTTCGGCCTCGCCTTCAAGGCGGCGCCCTTCTTCACCTGGTTCGACGAGGGAGAGGCGGTGCGCGGGCGCGGCTATGGCGGCGAATTCGCCCTGATGCTCGACCGTGCCTTCATCCCCGGCCAGCTCTATGGCGGGCTGAACGTCACGTTCGAGACCGCCCGCTTCCGTGAATCGGGCTTCGACGAGGACGGCATGCGCAATCCCTGGGAGCCGGGCTCCGAACTCGGTTTCTCCGCTGCCTTGTCGACCCGCGTGGCGCAGGACGTCTTCCTCGGGGGCGAAGTCGCCTATCTGCGCGCCTATGAGAGCGCAGGTCTCGACCGTTTCGCCGGTGAGGCGCTGTTCGTCGGGCCGACGCTGTTCATGCCCGTGAGCGAGAATGTCGAACTCGCAGCCGGCTTCTCCAGCCAGGTCTGGGGACGTCCGCAGGGCGGCGGCGCGCGGCTCGATGTCGAAAACTTCAACCGGCACAGGGCGCGGCTGATGCTGGCGGTCACCTTCTGACCGCCGGCGGGTCGCGTGCCGTTCGCATGGAGGAATGGCCATGACGATTCGCTTCGATTTCACGGATCCGCGCCACAAACCGGTGGCGCGGGTCGCGCTGAGGGATCCCCGCATGCGGCTGACCGAGGCTCCGGGCGGCAAATACGGGCTTCGGCCCGTCTGGTTGCGCTGCCCTGATTCTGGACGGCTGATCATGCGCTGGCGCAAGGCTCTCCCATGAAACACAACCCGTCGCAGGCCCACCTTATCTGATGCGTGGTTTCCCGCTCTCGCCTTCGGCATGTCTTTTCGTAGGATGCCGACATTGCGCGGATGCGGGCAGCCACGGCGAGAACGGGCGGGGCCCGCGTCGGGATACGTGCCTTCATGCGGGGGAGCGATGTCATGAGCCGAAGGATCGCCATCATCCAGGGCCACCCGGACCCGTCAGGCGCGCATTATTGCCACGCGCTGGCCGAGGCCTACCGGGAAGGTGCGGTGGCGGCCGGGCATACCGTCAACCTGATCAACTGTTGCGATCTCGACCTGCCCTATATCCGCAACCAGGAGCAGTGGAAAGCGCCTCCGGAAGACGAGGGGATCCTGCGCATGCAGGCCATCGTCGGCGCGGCGGATCATCTGGTGATCATCTATCCGCTCTGGCTCGGCGACATGCCCGCCATCCTGAAATCCGCCCTCGAACACCTCTCCTGCGGCGGTTTCGTTATGGCGATCGATGCCGATGGGCGCTGGCAGCAGAAGCTGAAGGGCAAATCGGCGCGCGTCGTGGTGACGATGGGCATGCCGGCTCTGGTCTACCGGTTGTATTTTCTCTCGCATTCGCTCAAAAGCCTGGAGCGCAACATCCTCAAATTCGCCGGCGTGAAGCCGGTGCGCACGACATTGATGGGGCGTGTCGAAGGGGAGGGGCGCGCCGCCCAGCGCGAGGCCTGGCTCACGCAGATGCGCGGCTTCGGCGCCGAGGCGGTGTGAGAGCGGATACAGACGTGCCGGCGACGCGGTGCGGGGAGCGGGCAGCGTGAATATCAACAGCGTGAACATGGCATGGCTGACCATCGCGGTCGCCGTCATCGTCTTCTCGATCAAGCTCCTCGCCTGGTGGGTGACGGGCAGCGTCGCGCTGTTTTCCGATGCGCTGGAGACGACGACCA